>ERZ808040.505-NODE-505-length-32929-cov-7.965938_pt1 | contig 32929 bp, 25 predicted proteins | sample MGYA00380191_ERZ808040 | MGnify/ENA primary metagenome ERZ808040 (study PRJEB31490, sample SAMN06133395) | mouse gut metagenome | isolation source: J6 | host: mice | place: China: Chengdu | collected 2015-05 ...
GTTTACCGCATGACCGGATTGTCCGTTTGCAGATTGTTGGCACGAATGGAACATGTTGTGCCGGGAAGGAAACTGGATGATAATTCGGCGGTGTGGGTAGAATATGATAACGGCGCATCCGGCATGTACTGGGCTTCCCAGATTGCAATCGGGCATGATAACGGTTTGCGTGTCCGTATCTACGGAGAAGAGGGAAGTCTGCACTGGTTTCAGGAAGAAGGGGAGAAACTTCTTTATTATAAGAAAGACGGAACCAGAATGGAACTACATAAAGGGGATGCCATTCTTGATCCAAAAGCAGCCGTTTATGACAGGATGCCCTGCGGACACAGCGAAGGGTGGATCGGTGCGCTGGCAAAGCATTACTGTAATTTTATAGAGTGTCTGAGGGCTAAGCAGGCAGGAGAAGCCTGGGAACAGATGAAAGAGTTTCCGGATGCTCATGACGGGGTACTTGGAATGCGGTTTATTGAAGCCTGTGTGGAGAGTCAGGAAAACGGGAACGTATGGGTTGTGATGCAGTAAAAGGACAGGAATGCTTTTATTGCTTTCACAGCATATATAAGGAAGCCGAAGACAGAAATGATACAAAAATAGATACAAAAATATAAGGAAAACAGGAAAATTCTCTTGCTAAATGCAGGGAAGTATGATATCATAGCATTCGTTGAAGTTACTTGTGAGAGAGCAAGAGCAGAATGTTATGAATATCAGGCTCCATGGTCAAGCGGTTAAGACATCGCCCTTTCACGGCGGTAACACGGGTTCGATTCCCGTTGGAGTCAGTTAAGTTTCATGGACCTTTAGCTCAGTTGGTTAGAGCAACCGGCTCATAACCGGTCGGTCCTGGGTTCGAGTCCCCGAAGGTCCATTATTTGTGGTAAGGAGGGACCCGCGAAGCGGGAGGATTCCTTATCACATACCCCTGGTAAGGAGGGGCTCGCGAAGCGGGAGGATTCCTTATCACACCTCCCTGGTAAGGAGATCCCTTATCACCAGATACATATTTAATATTTTTAACGATGAAATTTGGCCCGGTGGCTCAGTTGGTTAGAGCGCCGCCCTGTCACGGCGGAGGTCGTGGGTTCGAGTCCCATCCGGGTCGTTTAGCATTAAATACGGGATCTTAGCTCAGCTGGGAGAGCATCTGCCTTACAAGCAGAGGGTCATAGGTTCGAGCCCTATAGGTCCCATTGTAGTCCTTGCTGGTGTGGCGGAATAGGCAGACGCAAAGGACTTAAAATCCTTCGGGAGCAATCTCGTGCCGGTTCAAGTCCGGCCACCAGCATTATTTTATTAGAGAATCCACAATTTCGGTTAGAGGCTGAGGTGGGTTCTTTTTTTCGTCTAAAATATTTAATTGTATTGGAAGGAGAAATTTTTATTGGAAAAAGCACAAAGGCTGTTGAAAGCACAGATTGCATAAGTTGGAATTCCAAAGATTAGGATAGTGAAGAATGATGAAATTTGTTGAAAAGAAGATGGAATAATGATATAATCAGTAACGAATAATTAGTAACGGATAATTCCTGATTATCCATGGTTAAAGATGCTTTAGCAATGCGATGGATACTTAAAGTTATTCAATAAAAGAAGTTGTATAGGTATAAAAAATAATACCTATGCATATTCCATATATTCTTGGGCAGAGGTGTCAAAAATGAACGCAATAATTTTAGCAGGTGGTCAGGGATCACGTATGGTTGCAAGCAAGCAGTTAATTCATAAACCACTTTTACCAATCTTAGGCATACCGAATATCGAACGAACTATAATAATGTTAAAAGATTATGGAATCGATGATATAATCATAATCTCAGGCAAATATTCTGATCAATATGCATATCTACACCATAAATATAATTGTTCAATTATATCAGATCCAAAAACTTCCATCTCTACACTTTACGGAATATATCACGTAAAAAATGAAATTGGCGACACATTTATCATTGAGGGAGATGTTGTTTTAGCAGAAAATATCTTTGCTTATAAGCCATATAGTTACTATTATGTAATGAAATATCCAAATCCTGAACCCGATGCATGGAAGCCGGCTACTAATATTACAGGGCAAATAACTTCTTTTGACATCGGATATTTTGATGAACCTTGTATTTTCGGAATATCTTTTTGGAGTAAAAAAGATTCAAAATATATTCAAAATTTTATCAACCAAATAGGGACATTCGAAAATTTGCACAATAGTAATAAATTTTGGGATGACTATTTTTTAGATATTATTGATACGCTTCCAATTTATACATATGAAATACCTTCGGATACGGCTATGGAAATGAATAATGCATATGAGTATAAACTTGCGCAAGAGCTATGTTATCAATATTACCTAACTCCGAATAAATACTTTTTAAATTTGGAAGATTACAATAATTATTTTTCCTTTGAAGTTAATCAAGAGCAAACAGTTATCTATATAAGAAAACTTTTTGAAGATTATAACTTGAAACATCCTAATCATATTCATAGCATAGACCAGCCTATTGACTTTGCTCCAAACGAATATTCGTACATCATAAAAAAAGGAGGTCAGCAAATTGGAGTTTTTAGTTTAGTTCTTGAAGAAAGGTCTTTACTACTAAGAAGAATATATATAGACCAATCCCACAGAAATCAACTGTCAGGAAGTAAATTAGTTGAAAAAATAATTACATTTTCAAAACTTATCAATAAAGAATTAAGAGTAAATGTTTATGATGAACAAGCCTCGCATTTTTATAAACGCCTAGGTTTTCAAATAAATTTTGTAAATTATGCAATAAGGAGTAAATGACTATGGATATTTTAAGAAAATGCTTAAATTATTTTCAGAAAATTGATATAAATTTTGATTTATATATTATTGCCGATGCACAAGAAAAAACAGCACTGCTATCTCAATATATTTCTCACGCAGATGATAGCGAATTTTTTTCCAGAAAAGAGTTTGCAGAAATTGCATCAGCTCTCTTTTATATATTTGGCTTTGCAAAAGTTTTTTATTCAGAATTAGATTTCATTGAATATGTAATTAAAGAAAAACCCTTGCCAAGTGAATGCTATGTATATAATTTCAGTCGGGACGGAGTTGCACAAGGTAAAAAATCTCTGATACCTTCTTTTTGTGATTTGTGTGGCTTACATTATACGGGTTCCAATGCATTTACAATTTCATTATTAAGAAATAAGTGGTTTTTTATGCAAATTCTTTCAAATTATGGAATTGTAGCCCCAAAAACACTTCTCTGTACAAAGGATAGTCTTAAAACCGCAGAAAATTTCATAGGTGAGAAGATTTTAATCAAAAATGTATATGAATCCGCAAGCCAAGGAGTACTTAGCGATAATTACATGTTAGTCGAAAAAGATTATTATGGAAAAATAGGAAAAATTATAGATCGTATGAGAGCCAAACAGATACTTTTACAACAATACATAGATGGGCCAGAGTGTGAAGTGCTTGTAATACAATTTAAGCATAAGTATTACGCTTTGGAACCAGTTGAAATTGTAATAAATGAAAATCATTTTTTGGACTCTAATACCTCTAATTCATATAATTATTCTTTTCAGGATTTGGCAAATACTGTAAATTATAAAGTAATAAATCAAATTAAATATACGGCAATCAAAGCGGCTGCCGCTCTTGAAATTGAAGATTATGCGCGATTCGATTTCCGTATAAAAGGAGAACAACCATACTTAATTGATATAGCCGGAACTCCATACACTATAAAACACAGTTCTATTGCTTATTTATTCGAAAAAATGATGCATTTGGAATACAATGATATTTATAAAGTAATTATGGCCTGTTGCATATCAAATTATAATGCAAATCAATCATAGGAGGTATATTGTATATCGGAAAGCATAAGACCTCGGCAAAAAAATACCGCCAATTCACTAGCTCTTCGTTTTAGAGGAACTAAATTCCTACAAAAATCATATCCATCAACTTTTCTTTGTGCTATTATAATTTTCTTTAAAGCAAGAAGTTTTTTATCCCAAAAAACTTCTTGTTTTTTAAATAATGAAGGTACAAAACCCTCTAAGTTACAAGCTATTTTCTTTGCCTGTTCCCACTCTTCTTCCAATATGTATTTATATACTTCAAACCACGCAAAATAGTATCGGTAAAAGTCGTCAACATCTTCATCACTAATATTTGATACATCGTCACAATCCATTAAACGCTCTAAATATCTCTTGTAACTACAATATTCATAAATATTCCCTGAGTAAAGAAACAATGAACAAATATTGGTTGTAATAACGAATTCTGTTGCGCAAGGTCTCCTATGAAGGTATTTCCGCAGTTTTTTTGCAGCTTTTTGAGAATAAATAAAGCATTTTTTTGAAGAGTGCGTCTGCTCATACCTAAAAAAATCAGCAATTATTATATTATTCATTAATTTTTCAGATTGTGGTATTAACACATCTTTTGCCAAAGAAATTCTTTTGGCTTTTTGACAGCAGAGCAAGGCCTCTTCATATTTTTGAATAACAATATTTGTACCTGCTTCACATATTAATGTAATACAATATTCGTCCCATATGCCATTGTCATAAAAATACTTCTTTGCCTTATCGTAAAATATATTACATTGCATTTGATTTACAAATAAAAAAGCTTTACGATTAAAAACATTTTCCATATATTTTGCAATACTTCGACTTGATTGTGATATGCAAACACTATTACTCAATTTAAGACTAAGATCATATAATTTTTGAAATAAGTGAACATCATTTATAGAGTCCAATACAAAAGGTGAAATATCATATATAAGCCTTAACCGTAATACTGTCTCATCAATTAAATTAATTTTAATTGGATATTCCGAAAGTGATAGACATATATCTTGTATAGCATATTGAACTATTTGGTTTAAAATGTGCTTTAGTTCCAAATCCCACGGTGGAAAATGCTTAAACATAAAGTGAAAAATAGCTCTTGCCAATTCTGCTTTTAATGGTATTTCAAAATAATCTTTTTGTAAATCTAAATATATATTTTTTAATTCCAAATAATCGACAGATTCTTTTCCCAACAAATCATAAAAGGATTTTATTGTTTTATAATCTTTACTAAAATGAGAATTTGGATCTTCATAAATTATTTTATCTATTTTTATTATTTGAGCCAAATCATTAAAGTTTAAAGCATTAGAATATGCAAGTATTAAAAGGGCAAATATTTCATCCTTTATGCAGGAATTATAAGCCCATAAATAATAGGCTCTCAAATAATATTGGTCTTGCTCCTGCATACTATAGTAATTATAGTAATCCAAGTACCTTTCTCGATTTCTAAGAGCCAGCTCTTTTCTTAAAATTGTCTGGATTTCTTCACAAGTGAATTTGTAAAAATGAAGAGAATTTTGCTCTAAAATAATCTGCTTCTGTGCAAGCAACAAGCCTTCACGTACAATATCCGTCTGTTTATTAGTTATCATTGCAATTTCATGGCTGCCAAAACTTTTTAAACTTAATGAGGAAGTCAAAATGATATCTTCCATATCATACTCGCTTACATTTCTTTCTGTTCCATCCTTCTTTAATTGATTTAAGCGGTATGATACAACAGAATCTAAGGCTCTAAAAAAATCAAGATTCTGTTCCACAAAATCAACATACAAAAAATCTACTAATTTTAAATTTGAAGCACATATTTTTTTTATCTGCTTTAGTTTTTCTCTCACATCAGTTTGATCTAAAACAAATTTATGTTTTTCAGTTAGATATTGCCAAATATCCCTTTCTTCATAATCTTCCAATAAGATTTTATCAATAGTTGAGCATTCCATAAAATCATTTAGACATGATCCGTCTAAATTGCTTATCAAAAAATACATTTTATGCTTAAATATCTTCTTTAATCGTTGTAGATTTTCTACTAATATTTTGACTAAGAGTTTGATTTTGTTATCCTGTTCCGAATATTTGGGAATACAAATTAATATATCGCTAGAAAATCTCTTCTTTAAAAGATTATATATATGATTGAACTGGCTTTCGCTATTTTTTCTTGATGCTGAAGCTCCAACATCAATTCCAATTCCCCAGCGTAAGGGTAAAGAAATGCTTGCTTCGACACTATCTACTGAAATATCATTAGAATTATTTTGCAAAGCCAGTTTATTTTCATCTGGGATATAGATTTGAATATTCCTATGAAGCTTCTTTTGTGTTTGTATATTTCTTATTACTTCAAATAATACATAAGATTTTCCGCTTCCATGATTTCCTAAAATAATAGAAACATCCGAAGCAGATGAATTCATGTAGTTATCTACTAATTTATTAATAAGTTCAGATCTGCCACTTATATTTTTGTAAATCCACTCTTTCATAATTTTTATATAAACAATTCCTTTGTTTTTATAGGATAATCAGGAATTATCCATATTTCATATTGACAAAGTGTGACTATTGGAGTAGTATATTTATATCGCGATGACTATTGCAATAGTTAAAAATGAGGTGGCCTTATGGATATTAAATTATTTGATTCGGAATTGAAAGTGATGGAAGTGCTGTGGAAAGAAGGTGATTTGCCGGCAGGACAGATTGCAAAGATTTTGAAGGAAGAGATCGGGTGGAACAGGAATACCACCTATACGGTGATAAAGAAATGCGTGGAAAAGGGCGCGGCGAGAAGGTATGAGCCTAACTTTATGTGCGGAGCGGTGATCAGCAGGGAACAGGTACAGGAATATGAAACCGAAGAGCTGATTGGGAAAATGTTCGGAGGATCGAAGGAAAAATTTTTTGCGGCCTTTCTCGATGAGAAGAGATTATCCGGGGAAGAGATAGAAAATCTGAAACGGATGGTTATGAAACTGGGCCAATAGACGGGGAAATTATGCACAATAAAGCCGTGCAGAAATGGAGAAAAAAATGGGATTATTGCAAAGAAGTATAACGGCGGGAATTTTAATCGCAAGCATCCTCATACTTCGGTGTTTTACTTTCCGAAAGCTTTCCAAAAGAGTGTTTGTCGTTTTGTGGAAGATGGCGATAGTGCGTTTACTCCTGCCCTTTTCCTTCCAGGTGGAGAACGCGCTTTTCCATACTTTATCAGGAAGAAATGTCAGCCATGTCATGTTGCAGGGAAGGGGCGGAGAATTAAAAACGCCAATGGGCGCAGCTAGTTTGGGAATTGGCGGTTGGATAGGCTTTATTTACCCCTTGGGAGTTATTTTTCTGACATTGATTTTTGCATTGGAATATGCCAAGGTTTGCATTTTGCTTAGAGAAGCCATTCCTGTCAGCGCCTTTACTGATATTGGCAGAAGTGTCGGAAAGTGCCGTAAGGACTTGACCAAAAGAGTCAGCATTGTTGTGACAGACCGTATTAAGACTCCGATGACTTATGGATTATTACGTCCGCGGATCGTTCTGCCAAAATGGATGGACTGGAAAAATGAAAATATGCTTTCGTATGTTTTTCGGCATGAAATGATACATATTAAGTGCATGGACAATTTGTGGAAACTCCTGGCACTTCTGGCATTTTGCCTCCATTGGTTCAATCCGCTGGTCCTAGTCCTGTATTTCCTCTTAAACAAAGATATGGAGATGGCTTGTGACGAATGCGTCATTTCTTCCATGGATGAAAAGGAAAGACAAAAATATGCAATGACGCTTGTGACTTTAGCAGAGAAATGCGCATTCAATCCCAAGATTTGCAGTGGGTTTGGAAAGAGCGCGGTTTCAGAAAGGATAAAAGAAATTATGAATTATAAAAAGATGACGAAAATAGGAAGTTTCTGTGCGGCTCTGGTTTTGCTGGGAGGCACAGCAGTATTTGTGTCGGCGAAAGAAAGTACGGCAGAAGCGGTTCCTTCCGCTTCCGCGACGGTTATGGAAGAAAATCTGGGAGACTATGAGGATCAGGACTGTGTAGTCGTTTATTTTGACGTAGGAACTACGGAAGAGAGAAAAGAGGAGATTGGCAATGAATTGTTGGCAGTCGATGGGGTGACGGGGGTTGGATATACTTCGGCAGAAGTTGCCTGGGCGGTATTTGCCGAAGAGTATTTGAGCGAGGATATCGTGCTTTCCTTTAATGGAGAAAATCCGTTGAAAGATTCGGCGAATTATACCGTTTATCTTTCGGAAAGAACGGAAGAGACTATCCGTGCAATCGAGAGCATAGAAGGAGTGAGACGAGTTACCCAGAATTAAATTATATTTTATGCCATTCCCTCTTTTTCAAGAAAAAAAGAAAAAGAGGGAATCATCACGACAATCTTGGAGAAACAGCCTGTCGTGCCGCGTTCCTTTTCCCCTAGACGAATTCCTCTCTTTTCATGTATAATAACTTAGATCATTGCGGAGCCGGTAAACTTTGCCGAATGTTCCGATAATATCTTCCGTAAAAATCTTTTGTGCCATGGAGCCAAGACCGTTTTATCGGGCTTGGCGGAATGATGGACACAGTCGGATTTTTACGGAAGGTATTGTCGGAACATTCTCACAGCCTAAAACTCCGCAATTATCCAATATATTTAAATAAAAAAGAGGAACAACACATGTATACAGTTGTAGTAGCAGATGATGAAGAAGAACTGCGCCGGGCGATTGTGCGCCGCATTGATTGGGAAAGCACCGGATTTCGGGTGGTAGGAGAAGCCGAGAACGGTGTGGAGGCTTTGGAATTGGTGGAAAAAATGGAGCCGGATCTTCTTTTGACGGATATAAAAATGCCGTTTATATCGGGTATTGAGTTGGCGCGGCAGGTGCGGGAGATCCGCCCCGCCACGCAGATTGCTTTCTTGAGCGGGTTTGATGAATTCAGTTATGCCCAACAGGCGATCCAATATAATATTATCAGTTATATGCTGAAACCTATTTCCGTGGCGGATCTGACCAGGGAATTGATCGTGATAAAGGGGAAAATAGACAATCTTTTCCGGGAATTCCGCGATAAGCAGCAGATCCAAATGGATAAATCCGGCTTTCTGATGCCGCTTTTGATGGACGGATATCAGGCAGAGGACGGAGAAGAAGGGGAAAAATTTCTCGTCCGGGCCGCCGTCGAAAGCGGGGTGCTGCGGGATCATCATAACGATTTCCGCTATGCGGTCATGATCACGAGCATCAGGGATAGGAATGGGAAGAACCGAACGGCGCAGGAACATGTCCATTCGGTGGACAGTATTTTGAAAAAGTATGTAAAACATGAAAGCTTTTACTGGAACGGAAGGGTGATTTCGCTGTTGATTGCCACACCTTCCGCATTCGATAAATATTTGCATATTCTGGTCGGAGATGTCATGCAGAGTACGGAGAGGATCATGGAGTTGAACTGCTCCATCGGCGTCAGCAGGATCATGGACAGGCTTTCCGAATGCCATGACGCTTATATCGAGGCGTTAAATGCGCTTAGCTATTCCGGGCGGGCGGACAGCGGCGTCCATTATATTGCGGATGAGGAACATGTGGAAGGGATCGACGCCCAGGAGATCATGAACATTGTGACGGAAGTGGAAACCCTTGTCCGGGGCAGCCAAGCAGGAGAGCTGGAAAGGTATCTGGAAGAGCTGTTCGAGCGGATGCGCGGGATGAAGGTGTCGAGGGCAAAGGCCAATTATCTGATGGTGCAGCTGCTTGCCTCCATATGCAGAATTATATATGCGGTAGGGGACGGGGAAGAGATAGAAAGAATACAAAAGAATACGCTGCTGCAAAGCATTGTGTTTCAGGACGGCTCGTTTCGGGAGATGCAGGGCAAATTGACGGAGTTCTGTCTGAGTGCGAGGGAAATGATCGGCAGCCAGAGGAAAAAGAGCAGCAGGGTTCTTTGCGAGAAGACGCTGCAAATCATTGAAACGGAATATGGGAACGGCGATATTTCCCTCGTTTCCGTCAGCAATGAGATCGGCGTCAGCCCGAATTACCTGAGCGCTCTTATAAAGAAAGAAACGGGGAAAACCTTTATCGACCTTCTGAGCGGGAAGCGGATAGAGGCGGCGAAGGAACTGCTGATGTGTACTTCCATGAAAATAAAGGAAATTTCGGAGAAATGCGGTTACAGCGACCAGCATTATTTCAGTTATTGCTTTAAAAAGTACAGCGGCGTGTCGCCCAATGCCCTGCGGCGGCAGATGCGTGCGGAGGAGAAAGATTGAAAATGAAAAATTTTTAATCGATGCACAATAAAGCTGTGCGGAAATGGAGATAAAAATGAGAGTACGCAAGGACAAGAAAGGGCTGACGATGCCGTTGGCTTCCGTGATGAATTTGTTCGTGATCGGCATGGTGCTGGCGGCGCTGGCAGGAGGAATGGTCGTTTTTGTTTCCGTGTTCCGGCGCTCCGTGGAACAGAATGCGGTGATCAGCAGCGAACAGGCGGTGGTACAGGCTTCCAATACGGTACGCAATTATACGGCGGACATGGAAGAGATTATGGATTTGATCGAAGAGTCTTACGGGAGGGAAAAAGAAGAAAGGGACAATGCCCTGGAAACTTTGCTTCGCATAAGAAAGGATGTGATTGCCGTTACCAGTTATGACGAAGAGGGAAATATGGTGGACTGGTGGACGGGGAATTATCGTTTAAAAGAGAAGATATTAAAAAACCTTTCTTTTATACAGAGGGAAACCGGAAGGGAAGACCGGCTGTTGATATCCGAACCTCATGCGGAGACTTTGCTGGAAAATTATTATCCCTGGGTAGTATCCATACGTAAAGATCTGGAGACTGGGGACGGGAAAAAACATGCGGTAGTGCTGGATGTGCGTTTTTCCCAGATTGCAAATTATGTGGATGAAGTAGGCATCGGACAGCATGGCTACTGTTTTATTATGGATAAAAAAGGGAATATCGTCTATCATCCCCAGCAGCAGCTGATCTATTCCGGCCTGAAGTCGGAACAGACGGACATTCTGACGAAGGCCGGGGACGGGACGCTGGTGAAAAAAAATGTAATTTATTCGATCCGTTCCCTGGATAACTGTGACTGGAGGATCGTGGGGGTAAGTTATATCGATGAGCTGGTGACGGTCAAGGTGAGGGGGGCGATGCAGATTTTGCTGGTAATGATCGCTTTTGTACTGGTGACGGTATTTCTCAGCAGTTTTTTGCTGACGCATATGATTTCCCACCCCATCCAGAACCTGGTGAAAGCGATGAAAGATTTTGAGGCCGATGCGGAGGAATTCAGCTATCAGCCGGTACATGGCAGCAAAGAAATGATCGCTCTGTCGGATTCCTTTGGCCATATGGTCGGCAGGATACAGGATTTGATGGAAAAGGTCAGGAGAGAGGAAATTACATTGCGTAAAACGGAGCTGAAGGCGCTCCAGGCCCAGATCAACCCGCATTTTCTTTATAATACGCTGGATGCGATCGGCTGGATGTGCGAGGAGGAGCGGAGCCAGGATGCGGTAGAAATGGTAAATGCTCTGGCAAGGCTGTTCCGCATCAGTATCAGCAAGGGACACGAACTGATTCCTATTGGGAAAGAGGTGGAGCATGCCAGAAGTTATTTGATGATACAAAATTTTCGGTATAAAAACCAGTTTACTTATTCTTTTGATATAGAAGAGGAATGCCTTCCTTATCTATGCAATAAAATTACACTTCAGCCGATTATTGAAAATGCCATTTATCACGGAATCAACCGGATGGTGGATGAAGGAGAGATAAGAATTCGTATTTATGGGGAGGGAGACGATATCGTATTTTCCGTGTCCGATAACGGAGTGGGTATGAGCAAGGAGCAGTGCGGGAGTATTTTAAAAAGCGAGCCGGGCGATCAGACCGGGATCGGTATTAAAAATGTTAATGACAGAATCAAAATTTATTTTGGAGAAGAATATGGAATTACGATAGAAAGCGAACCGGATGAGGGGACTTGTGTCAGCATCCGTATGCCGAAGGTGGAGGAGGGCGGATATGAGAGCAAATAAGAAAAAACAGGGCCTGGTATTTTGGGTGTCCTTACTGCTTATAACGGCTCTGGCCTTCGGAGGATGCGGGAAAGAAAGCGCAACGGCAGGAAAGCGTTATGTGGCGCTCGTGACGAAATCCATGGATTCCGCCTTTTGGAAGTCCGTTTACGCGGGGGCGACGGCTGCAGCCACGGAATATAACTTGCAGATCAGTATGGTGGGGCCAAAAAGGGAGGAAGACTACGAAACACAGAACCAGATGATCGAAGAGGCGGTGGAAAATGGAGCGGAAGTCATCGTTTTTTCTGCAGTGGACTATAACGCCAACAGCGAGGCGATTGACGAAGCTGCCAAAAAAGGAGTGAAAATAGTGGTGATCGACAGCGACGTCAACAGCGGACAAGTGAGCTGCCGCATCGGTACAGATAACCGGGAAGCGGGAAAAATGGCCGGGGAAGCCGCCCTGAAGGCAGAAGGCGAAGAACTGTATATAGGCATCGTAAATTATGACATCAATTCGGCTAACGGACAGCAGAGGGAAGAGGGATTCCGGGAAATCGCCGGAGCGGACGGCAGAGTGAAGAGCATGCATACGATTAATGTGGTATCGACAACGGAGGACGCCAGGGAAGGAACCATACGGATGCTAAAGGAATATCCGGAGATTAATGTGATCGTCACCTTTAACGAATGGACCAGCCTGGGCGTTGGCTGGGCGATCCGGGACTTGGATCTGGCGGAAGAGACTCAAGTGGTGGCTTTTGACAGCAATGTGGTGTCGGTGGGGATGCTGGAAACCGGAGAGGTGGATGCCCTGATCGTGCAAAACCCCTATGCGATGGGTTATCTCGGTGTGGAAGAAGCCTACCATCTGCTGAACGGAGGCAATGTCAGCGGGGCGGTGATCGATACGGCGACCACCTGCGTGACGAGGGAAAATATGTTTGAGCCGGAATGCCAGAGGATGCTTTTTTCTTTTGACTGATAAAAATTTGAATAAATTGTGAACAAAAAATGTACAAAACAATAATTTTTTATACCAAGAGAGTAAAATATTGCATATCTTTTTGGAATAGTTGTTTGTTATAATGGCAACATGGCGTAGTAAAAACGTCAGAGAATAATATTTAAATAGGAGGACAAACAAAATGAAAAAGTTATTCGCATTGCTTTTGACAGGCGCGATGGTATTCAGCCTTGCAGCATGTGGAAAGCAGGAAGCTCCGGCAGCAGCAGAACCCGCTGCAGAAGCAGAAGCTCCGGCAGCAGAAGAAGCAGCTCCGGCTGAAGAAGAGGCAGCTCCTGCAGAGGAAGCAGCTCCGGCTGAAGCGGCAGCGGTTGACCTGAATGTAGGCGTATTCTACTATACATATAGTGATACCTACATTTCCAGCGTTCGTACAGCGCTTGATGCAGCTCTGACAGAGGCAGGCATCACATTCCAGAATTATGATGGAAACAGCAACCAGACAACACAGAATGAGCAGATCGATACAGCTATCAGCCAGGGCGCAAACCTTCTGATCGTTAATATCGTTACATCCGGTTCCGTAGATGCTTCCCAGCAGATCGTTGACAAAGCGAGCGCAGCAGGCATCCCGGTTATCTTCTTCAACCGTGCGGTAGAGCCCGACGAAGAAGAAGGTAAAGTACTTGGCGCTTATGACAAATGTGCTTTCGTAGGAACAGATGCACCGGAAGCAGGTCATATGCAGGGTAAGATGATCGGCGATTTCCTTATGGCAAATTATGATGCAGTTGACCTGAATGGCGACGGCGAAATCAGCTACGCTATGTTCATGGGTCAGCTTGGTAATGCAGAAGCTATCGCTCGTACACAGTTTGGTGTAGAAGATGCTAACGCAGTTCTGACAGCAGGTGGAAAACCGGAATTGGTTTACTTCGATTCTTCCAACGCTGACTGCTACCAGGTAGACCAGGATGGTAACTGGAGCGCAAAGGCAGCAAATGAGTACATGGTAACAAACCTTTCCCAGTACAGCGAAGCTACAGGTAACATGATCGAACTCGTTATCTGCAACAACGATGGTATGGCAGAAGGTGCTATCTCCGCTCTGAACGCTCAGGGTTATAACCTTGGAGGAGACAGTGTAACGATTCCTGTATTTGGCGTAGATGCAACAGATGCTGCTAAACAGCTGATCGCAGACGGCAAAATGACAGGTACGATTAAGCAGGATGCAGAAGGTATGGCAAATGGTATTGCATATCTTGCAAAGAACGTACAGGCAGGTAAGGAATTAATGGCAGATACGGATTCCTTCAATATTTCTGCAAATGTAAGCAACAAGATCTTTATCCCTTACGCTCCTTACACAGGTGAATAAATAAAAGGGATAGGATACTGCGTAAAGCAGGAAGATCCTTATGTTTATAAGAGCGGCTGCCGCCTTAGGCGGTTGGCCGCTTTTTTTAAGGCATAGCCTCATACAGAGAAGATATACAGCTAAGGCGGCGTATGAGGCGCGCGAAAAAAGAGATAGGTAAGCTTATGGAAAAAGGGAGGGTAAAGCATGGGACAGGATGTTCTGCTGCAAATGACAGATATATGCAAAGAATTTCCCGGTGTAAAGGCGCTTGATAACGTTTCCCTAACGGTGAAAAAGGGAACGGTTCACGCGTTGATGGGAGAAAACGGCGCAGGAAAGTCCACATTGATGAAATGCCTGTTCGGAATGTACAGCATGGACAGCGGAAAGATTCTTCTGGACGGGAAAGAAGTCAGCTTTAAAAATTCCAAGGAAGCGCTGGAAAATGGCGTTGCCATGGTACACCAGGAATTGAATCAGGCGTTGAAAAGAAATGTCATGGATAATATATGGTTGGGGCGCTATCCGAAAGTGGGCGGCCTGATGGTAAACGAGAAAAAAATGTATGATGATACCGTAGCGGTATTCAAAGAGTTAGAGATAGAAATAGATCCAAGAAGAGTAATGAGTACGATGCCTGTATCACAAAGGCAGATGGTGGAAATTGCCAAAGCAGTTTCTTATAATTCCAAGGTAATCGTGTTCGATGAACCTACTTCTTCGCTGACGGAGCAGGAAGTGGAACATTTATTCAAGATCATAAATATGTTGCGTGACAGAGGATGCGGCATAATTTACATATCACATAAAATGGCGGAGATCCTCCGTATTTCCGACGAAGTTACCGTTATGCGCGATGGCACATGGGTGGCGACAGAGCGGGCGAGCGATCTGACGACGGAGAAAATTATTAAGTTGATGGTAGGGCGCGAATTGACCAATCAGTTCCCGCCGAAGACAAATAAGCCGGGCGAAGTGGCTCTGGAAGTGGAGCATCTGACGGCGCAGTATTCCCTCTTAAAAGATGTTTCCTTTAAGGTAAGAAAAGGGGAAGTTGTAGGTCTGGCAGGGCTGGATGGCAGCGGACGTACGGAAACGCTGGAGAATATTTTCGGTGTGGCTACGAGAAAGGGCGGAACGATAAAACTGGACGGCAAAGTAGTGAGAAACCGTAATGCCAGGGAATCGATCAAGAATGGTTTCGCGCTGCTGACGGAAGAACGCCGCGCGACCGGTATTTTCGGAATTTTGAGCATCAGGGAAAATACGGTAATTTCCAGTCTGAAAAAACATTTGAAATTAAAATTTGTTCTGAACGATAAATCTATGAGAGAAGATACCCAGTGGTCCATCGATGCGATGCGCACGAAGACGCCGACGCAGGAGACGAAGATCCGTTCTCTTTCCGGCGGTAATCAGCAGAAGGTTATTCTGGGCAGATGGCTTTTGACTGAACCGGAAGTGCTTCTTCTGGATGAACCCACAAGAGGTATCGACGTAGGAGCAAAATATGAGATATACCAGCTTATTCTGGATCTGGCCAACAGAGGAAAAGTGGTAATGGTAGTTTCGTCCGAAATGCCTGAACTGCTCGGAATATGCGACAGGATACTCGTTATGTCAGGCGGGCGTCTGGCGGGAGAAGTGGACGCAAGCGAAACTACGCAGGAAGCGATTATGACTCTTGCGGCTAAATATGTGTAAGGAGGTAATTTCTTATGAGAGCGATTACGAATATAAAGCAGTCCTACAGCCGTTACCAGGCAATGGACAGTAAAGATAAGAAAACGTTTTGGAAAGAGGGGATGATCAACAACGCTATTTATTTCCTTCTTTTGATAGTGGTTATTTATACAACGGTGCAGAATCCGAATTTTATTAAGGCACCTTCTATCGTTAATATTATCAGCCTTTCGGCGGCAAACCTTCCGATTGCCTGTGGTATTGCAGGATGTATCGTATTAACGGGTACTGACCTTTCCGCAGGGCGCGTGGTTGGTCTGACGGCTTGTATTTCTGCATCCTTGCTGCAATCTCTGAGTTATGCTTCAAGGATGTTCCCGGATCTTCCGGTACTTCCGATTCCGGTAGTTATCCTTGCAGTTATCATTGTAGGTGGTATCGTAGGTCTGGTAAACGGTTTCTTCGTAGCGAAATTCCAGCTTCACCCGTTTATCGTTACCTTGGCAACCCAGTTGATCGTATATGGTATCCTGCTTATGTATATCATGATCAACGGCAATAACGGCCAGCCCTTATCCGGTCTGGATGATTCCTTTAAATCCTTCGTAACCGGAAGCTTTATCGGTTTGGGAGGCGTTGCTATTCCTAACTTTGTATGGTATGCATGTATTATTGTAGTAATTATGTGGTTTATCTGGAATAAAACCACTTTCGGCAAGAATATGTTTGCAGTAGGTTCCAATCCGGAAGCTGCCAACGTATCCGGCGTTAATGTTATGAAGACAACGATCATGGTACATACTCTTGCAGGTATGATGTACGGTATTACCGGTTTCATCGAAGCTGCAAGAACCGCTTCCAACTCGGCGGCTACCGGACTTAACTACGAATGTGATGCGATCGCAGCCTGCGTTATCGGCGGCGTATCCTTTGTCGGTGGTACCGGTAAGATCAGCGGTATTGTAATGGGCGTTTTCCTGCTGCGTATTATCTTCGTAGCGTTGAACTTCCTCTCCATCAATGCGGCAATGCAGTATGTAATCAAAGGTTTGATTATTCTGGTCGTATGTGCGATCGATATGAGAAAGTATTTGGTTCGTAAGTAGTGTGAAGAGAAGTTCGAATTGCTTTAGCAATTTAAGCTCACAGCAGAGGCTGTTTCGCCAAGAACTGCTAGGGTTCGCGGTGCGAACCACTCTTCACACCGAAGAATGCCCGCTTTGCGGGCATTCTTCCTGTGGATGGCTGTAGAGTGAATTTGAGATAGAGAAAGGCGGCAGGGATGGAAAATCGGCAGCAGATAGATGAAATAAACGAAAGTACCCAGGGGGCGGAAAGCGTAAGCGGACGCCCCCGCCGTTTTGGAAGGGGGATCTATGATAAGACGGATACTCCGATCCGCCTTTTGGACGGCTTTATTGCGGGCATTATTATTATTATAGTAATTATGGTAGCGGTATTCGCTATATTCGGCGGGTTTACGGTGTCTTTTAATACTTCCGGGGGAACGGAGATCGCATCCCAGAAGCTTCGCTATGGTAATTATGTGAAAGAACCGGAAGAGCCGGTGCGCCAAGGATATACGTTTGCCGGCTGGTATTATGAGGGCCATGAAAATGAAACATGGGATTTTTCCGTTGGCACGGTAGGCGGGGATCTGGAGCTGATCGCAAGATGGGAACCGGCGAAAGTGACTGTCAAATTCGACGCGGATGGAGGACAGATGCCGGCTGGAATGGAATCCATACAGGTTACTTATCAGGAAACTTATGGAGAATTGCCTGTTCCTCAAAAAGAAGGCTGCCAGTTTGCGGGCTGGATGTACAGCGGCGGAGAAATCACGGCCGAAAGCACCGTAATGATGCCCGGGGAACATGTACTCACAGCTTTATGGGAGTAGGGAAGCGGAAATAATGCTAAAGAATATTTAGCTAGTAAAAAAGTCCTATTGAAAAATATTCTTATAATGATATAATGACAGGTGCTGAATAGAATAAATTATCAGGGAGGACAATGATTATGAGAAACAAATTAGTGAGACGTATTGCTCTGCTTTTGTCGGTAGCAGTAATGAGCGTATCCGTAGTTGCTTGTGGCGGCGGAAAAGGTGATGCAGCGCAGGGAGGAGAGACAACCCTGACGGAAGAAGAATACGAAGCGAAGGCACAGGAACTTGGCGAGAAGCTTAACAGCGCTATGACAGATGCATCTTCTATCGATCCTAACGATGTAGAAGCAGCAAAAGAATTTATTTCAGGTTTGAAGGATCCGTTTGTTGAGTTCGGTTCTTTGAAAGCTCCGGAAAAATATGCGGCAGCTCACGAGAAATTTAAATCCGGCTGTGATGCGATGGTGGAATACCTCGACATGATGGTAACGGCAATGGATAGCGGTGACATCGATATGGAGAAAATGACTTCTCTCATTACAACGATCCAGAATGACTTCACAGAAGGAGCTTCCATGCTGGAATAAACATCCAAAGCGAAGTACATAAAATGTAGAATCGAAAACCGATACGAAGAAAAAATTTCTTCGTATCGGTTTTTCATGCGCAGAGGTGCGTAAAGCATGACAGTATTTGCTTCGCATTCCAGTGAAAAAACTAATCCAGCCAGGAAACCATTTTGCCATCCAGTTTTTGTACACGGCAGCAATGGAGCGGAAGGCCGGCACGTCAGCGGCAGCCAGGGAGCAGGGATTTTCCGGTTGTCATGTATGATCAGAAATTTCACTTATGAAATGGCAGATTTACAGGGGAAAGTCGCCATGGAGGGCGACTTTAGAAAGCATAGGGCACGATGCCCGTTGCTTTCGACCCGTCCGGTATCATAAACCCTGCCCATTTCATTAGTGAAATCTGATCAAACATTTCAACCGGAAAATCCCTGCTCCCTGGCTGCCGCTGACGTGCCGGCCTTCCGCTCCATCACCACCGCCTACAACAAAACCTCTTAATCAAAACAGATTCTTTCGCCAAATTGTTTTCTTCATTGAAACAGACACTCCATTGTCTTAGAATTTCGTATATAGTATAATATTGGCAGAAAATTGCGGTTCGACAATAGGTGAGGGTTTCTAAATGGATAAAGTGAATAAGATTGATTTGAAAGAAGAGGCGGTGCATGGAACGGTAAAATTTCCTCTGGCAGTATATCGTTACGCGGGGGAAGGAGATTTTACGGTCAAGCTTCACTGGCATGAGGAAACGGAGATCATATATTTGAAAAAGGGGAGATTTTGCATTGATATTAATATGCAGAAATACAGAATCAACAGTCCGGCGCTTTTTTTTGTAAGTTCCGGGGATATCCATGGTCTTTATGGAGAGAAAGGATGTGAAGAAAGCGCGGTCGTGTTTGATATGAAAATGCTTAGCTTCGAGCATTACGACAGCGTCCAGCATCAGATGGTGAGTCCTTTGCTGAAACGAAGCGTTCAGTTTCCCGGGGCAGTGACGGAAAAAGACGATATGTGGGAAGAACTTGCGGGGCTGTATGGGAAGATATTGGCGGAAGCGGAGCGGGAGGCTCCTGAGGCGCGCATGAGGGTAAAGGCATATTTGCTGCAAATATTGGCTTGCTTGTATGAGCATGGGAAGTTTGTTCATATGGACAGCAATATGGATTATGATGGGAAAAAAATTGAAAATATAAAGAAGGTGCTTGGTTGGATCCAGGAAAATTACGGGCGAAGGATCACGAATCAGGATATAGCGGCCGTATTGCAGATGAATCCTCAATATTTTTGCCGGTATTTTAAACGTGCCATGGGAAAAACGCCTACGGAATATATTAATGAAGTGCGTGTGGAAAAAGCGGCCGAGTATCTTTATCGAACTGACAGAAAGATTATCGACATCGCTTTGGAGTGCGGCTATGACAATATCGGTTATTTTATTAAGCGATTCAAAGAAGAAAAGGGAATGCTGCCTTCTGAATACAGGAGAAGTCAAAATAGTATAATAAATGGTCAGAATGGATAAAGAAACCATACAAACAGGTTTATATAATGTAATCAGAAAGTATAGAGGCCGTAAAACGCATAAGGATGCATGTGCATGAAAAAGATACGGAAAGGGTATGGTGGATGATATGAAAAAACAATGGTGGCATGGAAAAGTCGCGTATCAAATTTATCCGAAGAGTTTTTGCGATAGCAATGGGGACGGAATTGGGGATATCAAAGGAATTATCGGGAAATTAGATTATTTGAAGGGATTGGGAATCGATATCATATGGATCTCTCCGATTTATCAATCACCTTTTGTAGACCAGGGATATGATATTTCGGATTATTATAAAATAGATCCCGCTTTCGGCACCATGGAAGATTTCGACCGGTTATTGGAAGAAGCGAAGAAAAGGGATATGTATATTTTGATGGATCTGGTGATCAATCATTGTTCGGACCGGCATGAGTGGTTTCAAAAGGCGCTGGAAGATCCCAAAGGGGAATATGGCAAATATTTTTACTTTGAGAAGGGAAAAGACGGAAAAGCACCCAGCAATTACCGTTCCTATTTCGGCGGCAGCGTATGGGAGCCGGTTCCGGGAACGGACTTATATTATCTTCACTTGTTTGCCAAAGAACAGCCCGATCTGAATTGGGAAAACGTGAAAGTAAGGGAAGAATTGTTCCGAATGGTGAACTGGTGGCTGGATAAAGGGCTGGCCGGATTCCGCATCGATGCGATCATGAACATTAAAAAGACAGACGGCTTTCCCGATTACGAACCGGATGGGGAAGACGGCCTGGTAAGGTGTACGAGAATGATAGAGGAGGCGGAAGGGATCGGAGAGTTTTTCCGGGAACTGAAACAGGAGACTTTTGCAAAGCATGATGCTTTTACCGTGGCCGAGGTTTTTAATATGAAGGAGGGGGAACTGGAAAAATTTGTGGGGGAGGAAGGATATTTTTCCACGATGTTTGACTTCGCGCCTTTATGCACGACGCTGGGGGAAAACGGATGGTACGATGCGCCGGGATATGAGTTTTTCCGCTGGCGCAAGGCCTTAATGGAATCACAGAAGGAATGCCGGAAGACGGGATTTTTTGCCAATATCATTGAAAATCATGACGAGCCAAGGGGGGCGAGTACTTATCTTCCCGACTATGCACAGAACGACGATGGCGCAAAAATGCTGGCGACTACAAGCGTTTTATTGCGCGGTCTCCCCTTTTTATATCAGGGGCAGGAGATCGGGATGAAAAACTGCAAAATGGAAAGCATTGATGAATATAACGATATCGATACAAAAAACCAATATAAGATAGCTCTGGAGGCAGGGCTGGATGAAGAGGCGGCGATGAACGTCTGCCTGAAGCACAGCAGGGATAACGCCAGGACGCCCATGCAATGGAGTGCAGGGGAAAATGCAGGATTTACAACGGGCAAACCCTGGCTAAAGGTAAATCCCGATTACAAAGAAAGGAATGTGGAAGCGGAAGAAAAGGATCAGTCCTCCGTGCTGTCTTATTATAAAGAGCTGCTGGCCTTGCGGAAATCGGAAGATTACGGAGAAGTATTTACTTATGGGGATTTCGTGCCGGCTTATGAAGGCGAAGAAATGCTGCTGGCTTATTACAGGCAGGATGAAAAGAAGAAGATCTTGGTTGCGGCTAATTTTGGGAAAGGAGAAACTTCATTTCTTCTTGAAAAAGAAGGAAAGGAGATCCTCAAAAACCGAAAGGATGTACTGTTGAGGGAAAAAGAGCTGATTTTGCCGGGCTGTGGCGTCGCAGTAGTGGAATTATAAGAAGGCGGAATGCAATAAGGAAATTTGGAAAAATGGAAAATTATCTGAAAAAGGTGTTGACTTTTCTGAAAATATTGCATAGAATTTAATAAATCGTTGATAAAGCGTGAGTACATACGGAGGAGATGTTACAGAGAGCTGCGGATGGTGGAAACGCGGTACGGATTACCGTATGGAATGGGCTTTGGAGAGCAAACCGAAACAAAAAAACGGCAGGCCTGGTTTTTTTGAAGTAAGTGCGCCGGAGGGAAGGCTCCGTTAAGAAGCAGATATGTGTTAGCATGTCGTGAGAGGATGCAGTGATGCATCAAGCAGGGTGGCACCGCAGGAATGAATGAATGTCCTGTCCCAGCAAAAGAGCTGGGATAGGATTTTTTTATGCACATGGGTATCCAAAGGAGAAGGGTTGGCGAAGCTGACGGGAAGGAACCTTTCCTGCTCGATAGCGCAGGGGCGTGCAGAGGAATCAAAGAAAGGAGAAAGAAAATGTCAGAGAAAAAAATACCTTATAAGATCTACTTGGAAGAAAGCGAGATGCCGAGACAATGGTATAATGTAAGGGCGGATATGAAAAATAAGCCCGCGCCGCTGTTGAATCCGGGAACGTTAAAACCCATGACTTTTGAAGAATTGCAGGGGGTATTCTGTGACGAGCTGGTAAGGCAGGAATTAAACGATACGGATGCCTATATCGACATCCCGCAGGAAATCAGGGATTTTTACAAGATGTACCGTCCTGCCCCGCTGGTGCGCGCTTATTGCCTGGAAAAGAAGCTGGGTACGCCGGCAAAAATATATTATAAATTTGAAGGAAATAATACGAGCGGAAGCCATAAGCTGAATTCGGCCATTGCACAGGCTTATTATGCAAAACAGCAGGGCTTGAAGGGCGTAACGACGGAAACGGGAGCAGGGCAGTGGGGAACCGCTTTATCTATGGCATGCGCGTATTTTGATCTGGACTGCAAAGTATATATGGTGAAGGTTTCTTATGAGCAGAAGCCGTTCCGAAGAGAAGTGATGCGCACATACGGGGCGGAGGTAACGCCTTCTCCATCGGACACAACGAATGTGGGAAGAAAGATCCTTGCCGAATTCCCGGGAACGGGAGGAAGCCTTGGCTGTGCTATTTCGGAAGCTGTAGAAGCGGCTACCAGCAGGGAGGGTTACCGTTATGTGCTGGGAAGCGTGTTATCCCAGGTGCTTCTGCATCAGTCCATTATCGGGGAGGAAACGAAGGCTGCGTTAAAGAAATATGATATCCACCCGGATATTATTATCGGATGCGCAGGAGGCGGTTCCAATCTTGGCGGTTTGATTTCTCCTTTTATGGGTGAAAAATTAAGAGGCGAGGCGGATTACAGAATTATAGCGGTAGAACCGTCCTCCTGTCCGAGCCTGACAAGAGGAAAATATGTTTACGATTTCTGTGATACGGGCAAGGTATGTCCGCTGGCGAAAATGTATACTTTGGGAAGCGGATTTATGCCGGCACCCAATCATGCGGGCGGTCTTCGCTATCACGGAATGAGTTCGGTCGTTTCCCAGCTTTACCACGACGGACTGCTGGATGCCGTCAGCGTAGAACAGACGGAAGTGTTTAAAGCGGCGGAACAATTTGCAAGAGTGGAAGGAATCCTTCCTGCACCGGAAAGCTCCCATGCAATAAAGGTTGCAATCGACGAAGCATTGAAGTGCAAGGAAACAGGAGAAGAGAAGACTATTGTCTTCGGCCTTACGGGTACAGGATATTTTGATATGGTGGCTTACGGCAAGTTCCATGACGGGGCAATGGTGGATTATGTTCCGACGGATGAAGAGCTGCAAAAAGGATTTGCAGGAATTCCTTCATTTCCGGGAAACGAATAAGATCAGTCAGGCAGCCGCTTTGCCGTTTTCCGGGCAAAGCGGCTGCCATGTTTTATGGTTTTCATGAGCGGTACGGCAGACAAACAGAAAAATTTATTTTATAGCTTGACAATCCGTAAATAAGCATGTAAAATGAAACCGTTGCGGGTGATATTTATAGAATAAATCCTGATAACAAATGTGCGCTTAGCTCAGCTGGATAGAGCGTTTGGCTACGGACCAAAAGGTCGGGGGTTCGAATCCTCTAGCGCACGTTGGTTTTTTGGGAGGCGGAAATGCTGATAAAACGGGCATTTCCGCCTTTTTTTCTTTCATTTTTTGGGGTAAAAAGTGTAACAAATCTTGTTACACTTTGTTACACTTTTTTCGTCCTTCAGGTTGAAAGACTCTGCTCCAGAACTTTCTCAAGTTCTTCCGCTGACTTGCGACCCCGGCAGTACTTCATCGTCATTTCGATGTTCTCATGTCCGGCAATCCGGCGTATCTCGTCAGGATTCAGACCTGAGTCGAAGAGACGCGAAATATAAGAGCGTCTGATATCGTGACAGCTCTTGGCAAATGGAAGGTCAAGATGGTTCGGGTTGCAGTACTTTTTAAGGCGGCAGTCGAATACTCGTTGGTTGCACATACCCTGTTTCCTTTGAAATACAAGGTCTTTATCTCCGCAGGGGTATCCGTTCTTTTTGTCTAACTCCCTGATTTGCCTAAAATACTCTCTGGCTTTAGCAGTAAGATAAATTTTTCGCATTCCAGCCGATGTTTTGGCGTGTGGAGTTATCATATAACCATCTCTTTTCAGGCCGCCATCTGCAGTTTTGCTTTGCTTTTCTGTCACCATCTGGTTGATATGAAGGTAGTTTCCCTTTATGTCGCAGTTACGCAAGGCACACAATTCTCCGACCCTCATGCCGGTAAGGAACAGGATGCAGATTCCAAGAGGCAGTGCAGAATCATTTTCCATGCTGTCCTTTTCCGCTTCTTCCATAACCAATTGCTGTTCTTTTTCGGTGAAGACCTCTTCATTTTCCTCTTTAGGCGTGACAGGTCTGAAAAGATTGGCGTTGAATTTGATGTCTTTTAGCCTGTTTGCCTCTATGATTTCTTCATCTACAGCGTAATCCAGCATAGAATTCAAGGTTCTTTTAATATTGGAAAAGTACTTTTTTTTCATGCTGTGGTCTTTGATTATCCGGCATCCCCATGCTTTTAGTTTTGTCCTTCCAAGCTGGCTTAACGGAATATCTGCAATGCTGTCTTCTATATAGTCTTTCCAGTAGGCCAAATCGTCAGCAAGTGTATTCATCCCAACTTCGCACTCTCTTAATTCCAGCCATTGGGGATATATAGTTTTCAAGGTGCAGGTGTTCAATAGCTTTGGCGGTTCTGCCATCGCATAGGTTTCCTTTGATGGCAGTAGCCCCAATTGCATGAATTGCTGTTTTACTTCCGGCAGATTGGCGTAGTATGAGACAATTATCTCTTCCAAATCTGTTCTGCTGGTTTTAACTACCTGTTTCCCATTTGGTAGTCGGGTGTACCACCGCCTGTTTGTTTTGTTCTGCGTAATAGGAATCGTGTGGCACTCCATGATGAACTTATGTATTGCAATCATATTATATAACTGCGCCAGTTCCCTCACCGACAGATTATTCGCATCAGCGAAATCAGTCAAGTTCTTTTGCAGTTCAGGGGTTAATTTTTCTAAGTCCGCTGTCATCATTAGTTCTGCCCCCTTCCATTCCCGTAAGGCTGTGCGCCAGAGAAGTAAAAAGAGGTTATGATTCTTTCAGTAGTATTATCCTCCTTATCGTAGAGTACATCTATGTAGTAATACCCATACCCCCAATAAAGGTCATCAATGCACCCTTTCATGTGACGGTCCTGCTTATCTTTGTCTGGCTTAGAATCGAATTTATGCGGTGCTGTAATGCGGCAGAAGTAAATGAAGTCATTGCCATATTCTTGGTGCGTCTTACGCAGTAGCTTTGCCAGTCGCATATGCTCTTTATAGCCGAATTCCTCCTTTTCAGCGTCATACTTCTCATCGATTATGATGGATGATTTGTATATATTTGTATCAATATACGGGGGGTCTATGATAAAGATGGAATCCTCGCTTTTCATATATTTTTCAATAAGCTCCAACGCATACCGCCCATAAATTTCGGTATCTTTCATCCTTTCGTTGAGAAGGGCAATGGCATCCATATTTTTCCTGTATGTGGATAGTGCTTTCCCGCTGAAAGTATGGCCGGTGTTGCGTACTGACAATAGGGTTGCAAACAGGAAGCATGCGGCGGCATCAAGGTTAACCTCTGCATCACTCAGATGCGCCCCATTATTTAGCAGGCTTTTACACTGCTCAAATGTATCCTCGTCAACTGGTTTGGACAGCATTTTTTCAAGGAGTATATACATATAATCGCGGATTGCCCGGTAAAGGTTGACTTTCCTTAGGTCTATGTCGTTTATGACCTCATGGTCTGCAACCTTGAAATTGGAAAAAATACCAAGTGCGCCTACAAAAGCATCAATGCTGGTCTGCCAGCGTTTGCCTGAAGAGTCGAAGATTTTCTTGATTGCGTCTTGCATCACGGGAGACCATTTGCTTCCTGCGAGTGGCAGAAGTTTCATGGAATAGTCAGGCTCAAACTTACCCGGTGCGGGAAGGCTGGATGCCTTTGCCGGTGTGGAGGGTGCTTGCGCCGCACTGGAGAAGTAAAGGTAGTTGGCCAGCATTACCGTAACAGTGTTGAAGCCAGTATCATTGGTTGCATAAGCTTTGATAGCCTTGTCCATATCATCTGTGATACGGATGGAATATTTTTTTATAGTTGTGCGTTCTTCAACAGTAAGAATAATCTGATGAAGTGCAAAGTCATCCATTCTTTTACTGTAAGAAGATTTGGTCAGAAACTCGTGTATCCCCTTGCGGATTGCTTCAGAAGCATTGTCTATCTGGTAGTGGTCGCACAGCCAGTTAACGAGTTCAGGGTGCAATGGAATATTTTGGGTTTTATTATATGTTTCTTTTTTTGGCATTTAGATACCTTCCTTTCTGTCTTCAAAAAATTTTTGAAAATGAAGACATTAGGAATAGCCGATATCAGGTAGCAACTCAGACAGGATACAAAATAATGGTGGAATCACCCATCTCGCTAAAAAATCTGCCATATTGTCTTCCCATAAGGCCAACTCATACCTTTTTCTGACAAACTGACTGCCGCCGGGGGTCAACTCAGCACCTTAAGGAAGCCGACTGAGTTTCCAGATGTGCCAACTGAAGTTGCTTTCCAATCCAACTCATGCTCATAAAAAACCAACTAGGGTGTGTTCTTTTCAAGATGAAAAAAATGAACCGTGCAGTCCGGCGGCGGCAGTCTCTGGGCGGGATGTAATATGTGGTTTGAAATGTAATCTGGCACAGTCTGAGAAAAGTTTGAAATGTAATCTGGTATAGCCAAAGAAAAGTCTGAATTGTAATCTAGCCAGTGTGGGGCATGAGTAGAAATGTAATCTAGCGGGTATGTAGAATAAATGGAGATGTAATATCAGACAGGTCAGTTTTTCACCAACATTGCAGCATAACTGACAAATATATATTGTTTTCCAAGATATTTTTGTGTGGTTTAGAGTGTAGAAATGAGTGGAATAACTTCCCCTCCAGAGGTATAGTAGACACACCGAAAGAGAACAGGTGTACTGACAAGGAGGGAACTATATGAGAACACAGCAGTTTGGGATTGAGATGGAAATGACGGGGATTACACGGGAGCGTGCGGCACAGGTGATTGCGGGGCATTTCGGAACGACTTCGCATTTTAGAGGCGGCGTATACGATGCATATGAAGCCACTGACCGTCAAGGGCGTGTGTGGAAGGCTGTTTCGGACGCATCCATCACCTGCCAGAAGAAGACCGTCAGTGGGGGCAAGGTCATCGCAGGGCGCAGTTATTCCTGCGAGGTGGTGAGCCCAATTCTCACCTATGCGGATATTACAGATTTGCAGGAGGTAGTGAGACAGCTTAGGCATGCAGGGGCATTCGTGAATAAGTCCTGCGGTATTCATATCCATGTGGATGCTTCCAAGCATACGCCCGCCACACTGACGAATCTGGTGAATCTGATGGCTCAGAAGGAGGATATCCTGTACCGTGCCCTGCAGATTGCGCCAGACCGTCTTCAGTATTGCAAAAAAGTGAATGAGAATCTGCTTGAGGTAATCAATCGGCGTAAGCCCCAGACTCTCCCGGAACTGGCGGACATGTGGTATGCAGGATTTATGATTCGCGGGATGCGCATTACAACCGTAGTAGATATCGTGGTCTTAATCTACACGCCACCTTTACCAAAGGGACAATCGAGTTTAGGCTGTTCAACGCCACTACCCATGCGGGGGAGATTAAATCCTATATTCAGTTTTGTCTGGCACTCAGTCAGCAGGCACTCAGCCAGAAAAAAGCCAGTTGCCGAAGGAGCGTGACTGATAACGAGAAATATTGCATGAGATGCTGGCTGTTGAGGCTCGGACTCAACGGCGATGAGTTCAAGACCTGCCGCCACCATATGACCAAAAACCTTACAGGGGATTCGGCGTGGAGGCATGGGAGATGCGCGTAAGCGCATCCCCCTGTTGGGGGTATTTCGTGGACGCATTCATTAATAAGAAGGAGGAGACCAGATATGGCGAAAAACACACTTTATATTGCTTATGGCAGTAACTTGAATTTAGGGCAGATGGCGCACCGCTGTCCCGATGCGGAGGCGGTCGGTACAGGAGTGATTCGGGATTACAGGCTTGCGTTCAAGGCATTAGGCGCAAATGCCTTTGCCACCATCGAAGCCTGTGAAGGGGAGTCTGTTCCTGTGGCTGTCTGGCGGATTAGCCACAGGGATGAGGCGGCACTTGACCGTTATGAGGGGTATCCTGCCCACTATGGGAAAGAAAGGCTGGACGTCCTGATGGGGGAGGATGGCGGCTGGATAGTTAGCGGTATCGTGTATGTCATGAACCAGAAGGCAGTCCGACAACTTCCAGCGACATCGTATTTTGAAGCTGTCCTGTCGGGGTACCGCAGTTTTGGTCTGGATGAGCAGAAACTTTTTGAAGCATGGCAGATGGCGGTGGATGGGGATTTCCCTGCCAGTAGCTGTCTTAAGTTTTATCGTCAGAGGAGCGGGCTGACACAGGAACAGCTTGCAGATGCGGCTGATGTTCCGGTCAAGACCCTGCAAAAGTATGAAAGCGGCGAGAGGTGCATCCAGAGGGCGCGTAATAGCACAGTCTTAAGGCTGGCACAGGTGCTGGATATTTCCCCGTATCTGCTGTCAAGGTAGCGGTACACAGCCTTTTATGCCGCGTAAAATCTGCATAGTGTGTGAAATGCCGACAGTCATGTTGTAAAGCACAGCAGATGACTGTCGGCATTTTCTTACAACAGAGTGCTGTAGACGTAAGATACCGTTTTTATAGACATTCATGTTCCAGTTATTGTGGAGTATCCATATTTTTTACGATTTTTTCATGTAGGAGAAACCTTTCATTTCCCTCTTAATATTCGTAAGTTGTATTGCCTGAGAAGCCATCAAAGTGCCGAGACAGGACGTTTTCCGCGCAGGCTGTGCAAAAATAGTCAGGTTATTTCCCATCTGCGGATTTCTTTTGGCGGTATGGAAAACGGTTCTTTTTCGGCATGGGAGTGTTCATCCTGTCTTCTGCCCTTGTTAGTTTCTCAGACCAGCTCAGGTATGATGCGCCGTCTCTATTCATTCTGTTTTGGTGTGACTGGCAGTTCATGTTGAATTGATATTTTCCGGCATAAGGGAATTGAAAGCTATTCTTTTTAGAAAAATTTAAAGGAGGCAGAAAAATGACGGGAACAGATGGGGAAAGCAGAAAGAACCGTAATACCAGTCAGAAATTTGGCATAATCAGCAGGCCGGAGGAGGCTCATATTGTGCGGAAGATGGGAGTGACGGGTGGACGCATCGTAGGCATTCAGGGGCTGAATCCGCTTCTTGCACACATGAGCGCAGGGGATGCCTTATGCATCCCGACAGTTAGCTCCTTTGCGTCTGGGGCGTATGATTTATTTTGCAAGATGCAGTATTTGTCAGGCCGAGGGATTGAGTTTCAGTCCGGCAATGAGCGTTATTTGAACTTTTCATCCGTCCGCCCTTTGTCCGCAGTGGAAGTGGAAACGTTAAAGTTCTTTGCGTCAAGGGAGGCGGAGTTTTCAAGGTGGGTGCAATGCAGTAAACTGCCGGATGTTGCAAAGGCTTCTCTGGTTAAGCGCATTCAGGCAGAATACCTTGCTAATGTTGTGGCAGTGTTTTACAATAGCGGCATAAAGAAAAGAGGGAACTGAGCCAGCCGGGCACGCTCCCGTTCATGCATCCGTATCGTTCTCATATGCGGCTTTTGCGCCGTGTGAGGCTGTACGGGTGCTTTTTCATGTTTCGGCGTATATCAGGGGATGTATGTGGTATATGCTGTTCTTTGGGGTATCCTTTAACGGCATGGATTCCGGCCGCTGTTTTCCTGTGCCATTAGGGTGGCTTTCCGTTTTTTGGGATGTGCCAGAGGAAAACCGAGGCCTATTGGCACAGTCCTAATGCCGCATTATATCCTGTGTAGCGTTTTGTGGTTTCCTGCGGATGTGATTCCGCGGAGTCAGGAGGCAGTATGAAAGTAGGATATATCAGAGTCAGTACAGAAGAACAGAACACCGAAAGGCAGGAAGCCCTCATGCGTGAGTTGGGCGCAGAGAAGGTGTTCATGGAGAAGGCAACGGGCAAGACCCGGAAGGACAGGACACAGTTGGAAGCCATGCTCCAGTACGTCCGGGAAGGGGATGTGGTGGTGGCAGAGTCCATCTCCCGCATCGCCCGCAATACAAAAGACCTGCTTGATATCGTGGAAAGGCTGGAATATAAGGGCGTGGACTTCATATCGAAAAAAGAGGCGATTGACACCAAGACACCGTCAGGGAAGTCCGGCAGGATCAAGGGGGTAGAAGCGATGCGCGAGTTAGGACTGAAGCCATCCACTTTTTACCGGCGGGTGAGGGAATATGAAGATGGAAGCCGCGGGCATGGGTGAGTCCGTCCTGCGGCGGGGCAGATGCTGGAAAGGGGGAGTTTCCCATGCATGATTTGTGCCTGTAAAGCAGTTTGGGGTATACGCTGGATGGACTGCCATATGATATGCAATACTTTACCCTGACAGATGAGTAATATGACGTAAAATTAATAATCCTGCAACAAACAGCCAAGAAAGACCTGCCCTGACGGACAGGCCTTTCTTGGTTTAGAGATATAAAAAAACATGTTCCATATACATTGTTCATTCAGATATATGTAGAGTTCTTTTATTAACAACATGATAAGTACCACCGGGTATAAGGGAAATAAGGGAAAAGAAAGATTGTTACGGATATTCCCCGGATACCTGAATAAAGCCGGCTGGTATCTCCCAGGGGTGGCGGGCAGGTTCAGGCCAGTATGGGGTGTGAGGCGATGCGGCCAGCGTTATGTATCGCGTCTTAGGTAGTCCTCCAGCTCAGTAGGTTATGATGGGGTGCTCTGGGGTATTAAGTTTTGCCAGTTGCTTTGTGCCAGCATCAGGGGTACTTACTTTTGCCAGTTGCTTTGTATTGGCCTCTGGGGTACTGGGTTTTACCGGCGCGTGAGGGAATATGAGGGGAATACCCCGCGAACCATGTGGCAGTGGCAGTTCTATAAGGGATGGGAATGCAGGAGGCGTAAGGAAGCCGCCCTATTTGAGACTTGTAAAGAATAACCTTGTATGCTAAAATGTGAGTTGAGAAATTCAAGGACAATACGGTGTACCACCCCGGAGAGCGCCAACTCTCCGGGGCAAGGGATGGTATCTCTACTACCACACAATACAGACAAAGTCTGCGATACACGCAAGAATTATTATAAGGTAATCGGGCATAAAAAACAATGCCTTTTGCGTGCTGTCAGGCTCTGTCTGTGCCTCATGATATAGAAACGGGGTGTAGAGTGTGGACGCATACTTGCACCCCGTTCTTGATTTCTCACTGGAGTGCGTTGGCGGCGGGCGATTTGCCGCCGGGGTACTCCCCAGTGAGGAGTCGGAGTTTGGAAGAACTGCGATTAGTTGTTGTGTCATCGCGGTTCTTTTTTGTTGCTCTGGGAATCCATTGGGAAAGAAAAATACAGACGTATGACAAGATGAAAGGATGGAAAGAAAATGAAGAAGAAAATGATTTGCGGTCTGGCATTTATCTCTATGAGCGCATTGCTTACGGGATGCCATATGAAGCATGAGTGGGCGGAGGCGACCTGTACGGAGCCGAGAACCTGCAGTGTAGGCGGGGAGACGGAAGGGGAAGCTCTGGGCCATACATGGGCGGAGGCGACCTGTGAAGAGCCGGAGACCTGCAGCGTATGCGGAGAGACGGAAGGTAGGGCTTTAGGGCATGAATGGCAGGAAGCGACTTATGAATCCCCGAAGACCTGCTCCGTATGTAGTCTGACAGAAGGGGAGCCATTGCCGGAGCCTTACTTTTTAGAAAAGGGTATTGTCTGCGAAGAATTAAAGGAATTTGACCTGCCGATGAATATGAGTTTTAGAGAAGGTGATGAGTTGGTGGAGATAGACGGCACCTGGCTGGAATATGATAATGCACACTATACGTTTGGCGAAATTACCAGTGAACCGGCTCAGAAGGAAGGGTATCTTACCATAACGGTTCCCTATGAAGTAAGTTATTCTTATGACTGGTGTTCCTACAATTCCTATTCAGGTCATGCGGATTGGACAACTAGATATCGGGTACTCTGCGTATGCGACTATAATACAGGAACTTATATAGATGCGGGGAGAAAAAATGAGGAATCGGAATCTTATCAAGAGAAAGAGATTGAGTGGGAAGGAAACGCTTACCCTATCAGTGTTTCATCTAGTGGAGAGGCACAAAAGGAACATTTTGAATGGATATCCGAGGGTAATATTGACCGATTGCCTTATAGGCATGTTATCAGCGAAGTTCTGACCATTACCGTTCCAGAAGAGTATGATGGACTCGTTTTGTATATCAGGAAAGATAAACCCGATATCGTATTGAGTGCGGCACAGAAGGGTGGGGAAGCTGAAGATGAAGATGCAGGCGATAGCCGTTTATGTGATGAGGAGTCCCCAGCAACATTCATGTGTTTCCGATTGTCTGACATTATGCAGTAATAGATTCAATGTAGGGCAAGTAATAGCAAAAGTATAAATTAAACAGCCAAGAAAGACCTGCCCTGACGGACAGGCCTTTCTTGGTTTAGAGATATAAAAAAACATGTTCCATATACATTGTTCATTCAGATATATGTAGAGTTCTTTTATTA
>ERZ808040.508-NODE-508-length-32824-cov-6.663603_pt1 | contig 32824 bp, 34 predicted proteins | sample MGYA00380191_ERZ808040 | MGnify/ENA primary metagenome ERZ808040 (study PRJEB31490, sample SAMN06133395) | mouse gut metagenome | isolation source: J6 | host: mice | place: China: Chengdu | collected 2015-05 ...
TAGCTATAGTATTTCCATAATTTAGGGACTTATGCTTGCAGATCTGTATTCTGCGATATGGTATCCTCCACTTCCCCTGTCAGAATCTCCGTCGTCTCAAATGGATAGGCCACGCCCCACTGTGCACGAAGCTCGTCCATCTGCTTCATGATAAAGAGCGTTTCCTGATGCGGCATCTCCCAGCACTCCTTCTGCCCCTTTTCGATCGCTTCCAGACAGGCGCTGACCTCATATTCATAGCCTGTAATCTGTTTGGGTGCTTTCTCTGATTTCATCACTTTATAATTTGTATCGTACACTGTCACAGCCGCAAAATTATTAATATTCTCAACAGCGATATATCCTTTGGGCCCATAAATCACACCCCGGCGGTCACTCAGACCATTCATTGTGCTGTTGAGTACTGCCATTTGCCCGCCTTTATAGGTGATTGTGATGCTTTCGGACGCGTCCACGCCAGTGTCTGCCAGTATACAGGAGGACTCCATCTTTTCTATTTCTCTGCCAAACATCATCGCTGCAAAATTTAGAGTATACACGCCTAAGTCCAGCAATGCACCTCCGGCAAGCGCGGGGTCTGTCAGCCTTTTCTTGGCAGCGATTGGATAGCCAAGATTGGCGGTCAGCATGACCGGTTCTCCTATGATGCCCGAATTTAAGATTCCTTTGATGGTGGTCAGCATCGGCATGTACCGAGTCCACATCGCTTCTGCGACAAACACCCCCTTTTCATTTGCCAGCGCCAGTATTTCCTCCGCCTGTGCCGCATTTGCTGTAAACGCTTTTTCACAGAGTACATTTTTACCGTTTTCTATACAGAGCTTCATGTTTGCATAGTGTTCTGAGTGCGGCGTCGCAATATAGATCAAATCGAGCTTATCATCAATCATCATTTCTTCATAGGAGGTATATGCCACTTTGATACCATATTCATCCGCAAACTGCTGCGCCCGCTCCTCACTCCTTGACGCCACACCATGGCACTTCACATTCTTCATTTTCCTGACAGTACCTGCCATGACGCTTGCCATCCTGCCTGTTCCCATGATACCGATTCTCTTCTGTTTAAACATCTCTCTTCCCTGCCTTTCACGACCACTAACCGTATAAACCCATGCAGCACAAAGCCACATGGGTTCTCTTTACCAAGCACTATTCTATCTATCAAAAAATTCCGCCTTTACAAATCCTGTCGTACCATTGTAGTTGATCTTGAACCACTCACCCTGCTCTTCAAGCAAATCATAAGTGGTGCCAGCCTGTGCTGTACCAAGCTTTGCAGATTCCTGATCTGGCTGACTTCTGACATTTACATTGGTTCTGGCTGTGATCGTGCCAATGGGCTCCACAGTCACCTCAGCAGTCAGTACCTCAAGATAATCACTCTTAATATAGGCTTCTTTATCCTCAAAGATGACCTTGCTCCATCCATTGATGCGCTCCTCGATGCGTGTGAGTTCCGTTCCAGCCTGTGCCTTGCCAATCTTGTCCGCTTCCTCGCTGTCTGAGGAGCGCACATTCACGGTATCTGTCGTCCGCACAATCTGATGGACTGTCTTATTTTCAAGCGGTTGTTCTGGTTCTGAAGGAGTTTCCTCCTGTGCAGGCTGTGTCGGCTCTGGCTCTGAGGATGCAGGCTCTGCTGCCTGTGTCTCTGTCGAAGGGGTGTTGGCAGTCTCATCCTGTGTCTCTAACTTTGCCAGCTCGACGCCGACAGATTCTTTCAATACCTGCGGCAGATCATCCATAAACTGGCCGAGCGCTTCATCCGAGGCAATCGCTTCCTTGTAATCTACATTAATTTTATTGTAAAGATCTACAACATCATCCTGGTTTGTGACAAGTTTAAATGCGGCTTTAATATTTTCCTCTGTGTCACCATCAATCATAAGGCTTCCATTGTCTGACGTGTACACATAAAATGCACTCAGACCGGGCGCCTTTGTGTCAATATTCTGAATCTTGACATCATATGTAACATACACAAAATAGGAATTCTCTTCAATTCCCGGCTTTGTATAACACTTGATATTGTCATATTGTTCTATAAATTCACTCTTTTTTTCATAAGCGATAATTTCCTTGTCGCTGTTATAATCCTTGACAGCCCTCACAGTATCCATATCACCGGATGCCAGAGCGCTATAAAACGCATTCATCATATCATTGATATTGACATATGCGTTCTCTGCCAGAGGCTCTTCATTCAATGCAGCCACACCTGCCACTGCCAGTCCGCTCTCTCCATTGTCCACTGTATTGTCTACCACCTGCGCCTTTTGAGCACCTGCATAGGAGATAATCACAGCAATCACAATCGCACATGCTGCCACTGGCAGTAAAATCTTTGCGGCATTAATAGCAATTCCCTTGATATGATCGGCAGAAACGTCTTTTACGTCTTTTCCAATCATCGAATCAAGGGATTGTGTTTTCTCTTCATTTTCTGGTTGTAATGTTTGTATTTTTACTTGCGTCTGAACTTCTGGTGCGGACGGGCTCTCCGCTGCCGTCTGTTCTGATTTATTATTTAAAACTTCTGTATTTCCAGTCGTCGTATTTGTCTTTGTATTCTGATTATTTTTCTTGTTTTTTTTCTTTTTCCTGTTCTCCATCTATACTCCTATCTGCCGCTGTCAAGTCTCTCCCAGGAAATGCACCCGACAGGAATCGAACCTGCATTAAAGGCGTCGGAGGCCTTCGTTCTATCCATTAGACTACGGGTGCCTGCATTACGTCTGTAATCATAACACAATTTTTCTTATTTGTCTACACAGGAACACAAAATTTTTGATTTCTTAATTTTTATGTCAGATATTTCTCACACAGCTCATCAAATAAAAACACCTGTTTTTGCAGTGCGGCTTCCTCCGTCTCCTGTAGTCGGTCTACAAAGTGAAACAGCTTCTCTTGCAGCTTATAATGCTCTCTTGCATCCACACGGTAAGAATTGGCAATGCGCATGAGCTTGTCGAGATATTTTGCAATCTGTCTGTCATTCTGCTTTTTCATAGCGTTCTGAAACAGCTCCATATTGTCCAGCTCCTGTGCATTTGTCACTTTGGCAAAGGTGTTCGCACCAATGGCATAGTAATCACTGCCAATCTGATAAATAAAACTTTTCTTTTCATACAGGCTTTCCTTAAAATTACTCATAGCTCTCCTCCAATCTTGTTATCATTTTTTCAGACTTTTGATATATTCTTTTACTTCTTTGTCTGGATTCAGAGATTCCCGAATCTTTTGCAGTGCTTTGCGATACGTCCACTCATCCATCTGGCAGCCGTTTACAAGCATCTGGTTTGTCTCGTATGGAAAGCAGATAAACGTCTCTGCCGCAAGCCATGCCGCTGCCATCTGCGCATAATATCCCTGTGAAAACGGTCTGTTCAATGTCCAAAGTATTTTTTCCAGATAAGGATACTGCGCTTTTTTGTTAAGATTCTGCTCAAGATCTGCCATACAGACCGTTTTGTTTCTCGGAATTTTTTGGTTGTCTGCATCGTATTTCAGATATTGGCTCAGGAGTAGAATCAGCCCCGTCCGAACCTCAAACTCCTGATCAGAATACAGATACGGCTGCATAAACGCCCAGACCTCATCCCGATAGCGGTTGGCAAAGGTAAATGAATTGCAAAAGCTGTCGCACACAGACCAGTTATCAATACAGGGAATAAACGCTTTGAGATACGCAATGCCCTCCTCACAGGTAACTTCTTTTTTCGCGGTTCCATAGCCGATGATCATCCCGCGCAGCATCGTCTCCTCAAAGAATAAATCCTCCCAGTCACCGTCACAGGCGGCAGTCTCCTGCCGCCACCCTGACTTGTTCTTTTTGTCATTTATGATACGCTTCGCAAGCTGTCTGAGCTGTGGCAGACGCACGCCCAGAAGCGGCTTTGCCCCGGGAACCAGCCCTGATGAAAAATCTCTGTACTGCTGCTCTGCATACATAGCAAGCTCACTTCTGATTTCCTGCCGCATGAATTACTGACCACCTTTTCTGTACTGTACAGGCGTCATGCCCATCTTTTTCTTGAAAATACGGTTAAAATGCTCGACATTTGGGTAACCGACCGCCATTGCCACATTCTCAACGGTCATATTGCCATTGCGAAGCAGTGTCTTCGCCTTTTTTAACCGAATGTTGATCAGAATATCACCGAAGGTCTTTCCTGACTTTTCATGAATATATTTGCTTAAATACGGCTCTGACAGATGAAAATGCTCTGCGACATCACTGAGTGCCGTCGCCTGATAATTCGCCTGAATATAATTAAAAATCTCCATCATGCGCTCGTCCTGACACGCCTCATTGGTCTGAATCTGCGGCAGTTTGTTGACACTGACGCAGAGCGCGTGTATCGACGCCTTGATGATATCATCATCCATGCCGACGCCCCAGAACTTCTCGCCGTTGCAGGTGACGCTCACATAGGCGATCGCCTTGGAGGAAGACCCCTTCGTGAGCGCATGTTCCTCATAGTCAGAGAGCTGGTAGCTGACCCCAAAATACTGTTTGATCGTGTTGCTCACTGCGTCAAGACGCCCGTTTCCGTTTGCATCGACCGTTGTCCTCTTGTCACCGCAGACAATCACCGCCTCTGCCATAATCCCGTCCACCTGCTTGAAATGACACTCACTAATCTGGAACAGCGGCATATTATCCACATAATTTTCACAGAAAATATCATAAACCCACTGCGGTGAGAGTACTTTATGCTCCTGATCGGAGACATCCTTGACCAGATATCCCACCTCTTCGCGCATGGCATAAGGAAGTGAAATGCCATAATTTTGTTTCAGTATATAGTTTACGCCGCCCTTTCCAGACTGGCTGTTGATACGGATGACATCCGCGTCGTAATTTCTGCCAACATCCTTTGGGTCCACTGGCAGATAAGGCACTGTCCACTTGTCTGTCTCCTTCTCCTCACGCCACTGCATTCCCTTTGCAATGGCATCCTGATGGGAACCGGAAAAAGCCGTAAATACAAGGTCGCCGGAATAAGGCTGTCTCTCGTGCACTCGCATGCGCGTGAAAAGCTCATAGTTCTCCCGGATTTCAGGCATATTCGAAAAGTCAAGCTTGGGATCCACACCGTGCGAGAACATGTTCATCGCCACGGTGATCAAGTCTACATTTCCAGTCCGCTCGCCATTGCCAAAAAGCGTTCCCTCCACACGGTCTGCACCGGCAAGAATGCTGAACTCTGCATCACATACGCCACAGCCGCGGTCGTTGTGCGGATGGACAGAAAGCACGACGGCATCCCTGTATTTCAGATTTTTATGAATATATTCTACCTGTGTGGCAAACACATGCGGCATTGCATTCTCGACGGTTGTCGGAATATTGATGATCGCCTTGTTATCTGGTGTAGGCTGCCAGATGTCCAGCACCGCATTGCACACCTCGACGGCGTAGTCTACCTCTGTGCCGTGGAAGCTCTCCGGGCTGTACTCAAAAGAAAAGTTTCCATCTGTCTCCGCCGCAAGCTTCTTTAACAGTTCTGCGCCGTCTGTCGCAATTTTCTTGATTTCCTCTTTGCTCTTTTTAAATACCTGCTCGCGCTGTGCAACCGATGTGGAGTTATACAGATGGATGACTGCATGCGGCGCTCCCTTGACCGCTTCAAAGGTCTTCTTGATGATGTGCTCTCTCGCCTGTGTAAGCACCTGCACGGTCACATCCTCTGGTATCATGTTTCTTTCGATTAATGCGCGCATGAACTCATACTCTGTCTCTGACGCCGCTGGAAATCCTACCTCAATCTCCTTAAATCCTATATCCACAAGCATCTCAAAAAAGTGCAGCTTCTCATCCAGACTCATAGGTTCTATAAGTGCCTGATTGCCGTCTCTCAAATCAACCGAACACCAGATTGGCGGTGCGGTGATTGCATCCTTCTTCACCCAGTCATATGTACAGACCGGCGGTAAAAAATATGATTTTTCGTACTTGCTTGCATTGTTCATGTCTTATTCCTCCATTTTATTTGATTTACCAATCCCGTTCCCTGATGGCATCGTCCACATCCAAATCGATATCAAACCATTTTAAAATCTTATCTACATCTGTCGCAATGCTGTCCCTTGCCACTGTCTCGATCTCACTGTCGTTCTCTTCAAATTCTTCCTGCAAATCGTTGATTGCCATTGTCATCGTGTCAAACTTCTCTTGTATCTGTTCTAGATCCGATACACCAGTTTCTAAAAAAGCAACCACATGCTCCAATTCTGTTTTAATCTTGTCTACTAGAAAATCTGGAAAATAACCGTCGCTATACATCTCTTTTAAAAACCGATATGTTTCATCAAAGCGCTTCATATCAACCTCCATACATCAACCTTGCCAACAAAAAAATCTTTCGCTCCACAACATTTTATTGCAGAGACGAAAGACTCATCTATATTCTTTCGCGGTACCAAAATTATGATACCACACAATTCTTAATTTTGGAATAGTTAAAATTAATCATTTTTATTGATATAATTTAATTTTTCATTTATCCTAATGTCAGATTCAGATATCCTTCCTCATAATTCCACTCCGCAAAATGCTCTGGCAGCAGTATCATGCCGCCCATATTGCGCTCGAATGCCCATGCTGTACCTGTATAAAGAAGCAGCTCTGGCAGAATCTCGTGAAGTTCATTGTCATGAAGTGTTGTCTCTATGATGTGAAGGCTGTCACCCTCTATGCGGTACATCAGCACAGCCCGCCGCACATCCGTATCCTTTACAGTCTTGGTTAACAGCAGCGTTCTTCCTGTGCAGAATTGATTCTCTTTGAGTGCATATGCAACTGCCTGCTCATCCCACTCCACATACCCTTCTTTTTCAAAAGCTTCATCCCGAACCGCTTTGTATGCTTTCGCATCGGCATCCGCGACAGACCAGCCGCCAAGTTCTTCTAGTCCTGTATCACTTGCATACATTTCTGCGGCTCTCAAATTATTTTCACTTCCTGATGGAATAACAGGTGTTCCCGTACATTTGCCTGCGTAAATCCAGCAGGGGCTTTCACCAAAGGCATCCACAAAGCCATGCTTCTCATAATATTCCTGCAAGTCCCTGTCCGCCGGCTGTAAAATCAGCGGTTCACCATATTTCTCGAGTGCATGCCGCAATATTTCTGATGCATAGCCCTTTTTCCGATATGCGGGAAGCGTACCCACTGCGTAGACATAGCGGGCATTTTCCTTGGTTCCATGGATTGTGACTTGTACCGGCAGCAGGCTTGCCATTGACACCGGACGGCTGTCCTCATAGATCACAAGCATATTTTCAATCTCAAACCGGTGGTCAAGATACATCTCTATATAGGTGCTGTCATCGTGAAAACACTGCTGCCACAGATCAATGATTTCCTGAGGCCTTGTCTCATTTGCAAACACGACATGGCTCTGCTGCGCCCAATACTTTTTTAACAAAATATCTGGATAATATGACAGCTTTGCCTTCCTAAGTCCCAAGTCACCAGTGTCCTCCTCGCGGTTGACATACTGGTAACTGTGCGCCTCGTGGAGTACAAACTGCTGGTTGATCATCGGATAGGCACCTTGCAAATCGGGAAATGCTTTCTCAAAATGCACTACAAATGTATCTTCATTCAGCGCCTCGCCGATCGTAAATGCGACGATTTTGTCCTCTTTATACAAGACACCGCCTGTCAGTGCAAGCGCATCAAAATTCGAAAATGCCACTTCCAGCACACGAAGCTCCTGTTCCATCTCCTCGTTCCATTTGTCTGCCCTGAGCACAGCCCACTCTTTTGCCATCCTGCGGCATTCCGGGATATTTTCCTGCGTCATCGGTTCATAGCGCCAGTCGTCCCCATCCATAAAGCGGGCAATATGGTTTCGCTTCCCATGCAGTTTCTTTCCTTTGAGGGAGGAAAGCCGCTCTGTCGTGTACACATAATCCGCGTCCGCCCTGTCTGAGTAGATTTCAAATTCTCCCGGAAACCATTCCATCAGCTTGAGCCTGTTGTTCTCTGTGACTGGATACAGAATCAACGCATATCCATGCACAGCGCATATTTTCATCAGATGTACAATGACTGCCTTCTGGTCTCCATTGCCAAACGGAAATGAATATTGGACAAAGCTCTGCCCCCTGCAACGAATCACGCCGCATCCATAGGCGCTCCCCACCCGAACATCATAAACATCTGCCCACATATAATTATTGGCAAATGTATATTCGCAAGCATCCAGTTTCTCTTCTCTTAGCTTTTCATTCATCCAGTCCCTGTCCTCCAGTGAGATAGGATGAAAAATCAGTTTTTCCTGTTCCTGCATTTCTAATCCCCGTCCTATATGAATCATTTTATTAGTATGTCCGAACATCTGTTAAATATTGATTTTCATTTGTTTTTCCAGTTTATAGGTTCTGTGTGCAAATGTCAACGGAAAAACAAATTGTTTCAAAAAATCTAAAGATTCTATTGATTATCTGACAATTTTGTACTAACATAGTATTAGATGTATGAAATGCATTACGATAAACCAAAGAAAGGGGTACACAGTATGGAAGGCTTAAAGAATATCATGGAGGATGATGTGGAGTATCAGCTTAACAAACTGCTTCCCACAATGCCGGAGATCTGTTCCTGTGAGGCTTGCAAGCTGGATATGGCAACTTATGCGCTCAACCGCTTAAAACCAAATTATGTCAGGACGGACACTGGTGCACTGTTTCATAAATTAAATACCTCGTCCACACAGGCAAAAACTGAAATTCTAACCGCTGTTGTCACAGCCATCAATATAATAGGTTCACATCCTCATCACGATGAAAACGAGTAGGGGCTTCCTCCTACTCGTTAATATGTTTCTCACAGATATCATTCAGACAGCATCTGTCACAATAAGGCTTTGTCCTCGCAGTACAAATCTCACGTCCATGGTCCACAAGCCTATGGCAGAACTGATTGCCCTCTTCTGGAGGAATCAGCTCCCACAATACCATCTCGACCTTCTTCGGTTCCTTGATGCCATCCACCAGTCCCATGCGGTTTGTGAGCCGTATACAGTGCGTGTCTGTCACAATCGCCGGTTTGCCAAACACATCCCCCATAATGAGATTTGCACTCTTTCTTCCAACACCCGGAAGCTTTAACAAGGTGTTGAAATCATCTGGCACCTTGCAGTCAAACTCATCCCGTAGCATTTTCATACAAGCGCTGATATCCCGCGCCTTACTGTGCCCCAGACCACATGGTCTGACAATGCGCTCAATCTCCTCGACATCAGCGTCTGCGATGGCGTCTATCGTGGGATATTTCGCATACAAGTCCTGCACAATCACATTGACTCTCGCGTCGGTGCACTGTGCCGCCAGACGCACACTAACTAACAGTTTCCACGCTTCGTTATAATCCAGTGTACAGTCGGAATCAGGATATGCCTTCTTGAGACGCTCTATGATTTCAAGCGCAAATGCCTTTTTTCTCTTTTTGCTTTTTTTTCTCATAAATATCTCTGCTATTTCTTTAATTCTTCTTTATAAAACTGTCGAAACTCCTCATACCCTTGGGCGGTAAGCTGTTCCTTCTGGAATTTTTTGTTTTTATTCATGCGTGCCACGAGTACCTGTGTGCCGTCCTGTCTCTCCTGCTGTGCCTGCGCGATAATCTCACAGAGCCTGTCGCCGGAAACCCCTTTCTCAATCAAGTATGCCGTCTTTTTGCTCTGGTTTGGCACCTTGAAGCCGCCCTCCATCAGAATCAAAATTATACGCTCAAAACCAATGGAAAAGCCGCACGCAGGTACATCTTTTCCTGTAAATCTGCCGACCATTTTGTCATAGCGCCCGCCGCCGCCACAGCTGATGCCAAGCTCCGGCATCATGATTTCAAAGATTGTGCCTGTATAATAAGACATGCCGCGCACCAGCGTCGGGTCAAAGACAAGCTGGAAACAGTCATCCTTCGTGGTATTGACACTCTCGATAATCTCGCGAAATCCCGCCTTGGCTTCCTCGTCAAAAAATCCGGTCATTTTTTCCTCGATAAAGGACAGTCTGTCCTCGGATGCTTCCATGTCACGAAACAGTGCGAGATATTTCTCAACGCTGCCGCTGTCATATCCGTCCGCAATCAGCTCGCGCTCCACACCCTCCATGCCAATCTTGTCCATCTTGTCCAAGGTGATAAACACATCATCAAAATCTTTCTCCTCAAAACCGCTGTAGGCTGCCATTGCCTTTAAGAGTCTGCGGTCATTGATCCGAATCTGAAAGTTCTGAAAGCCCAGCCTGCCCAGTGTGGTCGTCGTTGCAAGAATCAGCTCGATTTCTGCAAGATTGGACTCCTCGCCCAGAATGTCGATATCACACTGCATAAACTGGCGGTATCTGCCCTTCTGCGGCTTGTCCGCCCGCCATACATTTCCGATCTGCAATGCCTTGAAAGGGGAAGGCAGTTCATTGGCATGGTTCGAATAATATCTCACGAGAGGTACTGTCAAATCATAGCGCATCCCGAAATCCACGACATCGGACTCCGACTTTGCCGATTCGAGACTGAGCTTTTCTCCTCGTTTTAATATTTTGAATATCAGTTTTTCATTTTCACCGCCCTGCTTGCTGCTGAGATTTTCGATATTCTCCATACAGGGCGTTTCCATCGGGGTAAATCCAAATTTTCCATAGGTTTCTTTGATTACATTGATAACGTAATCACGAATCTGCATTTCCTCCGGCATGATATCCTTCATGCCTGTCACGGGCTTTTTATTCAGTGCCATTACTGTACCTCATCTCTTTATTTATATTTTAACGTAATCAATCACAGCCAAAATTTCTGACAGTCCCTTTTGACCACGGGCTGCCCACATCACAGCGTCCATGGTGGTACTGTGTGTTGACGGTTCCCTCCTGCTGCTCGTCAGACACATTGACCTTGATGCGGCTTACGCCGTCTGCTGTCTTGCTGTCAAGCATTCTGATAATGTCGTCAATTTCCTGTTCGTGCTGGTGCTGTTTTTTTGCCTCTAGTTCATCCATATCTTCCAGACCGCTGAATACTGCCATGTTCTGCGCCTCCTTTTGTCACATATTTATCATATCGTATCATAACATATATTTGGATTGAATACAAATTTTATTTTTTAAACAAGGCAAATTGTTTTATATGCCGTCTAAAGTAAATAAAATTTTCGTCTTTCCAGAATATAATTCCCATACACAAATTAGGAACCATCAGACAAAACCCCATCTGGATTACAAACGCCAATAGAGAATCCATGTTCACCATACGACACGCCGCAATGGTTAAGACCGCGATTCCGATTGTGATGACAGCATACTTGAGCTGTTCCCGCATAAACTGATAAAATCCTTTATGAAAGTAATACCGAAACAAGGCATATGGTTCGACGATTGCAGAAATACAGGATGTACTGATAATTGTCCCCATCAGCGTTCCCGCCACACCAAAATGAACCGCCAGTGGAATTGATAATACCAAATTCAGCGCCCCCTCAGCAATCGCTTTGTAACGGCTCTGCCAGAATAATCCAGTGGCTCTTTTAAAAGTAACCATGGTTGCACGCATTCCTTCCAAATAAAAATTTATCACTATAACCAGCATTGTGGTGTCAGACAAAAGATATTCTGAACCAATCCAAATACGGATAAACGGTTGCAGGAGACACAATAAACCTACAGAACAGAAGCTAAACATCCATGCATTGAGAAATAATATTCGATACAGAATTTTTTCAACATGCTCCTTGTCACGTGTAACAGCCAGATTGCCAATGCTGGCAGTCACTGCATCAAAGAACCGGTATGCCGCTGTCTGAACAGCCTGAATAAGCATTGAATAATTGGAATAAAGACCTACAGACGCAAAATTAACATACTTAGATATAATAATATCATCCGTAGCATAGACAATGACCTCTCCAATCCTTTGAAAAATTAGTGCATATACATTTTTACTAATATTTTTCGCAATAACTGAATCAAGTTTTCTTACTTCTCTATCTTTCAAAAAAGGATATATCTTATCGGCAATCAAAGAAATAAAAAGAACAGCCTTCATACATATCCCGCATCCGCTTAATGATCTCATTTCCGCTCTCAGCACCAAATCCCAATCCCGGTGCTACCGATGCCTTGTTCTCAAATCCCATAAATGCTCTGCACAGCAACAGTTCATCTAAATTTCGGATAACTTCTACATCTGTATCCAGATAAATTCCGCCTTCCCGATAAATAATATCCAATCTGGCATAGTCAGGAACAAATCCCCACATCTTGGCATCATATGCCTGTTTCATATAAATACATTTTGAAAAGTCATAGTTCGACTCATTCCATTCGACAATATCATAATCTGGACAAAACTTCTTCCAGCTTTCAATGCAGACTTTGTTTTTGTCTGGCATCGGAGTACCTCCAACCCAAAAATAATGAATTTTCTTCGGAATCATATCCAACCTCGCTTTCATCCTATGTTACACATCAATGATATCCTAACACATCCTTTACTACTCTGCTCAGTAATTCATAATGCTTAGGCAGTACCAAGAACAAAAGCATATTTCCAACACTTCTGATCCCTTTTGCATTGCGAATAATAAATTCTTTATCTCGTGGTGTCATCCCTTCTCTTTTAGATCTCCTGCAAACTTCTATCATCTGAATCGACAAACAGCTTGTCAGTATATTTCGTTGAGATCTTGTAAGACCAAGACCGCGATAATACTTCTCCAACTGATAGTAGATCTCTTTTGCATCTCTTGCGCTTTTATCCCGGTCAGCCTGATGTGTAATCGAACCCTCCCGCTGAACATAATTATATAAGCACCTGTCAATATATTTGACTGAATCTGCCATAAAATAAAGTTTAGGCGTCCAGAGTTCATCCTCATGTAATTTGCCCACCGCAAAATAAAGATGATTCTGTAGGAGCACTTTACTCCTGACTGCCTTCAGCCAGACTGGTACCATAATCCCTCTGGATTTTACATTATCTTAAATATAGTCCCTGCCGCTTTTTATGATACCCTTATCAATATAAAAGGTATTTACACATCTGTTTCTCACACCGTTTTCCACAATCCACCCGTTAAATTCCAAAACATCCACAGGATTATGGAGAAGTTCCTGATACACGACTTCCAGCAGATCTAATTCAATATAATCATCACCATCAATAAAAAGAACCTACTCTGCCATCAGTTTTTCTAATCCAAAATTTCTGGCATCGGAAAGCCCCCCATTTTGCTTACGGTAATACTCAAAACGAGCATCCTTGTCCGCATATGACTGTGCAATCAAAGAACTGCCATCTGTAGAACCATCGTCTATCATAATTGCACGAAAATTACGATATGTCTGACGGAATATGCTACTCAAACAAGCGTCTAGGTGCTCTTGGATATTAAATATAGGTACAATCAAATCAAATTTCATCACTACACCTTCACTATCGTTATTTTAACCTTGCATAATATCGTGTCAAAAACAAAGATATAGCCAATTTATGTCTCAAGGGAAAATTGATGCATTTCTTGCTGCTTTTCCACTCTTGAAGCATATATGAAATGTCATCTTTCAACAACTCCTCAATATATGTATGAAATCTACACCTTTCTTCTCTGCCGGCTTTTCTATACAATACAAATTCAAACTGCGCTAGGAACTTTAAAATACCGATATCAAAAAACACTCTGCTGTTAACCAAGTTTTGATGCTTCAATCCACAATACACATTTTTGAATGCTTCATATGGAAATAAAAATATCTTTTTATCTCTTTTCCGGTACTGTGGGTGTACCCCAAAGAAATCAATACTCCCCGTTATCTCGTTAAATGCCATAATCCCGATTGCCGTATCAGCGTCTTTCAAAATCAATGCCCGCTTACTTTTGACAGACTCCTGTAACTGAGCAAGGTATTGTTTTTCATCCAAGTGTGGGAAGCCGTCAATGACAAGGTGAACCAGTTCCATCCATGACGGTATATCTTCCTGTGTTGCAAAGACGATTTTATCCTGCCATTCTTTTTCCACTAAATTTGCAGGTTTTTCATTCAAGACATATCTTAGCTGCAATGGATAAAATTCTTCCTCCGCCCTGTACTGGTTAGGGGATTTTTTATACATGGCTTTGAAAATATCCGTAAAGGACTGCTGGCTCTCATATCCGGCAGAAAGTGCGATTTCAAGGATTGGTTTGTCGGAAAGCACAAGCAGCTTTGCGGCTTCGGTCAACTGTCGGCGCTGTACATAATCGTGGATAGTCAGCCCTGTCGTACTTGTGAACATTCGGTGCAAATGATATTTTGAAAAATGTACAGCCCCCGCAACTGTTTCCAAGTCCAGTTTTTCGTGCAGATGGCTTTCGATATAGTCAATTGCCGTCATTACATTGTTGATATTCCCCCGCATTGCAGTTTCCTCCTTTTTCTCTCGTGACAAGTTAGAAAGTTTGATTTCTGACCTGTTACTATATTATAGCAGAATATTTCATTTCTCTTTTCATATATCTTGCGGTGTTAAGGGCAAATATTTACCAGTATACAACACTTGGCATTTCCCAATCTTTGTCAGCGGCGTTGACGCTGGATACATTCCCGGCAAGTTTCCACAGATTGTTACTGTCATTCCACTGCTGGTTGCGCAGATGTACAGCCGACAGTATAGTGCATTTGTGCATTTTTTGTTATGATGGAACCATCAAGAGAAGGAGGAGAAACCTATGGATTTTTCAGAAAAACTATTAACACTTAGAAAAGCAAACAACCTGACACAAGAGCAACTCGCAGAAAAGCTGGATGTGTCGAGACAGTCTGTCTCAAAATGGGAAAGCGGACAGGCGACGCCTGAGCTGGAAAAAATAGTGGCATTAAGCGCCGTCTTTCATGTCACTACCGATTATCTGCTCAAGTCATCCGAGATTGATGATTTGTCCGTGAAAACAGAGATATTGGAAAAACAGCAACAGCAAATGCTCGTGCGGGAGCAAAAACAGCAGCAGATTTCTGGCTGTATCCTGTATGCGTTTGCGGTATATCTGATATTTTTTGCAGCATATTTTATCGGACATTTTTACTTTGAAATATGGAATCCGTCCGTGATATTTTCAGAATTTCTAATTGCAACTGCGATTGTAATCGTGATCTGTGTGAAAAAACTTGGCAAAAAAGAATAACGGTCAAAAACAAGAGTCAAAAATATTGAAATATCTAAAATGACATGATATACTTAATGCCATTATCAAAGGCAGCGCAGTGCTTGAAGGCTGGCATGTTTGTGAGGTGGTTACGATGAAAAATAGTGAAATGATGGAAATTGCAATGAGACAGTCTGCGGAGGATATGGGATGTCAGGCGCAGGATTTTCTGTCTGATAAGAATGTTGTCTCTCCTTTGCGCCTGGGTAAAAATGCGCGCAAGTATCTGAAGGAGCCGATTACCTGTAACCTTATTTCCTATGGAAATAATATCGTAGCCGCAACAACAAAAGAGGTTTCCGATGTGGTATCTGAGTACATTGGAAAATACGAATTTTACCACTGCTTCGAGACGCCCAATATGCACTGGCTGAATGAGCGGTTGATGGAACGAGGACATAAAATCTGTTTTATGGCGGAGTACTATCTGCCAGATATAAACAAGCTCCCTGCATTGTCATGCGCCTATGAAATGCGTATGCTTGAGCAGGGAGATTTTGAAGGGCTGTATCTGCCTGAATGGAGCAACGCCCTCTGCGCAGATCGCAAACAATTAGATGTGCTTGGCATCGGCGCATATGATGGCACAAGGCTGGCTGGGCTGGCTGGCTGCTCCGCAGACTGCGCAGATATGTGGCAGATTGGCATTGATGTTCTTTCGGAATACAGGCGGCAGGGCATTGCTTCTGCATTGACAAGCGCACTGGCAAAGGAAATATTAAACCGGGGGAAAGTACCGTTTTACTGTTCCGCTTGGTCGAACATCCGCTCTGTCAGAAATGCGGTGAAAAGCGGTTTTATTCCCACCTGGGTTGAAATGACCGCAAAGCCGGTAAATATTGTGGATGAAATGAATCTACATTAATTTCATCTCTTGATTTAAGTGATCAAGAATTGTTTCGTACTGCTCCGCCCAGTCTGGAAATCCGTTATTTCTGAACAAAACAATCACATTTTGTATCTGCTGCCGCAATCGTTTCCACTCTATTTTGATGCAATAGTTATCGTATTGATAAAATTCATTTTCCAGCCATTCGTAGCGTTCGTATGCCTGCCTGTCCGCATCTATGCCCCATTCATAAACCTCTAAGGGACCAAAACACCCCTTTGAAATTAGAACAATATTTCCGTCCTGATTGGGCGTAAGCTGGGGTTTTCGATAAAGCCATTGCTCTATATAGACAGTGTCGTTTTTTCGTTCTGATTTTTTGTCCATGTATCACCACTTAAATCCTTTTCCTTCTGATATAATTCTTGAAAATACGCATTCTTTTCCAACAGCTCGGCAAAGGTGCCGCTGCCGACAATGCCTCCCTCCCGAAAGACATAGATTTTGTCAAAATCTCGAATGGAAGCCAGCCGATGGGCAATTGCAATCACGGCTGCATCGTTGACCTGCGCTAAGACATTTTTCATGACAATGCTCTCTGTCACATTGTCGAGCGCAGATGTCGCTTCATCCAAAATGACAATCTCCGCATGGTCAAACCACAGTCTGGCGAGTGCCAGCCGCTGTTTTTCTCCGCCGGACAAACAGGTTCCTTTTTCCCCGATTCTAGTGTCAAGACCGCTGTCCAGAGATTCCAGCAACGGCAGCAATTGTGTCGCCTCAAGACTCGCACGAAGTGCGTCATCAGAAAGCTTATTATCAGAAAACTTGTTATCAAAAACCAGATTTTCTCTGATTGTGCCATCAAATACCGGCGTGTCCTGCGAGAGATAAGACACCTTTTCATACAATGATTCCAGTGAAAGCTTTCTTAATGGTTTATCATCTATCAGTATTTCGCCTGACTCGTACTTGAGCAATCCGATTAATATTTTCGCCAGTGTCGATTTTCCAGAACCCGACTCCCCGACAAATGCCACTTTTTCTCCCTTTCGAATCGTCAGGTTTACATGATTCAGAATATTTTTGCTGTCTATTTTGTTATCTATAACGATGTTTCCATACGAGAAGGATACATTTTCAACGCGAATTTCATTGGAGAACGAATGAAACATACCGCCCTCCTGAAGCTGTCTGTCCTCTTTCAAATCCAGCAGTCCTGCAAACCGCTTCCACGCCGTTTTGTCGAGTTTATACTGAATATAAATGACATTGAATATGGCAATGGGCGTGTACGCATTGTCAATCAGCGAGATCAGCGCTACGACAGCGCCAACAGACAACTGGCTGTTGTTCCACGCATAGAGCAGAATCCCGACATCCAGACAGGCGACCAACAATGCAAATATGGTAAAAAAGGCTTCATGTATCATGGTCATTTTGACTTTCGACGCTACAATGATCCGCTTGGCGCCAGACGCCCTTTTCATTTCATTTGGAAATTGCTTTTTCATGCGAAAAACAGGCATTTCCATAAAACCGCGCACGAGGTAATGATTAAGCTGCTCCTCGTTGGTCAAAATCTTTTCTTTGATTTGATACAGCCCTTTTAGCAGTAAATTGGTCACAATAAAAACAATGATATATCCTGCAAGCAAGAAACAGGTGATCTTCTGGTCTATTTTCCAGATAAAAAATAAACTGAAAAATATGGTTGGAACTAACTGTCTGACAACACAGAACCAAAAGTTATAGAGCACGCCTTTTCCTGCATTGGCGCCGTTTTCAATCTGCTGTACTAATTTGCCTGTGCCCAGTTTTTGGTATTCCGCATAATCCATTCTGCCAATTTTCTGCAATGCCAGCAGTTTAAAATCAAGATAAATCTCATTTGCCAGCTTTGCCGTCGGGTACTCGTCCAGATAGTTCATTCCATAATTGAGAACGAGCACTGCACCGTACAGCAGGATTCCATATATCGTGATTGTCCGCTGCGTCAAACCGTCTACGATTCCTTGAAAGCAATCTGCCTTATAGTTTGCCATAAATGCATTGAATATTCCTATTGACAGATATGCCAGAACCCATGTTTTGTTTTTCCTTAAAATTTCTTTCATATAGCGCATAACTGTACTCCCTTTACTAATTCTATTTCTTTAAAAATACATTCGAATCAGTACAGCCGCGACTGTCAGCAAGTTCAATATTCCTCAGCACAATCTGCTAACAGTTTCATCAACTGTACTGAGTAATTATCTCGGATAAATTTCATCAAATGAGTTCACCTCCTATGGTGATTTTCAATCTATATAGTTGTCATCTGCCAGCACATTATTTCACTGCAACAATCACGGCAAACTTTTGGCAGGAATAGACGCATTTGACCGTATTAAATCCGCTGTTTGCAAGCCACGCCGTTTCCTGCTCCACGGCGCATTCTCTGTCTAATTTCCTGCGTTCTCTCCACAATGCGATATCCTGATCTGACAGGCCGCGGTCCGTCAGATGATTTTCCCAGTAGGTGTCATACCAATGATTCAATTCCGGCTGCCCTGCACAAAACTGGTCATAATTTACAAACAAGCCTCCCTGCGGCAGACGGTCATATATTTCTGAAAATAAGCGCTGCTTCTCCCCATCCTCCAAATGATGAATGGACAGTGCTGAAATCACTGCGTCAAATGCTGCATCGGGCAGTTTATGGCTGTAATTGCCGACTTCATAAGATATATTTTCTAAATGGTCAAACCGTTTGCGGGCAATATCCAGCATATCCTTTGCGAGATCTATCAGAATATACGCTGCGCCGGGAAAACGCTGATACCAATAATAAGTCAGCAATCCCGTTCCTGCCCCCAAATCAATCACCCTGTTTGGTGCGTCTATATTCGACGTGATGAAATCCGTTGTTTTCTGATAAAAGTCATCAAAGCAGGGAATAAATTTCCTGCGGTTTTCATCGTATTCTCCTGCAATTTTGTTAAACTGTTCTTCGATTTCCCTGCGCATTTTCATAGTAGTAACCTCTTATTCGATTTGATATTGGGATTTATTTTCGATACTTCTTCTCAATGACAATGGTATACACCACCATGGCGGTGATGCTTTCTATCATGACACCCACGACCGAGAGCATTGTCCATGCGGAATTCTGCCCTGCAAGCAGCGGCAGTCCCAAAACCATCAGCACTACGCCAAATGTGCCAAACAGCTTGGCTACAGCGTGGTTATATTTCTTGATATCTGTGACTTCAAACATCTCTGCATTTGCCCAAAATCCCATTGGTTTTGGTTTCTTCGAAAACCATGTATACACCGCCCAGCAAAGAAACATCCCTCCGATCATACAGAATACGATAAACCCCATTATACGACCTTCCATTTATACACCCTCCTGTACAGTCCAAAGAATCCAGTCGATGATTCTGTCGATGGACGCGTCGAGCACACGCCCGCCCCAGCCTAAATCCCAACTGTTTTCTTTGATCATATCTTCCATCCTATCCGAAATCACATCCGAGACCACATAGATTGCCGACGCCGCACATTTTCTGTAATTTGCGATTGTAAAGAGCCCTGCGCCTTCCATCTCCACACATAGAGCGCCTTTTTCCCTGTAGTCTATGATCTGTCCCCATGTCTCGTGATACCCTGCATCAGTTGTCCAATGCTTTCCTCTTATAAAGGAAATGACACTTTTTGTGAGAAGTCCGCCAAGCACATCTGTCAGGCTTTTCGTGGATTCAATGATATCATAGTCAAAACCATACAGTCTGGCAACCGCCGTATCATTGTACGCACCGTCAGTCAGCACGATATCTCCCGGCTTGAGATCTGGCTGCAATCCGCCCGCAAAGCCTATGTGAATCAATTCTTCCACGCCGCCCGCAATCAAATCTTCCGCCTGCGTCGCAATGGCTGGCGAGCACATATTCCCTTTGATAAATCCGACTTCCTCATTCTCGTTAAAAACGTACAGCTTTCCGCCCAGCGGATATTGATATTCCCCGCAATTTCTCGAAAGCAGTGTATCATAGAGACTGTCTGCCAGCAGAAATACTCTTTTGGGGATATGGATACAATTCATATCATAGCCTGCGTTTTTTAATTCCAGACGGACTAATTGGGCTGGGTCTGTCAACACGTCATTTTTATTCATCAATTTCATCATTCCTTCCTAATACCAATAAAATATGATCATCTTCTCAGTTCTAGTATAGGGAAATTTCAGCGGGAACACAACCCATTTTACTGAATTTATATTGTCATTTGCTCACGAAAAATACAAACGTTCAAATCTCTCTATTGGTTTCCTTTCTCCTGCTCATTTCTAATCACTATCTTCACAGTATTCTCCTTGTCAACGTACAGGCAGAAACACGGAAAAGACCGAGCCTTTCTGCACTTCCGAAACCACTTTGATATAGCCGCCCTGCTTCGTGATAATCTCGCGCGCCAGATACAGTCCGATGCCTGCACCGGGCTCGTCGTGCACGTCCTCCTCCCGATAAAAACGCCGGAAAACAGACGCCAGACTGCTCTCTGGAATCCCTCTGCCGGTGTCTGCTATGTCCAGTTTTGCGTACATCTCCCACAGCTCTACCGTGACGCAGATACTGCCGCCGGCAGGTGTGTATTTTACCGCATTGTCCAGCAGGTTAAAAATCGCCTCTGCCGTCCATTTGCCGTCATGCGGCAGATGCAGTTCCTGCGGACAGTCAACTGTCACAGTGATGTGCTTTTTTTCCGCGCTGTAGACAATCCCGCTCATCGCTGCCGCCAGTGTGCCAAAAAGCGGAACATCCTTCTTTTCCAAGGAAACGGCGCCCACCTCCATACGGGAAGTTTTCACCAATGCTTGAATCAGAAAATCCAGCTTGTCCGTCTGGCTGCGGATTCCCTGCAAAAATTCTGTCCGCTGCGGTGCTGTCACATTCTTTTCCAAAAGTGTATCCGTCACCATTTTGAGGTTGCTCACCGGCGTTCTTACCTGATGGGAAATATCCGATACCAGCATTTGAAGCTCCTTTCGCTCCTCATCCAGCTTGTACTTATTTTTCTGTGAAATCTGGTAAAACCGCGAAAGCCGGTGACATATCCGCGCAAACTGCGTCTCGCTGTCTGTAAAATCAATTCGTTCCTCACCGCACATCATATGGTCTATCACATCGCATAATGCTGTCACAAACATGGTCAGACGCGTTCGAAACAGGATAATCAGCAGGAAATTCCACAGCATTGCACACAGCGTAAGGATGCCGCCTGCAACCAGAATATTCCTGCTGCCCGAAAAAATATAAAGCAGCACTGTCGCCGCTGTCATTGTGATTGTCATTCCCGCCAGTGTGCTTATACAAAGTGTTTTTACGCTTATATGTGAAAGTCTCATTTCGACTCACCTCCATGGAAACCCTTCTACGCTTATTCTGTTTGGAAAGGAGAGAACCTGCGCCTTAATTGCGAGTCTTATACAATAAGTTGACTCCCTCTTTAATTGTTTCTGTTATAGTCTAGTTGATACTTTCTGGAATACTCTTTCAGCCTGCTATGCTCCTCATTAGACATTCTTATTGTTACGATTCTATCCAATCATATAAAAACCAGAAAAATCCTTGCAGACAAGACCATATTCCTGTAATATAATCTCCAAATCCGCAAAAAATAGGAGTGCCAAAGCATCCCCATTTCCTAAACCCTCTTGCAATATTCGAAAATGACCAACAGCAATGTATGTATCTCAAGTGTGTTCATACCGGCCTCCTTTCCGTTTCCAGAAAGGACAACCGCAGACTATCCCTACTCGTTCTAATTTGACTAAGAGAATTATAGCACGTTATGTCGAATAATGCTATAAAAGATTTGTGTTAATCACTCGGCAGCGTCCGTACATTTTCCCGGTTTTTCTCCGGCAGAGAGAACAGGGCAGCGGCAAACTCCCCATTGGTAAGGATAACTGTTTGACCTCATATTGTAACAGGGTATTTTTCATAGAATGCGTACCTAAAAGATAAAATTTTTCCACCTGTGCGGTTTAGATTAACCAGTTTAACGGCTGGACATTTTCCCACAACGGAGTATATTAGATGTATAATCCGAAGGAGGAATGTCTTTATGAAACTAGAGATAAGCATCAAATTCATTGATGAAAATGGCATGGAAGCAACCAAACCAGTGACGGTGGATACTTCGGTTCCTGATTTTGATGACTTCCATGATGTAAATGATTTCCTGCTGGTCTTCGACCAGCTTGAGAAAGCCGGACTGAAGCTGCGCAACGAGTCATTTTCCACCGCATTGGCCCAATATATGGAAACGATGTCTAAAAAAAACTGCACGGACAGCAAAGCACCCAAAAGACTGCCTCATACGTAATGGAGTCGGAAGCTGGACGGCTCCATCTGCACCTTTCTGCATCGCCTGGCTCCCCTTCGGTCTTCCCGGCAGTCTCCCCAAGGGAACGGCTCCAGACCTTGTCCTATGAGGAGCTTTCCACACGGCTGTGCAGCCTTGTAAGCTACCGCTGTGCCGCAGACATACTGAACCGTATGCTCCACCGCAGCCAGGGGACGGACGGCATCTGCCTGCGGACCCTGGCCGACTCCGTGGACAGGGAAGGGGCCCGGATAAGGGACTTTCAGGAACGCTTTGCTGAAAAAGCCCTAAAGGAACATGGCTTCGATCCCGTCAGCTGCCTTCCCCAGGCAGCCCTCCCATCGGAATACGTTCGCCCAGCCGTGCAGGACATGCCAGAAGAAAAAGTGGCAAAAGCAATCGAGCGCTGCAACGCCACCAGGACGGGACAGGAGCGGGTCGATGCTGCCCGGCTTCCGGGACGGTTGGAAGACCCTGCGGAGACTGCCTATATATCCATCGATGACATCGGCGTGACCCGACAGAAGGAAAGCCGGAAACCCGGGAGCGGACGGGAAACAAAATATGTGGAGAATACAGTCGTCCATGTCGCCCATGGAAGCGGGAGGTACATCCTGGCAGGGGTAGGGATGGAGGGGATGTTCCGCCTCCTCATCGCCTTCCTTCTGTCCAATGGCCTGATGAAGGGCCGGAACCTGGTATTCTTTACAGATGGTGCAAGCAACATCCGCAGCAGCCTGGAAAGGCTGTTTCCATACCGCCCATATACAGTCATCCTGGACTGGTACCACCTGGAGAAGAAATGCCGGGAATACCTGAGCAGCGCCCTGAAAGGAAAGGACATCCGTAACCAGGTGTCCGGGGAGCTGCTGAAATACCTCTGGGCAGGCAACACGGAATATGCGGCGGACTACCTGCTGCATCTGGGCGATGACATCGTAAGGAACAGGGAATGGCTGCAGAAACTGATCCAGTACCTGGACAAGAACTACAGCTATATCCCGTGTTATGCCCTGCGTAAGGAACTGGGACTTAGGAACTCGAGCAATCCCGTGGAGAAGGCAAACGATGTGGCCGTAGCCCAGAGGCAGAAGCATAACGGCATGAGCTGGTCAAAGCACGGGAGCTCTGCCCTGTCACATATCAGGGCAATCTACCTGAATGGCGAGGCAGATACATGGTTCAGGGAAAAAAGGCTCGGATTCCAACTTTCTGCTGATGAAGAGGAATGTGCATAACAGGTATCTGTCATGACAAGTATCTGACAGGTTTATTAAGGTACGGCAGCATTTATACTTTAGGTAGGAATTGGCTGTTAACCAAACCGCACAGGTGGAAATTTTTCTTCTATGAGGTATTCAAGGGATACCAAATGTGCTTCGACTATTTCCGAAACGCTCCTTAAGAATCTGTGGATTTACACTGATTTTGTAGGACTTCGAGATGAAAATTGCATTATGGCGTATTATGATGTACCAACGCAAAAAATTTGTATTTATGTTGTACTCTGAATCCGCATCACACGGGGCAATTTTACTCCGAATTATAAAATTTTAATCTTCTAATAATACACGTTTTCTTTCTATCATTTCCCCGATTCTCTCAATATATTGGGAAACATCCTTCACATTCTCGCACCGCTCAATGCGCCCGTCGGGGTACACCCGCTTGGTGATGCTGCCAGCGCCTAATGCGACGATGGTCTGCACTTCCTCCATAATAACGCCAAATCGGTCATTACATTGTATTATCGTGTATTACTTGATTTTTCCACTTTTTCAAAATTCTATTATTGAGTATTATATTGTACCATGCAAAGGTCATTTGTTGGAGTTGTGTTGGACTAGCCTTTTATCGAACCTCGACCTTTATGCCATCTCGAAGCCCCCTAAGGAACCTCTCACTCAATATTGAATTAAAATAACTTCATTTGATTAAAAACCTGTTCTAAGGACTTCTTTTTCTTATCCCCGGTAACCTCGGCATAAATATCCATCGTTGTCTGAATATCCTTATGCCCCATGATTGACTGAATGACCTTGATATTCACATCCGCTTCACACAATCTTGCACAAAAGGTATGCCTTAAATGGTGACAGGAGAACTAAGGCAAAATAACCGCCTCCCTCTTTTCCTTTGTAGCTCTGACTTCTTCCATTGCATTATGATTTTCAATCACTCTGCGTAGATTTCTATTGATAGACTCCGGCACATACAATTCACGGAATCTGTTGCAAAAGATAAAACCCGACATATCATCAACCGCAGATACACAAAACGTTTCTTCTTCCTCCTGTCTTGCTTTTTCCTCAATGAAAGCTGCATATACAATGTCAACCATTGGAATCGTCCTTATCCCTGATTCTGTTTTTGGCATATTGATTACCCATTTGTTTTCCGTCTGGTTTCTTCGGCCTGCAAAATAATACAGGGAATGGTTTATATCAATGGTTCTTTTCTCCATATCAATATCTTCCCATCTCAAACCAACCAACTCTGCTTTTGTCAAGTAAAAACTAAAAAAAATATTCTTTTTCTGCAAAGGAAAAGCATCACCAAAAGCCTGACCTTTCGTGATGCTTTCCAACTGCCTGTTACTTTCCTGCTCTGCTATGCCCCTGCTGGTGTTTCATTCATCAGCGGCATTTCTGCCGGATTGATTACTTTCCGTTTCTCCGGCATTTCTTCTGAAAAGAAAATGTCGTCAGTTTTCCAGATAATCTCTACCCTGTCCGCTCCATAGACGTATACCCTTTCAATGACCTTTGACAATATTTTCTTGTCAAAAGACTGTAATGCCGCTATGTCTGCAAGATGGTTCTCTGTCTCGTTCACGCCTTCCATTTTCTTATCCGCTTCTTTTATCTGCTGTTCCAAGCCGGGGATCAGTGTTTCAATCTCTGCAAGCCGTTCCCGTATCTGTTCAAGGTCATGCAAATATTTCTCCCTGCTGCTGTTCCCGCTGCGGTAATCATCATAGATGGTAAACTTCCTTGCGGAAAGCCTTGCCTTCTCGTTTTGGAGCGTCTCTGCTTCGTCCGCTAACCTCTGGCTTTCCGACCACTGCTTTTTCCTGCGTTCCATGTCTGCCGACAGGAGATTTGCCATTTCCTTCGTACAGGTAAGAATGAGATTTTCCAAAAGCTCACGGTTGATTTTGCTTTCCGCACATTCCTTTATTCCGGTCTTGCTTGCCTGCGAGCAGCGGTAATTCAGGTGTCTGCCGCCCCCGAAACTCATGTATCTGTCACAGTATGGACAGAACAGCAAAGGGGAAGGTTTCCTGCTTTTTACGATTTTCTTTGGAATATGCGTAAATGCCTTTTCGTTTGCCCTGTCAAACAGTTCCTGTGACACGAGAGGTTCATGTGTCCCCTCCACAATCTGCCATTCCGAACGGTCATTTTTTATCTTCCGTCTGGCGCCGACGTGCGGGCGGCTGGTTTTATTCCATATGGTTTTTCCAAGATAAACCTCATTCTTGAGCATGTCCCCGATGCTTGTAGTGGTCCACAGCTTGATGCCTTTTTCGTGGTATGCCGTTTTGTTCACGCCGTTTTTCCTGATATGCTCTATGGGTGTCGTGACATGGTTCTCATTCAGGTAGCGGGTAATCTCTGATTTTGTCTTACCCTCCGCTGCCATTGTGAATATGAGCCTTACAATCTCCGCCGCCTCCGGATCAGGCACAAGCTGGTGTTTGTCCTCCGGGTTCTTGCAGTAGCCGTATGCAACAAAAGCTGACATATATTCCCCTCTTGCTGCCCTTGTATCCATTGCTGTCCTTACCTTTACGGATAAATCCCTGCTGTACATGGAGTTGAGTATATTTTTCAGTGCAACGCTCATACCGCCTGTCATTCCACGGCACTCTGCGCTGTCAAAGCTGTCATTTACGGAGATAAAACGGATCTGCAATATAGGCAGTATCTTTTCAAGGAAATTCCCGACTTCCAGATGGTCACGCCCAAACCTTGAAAAATCCTTTACGATAATGATACTGAAACTACCCTGTCTGGCATCCTCCATCATCATTTTAAACTGCGGTCTTTGGAAATTTGTGCCGCTCCATCCGTCGTCCACATACTCCATGACCGGACAGCCTTTGAATTCCTCCCTGCTTCTGATATAGGATTCAATCAGGTTGCGCTGTGCGGTTATGCTGTTGCTTTCCGTCTTTGTACAGCCGTCCACGTTCCCGTCCTCGTCTGAGAGGCGGATATACATTGCGATTGCTTTTCTATTTCCCATTTCCTGCCTCCCTTTCCTTTGCATAAGCAGCCAGCTTTTCCAGCATGTCATCATAATACAGGTGAACGGTAAGTCTGCGGTCTGCCCCGACTTCTATCTTCTCCACAAAGGCGTCCACCATCTTCTTTGTCAGTTTCCGCTTGTCACGATAGGCGTCAATCACTTTCTCCCATTCCTTATCGGTCTGGAAGTTTATGGAATATCCCGCCCTGTATTCGGACAGTTCCACAATCCTCGCCCGCAGGCTCCTTTCCTTTACCTCGTCCTGCTCCTTAAAGGCTTCATACTGCTCCGCATCAATGATATGGCTCACATAGTCCTCATACAGTCTTTCCTTATTCGCTGCAAGACTGTCCAGCTCCTTATGGCACTTGCGTATTTCCTTTCCGATGACATCATACCTTTCAATGCTTTCCTGCCTTGCGTTCAGCCTCCGTATCATTGCCACTTTGTCAAGGTACACATTCATGTGCGTATGGATCAGTTTCAGCACTTTTTCATAAACATCCGTATCATAAATCCTGTGTGAAAAGCACTTTTTCTTTAAAAAATGTGTGCCGCAGTTGAAAGCTGCCTTGTCTGTCCCGCTCCGCTGAAGGTACATGGTCTTTCCGCAGTCTGCACAGACTATCTTTTTCCCGAAGAAATTACGGTCTGACACACTGTATTTCCCCGGAGACTTTGCGGCTTTATGCGCTGCCTTCCGTCTTTCCATTTCCTGCTGTGCCTTCTCAAAAATTTCTTTTGACACTATCGGCTCATGCGTGTTCTCAACGATGATCCAGTTCTCCTCCGGTTCCCTTTGCTGGTGTTTTTCCCTGAAAGAATCGTTGGTATGCTGCCCATGCACGCTGTCCCCCGCATAATAACGGTTGCTGAGAAATTTAGGGATGCTGTTTGTCTGCCACCTGATGTCAAATGTGTCCGGTATCTGTCCTGTACTTTTAAACCGCTTGTATGCCCTCGGATTCAGCAGCCCTTCCCTGTTAAATGCTGCCGCTATCTCTGCATATGTCGCCCCGTCAAGGAACATCTCATACATACGCACCACATTAGGGGCTGTTTCTTCGTCATGGATTATCTGATACCTGTCAGCCGGGTTCCTTTTCAGACCGTAGGCAAGGTTGCCTGCCACGCATCTTCCCTTTGCCCAGTTGCTCCGGGCTGCCGCCTTGATTTTTTTCCCAAGATCCCTTGAATAATACTCGTTAAAGATATTTGACATGCAGACCGCAAGCCCGGCTTCCCCCTGTTCGGAGTCGTACCCGTCCGTAACTGCAATAAACCGCACCTCAAAGAACGGGAATACCCTTTCAATGTAGTTTCCTGCCTCAACGTAATTCCTGCCAAGCCTTGACAGGTCTTTTACTATGATACAGTTGATACGGCTGCTGCGGACGTCCTGCATCATCTCGTCAAATCCTGACCGCTCAAAGTCCGTTCCTGTTTTTGAAATGTCGAAGTATTCCTTTTCCACCACAATGTCCGTGGTCTGGTCAACAAACTTCTTTAAAAGCTCCATCTGTGTCTCAATCGTATTACGCTCCCTGTTTGCGCCGCTCTCAAACGAAAGACGTGCATACAGCCCTGCCCTGTAAACCGGACGCTTTGCCTCTGCTTCATGCTCCGCTTTCACACTGGCAGCATCGGCGGCTGTCGTCCCTGCATTTACAAAATCCGCTTTCCTTGATTTCCTTGCCATGCTATACGACCTCCTTCCTTCCTGCCGTCTCCACGGAAACAGCGCATCCCGTTGTTTCTATCTGTTTCATCATGGACTGGTAACAGTCGTCAAACTGGAACACTACCTCGATATGCTTCTTATCAAAAACCTTTACCCTGTCAACCAGCTCCACAACCGCCGTTCTTGTCAGTCGGTCTATGTTCTGGTGTTCCGTGAAATAATCAAGCCACTGGTACTTTTTCGTCTTTGATTCCAGAATGTCCCTGATCTCACGCTGGATTGCCCGCACTGCATCTTCCGCTTTCCTCCGTTTTGCATTGTATCCCTCATACAGTTCCGCATAGTCCTCTTTTGATACAACCCCCTCCTTCAAATCTTCATAAAGAAGGTTCCTCATTTCCTTGCAGCGCTGTATTTCCAGCTCCTTTGCCTCCCTGCGGTTTTCAAGTTCCTGAATGTCAAGCTCCTGAAAAGGCACCGTATCGACATATGCAAGGATACGCTTCATGTCAAGAATGTTCTGGATATGCGCCTGCAATACCCCAAGCACAAGGGACTCCAGTTTTTCCCTCGGAATACGGTGTGTGCTGCACTCCTTTGTTGCATTGTTCCGTGAACAGATATAATAGGAGTATACCTTTCCTCCTGCCGGGACATCCCTCTTGATCATGGGCGCACCGCAGTCCCCGCACACTGCAATCCCTGACAGCACATATACCTCTGTCTCATAAGGAGATGTGCGTGTATCCATGCCAAGCAGTTTCTGTACAAGTGCAAAGTCCCTTTCCCCGATAATGGGTGTATGGTTCTTCTCAATGCGCACCCATTCTTCTTCCGGCTTATCCACCAGCTTTTTTACCTTGTGGTTCGGCGTGGTGTGCTTTCCCTGCACCAGCGTCCCTTTGTAGACCTCATTTTCAAGGATTCTTCGGACGGACATGGCGCTCCATTCTGCCTGTTCATGTGTCTTGAAATTGTCCTGTATGCGGATTCCAAGACTGTGCTTATATTCCATAGGGGATAATACGTCATGGTCATTTAGGTAATCTGCAATGGCAGTCTGGCTCATGCCGCCGAGCTTCATGCGGAAGATTTCTTTTACAATCCCTGCCGCATAGGTATCCGGCACAAGCCTGTTCTTATCCTGTTCATCCTTTAAATAACCATACGGGGTAAATGCCCCTATGTAATCGCCATTCTTTCTTTTGACTTCCAGATGGCTCCTGATTTTTATGGAAATGTCACGGCAGTACGCATCATTCATCAGGTTCTTGAACGGAACCACGATGTCGTCACGCCCGTCCTCAAGGCTGTCTATATGGTCATTGACTGCAATAAAGCGCACCCCAAGAGCCGGGAACAGCCTTTCAATGTACTTGCCCGAATCAATATACTCACGTCCGAAGCGGGACAAGTCCTTCACCACCACACAGTCAACAATGCCCCTCTTTATATCTTCCATCATCAGCTTAAACTGGGGACGCTCGAAATTGGAACCGGAATACCCGTCGTCCACCCGCTCCGACACGATTTCAATATCTTCCTTGTCTCTTAAAAAATCTCTGATAAGGGATTTCTGGTTGGATATGCTGTTGCTCTCCTTTTTGCCTGCATTCGCAACATCGCCGTCCTCTTTTGACAGCCTCACATAAACAGCCGCATGATATATTTTTCTGATTTTTTGGATATTACCCATAACCTGTTCCTCCTTAAATGGTTTTTAAGTCGGAACAAATCCCGGTAATCACAGATGTGTCCAAGCCGGGCTGCAGGAGTCCTTTCTCACGGTTTCCCTGCAGCCTGCCCTTTCTCTGAGTCACATCATAACACACTTTCATAAGATTTTCCACGACTTTTTTAATTTTTTTCTACGCCATCAGCAGGAGGTTCTCAAACGCATCCTCAAATGACACGCCGTTATTGGCAAACCGTATCTTTACCATTGTGTCCCCCACCTTAACCAGATAAGGGTTTTTTACCTGATTAAGATACTGGCGCTTCTTTTCCTCCACGCTTTTCTTCCTGTCTATGCGGATTTTCCCTATATCAGCCAGTTCCTCCAGTTTTGCATCTGAAAAATCCATCTCAAGAAACCTTCTATGATCTTCTGCTGTCATTCCACTACCTCCCAATGAAAACGCTGCATGAAATTTCCATACAGCTATGTAAAAAGCCGGACATCTGCCCGGCTCCAAGAGATATGATGTTATGCCCTTTCCTAATATCTGCGCTGTTCTATACGCATACAGGGATGACCGAAGGGTACTTCCTTAATTATATCTGTCAAACACGCCAACCTGCACCTGTACACCCTCCGTGATCCTGCAAAGCGTTTCTTCATCAACCGCTCCCATGTGTTCTATGATACGGTCAAAATTCAGTGCTGTTACCTGCTCGCACAGTGCGATGCTGTGCTGGTCCAGCCCCTTTGTCTTATATGCCGATATGAATACATGGGTGGGCAGGTTCCGTTTCTTATAGATTTTAGTGGACAGCGGAACCACCGTTAATACAGTGCTGTGTTTGTTTGCCATGTTGTTGCTGACTACCACCACCGGACGCATACCGCCCTGCATACCTCCCTGATACTGTACGCCCAAGTCAGCATACAGTATGTCGCCTCTCCTTATCTTCATCAGCAGCCCTTACCTCCGCCCCATATCGGTCTTTCCATATCAGCAGGACACTTTCCTGTATCGTATATATGGTACTGCATGGTAGAAAGTTCAAAAAAGCCAATGCCGATGTTGGCGGCATCGTGCATAAATTCCTCCAGATCGGACTCGTCCGCTGTTATGTCAGCCATGTTTTCCACAACAACCGTATCATACTGCCCGGTAATCAGGCGTGTAATCAGCATATTCACCGCATCCCTGTCAATGTCACGGTTCGGTCCCTTGTTGACAATCGTTTCATTCATCAGCACTATGCCTGCGATGCTACACTTTTGGCGGTTTGCCTGAATGAGCTGGCGGATATTGCCCTCTGACTTGTTGGAGTTCATAAACATAATTGCCGGATGCACCAATGCACCGACAGCGACACTTTTCACATTACTGCACATGATAATCACCTATACTTTCTCATATTTTCATTGACTGAAACAAAAGAGAAGTTTTTGCCGGCATTATCCTCTCATACAGGAAAGCCTTGTCTGCTGTTATCTGATAACTGCAAGGCTCGCCTGTATCAGAGGATAACGTGGCGTTTCCGCCACATTACCCCTCTGTTCCATCTGAAAATATCAGACTGGCTCTCGCCTGTCCCCGAACCGGGTAACATACACTGGGACGGCTCCCATCCCACGCTGCGTCTCCGCCATGCCCAACCAGACGGAATCCACAGGCAGCCACTCCCGGAAAATGCTTTTCGCTGAAATTCCGGTGCTGTTTTACCTCATTACCTCTGACTGCCATGTCAGTAGGCACAATCCTCTGCTCCATACCTTCACGGGCAACAATGTTATCCATTGCAGGCATATCTTCGCACGAAACGGGATTCTGCCACCCTTTTATCTCTGCATAAGTACAGACAGATAAAAAGGCGAAAATAAAATCAGGTGTATGCGTGTCCTATTCACTTATACGGTCATAGAACAAATTCCTTTTTCAAATGACCTTGTACCAATCTTATCTGAATCCAGCCAAACATTTTATACCGTTATCCACGCAGTGCTGCGTGTCCCATGCGCATAAACATTCGTAAAAAACTTCTTTTCCAAAATAAAGCCTTTATTCATCTAAGCTGTTCAGTATCCCTCTCAGTATCTTTGCCGCAAACAGCTTCTTCTCTTCCGAAAGACCTCTCACTATTTCAAGAACATGCTTGTCCCCTTTTTCTCCCTGTTTTTCAACCCCTAAAATGAGGTAATCCAAAGAAACATTCAGGAGGCTGCTTATATCAACCAATGTGTCAATGCTTGTCCCACGGTAGCCACGCTCAATATCCGCTATGGACCGGTATGACAAACCTATCTTTTCCCCAAACTCTTCCTGCGTATAGCCCGCATTTTTCCGTAAACTGGCAATTCTCTTTCCACTTTCAACAATATCGTACATTCTGCCTTCTTTCCGGCCTAGGCCAGAAAGAAAAGCCTATCTTTACGGACAATAAAATACGCAAAGAAAAACCAGTCATTCTGGTCCTTCCCTGCGTCTTTGGTGCTTAACATTTTAATTTGTTATGTAAAATGCCGCCCTTGTCAGGTGAGCCTAATTTCCATTTTTTAAACTGTTCCATGCCTTAAAACAAATGCGGCGCCTTTTTGGGCATTTACGTTTTCCCTGTGCAAAGTATTTACGTTTCCACATCTGCTGCACTTAATCTCAATTACAAAGCTGCCGGATACATAATCAAAAAGCCTTTGATTGCATACCTTACAGCGAATTTCAATTTTTTTCTCTATAATCGCTTTTCACCTCCCGTCAAATTAGTGTGCTCTCGGAAACTCGAACCCCTTGTTTTATAAGGCTTCAGAAATTTCCGAAATCTCATTTT
>ERZ808040.510-NODE-510-length-32796-cov-5.201962_pt1 | contig 32796 bp, 30 predicted proteins | sample MGYA00380191_ERZ808040 | MGnify/ENA primary metagenome ERZ808040 (study PRJEB31490, sample SAMN06133395) | mouse gut metagenome | isolation source: J6 | host: mice | place: China: Chengdu | collected 2015-05 ...
AAAATAGAGGTGAAAATGTGATTTCGGAAATTTTTGAAGCCTTATAGAACAAGGGGTTCGAGTTTCCGAGAGCACACCAAATAGTAGGGGGGTTAAAATTGCTAAAAAGCTTCAAGACAGAAATAAATCCAACCAGCGAACAGAAAGTGAAAATTCATAAAACGATTGGAACCTGCCGGTATGTGTACAATTTCTATATCGCCCACAATAAGGAACTGCACGATAAAGGCGAAAAGTTCGTATCCGGCAAAAGTTTTAGTGTATGGCTGAATAATGAGTTTATTCCAAATAATCCCGATAAAGCATGGATTAAGGATGCATATTCCAAAGCCGTAAAGAAGTCGATCGAAGATGCATGTACAGCATTTACACGATTTTTTCACCATCAGAGCGCTTTTCCTAATTTCAAAAAGAAAGGCAGATCCGATGTGAAAATGTATTTCGTAAAGAATAATCCAAAGGACTGTGCCTGTGAAAGACACAGAATTCATATACCGACGTTAGGATGGGTTAAGCTCAAAGAAAAAGGCTACATTCCCGTCACCAAAGACGGCTGGCAGATCAGAAGCGGTACTGTCTCCACATTAAGGCTGGCAGATATTACGTATCCGTTCTTGTAGAAGTCCCCGATACACAGGCTGCCAATAACAGCGGTGATGGAATTGGAATCGATTTAGGCTTAAAAGACTTTGCGGTGGTTTCTAATGGTAAGACCTATAAGAATATCAATAAATCAGCTAAAATGAAGAAGCTGGAAAAACGGTTACGCAGAGCACAAAGATGCCTTTCCCGTAAATATGAAAATCTAAAGAAAAGAGAAGCGGCTCAAAAAGTAAACATACAAAAGCAGAAACTTAAAGTACAGAAACTCTATCAAAGAATAGATGCTGTCCGAACTGATTATATCAATAAAACAATTGCTGAGATCGTGAAAACCAAGCCATCTTACATAACTGTTGAGAATTTGAATATATCGGGGATGATGAAGAACAGGCATCTGTCAAAGGCAGCAGCATCACAGAAGTTTTATGAATTTAGAACGAAGCTGAAAGCAAAGTGTGAAGAGAACGGAATTGAGCTGCGAGTAGTAGACAGATGGTATCCATCATCGAAACGATGTCACTGCTGTGGAGAAATCAAGAAAGATTTAAAGCTGTCTGATAGAATATACAGATGCACATGTGGATATGTTGCAGACAGAGATTTCAATGCAAGTCTGAATCTGAAAGATGCTGTAACTTACGAAATAGCATAAACACAAATCTAGGAAAGGAAAAGCGAAAAAGATGAAATCCACAAAAATACAAAAATGAAGTAAATGTGGATATGTACTGGTGGCTAAGCCAGGAATTTACGGCTGTGGAGTGTACAAGGTGTTTGATGAATAGATCCATCAAACATGTGAGTAGTTGTAACTTAACAAAAGCATACACGATGAAACAGCAACTACAAATCGTGAGATTGTAGCGAATCATCTAGCATATATACTTTTGTATATGTTTTTAGTAGCAGAAAATAGCATATGGGAAAAATTGACATACGTGTCAAGAATTTTATCAAGGTCGATACCGTTTTTGCACAGTTGTTCAGTGAAGGAGTATTCAAGGGAAGCGCCAAGATCGACCCGAATAAACTGCAGGAACTCGATACGGCGAATCAGACAACGCTGAAAGATTTGGAGCGGTTAAGGGATGTGCAGAAGATCACAATGCTGTATGATGATAAGCTGGCATTTCAGATAATTCTGGGAGTAGAGGGACAGACAGGAGTACATTATTATATGCCAGTACGCTGTATGGAGCTGGATGCGTTGTCCTATTCTGGTCAGTGCCGGAGAATAGCAGAAAAGGCGATAGAAGATAAAAAACTGAAAAAATATGCAGACGGAGTTCTGAAAGGAACGAAGATTGTACCAACGGTGACATTGGTGTTTTACGTGGGCAGTAAACCGTGGGATGGGCCAAGAAGCATACATGATATGCTGGATATTCCAGAAGATAAGAAGGAGTGGGCAAAACGGTTTATTCCAGAATATCAGATGTACCTGATTGATGCAAGACATTTGACAGAGGAAGAAATCAATCGATTCAATGGAGATCTGAAAGCATTTCTGCTGATGATACAGGAAACTTATAACGAGGAGCAATTGAAGAATGTAGTTGCGATGCATCGTGAAACATGGTATGCTATAAGTGCAATCAAGAGGGATCAGAGATATGCGGAATACATAGAAAATATCTCTGATGAAGATCTGTCAGGAGGTATGTATATGGATGCAGTACTTGATCGTATTGAAGCAAGGGGAGAAGCAAGAGGGAAGGCAATGGGAGAGGCAAGGGTCAACGAATTAGGAACGAGAATGGCCGAGGCAGGACGTGTAAATGAGTTTATCCAGTCTTTATCAGACAAAGAACTGCAGAATCAGTTGTTTTCGGAGTTTGGGATTGAGGTATAGATTCGCTGTTTTATTAGAATAATGAGCCAAGAGATCTGGTGTAAAGTATGAATTTGTCATATTTTGCACCAGTTTTTTGATTTTACGGCAGGAGAAGTAAATTGTGCTTAAAACTGGAAAGTACAGCGACTTTTGCGGAAATATATTATGTGGTGCTGCATGAGAAAACAGAACAGGAGCAGACAGCCTTGACAAGTTTAAGGATGTGGACATGGTGCTGCATGAGAAGACAGAACAGGAGTTATAAAGAATGCGGGAATTTAATAAAACGGTAGACGAGATCAGGAGTCAGGCTGATCTGGAAAAATATAGAGACATTATTGAGAAACAAGACAGGAAGCTCGTCTTATTCGGAGCAGGGGATTGTGGGCATGTTATATACAATATGCTGCATAATGTTGGGATTGATGTATACTGTTTCTGCGACAATGCCTTGGGAGATCGGACAGATGAAGCAACAGGACTTCAAATAGTATTCCCTGATTTCCTAAAAGATCAGAGAGATCAGATAGCAGTCTTGGTTTGTGCAGTGGAAGAATACATATATCAGGCGATTAGAAAACAGGTCATTTCGTTGGGCGTTGACAAAACGAATATTTATATTATGCGGAATTACTATGACAGGCTATCCGTTGCCTATCTGGAAGAAAACATGCACAAATATATCGATGCATATCAGCTTTTGACGGATGATTTTTCCAGGAAGGTTTTTCTTGCGCGAATGAAGAAAGTGTATCTTATGAGTGATATCTCAGAGATCGTTAGTCCCAGCACAGATGAGTATTTTGATAAAAAAGTAGTGCTGACAGATCATGAGGTTTTCATTGATTGTGGAGGATTTGATGGTGACACTTCCGTAAAATTCATTGACAAGTGCAGTGGAAAATATGCAGATATCGTTATTTTTGAGCCTGAACTTTATAAGAAAACTGCCATAGAGCAGAAGATGTCAGGATACCGTTATGAGCTGTATCAGTCCGGTGTGTGGAGCAAAACCGCCAGACTATACTTTGATGCACTCGAAACAGACGGTTCGCATGTGTCAGAATTAGAGAGTGACTATGTGATCGAAGCAGTGTCGCTGGATGAAACAGTCTATGATAAAAAGCCGACTTTTATCAAGATGGATATAGAGGGTTCAGAGCAGGAGGCATTGAAAGGGTGCAGGAAAATCATAAAGGATTTTCACCCTAAACTGGCAATATGTGTCTATCATAAGTCTGACGATTTATATGAGATTCCTGTTCTGATAAAAAAGTTGAATCCAGATTATCAATTGTATTTACGTCAGTATGCTGATTCAAGATTTGAAACCGTTTTATATGCACTATAGGATTGAAAGAAGAATGAAAGTAATTATATTTGGACTTGGAAATTATTATCAGATACAAAGACCTAAATTAGCGAGCCTTACTGATATTGAAATCGTAGCATTTGCAGATAATAATGCTGAGTTATGGGATAAAAATATTGATGAAAGGCGAGTGATTTCGCCTGCGGAGATCTTATCGGAATCTTTTGATAAGTTAATTATTGTGAGTCTTTATGTGAGTGAGATCTATCATCAGCTGGTATTGCTTGGTGTAGAACGAGACAGGATTATATCGTGGCCGCATTTCTGGTCTGAGCGGATGAAGGGCAAAATGGAGATTTATGAGCCTGAGATGAAATGTGCAGATAATGGTGGAAAAGTATTGATTATTTCGAATGATCTGGATTATAATGGGGCTTCACTTGCTGCAGTTTATGCGGCGAAGGCGTTAATTGAACATTATCATGTTGTATTGGCAGTTCCACTTGGAAATGAAAAATTGATTCGAGAAACAGTGAATGATGGAATTACGGTTGCAGTCTGTGCAGCACTGCCGTGGCTTGGCGATAGAGAACAGAATTGGCTGAAGCAGTTTGATGTGGTTCTTGTCAACACTTATCCCATGATAGAGAGTGCTCTTGGCGTTAGAGAGAGCTGTCCTGTATTGTGGTGGCTGCATGAGAGTTCTGGTAATTATCCGATTGTGAAGCAGCAGTATCCAGAAGGTGTAGAAGGAAAAGAATTTAAAGACATTAAAATTTGTGCTGTCAGTGAGATAGCCTGGTATAATTTTAATAAAGTACATCCTGAGTGGAATGGGAAAATACTGCCGCTCGGAATTCCCGATAAGATGAATAAATCGAAAAGAAGAGATGTACATAAAGTGATATTTGCCCTAATTGGCGGAATCTGTCCGGGAAAAGGGCAGGATAATTTTTTAACTGCAATTGAGCGATTAGGTGATAGAGAGTGCGCGGAATTTTGGCTGATCGGAGGAATCAGCGATAATGAGTATTGCAGGAAAATAAGAAAAAAAGCAGAGGAAATAGACGCTGTAAAACTGCTCGGTGAGCGGACAAGGGCAGAAATGGACTGTATTTTTCAGGAAATTGATGCAGTAGTTTGTGCATCGCAGGAGGAGACGTTATCCATAGCTGTAATAGAGGGAATGATGTCGGAGAAAATATGCATCACCACCAATAATACAGGAATTGCGCATTACATTGATGACGGCAGAAATGGGTTTCTGGTGGAATATGGCGATACAGACGCATTGGCACAAAGAATGGAACAGATTATTGCCGATCAGTATGGAATGCAAAGTATGAGGAAGGCAGCAAGAGAAACATATAAGAAATATTTTAGTATGGAAGCATTCAGTGGGAGGCTGGAAGAAATGATACGCGAAACGAAAAGGGAATGGAAAAATGAATCGTCATTTTCTCCTAAGATCACAGTCATTCTGCCATCTTTAAACGTGGCAGCCTACATACGTGAATGTATAGAGAGCGTGATAAACCAGACCCTGAGAGACATCGAAATCCTATGCATTGACGCAGGGTCCACTGACGGAACCTGTGAGATTATCAGGGAATATGCCGCAAGGGACAGCCGCATCCGCTTTGTGCCATCAGAGAAAAGAAGCTACGGCTATCAGGTGAATCTGGGTATTGATATGGCAAAGGGCACATATATCGGCATTGTCGAGACTGACGACTGCATCGAGCATGACATGTATGAGGTTTTGTATCAGACTGCTGTCGAGAAGAATCTCGATTATGTGAAAGCGGGATTCTATACGCTGGTTACACCATTTGAGGGCGAGCAGTATCTTCTGGAGAATCCGCTGGGCGATACAGGACGGATATTTTCTTCAAAATATTTTACAGAAAAAGCGCTTTCGCCCGATGTGTACATATGGAACGGTATTTACAACCTGGCGTTTCTGCGGGAATTTCATATTCGTTTGAATGAAAGCCCGGGTGCTGCATTTCAGGACTGTGGATTTCGCTATATGGTGGATATGAATGTCAGAAGAGGGATGTTTCTCGACAGGCTGTTTTACAGGTATAGACGGGATAATGCGGCGGCATCGACATACAGTCCGGATTTTGTCAGATATAATCTGGAAGAGTGCAGGTATATCCGAAAGCGGATGCGGGAAAGCGGCATTACGGACCGAAAACGGCTTGCATTTATGGCGAGGGAAACTGTAATGATGGCACTCTCTCCATACAGGACATTCAGGGAGCACAGCCAGCCGAATGAAAAAATCCTGTCGGATCTTGATCAATTTCGAGAGATTTTGTGCCAGGACAGGGAAGAGGGGCTTTTGAGGCAGGAGGAAATGCTTCTGGAACACTGGATAGAACTGCGTCTGTTTACAGAGCAGCCAGAGGCATATGAAGCTTATATTGCAGTCAAGGCAAAGGCAGCATATGATATCTATGGCAATTTTGTGCAGGAAATGGCGGCAAAAAAACAGCTTGTCATATTCTGTACCGGAAAGGCGGCAAAGTATGCGCTGTGCCTGCTGCGGATGAACCGTCTGGAAAATATCGCAGCACTCTGCGACAATGATCAGGTAAAATGGGGCAGCAGCTTTTATGGTCATGATGTCCTGTCCCCGCAGGAGGCGGTCAGGAGGTATCCAAAAGCGCATTATCTGATTGCAAAAATGAACGGACAGCAGGAAATCAAGCAGCAATTATCGGATTATCAGATTTCAGACGAGAGGATATCCATATATAAACTTCCGTTCAATGCTTTTGGATGTACGAATTTATTTATGCGTCCTAAGGAACTGTAGAATCATCCTTGTATGATATTTGTATCAGTGCAAGGCGGAGGAAGTGATGTGGTGGCATCGTTAATTGATGGGAAATTTGAAAGCGGGATACTAGGAGGATAGAATATGACAACAGAACAACGGCGGCAGGAATTGCCTAAAGCTATTATCAAATGGTATAAAATCGAACAGGATAGCAGTGTCGCCTGCATTGTGGTCGAGGAGGGAAACAGTATTCTGATCGCAGAAGCATTGGAGGAGGACGGCAGGATGGTGAGCCGTCTTGCACTTGATATGCTGGAAAGCGGACAGCAGGTAAGTCGTTTTGAATCTTCTGTGCTGGAAAGAGGACAGGCAGAGGAAGGAATGAGTGACAGTCTATATGGAAAATGCCAATATGATATTATCGTTGCTGCTGATATTATTGAATACGCCTCGGATGCTGCCGCACTGCTAAGCTGTATCAAAGATCTGCTCAAACCAGAAGGAAAACTGCTGCTCACGGCGGATAACCGTCTTGGGATTCGGTATTTTTGCGGCGATCAGGACTATTTTACAGGGAAAAATTACGACAGTATCGAAAACTACAGGCATCTGCTTGGCTGGGAGCGCGAGAACATGAAAGGCAGAGCTTATTCGAAGTCAGAACTGACTGTCCTTCTGGAACAGTCAGGATTCTTGCAGCATCGTTTTTTTTCTGTGTTTCCGCGTTGTGCCAATCCGCAGCTGCTTCTGGCGGAGGATTATACGCCGAATGAGGCACTTGATATCCGCGTATTTCCAGAATATAACAATCCAGATACGGTGTTTCTCATGGAGGAGGAGCTTTATCCGTCTCTGATGGCGGAAGGGCTGCTTCATGGTATGGCGAACGGATTTTTCATCGAGTGTCCTCTTCTAGAAGAATGTACGCAGATTCGGCAGGTTACGCTCTCGGCGGAGAGGGGATTTCAAAATGCAATGGCAACGATTATAAAAAGCGACGGTTTTGTTGAGAAGTGTGCCTTGTATCACGAAGGTCGAAACAAGCTGTGGCAGCTTTTGGAAAATAATGAATATCTGTTGTCGCATGGTGTTACGATGATCGATGCTGCTATAGAAGACGGCGCTTTTGTGATGCCGTATGTCGCGGGCATTCCGGCAAATGAACATTTCAGGGAGCTGCTAGAGCAGGATAAGGATGCTTTTTTAAGAGAGCTGGACGCATTCTGGCAAATTATTTTGCATTCGTCTGAACCTGCAGATTTGGACAGGATAAACTGGGAGCAGTTTGAGCCGGGCTGGGAAAAGCGGAAAAAGGACGATCCCAATCGGTATAAATGGAAGCAGATTGCGTCTGGCACAGCGCAGGAGCGGGAAGAATTAGGCGTGATTTTAAAGAGGGGGTATCTCGATCTGGTTTCCCTAAACTGCTTTTACGCAGACCATTCCTTTGTTTTTTATGATCAGGAATTATATCTTGAGAATGTGCCTGCCAAGGCAGTGATGCTCAGGACAATCGAGTTTATCTATAAATTTAATGACCAGCTGGATGAAATCCTTCCAAGAAGAGCACTTTTTGAACGGTATGGAATGCTAGAGCACATGGGATTGTATCAGAAGTTTATCAGCTATTTTCTGAATATTCTCAGGGAAGATGACGGGCTTTCGGATTATTTTAAGGAGGGACGCAGGGAATATGGAACCGTTCAGGAAAACCGCAGGCGCATGAACTATTCTGAGGAAGAATACAAGATGATTTTCAAGGACGTGTTTCATCATACAAAAGGACGCAGGCTGTATCTTTTCGGTTCTGGAAAATATGCAAGGCAGTTTCGGGAAAAGTATGATGCCGTCTATCCTATAAGCGGTTATCTGGACAATGATGAGAGCCGCTGGGGGATGGAAATTGACGGACTTCCAGTGCTCGCACCTAGGGCACTGCTGGAAATGAATCCGGCGGAATACAAAGTGATCATCTGCATCAGGAACTATCTTCAGGTCGTAAAGCAGCTGCACCGCGCTGGGATTCCAAATTACAGTGTGTATGATCCGCGGGCATCATACACAGATGATAGGCAAGTGGAGAACGATGTTTCTCAACAGGCAGAGCAAAAGAAATACAATGTCGGTTACATTGCAGGTGTATTTGATCTGTTCCATATCGGGCATCTGAATCTGCTGATGCGGGCAAAGGCACAGTGTAGATATTTGATCGTGGGCGTCGTGACGGACGAGGGTGTCATCAGACATAAAAAATCAAGGCCGCAGATACCGTTTGACGAGCGCATTGCGATCGTGCGCGCCTGTCGTTATGTGGACGAGGCGGTTGAGATACCGCTTGACCAAGGCGACACGGATGAGGCGTACCGCAGATACCATTTTGATGTACAGTTTTCGGGAAGCGATTATGCAGGGGATCCAAAGTGGATGGCAAAGAAGGCATTTTTACAGCGGCATGGGGCAGATCTGGTGTTTTTCCCCTATACGAAGGGGATTAGCACGACACAGTTGAAGGATAGGGTGAATAATGGACAGAAAATAGCCAGCTTAGATGATTTGACCGAAATTATTCGTGGTGCGCGTCATGTGAAGCTTTATGGAGCTGGATTACGGCTGGCTTCTTTTATGGAAGGAATGGCGGAGTGCAAGATATCGTTTCAGGCAGAGTGTATTCTGGTGTCTTCCAATAAGGGAAATCCGAAACAGGCTTATGGACTTCCGGTCGTGGAGGTTTCCAAAGCGGATTTTCATGATGATGATGTGATTCTGCTGACAATGAGTGACTGCTTTGTGGCTGATGCACGGGAATTGTTGGCTGTGTATGGCATGGCAGGAAAGGTTTATGAACTTGATTACACAATGATAGACCGCATACCCTATAGGATAGTATACCAATCAGCAGAATCGTTTGTGAAAGATTATCCGAATCAGGCTGGAAACCTGAACTGTCCTGTCAAAACAGAAAACAGGTATGTATGGAGCTGTTGGTGGCAGGGGGAGAAAAATGCTCCTGAACTGGTAAAGAAGTGTCTGGAAAGCCAGCGCAGAAGCATTCCGAAAGGCAGTGAGCATGTCCTTATCACATGGGACAATTATAAGGAATACATAGAGCTGCCGGATTATATCGTAAAGCAGGCGGAAGACGGAAGGCTGATTCCCGCTCATTTGGCAGATATCACAAGATGCTGTCTGCTTTATAAATATGGCGGGATATGGCTAGATGCAACAGTTTATATGACAAATTGTATTCCAGAAGAATATTTTGCGTATGAGCTTCTGACACGGAGCACTGGGGAAAAAATATACTGTACCAATACCTCGTGGGTAACATGGTTTCTAGGAGGCAGAAAGGGTGCGGAATTGTATCACTTTGTTATGGAAACATTCTTCTATTGTTTGAGAGAATACGACAAAGTGCCGCATTATTACATGATTGATTTTTTGATTGCCATTGCCTGCAAAGAACTTGGAGGAGTGGAGAATGCGCTTCAAAAAATACCAGTAAATAACATAAATGCCACAGAGCTTCAGAAACATCTGCAGGAGCCTTATATAGAGGAAGCGTATAACAGTTATATACAAGGCGGGATTCTTCAGAAACTTACATATAAAGGAACAAGTTACAATGCAAATTCTATTTATCAGCATTTGATAAAAAATGATATGGATAATTCATAAAGATTGCCAATAACGCAGATTCATGAGCATTGTAATTCTGAATGGATTGTTATATATGGAGGAGTTTATCATGAAAAAAGTTTGTGCAATGGCCGGAACCATCTTCAACCCAGAAAAACCCAAACAAAGTATCAAGGAACTAAAAGAAGCAGGCATCCAAGGAATCCTGTTTGATTTTGGTCTGATCGTGTCGCCTGCGGGGATTCTGGCAGATCGGGTCAGAGAGGAGCCGAAATGGAAACCAAATCAGACAAGAAAGTATTACAATGCTGTTATCAGTCAGTTTCAGGAACATGAATATTTGCCGTCCATTGCCCGCCTGCCGTTTGTCGATGTGAATTTGAATGAAAAGTGTGGTTATAGCTGTGCGGATTTAAACAGGCTGGCCGCACAGATTGATGCGGACTGTGTAAAGGCATGTGAGGAGATGGGCTGTTATGATATTATCGTACAGCCGTTATTTGCAGGATTGAGACAAGAAGAATTGTGGGAAGCAAATAAGACATTTTATCTAAACCTTGCGGCGGTGTGCAGCAGCGAGGATACGAAAATATTATTGACAAATCAATGCCGTAGCCACAATGGCCATCTGATCCGCGGCGTCTGTTCAGATGGGGAGACGGCAGCGGAATGGGTGGATGCGTTAAACAGGGCATGTGGTATGCAGCGTTTTGGATTCTGCTTGGATGTGGGAAACTGTAATATCTGCGGACAGAACATGCAGCGCATGGCAGCGGATCTGAACAGACGGATTCAAGCAGTAATTCTGACAGAGAATGACGGACAGAATATGGCAAGGTTGCTTCCATTCACCAATGCGTATGGACGCAGGTCTACGATGGATTGGCTGAGTGTGATCAGAGGACTCCGGGATATTCTGTTTGATGGGTATTTAGTTTTGGAGACAGTTGATACGACTGTTGCGTTTTCTCCGCTCTTACAGCCATACTTGATACCCGTCTATAAGGAGATACTGGATTATTTTGATCTGCAAATCAACATCGAGAAAGATTTGAAAAAATATGACCGGATTGTGCTTTTTGGAGCCGGGAATATGTGCCGCAATTATATGAAATGCTATGGCAGAAAGTATCCGCCGCTTTTTACCTGCGATAATAATCCGAAATTATGGGATACGGAGTTTGAAGGTCTGATGGTAAAAAACCCTGAAGAATTAAAAAATCTGCCAGAGGGCAGCGGTGTGATCATCTGCAATATTTTTTATCGCGAGATTCGGACGCAGCTAGAGCAGATGGGGATTTTCAATATTGGTTATTTTAACGATGAGTATATGCCGTCCTTTTATACGGACAGGCTGAAACGAGATACAGATGATGCCGAGGACGTTGACTATAATGAAGGATGATTATTTAATCCGTTATAGTAAGGAGCTATAGAAACAAAATAGTCAGAAAAACAACAGGGGGCAGAAAGATGTTGGAGATTGGTGTACAGACCAAAAATGTGATAGAGGACGAAAATCCGTTAAAGGGTTTTGGAAAATTAAGAGAAGCAGGTTTTACGTGCTGTGATTTCAGTCTGAATGCTTATCCGCTGAATGAAAAAACCTATGTTTTTGGGGAAAAGAATTTTTTTGATCAGACAGTATCGGAGCTGGAAGCCTTTTTCAAACCGTACAAGGAGGGGGCAGAGAGAGCAGGAATCACAGTCAATCAGATGCATATGCCGTATCCTGTTTACATGCCGCAGGCAGCGCAGGAGATCAATGATTATCTCTGGAAGCAGGCGGCGCCAAAGAGTATGGAAATCTGTGCTTTTTTTGGCTGCCGCTATATTGTTGTTCATGGTTTCAAACTGGCGTATTATCTTGGCTCTGAGGAGCAGGAGTGGGAACAGACCGAGCGGTTTCTGGAGTCTTTGGCGCCAATGGCAAAAGAGATGGGACTTACGATGTGCATAGAGAATTTGTATGAAAACATCGGAGGACATATCGTGGAAGGACCCGGCTGTGATGTGCGAAGAGCGGTGGAACGGATCGACCGCATGAATGACAGATATCACGCCGAAGTGCTGGGCTTTTGTTTTGATACGGGACATGCAAATCTGGTCGGGATTGACTTTGAGTCATTTATCACGGCGCTGGGACACCGTCTGAAGGTGCTTCACATCCATGACAATGACGGGCGTAGCGATCTGCATCAGATCCCGTTTACCTTTACCAGAACGCGCGAAAACAAGCCGTCAACCGATTGGCAAGGATTTGTCAGAGGGCTGCGCAATATCCATTTTGACAAGGTGCTGAGCTTCGAGACAGCGCCTGTGTTGACAGCGTTTCCAGAGGCATTGAAGGAGGACACACTGACACTGATAGCAAAGATTGGCGGATATTTTAAGGAGGAGATTGAGCAGTAGGAAGAAATGTCGAAAATCGTCCAAGGAGATCTCCACAATAGTAGAATCTTTCCTGTACATATTTCTCTAAAAATTTCAATGAATAAATAGTTCATAATCCCAATGTTTACCGTGGTTCAATAGGTATTGGGATTTTTTTATTGGAAATAGAGGATAATTAGAAGATTTTGTCTTAGATTTATATAATCTACGACAATGAAATAATCACATTTCGCAATTATATAATCTTTATATCGACATAAGTCTACCACGTTTTAACCCACTTGACAATTCTTTTTTTTAAATTCTTACTAAAACCATCTATAAAATTTGATAGAAATATATGGAAAACAGCAGTTTTTCCAGCGAAAATCGCCTTTCTGGGTCAGATTCTGGGTCAAAATCTAAAATACGAAAAATACACAATGCAGAAAAATCAAGGCAGAAGCAGCATAAATTTAGTACTATACCTATTTTAATAAAATTAAGGGGTCAGATTCTGGGTCAGAAAGGATATAAAACTCCCAGTTTAACAATGGTTGAACCTTATTGTCTTAGATTATATAAATCTACGATAAACTTATAAGCTTATTTCTAAAAAACAAATAAGATCTCAAGTATCAGAGAGACAGAAGGGTGTGGACAATGCCTTCCGACAGTACCATGACAAAGATTGTCTGGCAGCACAGCCAGCCATTGCCGCAGGAGACGATGGAGTTTTTGAGAGGAATCGCCTCTGATTACTGCAAAACGAAAAATTATGTCTATGGGAGATATTCAGGGGTCAGGAATTTGAACCATCTGACACCTATATACACTGTTTTGAACGAAATGCGTCACTGTGGATTAAGAGAGCAGCTCAATCTGCCAGCCGTGTATTATGAACTTGCGATAGCAGATGCAGTAGCAGATATCAAGCGCAGCTGGGGTATGGTGAAAAATAAGATTGGTGAGCGCATCACTGCAAATGAAAATCTGAGTGAGGATGACCGGATATATCTTCGGACAGTGCTCAAGATGAACAATGTGTATGCGTCTGTTCTGAATCATCAGGAATATGAACTGCCAAGAAATGCTACAGGACTTGATATTGACGTGAAGCGTCTGAACAATCTCCTGTGCAGATTGACCAGAAGATATCTGATACAGCCAGCAACAGATAATATCAGCTCCTTTCGGATATCGCCGAATGGCTATACCTATAAGGAGGGGGCGATACGCATCGTGTGCAGAGTTCCCAGAAAGCGTATTTCGATCCCGCTCAAAGACGACAGGACATTTGACAGACAAATTCAGGTCCATATCAAACAAGATTTCGTAATGCTGGCGGTGCCCGTCGAGACGAAGGTTAAGGTGCACAAAGATTATACCAATACCATATTTATCTATATAGGCAGCAGTGATATGTTTACGCTGTCGAATGGAAATGTATATGGAGAACGGCTGGAGGAACTGATCAATCCAGAGACAGAGCGTCTTGCAAAGAAAAATCAGGAACGCTATAAGATGTATTCCGCCTATGAACAAAACGCTGAAGATGGCAATCAGCAAAAAACAGAAAAGATTCAGCTCAATAACCTAGGGAAACTCAAATATGACAGGCAGAAGGAGAAAGAGCGGCTCAGAACGACGACATTCATCAATTCTGAGATTAACAGGATGCTTCGAACCGAAAAGCCGGGTCAAATTATAATTACCAGACCAGTGACCAAGAACAGGACAAAGATTTACTCCAAGTCCGCCAACAGAAAGCTGGCGCGGAGCTTCCGCGGTTATATCAGAGAACGGCTGACATATAAATGCAGACTCAACGCTATCGAACTCATTGAAATCAGTTCCAAGGGAACTGGCTGGATTTGTTCTGAGTGCGGTGCAAAAGGAAACAGACAGGGAAACGCATTTGTATGTGAACATTGCGGATTGCAGACGACAATAGCTCTGAATTCAGCCCGCAATATACAACAGAAATATGAAAAATAATGGTGATCATGCAACGAACTGAGAATGAATGAGGAAGCTCATTTTACCGCAGCGCGGATCGCAGTAAGGTGCATTGACATAGATGCAAAAAGTCGGCATTAGCTAAACGAAATGAAAACATTTTGTTTTCGGGTATGCCAGGACCGCGGCTTAACGCGGAGCGAAGCAAAATCCAGCTTTGTTGGATTTGCAGACGGAAACGTTCCGATAATCCATACGATAATAAAGCGACAGGAGGCGTCCGAAGTGAGAAGTGCACAAAAGCAGGAAGTGTTAGAACTGATCGAGAGTCTGCACCAAGCTCATGAAGAAATCAAAGAAGCGCTAAGCCAGAGAAAGCATACATTGGCACAGAACATGATTACAGAGTGTCAGGAATTTGCCTATTCTCTTGGTGAAAATATTGAAAAACTCGAATGTCAGGGACATGTCACTGTATCGTATGTAGAAGCGTATTGCGAGACCCTTTTTCACATTCATGAGGAAGTGTCAGGCGATCATTACAATGAAAGTAAGATATATAAAGTGCTAAAAAAGCAGCTTCTCAAAATCGAGAACAGCGCCAAGAATGATATCACAGTCCGAAAGGAAGCTGTCTTTCTGCCATACAAGGCAAGCATGTGGGATAGCCTAGAGAGCGTATGGAAAGCGGCAGACGAAGATGAAAACTGTGATGCTTACGTCATTCCGATTCCTTATTATGACAAGAATCCAGACGGGAGCTTCCGCGAGATGCACTATGAGGCAGACCAATATCCTGCCTATGTACCAATCACACGATATGATACATATGATTTTGAAAAACATCGACCGGATATGATTTATATACATAACCCTTATGATAAATATAATCTGGTGACAAGTGTACATCCGTTCTTCTATTCGGATAACCTCAAAAAATATACGGATAAACTAATCTACATTCCGTATTTTGTACTGGGTGAAATCAAACCCGACGAAGAGGAAAAGATAGAGGGCATGAAACATTTCTGCACCGTGCCGGGCGTGTACAATGCAGACAAAGTAATCGTCCAGTCAGAAGACATGCGTCAGGTATATATCAAAGTCCTCATGGACGCATCCAACGACCACAGCGAAGCCGCCAGAAAATATCTCGAGAACAAAATCCTCGGACTTGGCTCACCGAAATTTGACAAAGTAGCGGGCACAAGCAGAGAAAACATCGAAATTCCGCCAGAGTGGCTAAAGATCATCCAAAAGCCCGACGGAAGCTGGAAGAAAATCATCTTCTACAACACAAGCGTGGCAGGGCTGTTAGCACACAATGACAAGATGCTTGCAAAGATGGAGTATGTGTTTCGTACATTCAAAGAAAATCAGGATGAAGTGGCGCTCCTCTGGCGACCGCATCCACTGATTAAAGCCACCGTCGAAAGCATGCGCCCACAGCTGTGGATAGCATATGACAGGATCGTCAGGAACTATATAGAGGAAGGCTGGGGGATTTATGATGACTCAGCGGATTTGGATAGAGCAATCGAGATCAGTGATGCGTATTATGGAGATGGCAGCAGTGTTGTGCAGCTGTATCAGCAGACAGGGAAGCCGATTATGATGCAGGATGTGGAGATTGTGGATTAAATGATTTTGCTTATTAAAGAACAATTGATGATAAATATTTGATGATCTTGATTGGTGACAGAATTTGCCTATATGGGCAAGCAAGAACATTATCATTAAAAATGAACCTTGACAATTTCATACTTTATATCTAAAAAAACAAAACATATATTCGGATAAAACCTTGACTTGATATACAATCCTATGCTACAATATCAGCAGAATATGAGCTTATATTGAAAATGAAGAAAGGCGAACTGCATGTTAAAGATATTAAACGAAAAGATTCTAAGAACTGACAATGAAATCGAACAGTTATACAAAAATTGTAAGTATTTGTGTATATTGGACAATTTGGATAGGATTGCAGATAATGATGGGTATCTCTATTGTGTCAGTACATCAGAAGATTCTCTGGATGCACTGTTTGATGAAAGGGACAGACTTCAAGAAGAAGGGAAGATTTGTTGTATTGGCGGAAGTTATAATAATGGAGGGGCAGTGGGTGTACAGTACGAATATCGAGGGGAATAGGTTTTCAATAAAATGTCTGACAGTATTAGAACAGAAATTTGCACTTAATAATTTCTTGGTAGATACTGGGGCGGTGATTACCTGTTGCGAGCACAAATATATAGACACAGCATTGAATGAAAAGGACTTAGTACACTGTGAACCAAAGATTATTGGTGGTCTTGTCAATGGCAGTACTGTTAAGTTTTATCGGTATCCATTGAAACGATTCACTGTTGGAACGATAGACTTGGGGAAGCAGGATATTTGGATTACCTTTGATGCAAGAGTGACAGACATTGTGTTAGGCATGGACATTTTAAGACAGATTGTACTGATTATCAATCCGTACAATCAGAAAATTTATTTTTGTAAGGATGCCAGAGATTATGAGCAGAGTTTTCAGCTGATGGTTGAGATGGTAAAATAATTTAATTTTGGAGTTATGGGAAGATGTAAAGTATGAAGTTGTCAATGTGATACGTACTTTGCATCTTTTTTGGTTGCAATAGATTACAATTTTTAGTTTGGATATGGTGATTTCTACACAACCATTCCGAAAAGCCCACACAGGTGAACTAAAATTTGCAATAAATCTTATATTGATGGGGGTGTGATATGCCAGAACAAAAGAACAGAAAAATAAAGGGAGGGGTGATTGTTTTAGCTATATGCGCAATAATTATCATTGCGCTGTTAGCGACAGTAATTTATCTGTTGGCTGCCATGAAGGAAGAAGACAAGCCGGTGAAACGGAACGTGGTGGTCAATGAGAAAAATGTGGATGAGGTTATTTCGCAGCTTGCAGAGGAAAGGACACCGCCAGGGTCTTATCAGGTGACGATGAACACGACATGGAACTTTCCGAGCGGCGATGAACCGTCAGAAAATGCATACGTTAAGAATGCGGAAGCAAATACAAACTCTGTTTATTTTGATGTGACGCGTTCAGACACTGAAGAAACGATTTATGAATCACCGATTATTCCAGTGGGTAGTTGGCTGGAGGATATTACACTGGACACGAATCTTCCAGATGGTGTGTACAATTGTGTTATTACATATCATCTTCTGGATGATGAGGATAAAAGTATCAGTACAGTAAAGCTAACATTGACAATCGTTGTTGGGAAATGAATCTTTGAAACTACATCAATGTAAGGAAAATAAAAATATTTATAGGAGGGACAGACAAATGAAAGGTTACAAGAAAATTTTGGCAGGCGTATTGGCAACAAGTATGGTGATGGGAAGCTCTGTTGTAGTGCTTGCTGACGAGGGAAGGACAACTGGATCTGGTAAGGTAGAGGGATCTACGAGCGATAAGGTGTTCCGCGTAGAACTTCCTACAATTGCAGAGAATGATGACACATTTAATTATATCATTGATCCACTTGGACTTATTGAAGAAGCAGGGGCAGACAGGTATGGCGCATTGACATTTGAAGCGGGTGCAACAGTATTTTTCCATAATGATAATAAGAATACTACGATTGCTAAAGATTATGCAAGTGAAAGTGCGCCACTTACTGTAAAAAACTATAGTACAGATCCTGTTGATCTTACAGTTACAGTAAAGGCTACAGAGGTAGAAGGAATAAAATTGACAGATGATGCAACTTTTGCAACTGATAAAGATACAAGCCTCTATCTTGCATTACAAGGTGTTGATTCTACTGGTGCAGATGATAGCACGAATATAGGTAAGGTTGGAAGTACAGGTGTGGCTCAGATAACAAAGCAACTTGCCAAAATAGGCGCAGGTAGTGCTGCTGGAAAAGAGCCTTATGTAATAAAATGGAATCCAATTAGAGACCAGTATGAATATGTATGGAATGCATCTACAGATGCTACGGTTGATCAATATTCATTTAAACTTACTGGTAAGTGTAATCCTGTAGATGCAACTGGAACTGCTACAACTGGTTCTTTGCGTTCAGATTGGCTTGAAGTATTAGCGTCGGGAGAGACACCTGAGTTGGAGCTTATTTGGACTGTTCAGAATCCATTTGAAACTACAATTAAGTTAGAGAAAAATGCTAGTGATGCTACTAAGATGGATCTTACCATAAGTAATATGACTGGAGAAAAGAACTATCAGTCACTTAAAATTGATAATGGAAGTGGAGATGCGGATGTTTCTGGAAGTTCTGTAACTTGGGATAATAGCAATTGGAGTGCAGATGAAGGTGGCGAATTAATTGCACATCTTGCTAGCAGTTGGACAGATTGGATGTCTGGAAAATTAGTGACTATTACACTGACATTAACAGACGGTTCTGTTAAAACTGTAACAATAAAAGCACCATAATAAGTTATAAAAAATTACTAATGTTAACAGTTATTTAAATTTTATTACATAATTACACTCGCGGGTTATAAAATTTATCATTATGCTGAACTGAAATCTTTTCTATAAAAGTATATGTTTCATATTCAGGATAAATTTTAATACTCGCGAGTATAAATGTGCAGTGATTTGTTATATATATTTTACAAGAAACAGATTGATAATATGACTTTGTGTGGGCTTTTGGGAGTGATTGAGTCAAGTAAATTTATTGTAATTGTTCAGTTATATAATTAATATGTAATATATGTATGTGTTTGAGTATAGCTCTATAAAGTTTGAAATTGATTATAGTACATAATGAATTGTATAGCTGAATAATTGCCTCTTTAAATTATTTTGAATCATTAGATTGTATTTTGATTCAATGTGATGAAAAGGAAGAAATTATGGAAACTTTTGGTGAAAAAATTTTTGTGACACGCTCTAGTATGCCGCCTTATGAAGAGTATATTGAAGCAATCAGACCTCTTTGGGATACTCATTGGTTAACAAATATGGGAAAGTATCATGAAGAATTGGAAAGAAAACTGAGAGATTATTTAGATGTTTCAGAATTATCTTTAATGGTAAACGGACATATGGCATTGGAAATGGCTATACAAACATTTGATTTTGCAGAAGGATCAGAAGTAATAACAACACCATTTACTTTTGTTTCTACAACACATGCAATTGTTAGGAATCACCTGAAACCAGTATTTTGTGATGTGAAATTAAATGATGGTACAATTGATGAGAAAAAAATAGAGGATTTGATAACTGAAAATACAGTAGCTATTGTACCAGTTCACGTATATGGAAATGTTTGTAATATTGAAAAAATACAAGAAATTGCTGAAAAATATAATCTCAAAGTTATTTATGATGCTGCTCATGCATTTGGAATAAAATATAAGGGAAATGGAATTGGTAGTTATGGGGATGCATCTATTTTTAGTTTTCATGCAACAAAAGTATTTAATACAATAGAAGGAGGAGCGGTAGCGTTTTCGAATCACAAAATATATGAAAAATTATATAACTTGAAAAATTTTGGCATTCGAGGTGAAGAGTTAGTTACCGAAGTAGGAGCTAATGCAAAAATGAACGAATTTTCAGCTATAATGGGGTTATGTAATTTAAAACATTTTAAAATAGAATTAGATGAAAGAAAAACAAGATATGAAGCATATATGAGAGAGCTAAGCTTCATAAAAGGAATTCGGTTTTTTGACAAGAATGAAAGTGCAACTAGTAATTTTGCTTACTTTCCAATTATAATAGATGACGATTTTAGAATGAGCAGAGATGAGTTATATACTTTACTGAGAGAAAATGGGGTTTATGCCAGAAAGTATTTTTATCCATTAACTTCGGAACAAGTTTGTTTTAAAAATAAATATAAAAACGTACATCTTGATGTTGCTAAAATGCTTTCAAAAAAAGTATTGCTATTACCTCTATATGCAGATTTGGAGATGCAGCAAATAGAGATGATTGCATCAATTATTCGAGAGAGAATTTGTATGAGTGTTGAATAGAAGGAAATTGTTATAATGCAGAAGAAGATAAATATTTTATTTACATCTGTAGGAAGAAGAAGTTATCTGGTGAAGTATTTTAAAAAAGAGTTAAGCGGCGAAGGAAAAATACATGTAGCTAATTCATCAAAGGATTCACCTGCTTTCCAGTGTGCAGATGAGAATGTTGTTACTCCTTTAATATATGATGAGGGATACATTGAGTTTTTGTTGAATTACTGTGTGAAAAACAATATTAATGTTATAATTCCTCTTTTTGATATTGATTTGTATGTTTTATCAATACATAAAAGAGATTTTAATGATATTGGGACTAGCTTATTAGTTTCGGATAAGAATGTGATTAACATCTGTAATGACAAATATATGACATATAAATTTTTATCTAATATGGGATTACATACACCAGAGACATATTTATCATTAGAAGAGGCTGAAAATATGATAAATTGTAATAAGTGTAGATTCCCAATAATTATTAAACCTAGGTGGGGGATGGGATCAATTGGACTTTATGAAGCTGTGGATATTACTGAAATGAAGGTATTATATAATAAGTTAAATAGAGAAATAAGCAAAACATATCTGAAGTACGAATCCCAAAGAGATGTTAATAATAAGGTTCTGATACAACAAAAAGTTGTTGGTACAGAGTTTGGCTTGGATATAATTAACAATTTAAATAAAGAATATAAGACAACTATATGTAAAATTAAATATGCAATGAGAGCTGGTGAAACTGATTGTGCTATGACAATTTGCAACGAAAATTTAAAGAAGTTAGGTGAAACTTTAGGAAAATCTATAAAACATATAGGAAATATGGATGTTGATATAATAGTAGAGAATGAAGTCCCATATATTTTAGAACTTAATGCAAGATTTGGAGGTGGGTATCCATTTTCACATATGTCTGGTGTTAATCTGCCAAAGGCAATTATATCATGGTTACGAAATGAAGAAGAGCCAACTGAATGTTTAATTGGAAAAAATAATGTTAAAAGCCATAAAGATATATGCATGGTAGAGTTATAGGGGAAGATTAATATATGGATATGAAAAATATAGAGACGCCATGTTATATAATTGATGAAAAAAGATTTAATGATAATTGTTTAAAGTTTGAAAAAGAATTTACTAGGGCTTGGGGAAGTAATCTGATATTTGCATATCCCGTAAAGACAAATCATCATCAGTATTTTCTTGGATTGGCCAAAAAAAGAAAATGGTATGCTGAAGTTGTTTCTGATAGGGAATATTTTTTAGCAATAAAAAGCGGTTTCAATAAAAACAATATCATTTTTAATGGTCCAACAAAGGGGAATGCTTTTAATAGCGCAATAAGTACAAATGCAATAATAAATTTGGATAATTTTGAAGAGATATATCAATTGATTAGAAATAAGCAAAATATTAATTGCCGAGTAGGCATAAGAGTGAATTTTGATTTAGAGAAAAAATGTAAAGGGGAAACATCAGCGGGAAATCATCCAAGTAGATTTGGTATATGTTATGAAAATGGTGATTTGATAAAAGCAATAAAATTATTGGCTAATAATCATATTAAAATTATTGGAGTACATATGCATACAAGTACTAAAACGAGAAGTAAGAAAGTGTTTAAAGAAATTTCAAATGTTGTATGCATGTTGAAAAGAGAATTTGATTTAGAATTTAATTATATTGATCTTGGTGGTGGATTTTTCGGTGGAAAAGTACATAATAGTTATCCATCGATAAGTGAGTATGCAGATGTTATTTGTGATACATTAAGTCGAGAATTTACTAGTGATAAAACAACTTTGATTTTAGAGCCGGGTGCTTCTGTAATTGCGACTGCAGTTGATTATTTTGTGAAAGTACGATCTGTCAAACATATTCAAGATGAAATTATAGTAACTGTAGATGGATCAAAATTGCATATTAATCCATTCATGTCTGATAGGATACCAAATTATGAAATTATTGGACAATTAGGAGAAAAAGAATGTATTCAGCAAATATGTGGTAGTACTTGTATGGAAAGTGATAGGATGATATTGCTTAGAGACCAAGGCAAGTTAAATACAAATAATTATATAATTTTTCATGATGCAGGTGCATATACATTGAGTTTAAATAATTCTTTTATTAATTATCCACCTAGAGTATATATTAAGACAGAAAGAGAAATTGGGAAATGGTTAGAGTGTAAGGAGAGTCTATGAGATTAGCAATATATACATCCAACAAGGCAAACAGAATGAGAAAAGCCATCGAAACAGGTAGTTCAGAGTTTGTTCATGACATATGTCTTTTTTTTAGTGATGATCCTAATACTCAATATTTACAGGAATTTTTAGAGGAAAGGAACATAGTTTATATGCTTGTTCCGTTTGGGAATACAGGAGAAAAAGAAAAGAGAAGGAAAAAATTTTCAGATATCTTTCTGGCTGCTTTGAGAAAGTATGAGATTGATTATGTATATTGTAATGGCAATCATTTGTTGAGTGGAGATATATTAAAAGAATATAAGAATAAAATAATTAATTTTCATGGAGCTTTATTGCCAACATATAAAGGAATATCTATGTTGGACAAAATGGTGAAGGAAAACGAGTTTTTGGTCGGAACTACAGCCATGTTTATTGATGAAGGATGTGATACAGGTCCAATTATTATGGAAGCTGTTATACCTTTAATAGCATTTGAAAAGTGTGGATATGATATTGTACTCGATACACAAATAGTTATGATGCATAAAATTTATGAATTGTTAAAGGCAAACAGGATACATATAATCAATAATGTAGTTAATATTAGCGATGCGGATTATAATAGTTATAGTATATTTCCCAAGGTATGAAGAGGGTATGACAAATATGACAAAAAAAGATTTTTTAAGCAATTTAGATAATGATAAAATTTGTGAAGATATTATAGTATGTTTGAAGAAAAGTAAATTACCATTAGTTTTGTGGGGATGTGGAGATGTAGCTGATGCAGTATATAAATATTTGTTTTTAAATAATATTATGATTTCTCAGATATGGGTTGATGGTGATACGGAGATGAATAATTTTTATGGATTTAAACCAAGACCTATAAAAGAAATACTTGAAATTTATGATAAATTTAATGTTATTTTAGGTCATTCTCATTATGAAAAAGGTGAGAGTATTAAAGATATGTATACTCAGATCAATAATGTTTATTATGTATTTAGTATCCATTATGAGCAATATGATAAAGTACCATATGAAGAAATAGAGAGAAATGTAGAGCGTTTTATAAATTTATATGATAGATTGGCAGATAATAAATCGAGAGATAATTTGATTACATATTTAAATACAAAATTGACAGGAAATGTAAAATATATAATTGATAAATATTCTGAAGAGATGAGTTTTTTTGATAACGATGTATATAAGCTGACTAGTTATGAGACATTTTTGGATATTGGTGCATATAACGGAGATACAGTAAGAGATTTTCTTAATGTAACAAATTATCAGTATAAAAAAATACTTATGGTAGAACCTGACATTATAAATTATATTGAGTTAAATAAATTTTTAGCAAGTCAACATTTGCATGATGTTGTGCCAAGTATGGTAGGGGCATGGAATTGTACAAAAGAGCTGGAATTTAATACTGGAAATGAACAAATTTCCAGTATTAATACAGGAGATAGTATATTAAAAGATAGTGATAAAAGCATAATTTATGTCTCTCCTTTAGATGATTTATTTGGAAAAGAAGAAATTTCAATTATTAAAATTAATTATTTTGAAGGAGTTCTGGAAGCACTTCAAGGATGTAAAAATATAATATGCAAAAATATTCCAAAGATTGCTGTGTGTGTAGGATTTGATATATATAATGTATTGAAAGTGGCAGAATTTTTATTTAGTTTGCAGTTGGGATATAAGATTTATTTACGATTTAATAGAGCTATGTCTTCAACGTTTACTTTGTATGCAGTTGTTTAATATAAAAGCTAATTACTATATAAATCTTTTGTGATAGTAATCTATCAATAAATTTTTAGGGTACTATGGTCTTTAGATAATTTCAATATATTTATATGAGAGGATAAGCGAAATTGTTAAGAATAAAATTTTTGATTAGATTATAGTTGGAGTAATTCTATGCATAGTGAGTGTTACCGAAAAAGTGTTGGTCGTGTAATTGTGATATCAATATCTTTGATTCGCATGGCTTTTTTCGGAGAATTAAATGTGTCTGGGCCTGAAATTTTAGCTTTTCAAGAAAACCTAAAAACATTTACAGGAAATTCTTTAAAATTCATAGATAAATTAAAAATATATTATATATTAGATGGCTTTGTTCCCAAAAGTGAGACATCGTATGATGCACCAATTTTATTAGAAAATCTGTGCATTGTGGCGGCTGGAATAATGAGAAAGGTGAGAGCAAAGAATCTGAAACAGAGAGAATTATTTTTATTGTTTATAGGTGAAAATCATACACTGTCTGGAGCAATAAAATTTGTTGAGGTATAAGATTGAGAAAAAGATAAAGATTTTGCTGTTGATAATAGTACATATAACGGTAGTGTTAAAGTTTATATTAGCTATGTATTGTTATCATTATTTAGAAATAATGTATGCACATCAGAGGTAATTACATCCGAGATTCATTTTTAATAAATCAAAATTTTATCAGTCAATGGTCAGAGAAAGACAGAGCTTTATTATGAAAAATCATTATTAAAACAGAAACTAATAAAAGTCCAAGTACAGCAACTATAGCTATTTTGGTGGATGGAGTTGAGCCATGTGATAGAGGGGAAATTAATTGTTATTCGCTAGATGTAGAAGCATTTTATATTGATATAAACGGAATAAAGGAAGCGATTGTAAGGACAGTATGTGTGCAATTAGGTAATCCATTTATTTTTTGGATAGTTAGTAATGAATAATAGTTGACTTTATATAGGAGATAGGTATGTATGAATATTATGAGTGTACAACAACAAATGCAGATATAGATATTGTTTTTCCAGCATATAATCACGAAAAATATATAATACAAGCAATAGAAAGCATACTTAATCAAAAAACAAAATATCAATATCGAATTATTATAGGAGAAGATAAATCGACAGATCATACAAGAGAGATTGTACAAAGGTATTATAAAGAACATTCAGATCAGATAGCTCTAGTATTGTGGAAACAAAATGTGGGAGCAGTGAAAAATATATATCAGCTTGAAAAAATGTGCAACGCAAAATATATAGCCATTTTGGAAGGAGATGACTACTGGACGGACCCATTAAAACTTGAAAAGCAAATCTCATTTTTAGAACAACATGATGATTTTATAGGAACAGCTCATAATGTTAGATGTGTTGATGAAAAGGGTAAATTATTGCATCGAGACTATGGAATGTATCCGATACGAGAGGAACATATCTATGAAAGAAAGCATGCATTAATTTTTGAGCATGTTGCGCAGACAGCAAGTCTGGTTTTCCGTAATTTTTGGAAAAATTGGAATGAAGAACAATTTGCAGCCTTTCATCAATGTTGCGCTAATGGCGATTTTAAGATAAGTATTTATCTTGGGCTGGCAGGAAAAATATATTATTTTCGAGATATTATGGCTGATCACAGAAGAGTCTTTCATGGAGATAGCTGGACGGGAAAAACATATGATAAGAATATGTTAGATTATTCCAATACGGTATATAGAGAAGTAGCAGCGTGTATGGAAAAGATCTGCAAAAAAACATATATATTTAATATGCCTCATAAGGCAATACAGGAGGATGCCCTTGAGAGATTGTTTTTAGATTTTACTTGGGAAAATTTGAGGGTATATAGCAGAATTGTATATGAAAATATTAGGTATAATACAAGATTTCATAAATAATGTTGACAGCTATTGAAGTAGAGGACAAAGAATATGAAGCAATGGTTAAAACTGGTTGAGAAGAGATTTGATGATACGATTGAAGAAAATATTGAGATTATAGAGAAATTCATTCGATTAGTGAGAGATAAATCGGCAGGAGGTAAAATCATATGAGCTATTGTGAAAAATTATTGAGATTAAATGAAATAAAAGATCGGTTGCAGGATAACGAGTCAAACTATATTTTTGAGACAAGAATTAATTTCCTTATTGACCGAGATGTGGACAAACTTGTGAATAGCTTATATTCCTTATCAGATAAATATAGATGTCCTGAACTGCAAGACAAACTTTTAAAAGAGAATGTTAAAGGGATTATTCTATTTGGATGTGGTAAGGATGGAATGAAATCCAGAAGAGTTTTGGAAGACTGTGGGTATACCATAAGTTTTTTTTGCGATAGTGCAAAGGAGAAAATAGGAGAAGTTATTGACGGAATAAAAGTGATATCAATTGAAGACGTGGTAGAAAACTATACAGAATATTTGGTATTGTTATCATCAAGAAAATTTTGTGATGAAATGAAAGAAATGCTTGAGGAAAAGGGTTTTCCAAAAGAAATGATTTTGAAACCCAGATTAGGTATTATTACAGGAATTTGTGATTGGCAGTATTTTGATGTATTAAAACCATGTGAAAATGAAGTGTTTATTGATGGTGGTTGTTGGAACGGGGATACTATTAAAGAATTTATTAAATATTCACATCAAAATTATAAAAAAGTATTGGCTTTTGAGCCATTGAAAGAAATGTATCAGTTTATACAAAACAGAATTATAGAGGAAAAATGGAGCAATATTGAGGTTATAAATGGTGCGCTTTGGAATAAGAATGAGGAGTTAAAGTTTTCAGAAAATACTACAGCATCCAGAATATCAAATACAGGAGAACGAATCATTCAAGGAATAAGTATAGACAGTATAGCAAAAGATGAAAAAGTTACTTTTATCAAACTAGATGTTGAAGGCGCAGAATTAGAGGCATTAGAAGGGGCAAGAGAGGTAATACAAAGAGATAAGCCTAAACTTGCTATTTCGGTGTATCATAAAAATTTTGATATTATTGATTTACCATTATTGATAATAGATTTGGTTTCTGATTGTAGATTCAGATTACGCCATTATTACTCAGAACGTGAGGAGACAGTTTTGTACGTGGAGTGTGATTAATTAAAGACAGAGTGCTTGTTTAGATAGTGCACGTAGGAGATGTTAGATGGTGTATAGGGAAAATAACGAAGAAATTGTAGCAGCATGTGGAATGGTTATTGATAATGAATATATTTTGTGGACGTCGTGGGAGGATGGCAGTCTTTATAAATTATTTTTAAAAGATAATCATATAGAAATAGTGAAAGGTATGTTCGGAATTGGATGTAAGGGGAAAACGTTTAGTTGTATGTTGAAAAATAATGGGAAAATATACTTAATTTCATTGTTTGATGGTTATGAGATTGTAGAGTATGACATGATAAGCAATCAATTAAGGTTATTGTATCAACAAACGCAAAAAGGAATTTATATTTTTAATGCCTTTCTAATCAATGGGAATATATATATCTTTCCGAGTCAGTTAGATAGCTTTGTATGTATCTATTCAATAAGTAATAACAATGTGGATTATATAAAATGGGAAAAACTGTTTTCTGATAAAGAAATTGATTTGAAAGGTAAGTTATTAGGTTCCATGGATTGCGTAGGGCAGGCATTATGCGGGACAATTCTGGGTACACCATATTTATTTGAAATTCAAACAAAACCCCATATAAAGTGTGAAATGCAGATATTAAAAAATGAATATGAGATGATGAGCATTAATGCATATGGTAGTGAAAAATATATTACATTAATGAATGATGACAAGTTAATTTGCATAAATTCAGATGGCAGAATTGAGGAATTTGGACTCTTCCATGAGGAAACAACCAGAGAAGGAATACCATTTAACTGTACACTGGTATATAAAGATAAAATTTTTTTATTTCCATGTATTAAAAATGATAGGATACACGTTATTGATAGAATGACAGGCAAATATAATACTTTGGAATATCCTGATAAATTTTATCGAAAGGCAGATAAGTGCAGACTTTTTTGGCTGCCGATTGTGTTTGAAAATAAAGCATATTTGCTTCCGCATACAGGAAGTGGGTTATTAGTTTTGGACATGTACAGTTGCAGAATTGAATATTTAATGGGATGGAGAAAAGAGTTAAAGTTATTTTTGGACACTATATGTTGTAGTGATGTTTGGGGCGAGAAAAACGAAATAATTGGTGCTGGAAGTGCGATATATAAATTTATTGAACAAAGTATATAATATAACCGATTGTGCAATAGATAATGGAATGTATTGGAGGGAGAAAATGAAGGTTTGTAAAATGGGATTGGAGAGCATTTGGATTGATCATGCACAAGGAGATGTCAGATTATGTGCATGGACGGGATATAATTTGGGAAACCTGCAAGAACATTCTATCGAGGAATTATGGCATGGAAAAAAAGCAGAAATTTTTCGACAATCCATGCTGGATGGCAGTTATCGGTTCTGTAAGTGTCAAGCTTGTCCATATTTGGCGCATGATAATTTAGAAACAATGCTAGTGGATTACAGTGTGCCTGAATATCCTAAGTTCTGCAGTTTATCATATGAACAACAGTGCAATTATGTATGCAAATTCTGTCGAAAAGAACAGTACCAGATAAAGAGCGATGAGAAGGAATGTATTGATAAAATTGAGAAAGAAGTTCAAAAATTTATAGGCCAGTTAGATACTGTTTCTACAAATGGTGTGGGAGAACTGTTTTGCAGTACAAGGACATTAAATTTATTAAGTACGATTCATACAGACAGAAAGCTGGAAGTAGTTTTGGAAAGTAACGGCTCCTTATTCAACAGAAAGAACTGGGAAAAGATTAGTAATCTTGGAAATTATAATCTTAGTGTGCATATTACTGTACATAGTTTTGACGAAGATACATACCGTTTTTTGTCAGGGACAAGTATGTCGGTAAATACTGTAATTGACAACTTGCATTTTATACAGGAACTTAGAAATCAGAACATTATTAATTTTTTTGAAATTGCAACGGTTATATGTGAACGTAATTTCAGGGAGATGCCAAAATATGTTGAAAAATGCCTGAAAGAATTTAATCCTGATAGAATCAGGTTGCGCTTTTTCTTTCCATATGGTGTAAACGATATATCAACGGAATGGTTTTATGATATTAGAAATCCATATCACCCGTATTATAAAGAATTTGTTGAGGTGATGAGTAATCCTATTTTTGATAATCCTAAAGTATGGAAATGGCAGGGAGATTCTTTATCGAAATTTGGAGAGCATCCATATGCGTTAGAAAATAAAAAATTAAATCTTATTGGCAGAATGTTGGATATTGATAATTGGGAATTGAGAATGAAAAGTTGGAAACAAAATTACTCAATTAAGAGTGTTTCCTTATATGGTTTAAGCAATGCATGCAAATGTTTGATCACTATATTAAGTAATACTGATGTGACAATTGATAAAATTTATGACAGTAATATAAATACAGAAAAATCTTATCGTGGCTATGATATTTCCGTACCGACTGTACATGAGATAAGTAGTGATGCGATTATTATTATGTCGGTTTATCATGGCGAGATACAGGAAAAATTGCAGAATCTGGGTTATAAAGGTAGCATATTTACTATTGAAGATATGCTAGATAAGTTAGAGAAATTTGAATGTCAGGAGAGGTGACATGGAAGACATATTAGTTTCCATTGTATGTATTACCTATAATCATGAGGCGTTTATAAAAGATGCGCTAGAAGGATTTCTTCATCAAAATGTAGATTTTAAATATGAAGTTATAGTACATGACGATGCTTCGACGGATAGAACACCGCAGATAATTAAGGAATATGAAGAAAAATATCCTGAAATATTCCAATGTATTTATGAAAATAAAAATCAATTCAGCATAGATGGCGGCATTAAAATGTTCATGAATTTGTTAAAGGCATGTCAGGGCAGGTATATTGCATTTTGTGAGGGAGATGATTTTTGGATTGATAATCACAAGCTTCAGATTCAGATAGACTGGATGGAATCGCATCCAGAGTATTTTATGACAGCACATAATGCATTACGAATAGATTATAAAAAATATACACTAACAACGATAAATCCTTATGCATCAGAGAAAGAAATCAGTCAGGAAGAATTAATTATGCGATATAATGGAAATCTTCCCACGGCAAGCATGATTATGAGAGATGATATCAAAAACATGGAACCATTTTTCCTTGAATGTGGAGTAGGAGATATTCCAATACAGCTTTATAGTATGTCAAAAGGAAAAATTTATTACTTTGACAGAATTATGTCAATATACAGATATAACCATAATGGTTCGTGGTGTGCCAATATTTTAGGTAGCGACAGTGAAAAAGTAATACTGCATTATGCCAGAATGATTAGATTTGCATATAAGTACGATTGTTATACAAAAAAGAAATACTGTAGACTAATACATGACTTAGTATTGAACTATTTGTTTGCGATAATTAATCGGTGCAGCCATTTGTCAATTTTTTCGTTCAAACAGAAAATACAATTCCTTATTGATAATTCTGAAAAGGATTTGCAGGAATACTTATGCAATATAGCAGAGGCATACGAGCAATTTTTCAGTGAGAATTATATTGCTTCTAAACTAAAGAGTTTTATAAACAGTCATCGGCATGTATATATATATGGCACAGGACACTATGGAACAATACTGGCCCAAAAGTTTAAATATAACGGGTTTGATTATGAAGGATTTATTGTTTCAGATGATTTTGCTGCGAAGGAAGTGTATATAGAAAAACCAGTATATAAATTATTTGAAATGTGTAGTAGGACTGAGGATATGTGTATAATTGTTGCGGTAAATCGAGCGCTTTGGAAGGAATTGAGGAATAAGTTAGAGAACAGTAAAATAACAGAGTATTGTTATATGATATGTATTTAGGGAGGGGATTATAGTGAACATATCACTATTAGATTCTGAAGTGGTAGAATTAATACAAAAGATTGAAAAAATCATGTATGTATATATGGTTATGGAAATAATGGAAAATTTGCAATTGAATTTTTTGAAAAGAACGGAATAATAATCGAGGCACTGGCAGACAGATATTATAAAGATATGGTAAAGGCTGATTATATAGTTGGGTCAATTGAGCAATTAGAGCAGTTGGATAAGAGCGTTGTATGTGTTGTGACCCCTGAGAAAAATGCAGAATATGAATTTAGCAGACTTAGTAAACATTTTGCCATTGTAATTAATATAAAAGAACTCCGGGAAATAGTGTCATTAGTGAATTTTATTCCAATAGCGCATAATGATTGGAATTGGAATGCATATTGTCCGTTTGGCAGATATGATTCTCCATATATCTCCCAAAACAGCAAGGAATACGAAATATATAAGAATAGTGTAGAAACAAGACCACTTGGTATAGATTTTAGGGAAGAGAAGCAGGTAGAATTGTTAAATGAATTAAAAAGTTATTATGAAAGTTTTTATAGCGATGTGAAAAATAAAAAAGGTATGAGATATAGAGCGGATAATACTTATTTTGAAGGGTGTGATGCTGCTTTGTTATATAGTATATTTCGTATATATAGACCCAAAACATATATTGAGATTGGAAGTGGGCATTCAACAGCAGTTGCGCTTGATACGAATGAATGGTATTTTGATAAAAAGGTGAAAATCGTATCAATTGAACCATATCCTGACAGATTATTGTCCATTTTAAAGGACCCGAATGAAGTAGTATTAATTAAAAAATGTGTTCAAGAAGTTAATTTGAATATATTTGAAACATTGAGTGAAGGGGATATCGTTTTTATCGATTCTTCACATACAGCAAAAATGGGAGGAGATATTCCATATGAATATTTTGAAATTTTGCCAAGGTTGAGGAAAGGGGTAATCATACATATACATGATATATTCTATCCGTTCACCTATCCTGAACGTTGGATTAAAGACGGAAGATGCTATAATGAAACATTTATTGTCAGGGCATTGCTTATGAATAATAAAGATTATGAGATACTGTTTTTCAATGATATGATGACAAAATTACATTATAAAGAGTATAACAAAATAAGTGACTACTTAGGTGGGGGAAGCATATGGCTGAGAAAGAATTAATCAGTGTAATAGTGCCTATATATAATACTGAGTTATATTTAGAGAGATGCATAGATTCAATTATTAATCAGACTTACAAGAATCTTGAGATTATCCTTGTTGACGATGGTTCTACAGACAGAGGCGGCGAGATCTGTGATGCATATGGGAAAAA
>ERZ808040.513-NODE-513-length-32673-cov-3.604706_pt1 | contig 32673 bp, 28 predicted proteins | sample MGYA00380191_ERZ808040 | MGnify/ENA primary metagenome ERZ808040 (study PRJEB31490, sample SAMN06133395) | mouse gut metagenome | isolation source: J6 | host: mice | place: China: Chengdu | collected 2015-05 ...
TTTTTATGCAGGCAGACAGATCTTTTAGTGGCAGCCGCTAAGACGGGGAAGTTAATTAACGTGAAAAAGGCACAGTTTTTAGCCCCGTGGGATATGAAAAATGTGATTAAAAAGTTAGAAGAATCCGGTAACAATCGTATTATGCTGTGCGAACGGGGAACTACATTTGGATACAATACGTTGGTGGTAGATATGACGAGTATCGTAGAAATGAAAAAATTTGGGTACCCCGTGGTGTTCGATGCAACGCATAGTGTTCAAAAGCCGGGAGGTAAAGGAAATTCTACAGGGGGAAACCGGGAGTATGTGGAGTATCTGGCAAAAGCGGCGATTTCATGCGGAGCAGATGCACTTTTTATGGAAGTACATCCGGAACCGGATCAGGCGCTTTCAGATGGGGCGAATATGGTAAGATTAGATGCGCTGGAAGGAATGCTTCAAAGAATTATTCGTGTTTATGAGGCTGTACACGAAATAGGAGAAGATAATGGATAAGCTGATAGAGGCAAGGCGGGTCTTTGATCTGGAGATTGACGCATTGATGAAAACACGAGACGCCTTGGATGATACATTTGTAGATATACTGGATTTGATTACCTCCTGTACAGGAAAAGTGGTAGTGATCGGAATGGGGAAACCGGGGCATATTGCAGGCAAGATAGCGGCAACATTTGCCAGTCTGGGAACCCCGGCATTCCATCTGCATCCGGCAGAGGCGATGCATGGGGACCTTGGAATGATATCCCCTAATGACATTGTCATTGCAATCAGTTATAGCGGGGAAAGTGAGGAAATTGTTAAGATATTGCCTAATATCAAGGTCATAGGAGCTAAGCTGGTGGCAATCACGGCGAATGAGGATTCGACGCTCGCTAAGGAAGCCGATAGCGTGCAGGTATTTCCTAGGTTTGATGAAGCCTGCTATCTAGGTTTAGCGCCTACATCCAGCACCACGGCTGAGCTTTGTTATGGAGATGCATTGGCTGTTGTGGCAAGTATTGTATATGGTTTTCGTGATGTTGATTTTGGAAAGTTTCATCCGGCTGGCTCTTTGGGGAAAAAATTAATTCTCCGGGTGGAAGATTTGATGGTAACTGACAGCGAAAATGCGGTTATACAAAATGACAGTATGCTGGTTGAAGCAATTGTGGAATTAAGTAAAAAAGGGCTTGGAATGGTATCTGTAATAGATGCGTCGGGAAACCTTCAAGGTGTAATTACAGATGGAGATTTGAGAAGACAATTGGAAAAAGGCGTTGATATTTACAGCTTACATACGCAGAATGTTATGAGCAGAGGACCGGTTACGATTGAAAGAGGGAAAATGGCAGTTGAAGCCTTGCGTTTGATGAAAGAAAAGAAGGTTTCTGCAGTTCCGGTTGTAGTAGGAAATAAGGTGGTTGGTACAATTATGTTGAGATTCATAGTTGATGCAGGGATTATACTATAGTGTTTGAGGAAGAGGAGCGTAATGAGTTTAAAATTGTTGGTAATGGATGTTGATGGGACGCTGACAGATGGGAAGATTTATATTACGGCAAAGGGAGAAGCATTTAAGAGTTTTGATGTGAAAGATGGGTATGGTATTAAAAACATACTGCACAATATTGGAATGAAATCGGCAATTATTACGGGTAGAGTATCTGAAATAGTTGAAAGGCGGGCGCAGGAGCTGGAAGTAGATTGGGTGTATCAGGGGGTGTCAGATAAAAGGGAGTGTTTACAAAATTTAATGGACGAGCATGGATACGCTAAAGAAGAAGTAATGTATGTAGGAGATGATCTGAACGACTTGGAATGTATGCAGATGGCAGGATATAGCTGCTGTCCGGCAGATGCACATGAAATAATAAAGGAAGCTGCAGACTACGTGGCAAGCAGATGCGGAGGTTCAGGTGCGATTAGAGAAATAATTGATAATGTAATCAGATAAAATCAGCGGTATATTTGGGGAATGAAAGAGGGCAAAGTATGATAAAGGTCAGTATTATTGTACCAATATACAATATGGAGAAATATTTGGCTGAATGCTTAAACAGCATGATGAATCAGACGCTGCAAGATATTGAAATCATATGTATTAATGATGGGTCGACGGATGGTTCCTTAGATATATTGAAATTGTATCAGCAAGAAAATAATAAGATAAAAATTTTAAATCAGAGTAATTGTGGTGTGGCAGCTGCCCGTAATAGAGGGATTGAAATGGCACAGGGTGAATTCATAGCATTTATGGATCCGGATGACTATTATCCTTCAGACGATGTTCTAGAATTATTATATAATATGGCAAAAAGTAATAAGGCTGCTGCATGTGGGGGCTCATTATGCTATTTCTCAGAGGGGCAGAAGATATATAAAATGTCTGATACAAGGAAAGGAAGCAGGTTTGAAGAAAACGGACTGATCGAATATGACCAATATCAGTATGTGTATGGATTTCAAAGGTTTATTTATGAACGAGAGGTGATTATTAAAAATCATATAAAATTCCCTCCCTATATACGTTTTCAAGATCCGCCTTTTATGCTTGACGCTTTAGCAGCATCAAAAAAGCTGTTTGTAATATCAGAAGTTGTATATTGTTTAAGAAGTGTTGACAAAAAGATTTCTTATTCTAATGAAAGAATAATGCTTGGAATTGCCAAAGGTTTACAGGATTTGCTTCGAGTATCTTTGGAAAATGATTTTATGGAGTTATATAAACATACTGTTAACGAAATATTTACTAAATATGCAATGCGTTTGTATAATCATGTACTCAGGGGAAGCGGCAGTATAGAAAATGAAATAATAAAAATTAATAATTTGCTGGAGACCAAATTGATGTCTAAGAAGACGATTTTTAGTTTGGCAGAAGAAAAAAGAATGGTATTGAGGGAGTTTAATAAGCGATTAGGTGAGAAGGAATGCGTTATTATTTATGGTGCAGGGCAAATAGGCAAGGAAGTATATGATTATATAAGCAAACTATTTTTGACGGAAGGAGTTGCCCATAAAATCAAATTTGCAGTTACAAATTTGGAAGATGATGCATCGACTGCAAGGGGAGAAAAAATATATAGAATTGAGGAACTGACTGATTGGAAAGAGAATGCGATTGTGGTTCTGGCTACACAAAAAAAATTTTGGAGCGAGATAGGCTTGAACTTAGAAGAACGAGGCTTTGGAAAAGTAATTGGAGTTGATATAGATGCAATTCGTCTGCTTGAAGAAATAATGTAAACGATGAGGGAAGGAAGGGGCAAAGGTGCTTATAATTGTAATAGCAGCAAGTATTATCATTGTGGTATTGCTTGCCAGAAACTGCATAAATAAGCGGGAAATGGATAGAAAATTAGACTATGCCACTTTAAATTCAAAAAAACATTTGGCTATGTTTATTATAATGAACAATTGGCTGGAAGCGAAACAGCAGCAGAAGCGTATGGACACATTTTTAATAGAGAAAGGATATTACACAGTTGCGATTTATGGAATGCATTATATAGGGGAGAGATTATATAGAGAGCTGGAAAATACGCAAGTGAAAGTCTTATATGGAATTGACCAAAATAGAAATGTGAATAATTGTGAATTAGAGATTTATAGACCAGATGATGAACTGCCAACTGTGGATGTGGTAATTGTAACAGCACCGTTATACTTTTATTCTGCCAGGAAGTTATTAAATAAGAAATTGAATATTCCTATTATATCCATTGCTGAAGTGGTAGAAGGAATGCGATAAAATCTTGCTTAATGATGAGGACAAATCTAATATGGAAAGAAATTGTGTGGCGGTTTTTCCTACGCCGGGAACAAGTGATAGGAATAATTTATTTGTAAGTAATATGCTCGATATACTGTCAGAACAATATGATCTGGCAGGATTAGAAGAGGTGTCAAACGACATAAGTAAAATAAAAAAAATGAAAGCGGTATTTCTGAATTGGATGGAAAGCTTTCTGAATGATAGCGCAAAGCGAAATCTCACATTATACAAAATGATGGGAGTCAAAATTTGCTGGGTCTTTCATAATAAAATGCCGCATGATTGTAAAAAAAAATCTGAGATTAAGAATATGGAATGGCTTGCATATTTTTGTGATTATATTATAGTGCTGTCAAAAAGCAGCATGGAGTATTTGCCGCATGCAAGAAGAAATATTAAAAAATGTGTCTATATGCCGCATATAAATTATATTGATAATTATCCAATAAGTAAAAGAGATATTCGTAAGGAAAATGAAATTAAGGAAGATGAATTTGTATTTTCATTTATTGGTTTACTGCGACCATATAAAAATATAGAGGTAATTATCCAGGCATTTAAAGAACTTTCATTAAAAAACACGAAATTGCTCATTGCCGGAAATGAGGGGGAAAAAAATTATGTTAGTAAATTGCGGATGCTAACGGAAGGAGACAAAAATATTATTATAGATGTGGGATTCATCTCCAATGGGGAAATGGAAGCTTACCTTCGGGCAAGTGATGTGCTGACTCTTCCCTATAATAAAGTAAGCAGTATGAATTCGGGGGCGATGATTATGGCATTTTCATATAAAAAGACAGTAATTGTCCCTGAAATAGCAATGGCAAAAGATATGAAAGGGGAGCAGTTCTTCTTTTGCTATGACTATGACGATGGCGCAGAAAATATTGCGCATATGAAAGAAAAGATGCTTGAAGCTTATCAAATGGAGCAGCAAGGTATGAGGAACATGGGGGAAAGGGCATATTTATATGTGAAAGAGAATAATGGCAGAGATGCGGTATGGGAAGGGTTAAAGAAAACGGGATTATAAATGAACAGGTGAAGAGCCTCTGATTATAACGGTAAAAGCTGATAGTGATTGGTCATCCATTGGTGCTTTTCGCAGAAAGGCGGATATAAGAATGAAAATTGGATATAAAGGTGTTCAGCCTCAAAAAGAATGTACAGGTATTAATCGACTGATTAAAGGTATGCTGGAGGAACTGGTAGAAGAAAATGAACTTCAAGCCTATTACCTCGGTTCAGATTTCTTAGGCGTAAAAAAAATGAGTTATATTCCTGATTTGTATCATGTGAGCGACTTTGAGAACTATAGAAAAGAACTGCTGGCAATGGCGAAAGTATATGATTTGGACGTGATACATTCTTTCTTTTACCCTATGGGGAAAATGACAGGGACGGGAACTGTATTGACTATACATGACCTTGCAGCTCTTGCTGATCCGGAGTGGATGACAAGTAATAAAATTTTTGATTTTTTTGATAAGGATTTGAGGGCGGCGGTTAAAGATGTAGATCATATCATTGCTGATTCGATTGCGACAAAGCTGGATATACAAGATAAATATGAGATTGAAGAAGAAAGGATATCGGTAGTATATCCTGGGCTATATAAAGAAAGTACATTAGTTACAGAGGATAAGAAAAATGATGTTAGGGAAAAATATGGGATAAAGAAGCCCTATATCTTATCCGTTTGTACAGTACAACCGAGGAAAAACTTGAAATCTCTGTTAACTGCTTTTGAACTTTGCAAAGATCGTAAACCTTCAACGCTGCAGCTCGTGATATGCGGCGCATCAGGCTGGCGCAACAGTGATTTTCACCAACAAGTAAGCAGCAGCAAGTATCGCGATGATATTATTTTTACGAATTATGTTTCCAACGAAGATTTGGATGCACTTTATGAAGAGGCATTAATGATTGCATATGTTTCCTATTTTGAGGGGTTCGGGCTGCCTGTCTTAGAGGGACTAAGCAAAGGAAAAGCAGTGATTACGTCTAATATATCGTCTATGCCCGAGGTAGGGGGGGATGCAGTCTGCTATGCAGATCCATATAGCGTTGAGGAAATTGCAGATGCGATCAGGCGGTTAGCGGAAGATGATTTGTATAGAGAACGACTGGAGAAGCTTGCTTTAGGACAAGCATCTAAATTTTCTTATAAAAAAGCTGCAAAAGAGACGATAGAGATATATAAAAAGGTGGGTCGCTTGTATGAATAAATCTGAATTTAAAGATCTTGTAGGCAGGATTCATCAAAGTACCATGAAGGCTGATGAGCAGGAGGTCAGGGAACGATTCGAAGGAAGTGATAATGTACTTTTAATCGCATCCGTCGGCAGACTCAAATTCTGTAAACTTATGGCATTTCTTGAAAGGCTGGACCACCTAAAAAAGCTGTCTATTTGGGCGCAGGAGGAATATAGAGAATGTGTACAGGACTTAAACAATGTATTAATTGAATTTATTAATCATGAGGGGAAATATACTGCGGAATCAATAGAATTTGAATTAGTTGAAAGAAAAAAACCATACGACATAATCGTCTTTTGTATTGATAAGGTGAATCAGTATAGAAATTTGAATCTTGAGTCTATATGCAGTAAGCTGAATCATGATAGCGAAGCTATCATTTATTCTTTTGACTGCGTGGAACAATTTGTACGATATTTGGATATAGATAATCATATTGAATTGATTGAGGAATATAAAGAAGCGATTGATAGTTTGATTTGAGGAAGGAATAAGAAATATTTCTAACTTTACATTTCAGATGGTATCGGGTATTATTATTTTGTCCAGATATGTATTAGGTGCTAATCAAAAATATATTTTGAGCATGGTACTTAAATGTAACATGTGTAAAGAAAAAGAAAGGAAAGGTACATGTTTAGGCTTTTATAAACATTACATAGGGAGAAAAATGGTAAATATGAATGATGATTTGGGGTTTGATGCATTGATTGAATTGATGGACAGTCGTTCAGAGACTTTTCAGGATGAGTGCAATACGAAATCAACAATACCGTTGGGATGGAAATCAATTATTAATTTTCCTAAAGGGTATGCTTTCACATCAAAATATTTCCTTAAGTCTATATATAACAGAGGAATAGATGTGCGTTATGAGTATGCTTATGGACCGGGGACTCCATTTGAAGCGGAAGAGCCACGGGTAAGCGAAGATAAGCTTATACAAAAAATATTGGACAAACCATTTATTAATGATAATATCCAAGTCGTTTATGGACAGGGGGATGTTTTTTACAAAAATACAGGTAAATACCAAATTGGATTTACGATGTTAGAAACAAGTGGAATCCCGGCAGAATGGGTTAGGCAATGCAACGAGATGGACGAGGTATGGGTGCCGTCTGCATTTAATGTACAGACATTTAAGGACAGCGGGGTGAAGGTGCCTATCCAAATTGTGCCTTTGGGAATTGACTTGAAGTATTTTTATCGCGCAGATCGTGTTAAACAGAATGCACAAAATAAGAAATATGTATTTTTAAGTGTGTTTGAATGGGTAAATAGAAAAGCTCCGGAATTATTATTGCAGGCATTTGACAGAGCATTTACAGACCGGGATGATGTGGTTCTGATATGTAAGATTACGAATGCTGACCCGTCGGTTAATATAAAACATGAAATAGAAAAAATGGGATTGAAATCAACAGGCGGTAAGATTGAAATTTTTGAAAATTTAAATTTGACTTCATCCGAAATGGCTGAGTTGTATAGGCACGCGGACTGCTTTTTGCTGCCGACGCATGGAGAAGGATGGGGTATGCCTATACTTGAAGCAATGGCATGCGGACTTCCGGTAATTGCAACAGGATGGAGTGCACAAATGGATTTTTTCAATAGTGATATTGGATATCCGATTGATATAAAAGCATTGATTGATGCGGATCACTTAAATCCATATTATAATGGGTTCAAGTGGGCGCTGCCAGATGAGGAGCATTTTGTTCATCTTATGCGTTATGTATATGAGCACAGAGAAGATGCAAAAGAAAAGGGAAGACTTGCAAGTGAGGAGGTCAGAAGTAAGTGGACATGGAACAACGCGGCTAATGTAATATTTAATCGAATAAAAGATGTTGTTTTGTAAATAGAATAAGGATAAAATCAAAAAGATGGAAGGGAAATGAACATATGAAAACAGCTGTGTTTACAATTGGATCTAGAAATTATTTTGCACATGTAAAAACTTTAATGGCATCGCTGGCTGAGACGAATCCGGAATGGGACAGGTTTGCAGCAATCGCAGATTCCATTCAGTTTTTGGAGGCAGACGGTTTTACGCTATTAGCGCCAGAGGACATTGACTTGCCGCATCTGCATCAGATGGCATTTAGATACTCTATTATGGAGTTTAACACGGCAATAAAGCCTTTTGTATTTAAAACCTTATTAACTAAATTAGGATATGACAGAGTGATTTATCTGGATCCAGATATTTATGTTTATGATAGAATGAATGAGCTTGAGGAGGCATTTGAAAAAGGGAATTCTATAATATTAACGCCGCATATGACAGGAATAAATTCGGATGATAAAAAGCCCACAGATGTTGATATTTTACTTTCCGGGACCTATAATCTGGGATTTTTGGGATTGGCTAAATCAGAGGAAACATTTGAATTTTTGAAATGGTGGTCAAAAAAGTTGGAAAAGTTGTGTTTTATAGCACATGCCAGCGGTATTTTCGTTGATCAAAAATGGGTGGACTTAGTGCCGGGCTTTTTTGATAATGTTTATATTTTACGGCACGAAGGTTATAATACGGCATATTGGAATTTGGCACATAGAAAGCCGGAAAAGAGAGAAGGAAAGTTTTACTATAACGGAAAACCTTTGATATTTTTCCATTTCAGCGGAATAAATATTACGAATTTATATAATGTGTCTAAGCACCAAGATCGGTTTACAATTGATGATTTGGGGTTGACGAGGGAATTATATGAATCATATGCAAGTACAGTTTTACATAATGGTCACGCTATGTATAAAATGATGCCGTATGCATTTGGCACATTTGATAATGGTGATATTGTTTCAGATCATTATAGGGTAATTTATCGGGAACATAGTCGGATACAACAAATGTGCGGAGAAAATCCTTTTGAAAAATTCGAAATATTTGCAACAATCGACTATATTGAAAAAAATGCATTGTCAGCTCAATGTGGTGTTAACGTGGATGGTCTGCAAAAGAGACTTATGAAGTTTAAGAATTACTTTAATATTATGAATAAGTGGATTAAGCTTAGTGATGCTTCTGCAAGTATTGAAAATTACCTTACGGAGCATAATTATACTAAGATTGCAATATATGGTATGGGAGAGCTTGGGGAAAGATTATATGAAACTCTTAAGGATTCAAAACAGATTACATTGATGTATGGTATAGATAAGACTAAAAAAGTATCGGTGGATAATTGTACAGTTTATAATCTAAATGATAAATTGCCAGAGGTTGATGCGATTATAGTAAGCGCTACATTTGACTTTAATGCGATTAAGAAGTCTTTATCTGAAAAGGTAAACTATCCTATTATTTCTTTAGAAGAAGTGATTATGAGATGCGGCGATATATGAAAGGAACAGAAAGTGAATAAAAGTGATAAGGATTTTGGGGTAACTCTGCTAGGGTATGTTAAATCAGAACATGGGGTGGGGGAATCAGCCCGGCATGTTGCAAGTGCACTGGAAAAAACTGGATTTCAATGGGATGCTTATGATTTTGAAGTTAACAATTTGTCAAGGCAGCAGAATGAAGAACTGAATGAGAAGATTACTGACACAATAGATTATCCGGTATTGCTTATGAATATAAATGCGGATCAAACGCCCGTTGTGAAAGAAAATATCCCATCTAAACAGTGGGAGGAAACTTACAAAATAGGAATTTGGTATTGGGAGCTGCCTGAGTTTCCGGATAGATGGCTTTCTTCTTTTGATATGGTTGATGAGATATGGGCGCCTACTCGTTTTATTCAAGATGCGGTTTCCATGAAGGCAAAATGCCCGGTTATATATATGCCGTTACCGATGGAACTTAAAATACCCCAGGAAGTGTCGAGAGAAAAATACGGACTGCCTTCAGAAGCATTTCTGTTTGTTAACATGTATGATACCTTAAGCATGCAGAGCAGGAAGAACCCCACTGCTGTCATCCAGGCATTTAAGAAAGCATTCAAACCAGATGACTTATCGGTCGGTCTAATAGTTAAACTTAATAATTCTAATATACTTGAAGCGGATTATGAATATTTAAAGCAAATAAAGGAAAACTATGAGAATATTTATTTTCTTCCAAGAATATTAGATAGGCTTGAGGTCAATGAACTGATTATGATGTGCGATGTTGCCGTTTCTTTGCATAGAAGCGAAGGCTTGGGGCTGTTGTGCCAGGAGGCTATGTATTTAGGAAAGCCTGTTATTGCAACTAATTGGTCTGGCAATATAGATTTTATGTCGGATCATGAAGCGTGTATGGTTAAGTATAAGCTTATCAATGTAGGAAAGGATATAGGACCATATGAATCGTGGCAGGTATGGGCCGATGCAGATATAAATCATGCCGCAGAACTTATGAGCAAATTATATGCGGACAGAGAGCTATGTTCAAAATTGGGTGAAAATGCTCGCAAGAGAATGTTGAATGAGTATTCAGCAGAAGTATGCGGAAAGCGTATGCAAAGCCGGATCGAATTTATAAAAAATAACTTGTTATAGCTGGTATTTTGCCTGTTTTAAGATAATCAAACAAAATGAAAAGAGAATCTTTAGAGTATATTATGAAAAAGAAAGCGTTAATTATTGGTGCAGCAGGATTTGTAGGCAGTTATTTGGCTGAAGAATTGCTAAATAATCATAATATGGATGTTTACGCAACAAAGCTTCCACACGAACAATTAGATTTGGTCAACGTAAACATATATGATTTGAATATTTTAGATAAGGATGAAATAGTAAGTCTGCTTTATGAAATTCGTCCAGACTATATAATTCATTTGGCAGCCCAGAGTTCTGTTAGTGTAGCTTGGAAAAACCCTGGATTGACAGTGGATATTAATGTCAAAGGCTGCGTTAATTTACTGGATGCAATACGAGAACTATATTATAAGCCAGCTGTTCTGATTATTGGTTCAGGCGAAGAGTATGGGCATATTAGAAGCGAGGAAGTACCAATTAATGAGGAAAATCGTCTTAGACCAGGAAATATTTATGCAGCAACGAAAGTGTGCCAGAATATGATTGCTGGAATATACTCCCAAGCATACGATATGAATTTGATAATGGTGAGGGCATTTAATCATATTGGTCCAGGTCAATCGCCAATTTTTGTGGTTTCAGATTTTTGCAAGCAGGTTGCTGAAATTGAGAAGGGGAAGAAGGAACCGACAATATATGTTGGAAATTTGGCAGCTAAACGTGATTTTACGGATGTACGTGATGTGGTACGCGCATATGCAATATTGATACAGAAGGGCAAAGTTGGCGAAACCTATAACGTTGGAAGCGGACATGCATATTCCATTAGAGAAATTTTGGATTTGATTATATCATTATCTAATGTTGAAATTACAGTAGAGATTGATTCCAATAAAATTAGACCAGTAGATGTCCCAATTATTGAAGCAGATATTACAAAATTAAATGATGTTACTGGGTGGAGGCCGAAATTTTCATTAGAACAGACGATTAAGGAAACTTTAGATTATTGGAGAGAAAGGGTATAGGCTGATGGAAGGAATATTTGCATCGGAAGGAATTACAAAGTCAGACCGTAATTTATATACGCCAAGCAGTTTTGCAAAACAAAATCTACTGTATGTGCAGGAGGTAGGAAAATTAGAAAGCCTCACACCGCATGTATGTAAACGAAGCAATATTGATTCTTACCTGATCATGGAAGTGTTGGATGGAAAGGGGAAAATTATATACGAAAATAATGACATTGAACTTTATAAGGGAGAATGCATTTGGATTGATTGTCGACTGCCGTTTGAACATGTTAGCAGTCAAGACGAACCGTGGCAGCTGGCTTGGGTACATTTTAATGGGAAAGGCGCAGAAGCCTTTTACCGTTTTTTTCGAGAAAAAAATGGCTCTATTCATTTTACCTCAACTGATTCTTTACGGGTGCAGGATTTAATAGATGAAATTCATAAGAACATTAAAGAGTATATGTCGGAGATAAAGATACACGGCATATTAACTCAATTGATAGTGAACTGTGCTTTGCTGAAGAGTGAAAAAAATGCAATGGAAGAAGTGAGGGAGTATATTAACTTTAATTATAGAGAACGAGATCTGATAAGAGTTTTGGCAGAGAAATTTGCTTTCAAGAAGGCTGAGATGGGAGAACTTTTTGAAAAAAACTATGGAATCGGCATTCAGGATTATGTAATGAACAGGAGATTTAACGCTGCCAAAGAATTATTACGTTTTACTATAAAGCCGATTGATGAAGTGGTCGTAGAATCTGGAATTGAGAATGTAAGTTTATTCTATAAATTATTTGAAGAAAATGAAGGACTGAGTCCGGAAGAATACAGAAGAAAGTGGGCGCAGTGGATTAAGGATTAGTGTATGATGGAATGGCATTCTATTGATAATTATTATATTGGAGATGGATTTAATTCGCGGGAAGAGAGCACAGATGATTCATGGCATTGGGCATTGCAAAATAGAGCGTTTATTGGTATGGATTTTAAGAGTGAAAGCAAAAGGCATGTTTGGCTGATTAGCTTTGAATTGGAACCGCCGCCAAATGGAAAAGAAAGAAGTATAGAAATATATCTGAATCATACATGGATAGATAATATAAATGCACCGTCAAAGCATCAAATGCGCTTTGTAGGGATGCCGAATACATTTTATGAATTAGAATTTATCTCGAAAGGAAAATTGACACAAGTACCAGGTGATACAAGAAGCTTTGCATTTATGCTTAAAAATTTTAAGCTGGAGAGAGTAGATGAAAATTTAGAGGTATCAAATCACCGAAGATTAGTTCAGAAAAAGCATATAGAGATTTTAGAAAAATACATTAATTTATGTAAAGAAAACAATTTAACATATTATGCATTTTATGGAACTTTATTAGGGGCTGTAAGGCATCAGGGATTTATTCCGTGGGATGATGATATAGATGTTGTTATGCCGCGGAAAGATTTTAATAAATTTGTCCAATTGATGGATGAAGCAAAAGAAGATGATTACTATTTTAATTCCATGGAGAGTAATCATAATTGTTTCTACGGAGGATATGGCAAGTTTGGTGATAAGAGAACTACTTTTATTACAAAGAGAGATGCTAATCAGAAATCAGAGCATGGTATCACAATTGATATTTTTCCTTTAGATGGATTTGAGGTAAAAAGTAAAAAAAGGCATAATCAGCTTAAAAGATTATGTTTTTTGCAGGAATTAGCTTTTGCCAAAATTTATCATAGGAGGAAAAACCTGGAGCAAATATTCAGCAGTATAAAATGGCTACAAATGAAGTTCTGGTGTATGCTGTATAGCAAAAATAAAATTATTAAGAAGCTTACACAAGTATTTGAGGAAAATCAGTATTCAAGTCACGTTACTATATTAGCAAGATATTTAAAGGACGATAACAGAAAGTTTTACAAAAAAGATTTTTTTTCCAATCCAGTGGAATTGCAATTTGAGAATTTGAAAATTAATGTTCCGGGAAATTTCGACGCATGCTTAAGAGTTGATTATGGAAAAGCTTATTTATTGTATCCAGATGAAGGGATTTTGAGAAAAAGCCATTGTGGAATTGCATGTGTTGGAATACCTTATCGGGAATTTGAAGAGCACGTGTTGTATCACCCAATACAGATTAAAAATGTGATTATAATTGGAGATTTGGAAATAATAAAGAAATATTTAGAAAAAGATAAGAGCAGAAGGGATATGGGGTTTGTTTTAGATCTCAAGGATAAGAGCAGTGGGGCAATTATCAATGGGCATATGATAATAGGAATAAACGAAGTCCAGCAATACTATAATAAAAATTATACGATTTTAATTTGTACAGAGGCATTTGAACCAATTGTGGAAGCTATGCAGAAAAATCATATTAGTAATTACTATATATACATTGATGATTGTATGTGGTAATGAATAGAATTGTAGCGGAGGAATATGATAAAGAAAAATTTAAATTGGAATAAGACAGCGATAGTATTGGTCAATTATAATGGGGAAGATGTTTTAGAAGAGTGCATTAAAAGTCTGATTCAAAAGGATGAAAAAGATATAGAAATAGTAGTTGTGGATAACGGTTCTCAGGATAGTTCTATGGAATATATTGAGAACTATTACCCATGTGTGCACACAATATATATGGAAAGAAATGTGGGATGGGGGGCAGGCAGCAATGTTGGATTGCAGATATCTTTTGAGAATGGTGCGCAATATGCATTACTGTTGAATACAGATACAGAAATAGAAGAAGACACGATTTCAGAATTGCTAAATTATTGTGATGACAATACTTTAGCAATTCCTCGTATTTATAGAGATAAGGACGATAAAGATAATTCTTTATGGTATTCAGGCGGAGAAATTGATTTTGAGACTGCTGAAGTCAGACAGACATTATTCAAATATGATTCGGATGATTCAGCGTGTGATATACCTAGAAAAGTGGAATTTGCGACGGGATGCTGTATGATGATTAGCAAAAAAATATGGGACAAAGTAGGCGGATTCGATGAAGAGTATTTTTTATATTATGAAGACGTAGATTATTGTATGCGCTTAAAGGAACATGGAATTGGGATAATGTATGTCCCTAAAACAGCGATATGGCATAAAGTTGGCGGAAGTGCAGGAGGAGAGATATCAAATATTTCGCAGTATTATACCGTGAGAAATCGTCTTTTCTTTGCAGACAGATACAAGAACTATATGAAAACTGATGTAATGGGGATATTAAAGAAAATAATGGAAGCCAGGACATATTTTACAACTCCATTTGACCGGAAATATCAAAAGGTAGTTCTTGCAGGAATAAAAGACTACATGAGAGGGGTAAGAGGAAGGGAAGAAAACTTTCTTAATGAAAATTTTACAGTTATTGGTGGATTTTATGAAACAGAGATAGACGAATGTGAAAGACGATGGTTGTGGTGCAGAGAGAATGTAGCTGAAATAGAAGTGCACAATATTTATAAAGAGAGAAAAATTTATGAACTATTGGGAGAAATATGTATAGCGGAAGGGGTGGATAGGGAATTAGTGGAGGTGTATCGAAATGAGGAATATTATTGTAATATTGATACATCACAAAGAAAGTTCTGTATTCAAATGATTATTGGAGCAGGAGAAAAGGTACGAATAAAATTTGCTGTTAAAGGCATTGAACATGAAGATGAAAATTCTCGCGTTAGCAGACATGCTTTTGGAATAGCAAATATGAGAATGAAAATCAAAAAATTTGACGGTTATGCTTTAGGCAGCGGAGCGTATGAAACAGAGCGTGATGGCGAGAATACTTGGAATTGGATTTCGAATCAGAATTTTCTTATGTATTTAATGAATGAGAATGAACAAGAAAGAGAAGTTTTGTTGTCCTTTACGCTTTCAAAGGCACCAACTCATGACAGCTTACATGTAACAGTAATGGAAGAAAAAAGCATTATTGTGAATAGGCTTAAGGAGGGTGAATATCAATTGCGTTTTTATTTAAAACCGCATGAAAAAAAACTTCTTCGATTTAATACAAATGAAGAACCAGTTGAAGGATTTCAAGGAGACTCAAGAAGGTTATTTTATGAAATAAGAAATATACGTTTAAACTTTCTATAGTGGAGAAATATATGAATTACTATCCAAATGATGAGGAAGCACTAAAAAAGATTATTGAAAAATATGAAGCCATCAGCTTTGACATTTGGGATACGCTTATTGCCAGAACGGTTTTGCAGCCGGAAGACGTATTTTCTATTGTTGAAAACCGAGCGAAGCAGATGGAAATTGAGGTATTGGATTTTCGTATGCACAGGCATGAGGCTGTATTTCAAGTCGTGTGTGCAAATCCTAATATCAGTGAAATATATGATGCATTGCAAAAGGCAGCCAATCTTTCTGACAGCACAAAGGAAACCTTAATGCAGTTGGAAATTCAGGCAGAGTCAGAGGTAATTGTTCCGCGCAAGGCAATGGTTGAAGTATTGAATTATGCAGTTTTACAAGGAAAAAGAGTAAACCTTATTTCGGATATGTATTTGCCAGGTGAAGTGATGGAAAGCTTTTTAAGGCAATTGGGGATTACAGGTTATGAAAATATATTTATCTCTTGTGATTACAGAAGGCTGAAGAAGGAAGGGCTCTATTCCTTTTACAAGGAAAAAGTACAAGCAGAAACATATTTGCATATTGGCGACAACCTTGATTCTGATATCTTGGCAGCAGAGCATTGGGGGATGAATGCAGCTTTCATAAAAAGTGGATATAGATTGCTGGAAGAGTCTGCATTTGCTGAAATGCTCAGCCAGGTCAAAACACATAATGAGAGAAACATGGCAGGGCTTTTTTGTGTCCGTGTATTTAACGATCCATTTATAGGGAACGGACAAATCAAGATTTCAGACGTGGAAGATTTAGGATGGCTTTTTATTGCGCCGATTATGTCAGCGTTTATGCTATGGCTGGAAAAGGAAGTACAAAAAGAGCATTTTGACGGCTTGCTATTTGCAGCCAGAGATGGATTTTTGATTCAAAAACTCTATAGGCAGATGCAGAAGAAACGTTTGCATGCCACGTTGCCCAAGGGGATTTTCTTTTTAACATCCAGAGCGTTGTGCACGCAGGCAGGAATAGAAGATGAAGAGGATATTTTGTGGCTTGCAACGGTGAAATTTAACGGAACTGCGCAGGAATTATTGCGGTATAGATTTTTTTTGACGCCTGAAGAGATTATGTCCTCAAATGGAGAGACGGAAAATATTACAGAATATATAATGCGGCACAAGAAAGAAATATTTTTGCGGGCATCAGAAAACCGCAGAAACTATTTACTATATATGAAAAATCTAGGAATTGAAGAAGGGAAAAAATACATTTTTTTTGATTTTGTGTCTTCAGGTACATGCCAATTTTTTTTGGAGCGGTTTGTGCCCTTTGAAATGAAAGGAAAATATTTTTGCAGATCAGTCACAGAAGATAAGAAAGGCAGTTTAAAAATAGACTCCTTCTACATTAATAATGGCGTTGAAAAAGCAGATAGCCTGCTATACAAAAATTATAGATATTTGGAGACAATTATGACTTCTCCGAATCCGTCCCTGTGTTATATTGATGAAAAACTGGAACCTGTTTACGATGAAGAAACGAGAAATGAAGAGGAACTGCAATTTATCGAGAAGGTGCATAAATCGATAGAGGAGTATTTCGGGTATTTTCAGGGGATGTGCGACTGGAATGAAGAAATCAATGTTAAAATTGCAGAAGAACTATATCAGTATATGGATGAAACGTATTTTGAAATAACATGTAAAACGTTGGACAGCATGCGACTGCGGGATGATTGGGTAAGGGAGTTTGCCCCAAATAATCAGGAGAAATAAAACATGGCAGTGTTGATTTGTGATGGACGCAGAAATGACGGGAAGCTGCTTTTAGAAGTTGAGCAGGATATTTGTAGATATATTGAACAAAATAAGGGCGAAAACTTTGAAGACGTATTGGCGATGGAAAGCAGATGGAAAGTATTTTATCATTTGAGTGAAATGCGTACATCTATCTTAAATTGGTATGACTTTGGGGAAAATGCATCTATTCTGGAGGTCGGTGGTGAATTTGGAGCTATTACAGGAATGCTGTGCCGAAATGCAAAAAAAGTTTCGGTGACAGAAAACGTATTTCGGAAGGCGGAAGCAATCCAAAAGCGTTATCATCGTATGAAAAACCTTACAGTGTATGCTGGAGACATAGAAAAAATCAGTTTTCCAGAGAAATTTGATTATGTGATCATTACGGGATCAGGAATTGCGGACGAAAGCGGAGTGGCACCAGAAGAGAAGTATGCGCAGTATGTAGGCAGGGCAAAGAACTGGCTAAAAGAAGATGGAAGATTATTGCTGGCAGTAGATAATTATAATGGCGCAAAATATCAATGCGGATATCCCAGACCTGTTCAGGGCAGTATCAATGAAAATGGCTGTGAAGCGATGATGACGAAGACACAGGTAGAGAAGATGCTTATGGAAGCGGGGTTTAAAAATAGGAAGTTCTATTATCCCTTTCCGGATTACAGGCTCACACAGGAAATATATACGGATGCAAGGCTTCCGGAAGGAAGTGTGAGAGACAGAATATTGACCTATTATGTGCTGCCAAAGATGTTATATAGGGATGAATACCAGATATATGAAAATGAAATAGAAAATGGCGATATCAGAAATGTCTGCAATTCCTATCTGGTCGAATGCAGCATAGAAGATCTCTGTTCAGAGGCTGACTATATCGCTGTTTCCACGGATCGTGGAAGGAAGCATAGCTTTGCAACTTTGATACAAAAAGAGCAAGTGATTAAAAAAGCGATTTATGATGACGGAAAGGAGTATTTAAAAAAGAGCTTTGACAATATTCTGAATATACAAGCTAGAGGAATCCATATAGTTCCGCACACATATCAGAATGAAGAAATCGTCATGCCTGTTATAAAAGGGGCAAAGCTTGTGGATCAGCTTTTTTTACTGGCATCTGAGAGCAGAGAGAAATTTGTGCGTGCGATTGATAAGATGTATGCGTGTTTGATCAAATCCTCAGATTATGTGGAAGACCAAGGCAAAATATATTTGGAAAATGGATATATAGATATGATTCCGCTCAATTGCTTTGCGGAAAATGGCGAATACTATTTTTTTGATCAGGAGTTTTGCGAGAAGCGATGTCCTCTTGATTATATTATGTTCAGGGTGCTCCGCTATACGTATTTGGCATATCCAGAACTGGAATCCTATGTGAGCCTGGAAGATATGAAGACACGTTACAGACTGAGGGAATGCTGGCAGGAGTATCTTTCTAAAGAAGATCGTTTCATTTGGGATAACCGGCAGCATAGGGTCAATCATAGCTTTTACCAATGGCTGGAAAATAGAGGTGTTGAAAAGCCGATTGTATCTTTAGATGAAGTATGTGGATTGTACTTATCGGAAGGATTTGATGTGAAAGAAGAGGATTCCTACAACACTTGGGCATGGTCTGTAAAGCAAAAAGCCAGAATATGTATGCATAATTTCACAGATAACAAAATTTGGATCAGACTTCAATTTACGCTATATCCACCGCCAGGCAGGCAGGAACAGAGAATAGAAATTGACACCTTGGAGCAAAAGGAACAGGCAGTTTTTGCGCCTGAAACAATAGGTTTTGATTTGGAAATAGACGAACATGATTCGAAATTTATCAATTTTCATGTGGAGGAACCGCTTACAAAATGCAACAATGGGGATCCGAGAGCGTTTGCGTTCCAGCTCTTGAATCCTCAAATAATGCTGAATAGAACAGTATTTTAAGGAGGAAAAGAAAATGGAAAAATATAAAACAGGATATTGTGCAGGGGTGTTTGATTTATTCCATATAGGGCATGTTAATTTGTTCAGGAGAGCAAAGGAAAAAAGTGAGTATCTTATCGTGGGGGTTTTGACAGATGAATTGGTGGTTCATTTTAAAAAAAATCTGCCCTATATTCCCTTTGAAGAGAGGTTGCAGATGGTTGAATCCTGCAGATATGTAGATTGTGCTGTGCCTGTTACATTTGAGACGATTGGAAAGCTTGATGCATGGAACAAATATCATTATGATTGCTTTTTTTCCGGAGATGATTATTCAGGAAATCCAGTATGGATGGAAGAAAAACGGTTGTTGAATGAAAAGGGGTCAGATATCTATTTCTTTTCGTATACACAGACAACAAGTTCCACTCAAATTAAGCAGGCAATGAATGCCAAAATAAATGAACAAAATATTTAAAAGATAAGGAATAGAAAGATTGCATTATATAGAAGGAACTTGTATAATAAGCAACAGTATACGGAATGGAGGAAAAGTTAGAAAATGAAAAAAGCGCTAATTACAGGGATTACAGGACAGGATGGTTCTTATCTTGCAGAATTATTGTTGGAAAAGGGGTACGAGGTGCACGGTCTGGTGCGTCGGTCCTCCGTTGAGAATACAGAGCGGATAGATCATTTGTTAAATGAGGGTAAAATCATTCTTCACCTTGGAGATTTAAGCGATTCATTAAGTATTGTGCGTATTGTGGAAGAGGTAAAGCCGGACGAGCTCTATAATCTGGCGGCACAGAGCCATGTTCAGGTCAGCTTTGATGCGCCTGAATATTCTGGCGACATAGATGCATTGGGCGTGCTCCGTATTTTGGAGGCTGTCCGTATGGCTGGATTGACTGAGACCTGCAGGATATATCAGGCATCAACGTCAGAATTATATGGAAAAGTCGAAGAGGTGCCGCAGAAAGAATCAACTCCGTTTCATCCCTATAGCCCTTATGCTGTGGCAAAGCAGTATGGCTTCTGGATGGTCAAAGAATACCGGGAAGCTTATAACATGTTTGCAGTAAACGGCATACTGTTTAATCACGAATCTGAACGAAGAGGAGAAAATTTTGTAACCAGAAAAATAACCCGTGCAGCAGGGCGTATTGCATGTGGGCTTCAGGAAAAATTGTATTTGGGAAATTTAGATTCTCTGCGTGATTGGGGCTATGCAAAAGATTATGTGGAGTGCATGTGGCTGATGCTGCAGCATGACCAGCCGGAGGATTTCGTGATTGCAACGGGAGTTCAGCATACTGTCAGGGAATTTACAACATTGGCTTTTCACTACGCAGGAATCGAGCTGGAGTGGCAGGGAGAAGGCGTTAAGGAAAAGGGAATTGATAAGGCAACGGGAAGAGTGCTGGTGGAGGTGAGTGAGAAGTTTTACCGACCTACCGATGTGGTTAATCTTTGGGGAGATCCCACCAAAGCAAGAACGGTACTTGGGTGGAATCCACAGAAGACAAGCTACGATGAACTTTGCAGAATTATGGCGGAGCATGATTTGAAGCTTGCAAAGCGGGAAGCTGTACTGTGTGGAGAGGACGCATGATGAAAGAAAAGGGAATTGCTTTAATTAAGATAGCAAGACTTTTAGTAGGGATTGTGTTTGTGGCTGGCTTGATTTCAATTGCATTGTTTCCATTTGATAAAAGAAATTTATCCCTGCAGTTTATGACGAAAGAGGGGAAATATGAAGTCATTGTAAATAATGACGAAATTGCCCAGGGAAAATGGCAATATATCGATTTTGCAGATGGAATAAAAATAGAAGAGTTGAGGATATATGGAAAAATAAAATCGATGTTCCTGGAAAAAATCAAATATGATCAATTTGCAGGCTATATTGCCGGCATCGAAAATGGAGAAATACGATGGGAGGAGGATGGTCTTGTACTAGATGGCACAGACGCAATACGATTGGAAATGAACGAAGCGTTTGGCACTCTTCTGAAGGAACATTCGTCTACGCTTTTGCTGGAAAGGCTCATTATGGCGGAGTTGTATGCTGTTATGATGGCATTTATTCTGCTTGCACTTAAAATAGCTGAAGAAAAAATAGCGGTGGACAACCGGGATAATCATAGTCCCCTATATGAAATGAAAAAATTCTTTGGGGATGTCAGAAAGTATTGGCAGTATACCGTATATGCGGCAAAGACAGACTTAAAGGCGGAGGTGGCTAACTCCTATTTGAATCGCTTGTGGTGGTTATTAGAGCCTTTCTTTAATATGCTTGTGTATGTAATCGTATTTGGTCAAGTTATGGGAAACTCGATTCGGAATTATGCTACTTTTGTCTTTTCTGCGTTGCTAATGTGGAATTTCTTTAATAAAACAATTAATTATAGCGTTAAATTAATCAGGAGCAACAAGGATATTGTAACGAAAGTGTATATTCCTAAGTTCATTCTGCTCATTTCGGACATGATATTAAATATGTTCAAGCTGCTGTTTTCACTGATTGTTTTGGCAGTGATGCTGCTTATTTTTAAAGTTCAGATAGGGATTCAGATTTTATGGGTGCTGCCAGCGTATGCAATCATGATTTTATTTGCATTTGGCATCGGCATGATTTTCTTACATTTTGGCGTTTATGTGGATGATCTTTCCTATGCGGTAGGAATATTATTAAACATGTTAATGTTCTTATCGGGAATCTTTTATGAAGTGATGACGACACTGCCAAGTCCGTTCAATACGGTTATGATGTGTTTGAATCCGGTAGCGTTGTTTATAGATACGATGAGAAATGCGCTACTTTATAATCAACTTTGCAATCTGCCGCTGATAGGCATTTGGCTGCTGATTTCCATTATATTATGCTGTGTAGGTGTTCATATCGTGTACAAAAATGAAAACAGCTATGTAAAGGTGGTATAAGAAATGGGTGATATTGCACTTGAAGTGAGTCATGTAAGTATAGATTATAAAAATTTAATGCATATGTCCTTGCATCAGAGCCTGCTCAAAAAAGAGGTTAAACGCGCAGAGTCGATTCGGGCGGTAAACGATGTTTCGTTTAAAGTAGAAAAGGGAAAGATTCTGGGAATTATAGGAAGAAACGGGTCGGGAAAGACCACCTTGCTTCGATCGATAGCAGGTATTTTCAGGCCTGATGAGGGGTATATTGACACCAAAGGCAATAGAGTTTCTCTGATGGCAATAGGAATAGGTTTTAATGGGAATAATACCGGACGTGAAAATATTTTGAAATCAGGGATGCTGCTGGGGTGCAAATTGGACTATGTAAAAGAGCATATGGAAGAGATTATTGAATTTTCTGAATTGGGCGATTTTATTGACAGACCTGTGCGGACCTATTCAAGCGGCATGTATTCTAAGCTTTCTTTTTCGGTTACGGCAATTTTAGACACCGATATTATGCTGGTGGATGAGGTGTTGAGTGTTGGAGATGAACACTTCAGAAAGAAAAGCTACAAAAAAATGGAAGATTTAATGCTCAGTAACAGAACGGTTCTGATTGTTTCCCATGCAACGGGTACGCTAAAAAAATTCTGTGATAAGGTTTTATGGATTAATGATGGGAATTTTGTGCAATTAGGAGATACAGATGATGTTCTGGCTGAGTATGATAAATTTATGCAGCTATAAAAGGAATGGATTTAAATGAAAAATTTGTATGATGAAAGAGGATATCAGGTTAAATTGGAATGCACTCGGACTTTTAATCCGAAAGAGAGGGGAGAAAGTGACGATGCAAGGAATTTGGCAGTCTTTTTTACCTATATTGGCGCAGTGCTGCCTTACTATGAGGATGCGGCGCATGTATTCAAAAATGATGCTTATGTGGTCAGCAGGTTGGACATTCAAAATGGGAGCGTATGGAATCCAAATGCGTTTTTGGGATTTTACGGAGTGGAATTGGGGGGAACTTGGGGTAGCAGTGAGAATGTAATCAATCTTAAAGACCCAGGAATCTATTCCAGCGGACTAAAAATCACGTATATTGTGCCGCCGCAAATGGAAAACAGCAATGCAGTCATGAAAGTCTGGGTCAATGATGATTTAATGAAAGAAGTAAGCATATCAGAAGCAGGCGAGCATACGCTTATAATTGATGTCAAAGAGGCAGGAGGGAAAGAGCGTGAATATTTAGAGAATGCACAGCGTATTTTGAAAATATTATTACAAGACTTTGACAGAGTCTGCCAAAAATATAATTTGAGATATTATGTAATCTGCGGCAGTCTGCTTGGAGCTGTGCGGCATCATGATCTGGTGCCATGGGATGATGATGTTGACGTTGCCATGCCCAGAAAAGATTTTGATATACTCATCCGGCATGCAAAGGAAGAATGGGGAGGCGATGGCGATATTCTATTTGTCAATTATGACCAAATGGGGAATCATGCATTTTTAGACTTTATGACCAGAATTGTATATATGAAAGAGGAAATACCAGTAGGGGTATATCGCAAAATTCATGGAAAAGGGAGAAGCGATATCGAGAACCACATGCCGCTGGATATTTATGTATTAGATCATGCGGCAGACAGTGCAAAGAAACACAAATTCCAGATGAACCTTATTACGTTGATTTACGGATTGGCGATTGGACATAGAGCATATGTAAACTATGATGAATATAAAAATAGAGATAAAAAGACGCAGCGAATCGTGAAAACGTTATCTGCTATTGGAAAGTGTATTCCATTAAGTCTTCTGTTTAAATGTTATGAAGCTGTGAGGATATGGAACAAAAATAAAGATGTAGAGAATTATTACGAATCTAATGGATTTATCTATTGTATTCCATGGAAATTTAAGCGAAAATGGTTTGGGAAGGGGACCAGAATGCCGCTTGGTGAATTATCTATTAATGTGCCGGCTGATTATGAAGCATTCCTAAAAATGCATTATAGTGATTATCAACAATTTCCGCCTATGGAAGCACGCCGACCTACGCACAGTGTTGATTCAAGTGGAATATTTTAAGGGATAGGTAAATAAATCATAGAATAAGAGCCCCTAGAAAATCTTAGATTTTTAGATTTTCTAGGGGCTCTTATTCTGCGGTTAAATGCATACGCTTCAGCAGCGAATGTCAAATCAGAAGGGGATAATTACCCTGTTTGCTTAACTGCCTCTGAAACCGTCATTTTCAGCAACCCTAATCCCAGCACACGTGGATCATTAGAATCCATAACTTCCGATGGTGCAACAGCATCTGGCAATAGTATAGTCAATTCAACGATATGTGTTTCAGGATTTTCAAATGTAAAGGATATACCTTGCGCCCCTGTTACTGTACCTTGGTATACTTCGGTTTCATTTACAATAGCAGTAATGGATTGAGGATGATAGAATACACTGCCAACATCAATAAGAACATTGATAAATGGCGCGTCTGTATCTACTTGCATCTCCATTTTCAATTTCTTGCCGTTTGTCCATGTCCCCCAGTCTTCTTTATCAGACAATCCTTCCTTAACATAAATATCAGCATTATATTCATCTGTGTAAAACCATATAGTGTCTAGTGGTTGTGCCGGTATACATTTAATTTTTCCTGTAAAATTATAATATACATAATCCCCTTCGTCTACCTCTCGTCTTTTTCCTGTCGTCAAGTCAATTAGAACCCCATTTTCATCAATAAGTCCTAATAACCCATCATAAAAGAGTTTTTCTTCATCCTTTTTAACAAGAATTTTCCGCACGTACCCCTCATCATTTTCATATATAACCGGCATATTTGAATCGTAGAGTTCAATTCCTTCTGTTCTGCTTAAGAAAATGCCATGGGTAGGATTATATACCTGCGGAGCAATATCCATAAGCGTCTTTGTCCAATTAGCAAACTGGCAGTAACCATACGCCCCTCCAAACCAGGTGCAATAACTTATTACTGTTGCTGTAAATACTCCTTCAACAATCGAAACTATTAATAATCCATTTCCCTGTTTGAAAGGCTTCCACTTCAACACAACAAAAAAAATCATAATCGGAATAATCCAGACACAATACCGCATGATTCCCTGCATACCACAATTTATTTGTATCTGATGTGCTATCACATATAGAATTCCGGCAACACCTACTAAATTCAAAATTGCTTCTCTGGGAAATTTCCTCATTCCAATTATTACTAAAGCGATAAATGTAATTAGAATAATCGGCTCATAAGGAAAAATTCCCAAATTAGGATCCATTAAATACCCTATTGCTTTATGCAGCAAATATTTATTTTCCATTGCCACCTTTGCAACAAGATTAAACGTCCCAAATCGGATATATGTTGTTATCATCGGTAAAAACGCAGGGATGTAAAATACGCCATATGGGACTATTCTTTTCCAATAAAATACGATAAAGCACCACACATTTTTTTCTTGCTTTTCCTGCACATACTTATCATAGCACTCTAATATATAAGCAATTCCTGCAACTGCTGCCATTGGAAGGACGCCTAAATTCTGCATTGCTGAAACTGAAAACGCCAAAATAGACAACGCATATTTCTTGTTATATAGAAAAACCAATCCTATCACTTCAAAGGCAAAAATATAAATTTCAGTATGCGTCCAATCAAGATAATAAAATATTGGATTAAAGATAAGCAAAAAAATAATACAGAATTTTCTCTTACCATCTGTTTTTAGGCAAAAGAAAATAACCAAGATTGCCGCCATCCACAGCAATAGATTGGTTATACTAAATGCCCACAACGGATAAACGCCCATTTTCATTAAAACCATTTTTATAACCGCCACTATGGCCGAATATGCTCCATAATGGTTGCTATATGCCCAATTCCGATCATCTCTGATGAGCCGGTCATAATATATCTGTATAGACTCCTGATGGTTATAAAACTGTTCTTTTGTCATTTCGAGATCATCTTCGTTTATGCCAAACGAAAGATGATTTTGAAATGCAACAGTTTGCATGATATATTCTCCTCCGTCTCCATCAATCCCAGGCGTAATCGTTATAAGATAGATAATCATTGAAGCGAAAAATACAATTATCAATATCAACGATATATATTCATATTTAGTCCAATTGATTTTTCTCACTACATATCCTCTTTCTCTAATTGGTTTATAAACATTTATAATTAAAAAATCTCATGATTTGACTTTCTGTAATTGTGCTTATATCTTTCTTCTCATTCCACGCTTTATACCATTCCACGGTCGCTTTCACAGCATCATCAATATGCCATACCGGCTTCCAGCCAAACACGCTTTTTAACTTGGTGCAGTCTAATTTCAGATAATTTGCTTCATGTGGAGCTTCGTTTTCTGTAAGACTTTTCCACGCTGCCTTTCCGCCCCAGTTTTTCACAAATAAATCGGCAAGTTCACCAGTTGTAATGCAGTCCTCTTCGTCAGGTCCTACATTATAAAAACCTGCTAAAGATGGGATCTGTTCTTGGAACATTACTATTGTCAAGTAAATCTTTAGTGGTTCAAGAACATGCTGGTAAGGTCTGACCGAATACGGATTTCTGATATTAATGCAGTCCTCATTAATTGTCATTCTCACACAGTCTGGAATAATTCTGTCTACAGCAAAATCTCCTCCGCCAATCACGTTGCCAGCCCGCGCAGTTGATATTGCTGCTTTTCCATTTCCCTGAAAAAAAGATTTTACATAAGAATGCGTCACCAGTTCAGAGCAGCTTTTAGAATTTGAATACGGATCATATCCATCCAGTTTATCTTCCTCGATAAAGGCACGATTTCCCATATCGTTATTTTCATATACTTTATCTGTTGTAACATTGAGGAAGCTCTTCACTCCCGGTATCATTCTTATGCACTCAAGAATATTTACCGTTCCCATAACATTTGTCTCAAAAGTTTCCCGCGGTATTTTGTATGATTCCCTCACAATAGGCTGCGCCGCCAGATGAAACACATATTCAGGACGCGCCTCTTCCATACACGACTTTAATTTGTCAAAATTTCTGATATCACCAATTGTGGAGTGCATCATATTTTCCAAATTCAAGAGCTTAAATATATTCGGCGCTTCAAGCGGCGGTAGTGAATAACCATAAACTTCCGCCCCCATCATTGATAATATTTTGCAAAGCCAGGCGCCTTTAAATCCAGTGTGCCCGGTAACAAGTACCCGTTTTCCTGAATAGAAATTTTTTATTCCTTCAAAATCCATCAATCGTTCCAACGCTTCCATGGCGCTTTCCCCCCCGCCCATAATCTCTCCAATTTTTCCTTTTCTCTCTGTGTATCCATGCACTGCCAGAATCCATCATGCTCAAATCCCATGAGCTGCTCTTCCTCTGCCAGCTTATTCAGTGTCGATTGCTCAAATACCGTCATATCATCTTCAATATAATTAAAAATTTCTGGATTCAAAAGCATATATCCGCCATTAATCATGGCGGCATCATCTATACTTTTCTCTCTGAATGTTCTGATCAACCCATTTTCTTCTTTCTCAAGCACACCTTTTTGCTGTGCAAGACTTACCGTAGTGATTGTCGCTATCTTTCCATGTTTACTGTGAAAATCCTGCAGTGCATCGAGGTCTACATCCGCTACGCCATCGCCGTATGTTAGCATAAACGGCTCATTACCGATATATTCTTTTGCACGTTTTACACGTCCGCCAGTCATCGTATTCAATCCAGTATCTAACACAGTTACTTTCCAGTTTTCCGCAGTCTTGTGATGGACTTCCATGCTGTTATTGACCATATAGAACGTCACATCCGAATTGTAAACGAAATAATTGGCAAAATACTCTTTAATCTTATTTTGTTTATACCCTGCCAAAATAATAAATTCGTTAAATTTAAATGTAGAAAAATACTTCATAATATGCCAAAGAATTGGCTGCTCCCCAATTTCTATCATAGGCTTTGGCTTCAAATGACTTTCTTCCGAAATACGTGTCCCTAATCCGCCAGCTAAAATTATGACCTTCATGCCCTATACCTCACACATTATTTGATGTTCTTTTCATAGTCCTTCATACTTTTTTTGATTTTGGCAAAATTACCAATAGAATCTGCCCCTATTTTAAAAATTCTTTTCATATTCATATAATTCTTGCCCCCCTGTCTGGGCTGGAATGTCACTACCAGATAAGCGGCCCTTTCTTTGTATTTTGCAAAACATGCAGCAAGAATTGCATTCGGGAGATTAAAATCTTCCGGCATCAAACCTATATATTTGTTTACTACCTGACTCCTCATCAATCTAAATGGCGCATTGGCATCTGGAACCATTACACCAAAAAATATCTTCAAGTAAACTCGAAGTATAGTTTCTACTACTTTGCGCCCGGCTCCGTCTCCCCGCTTTTTCCGGTTTCCCATGATGACATCATATTGGTCTTTGCGTCTCCAGAACTCTGCAAATTCTTCCGGGACCGTTTGTCCATCGGAGTCTGTCTGGAAAATCCAGTCTGCTCCTTGGGCAATTGCGTATTTATAAAGCAAAATAACCTTCGTCCCATGATCTGTTCCAGGTCTTGGCAGGATTTCCAGCTTAGGATAGTTCTCCTTTAGCTCATATAAGATATCAAGGGTACTGTCACTGGAGCCGCCATCTGAAATAACCAGTCTGGACTTTTCAGAACCGTTTTCAAGAATCGGATACCATTCCTCCACCACACTTCTTATATTTGCCTCTTCATTATAAGCCGGCATGACAATATACAAAGTTTCTCCCATGACTTAATCCCCCATCCGCAATTCTTCTGCCACATCTAGGGCTCTATCAATTGCCTGATCAATATTGTAATACTTGAAATCTGCCAGTCTGCCACAGCATCTGAGATTTTTGATTTGTCCTGCCAGCCCAAAGTATTTGTGTGATAGTTCTGCACTTTCTTCTGTCAGTACTGGATAATATGGCTCGATATCCGCTCCTTTTTGATATGGGATAGGATACTCAATTGCATATGTCGTTCCCCGGACCTTTTGATATGGCAGCTTCTTGTATTCTGTTATTCTTGTATATCCTTCCGCCTGTGGATACGCAACTACCGGCATATCCTGAAAGCTTTCCTTATCTTCATATTTCCATTCAAACCGCAGGGAACGATATGGAAGCTTTCCGTACTGGCATTGGAATAACTCATCGATTGGACCTGTATAGACAACTGTTCCATCAGCTGGTTCTCCATTGATATAGATTATGTTTTCCTTAATGGAAATAATGTCCAGTGCATCCATGTTTACTTGTACTGTAATATTTTCATGGTTAAGCAAGTTTTCAATCAATTCCATATACCCGCTTCGGGGCATTGCCTGATATGTATCATCAAAATATTTACTGCCATAAGAAAAAAGGATAGGTACTCTTTTAAATATCTGCCTGTCAACTTTTTCTGGCGATATTCCCCACTGCTTTGCAGTATAAGGGGCGTAGTCCTTGTCATAAAGATACTGCGCAAACTTCCTGACATACCCATCCTCACATTCTAACATTTCCAAAACTGTAGCGCTCTTTTGTTCTCCGAACACCAGCTTAATATGTTCCTTAATCACTTCTGCTTCCTCAGGGAAAAATCTGTCGATTGATTCAAAATCAAAGGATGTTGGAACACAAATGCCATCCATAACAGAACCGCATACCAGATTATAATCTTCCCAATTGCAATACCTTGAAACATACTCCCAAACCCTTTCTTTCTGGGTATGAAAAATATGCGGTCCATACAAATGAACATGAATCCCGTGTTCATCTGTAAAATCAAATAGATTTCCCCCTGTATGGCTCCTTTTCTCAAAAATATGTACCTTGGCGCCATGCGCTGCCAGTTCATGTGCAATTACACATCCAACAATTCCGCTTCCAACAACATAATATTTTTTATTCAATATTTTTCTCTCCCTCACACCGTATCTTATCAATCACTTTTGTAATCCCTTCTTCAAAATCCACTTGTGGTTTAAACCCGGTATCCCTCTCTATATCTGTCAAATCAATGCATGAGCTCGGAAGCTCCTCACTCACATACGGTATCTCGCCTATTCCCAGTGGCAGAGAAGGATCAATTTTTTTATGTATAATTTCTATATAATTGCTTAAAGCCCAGTTATCGCCATGACCAATGGCATAAACTGCTCCGCCCTTTCCTTTTTTCCCTATCGCAGTCAATGCTGCTATAACATCGTCCACATAGATGTAATCCCACAGTTGTTCCAATTTTGTAAGCGACGGTTTTTCCTTTTTGAGCAGTTTATCGATTGTATAAAAAATAACATTATTATCCCTTCTGTCCGCTGCGTATATACCGGCAATAATTGCATATACAAACTCAATATTATTTCTCGTTGCATAATCACTGCACAGATAACGAAGCGCAATTTTAGCTGCCCCATATGCATTGCTGGGGGATGGCACTGCGTCTTTGTTTAATGGCTTTCCATAATATAGGTATTCATTGGTTGAACCTGGAAAAACAATCTTTTTAATTCCAATTGCAATAGCCAGCTTCATGCAGTCAAGCGTCATATTGACATTAATCATCTGAACGTCAAGGTTATTTCTATGCTCGGGGCTGACCCCCATCCATGCAAAGTGGTACATAACGTCAATGTCACTGGGAAATTCTCTTACATGATTCATCACCTGATTTAAATCAAGGCATTTGACATACAGTTTTTCATCATCACATTCCGCATAAATATTGTTTCCGGGATATACAATTGCATAGACTTCTACCCCTTCTTTCAATAAGGCATAAACCAGATTCCTTCCAATAAACCCATCCGCACCGGTAACTAAAACTCGTTCCAATCTTTTTCCTCCATTCACAGACTACCTTATCAGCTATTTCCTGTTAAAGCATGTATTAAAAAGCATTTGTTTCGCTAATTTTTAAGATTAACGAAATAAAAGTACGACTTCCCTTGAAGGAAGATAAATACCCCAAATAGTTCTAACGACGGCAGCCTTGACGGTTATTAATTTTCTTTTCCTTAATGACAAAACTATTATTTTTCTTTCCTTTTGCAAAAATCAATTCTATATCTTGGCATAAATTTTCCTCTTCCAGCCGACCATAAATCTGACGGTTTAAGAATAAAAAACTATAATGTTTTTTAGAAAGCCAACCTAACTTTTCATCCTTTATCTATCAAGTTGTAGCTACTACTGCAGGATGACGAATTTCCAATTGATTTTTTAGATAAGATGTAGTATTATTTACTAAGTCCATTTTTTCATTTTTTATGGATTATCTTTATATTTACTTTCGTAAATCTTAAAAATTAGCGAAGAAATTTGCTTTTGGTATACCTTTGAGAGGAAGCAGTAGATGAGAGACTACATAAAGCTTTTAAGGGTTAAACACTACATAAAAAATTTACTAATATTTGTGCCTATGTTCTTTGGACAAGTCATTTTTGATATCAATAAATTGCTGATGGGGGCAATGGGATTTGCTGCATTCTGCATGGTTTCATCAGCAGTGTATGTTTTAAATGATATATGTGATGTGGAAAAGGATAGGAAGCATCCAACGAAAAAAAATAGACCTATTGCAAGTGGAAGAGTAAAGAAATCTATAGCAATTGGTGTATTGTGCTGTTGCATTTTAATTGCATTCATATTGTCTATTGCTATTGGGAAACTTGCGGCGGCGTTGCTCTTGGTTCTATATTTTGTGCTTAATGTTGCATATAGTATGGGGTTAAAGAATAAACCAATTATAGATATTGTAATTTTGGCATCTGGTTTTGTCATTCGTATTTTTTATGGTGGATTTGCAACATCTGTCGTAATATCAAAGTGGTTATATTTAGTGATTACAACGGGCAGTTTGTATATGGGGCTTGGCAAGCGCAGGAATGAATTGAAGCAACAGACGGATACCAGAGAAGTGTTGAAATATTATAATGTTTCTTTTTTGGATAAGAACATGTATGTATGCGTTGCATTGGCAAATGTTTTTTACGCCTTATGGACATTGGAGATGGCGAATCCAGCGATGAGTTGGACTATACCAATCTTTATTGTTATTTTGATGTGTTATAGCTTGGATGCAGAGGGCGATTCAGACGGAGATCCTGTTGAGGTTATCATGCATGATAAGACTTTAATAGGAGTTATTTTAGCGTATGCAGTGTATATTTTTGCATTGTTGTATCTTTTTTAGGAGATGTTATGAATGTATATGATTTTGACAATACCATCTATTCAGGAGACAGCAGCATAGATTTTTATTTTTATTGTTTAAGAAAGTATCCAGCTGTCATTACATGTTTGCCAAGACAGATAAAGGCGGCTTTAGATTATAAGCTTGGGCGGATTGAAAAGGTTATATTTAAAGAGGCTTTTTTTTCTTTTTTAAATAAATTGA
>ERZ808040.514-NODE-514-length-32654-cov-4.031157_pt1 | contig 32654 bp, 31 predicted proteins | sample MGYA00380191_ERZ808040 | MGnify/ENA primary metagenome ERZ808040 (study PRJEB31490, sample SAMN06133395) | mouse gut metagenome | isolation source: J6 | host: mice | place: China: Chengdu | collected 2015-05 ...
TGAACACTTCCTCGACAGCCTTGGAGCAGCCCTCGTCCATGGTGAACCGCTCCCGGTCCCAGTCGCAGGAGATGCCCATCTTTTTCAGCTGGTTCTCGATGGTTCCCGCATATTCCTCTTTCCACTGCCAGGTGCGCTCCAGAAAGCCTTCCCGTCCCAATTCCTTTTTGTCGATGCCCTCGGATTTTAACTGGTTCGTTACTTTTACTTCTGTAGAGATGGCCGCATGGTCGGTTCCCGGCACCCACAGGGCATTGAAGCCCTCCATCCGCTTATACCGGATCAGGATGTCCTGCAGCGTATTGTCCAGCGCATGTCCCATATGCAGCTTTCCCGTGATATTCGGAGGCGGCATGACCGTGGTAAACGGTTTTTTGTCCCGGTCCACCTCTGCGTGGAAATACTTGTTTTCACACCACTTCTCATACAGTTTTTCCTCAATTTCCTTCGGATTATACGTCTTTGCCAGTTCCTTACCCATGTTTCTCCTCCTTTTACTCATGAACAGTAAGCTGGTACTTCACGGATTTTTCACATTTTTGGTATTAAAAAAGCCCTTTACAATGTAAAGGGCGAATTGTTCTCCGCGGTACCACCTTAATTCCTATACTTATGATGTGGCATAGAAAAAAATACGGTCGCACCGCTTTTTATGCCGCCCCATAACATAACTTATGGTTCTGTAACGTAAACCGCCACGGGATACCCTACCCACAAAATCCTGAGCAAATCACCGACAGTCTGACAGCCACGAATCATCCGCATATGGCGGCGTTCACAGCAGACAACGGGTCACTCCTGCGCTTCAGATATCCGGTTCAAAAGTCACGTTCCATAATCCTGATACCCGGACCGCCTTCCAGCCGATGGGCCGTCCTCTCTGTGGGAAGTAATTATGTACTCCTCTTTCTCAATACCTTTGAAATTTTACAAAATTGTTAACTCCAAATGAACTAAACTATATCATAGCGGGCAAAAGTCTATTTGTCAAGGAGTTTTCAAAATCTTAAGAATATAATCATATTGCTTTTTTGAAAAGCGTTGCGTAATAAAATCAAGATAGTAACAGATATAATATTTATCACTTCATCTGATTCATACTATGAATCATCTCTACGATAAAATACCCGTAATTTTCGTCTGTCGCCCAGCCCAAGCCGCCCGGATTTTCCTTCTGGCCCAGCCATTCCACATAGGGAGCGGATCCTTTCGTGACATATTCATACCGGTCATCCACGCACTCCTGCACCAGCGCGTCCGCCGTAGCATATGCCTTCAGATGCTGAATCTGTGCCCGAATCCCGGTACGCACATCCGGGTAGGAATTGCCAGCCGCTCCGCCTCCTGTGGCTCCAAGTCCCGCAAAATTAAACTGTTCAATGGAGGTATCTCCCGCATACTGCAGCCATCCGGTCTCCTTCATGGTCTGGACAAAGGCAACCTCCGGCCGCACCCCTTCCGCCGATGCTTCCTCATAATACATCTTGCAGAACGTTTCAATAGAATCCGCGCCGCCCCTGGACAACTGTTCAGCAGGATAGGGGAAATTAGCAGAGTTAAAATAGGAAACCATCTGTTCTACGGTCACCGGACTTTTTCCCATGATCGGATACTGTCCGTCCGCGATCACTTCCTCCGTTTCAGGCGCAGGAGCCGCATCCGGATCGGATGCTCCTGATCCGCCCTCCGCATTTTCGGCGGCCTCCCCTCCAGTCACGCCGCCGTCCCGCTTTCCCGCAGCCGCTTTGTTCTCGGCTTCCGCCAGCTCCAGCTTTGCTTCTTTCTTCTGATGCTCAGAGCCCATCTTCGCCCCCAGAAGACTCAAGCTTACGACAAGGGCAATAGCTAGTCCCACTTCGAGACATATTGTCTTTATTTTCTGATCCATATGCTAACGTTCTCCCCGAATATTTGCTTCTACATTTTTATGGTCCATCTGTCAAGATTATACCATCTATGAAACCACAGAGGTATAAACGACGCTTCTTTTTCCAAAATGTTAATTGCGTCTGTTTTGCTTTCAATGCGTCGGTTATAAATAACTCAAAGCTCTTTTTTTGCTAATTAGCGGCTGCCGGTTCCGGCGCGCCTGCCATGGGATGAGATCCGCATGTTTGATCCAGCGGTTATCCGGGTTCATATGGAGCCCCATCGGCTGATTAAAATCGAGAAAGGAATGCTGTGACTTATCGACTTGCTTGTACATGTTTTTTTACTCCTCAACATCGTATTTTACACAAAAACCGCAAGAAAAAACGGATAGCGTCTCTAAAGGCCTTGCAGATATTATAGCATGAAACACACTCAAAGTCATGAAAAATCAGCGCTGCAGAAATCCCTTTCAAATAAACTGGCACATGTGAGATTTCTGTGACATTTGGGTGATAATATTATATAATCCGATATAATCAGGAGAAAAATATAGTAAAGGAAGGTGAACATATGAGGATTTTAGTGGTAGAAGATGACCATCTTTTAAATAGTACGCTTTGCTATAATTTGTCTGCAGGCGGTTATAAGGTAGATTCGGCGAAGACAAAAGCAGAAGCAGAGCAATGCTGTGAAGAACAGACCTATGAACTGGCAGTTTTGGATATCAATCTCCCGGATGGAAACGGGTTTACATTATGCCAGGAGCTGAAAGAAAAGTATCCGGATACTGCCGTAATCTTCCTGACTGCAAATGATATGGAAAGCGACATGTTAAAAGGATATGAGTTAGGGGCAGATGATTATGTGACAAAACCATTTCATATCAGTGTATTCCGCAAAAAGGTTTCCGCTCTGCTTGCGCGGATACAGAAGCAGACCGGCGGGGATACTTATGATGACGGAAATCTGTCTGTTCATTTCTCAGAGATGACGGCCGCCTTCTCAGGAGAACCGATTAACTTCACTTCCATGGAATACCGCCTTTTGAAGGTGCTGATACAGAACCCGCAGACTGTCCTGACCCGTCAGATACTTCTGGAAAAGCTGTGGGACTGCGAGCGTAATTTTGTAGATGAGCATGCCCTTACGGTTGCCATAAGCCGTATCCGCAGCAAGATCGAGCGCGATGGATCTCAATATATTAAAACTGTTTATGGCATGGGATATATGTGGATTGGGGGCCGGATGAAATGAACGCAATAAACGTTTCTGTAAATAAAGCCTGCGCGGCGCTCCTGGGTATCTTCTGTACACTTTCTGCCGGTGTGCTTACAGGCTTTTATCTGCTGACAGGGCAGGCCGCAGTGCTTCTATTGGGCCTTCTTTACGTTTTTCTTGTGCTTGTCTGCGTGGCTTTGTTTATCGCGCTGATCCGCCAAAAGCTTCTTTTATTCTCAGATACCCTTTGCCAGCAGTTAGACCGGATGGCAGAGGGAGAGACAGCGCTGCCTGAGAGCGCGCTGGAGGAAAACCTGTTCTATAAGATTAACCACAGGTTGGTAAGGCTTTATGAAATAATGCTGAAAAACCGCGACAGCATTGCAAAGGAAAGGTCTAAGCTTAAGGAATTGATTTCTGACATCTCTCATCAAGTTAAGACGCCCATCACAAATCTTAAGATGGTAAATATAACAATGCTTGAAGAGCCTATGTCAGAGGAAAGACGCGCCAGATTCCTGATGGACTGTGGGACTGAGCTTGACAAACTGGATTTCCTGATGCAGGCAATGATAAAGACTTCCCGATTAGAGACAGGCATCATCTCGCTGGAGAAGAACGTGCAGCCTGTTTATGATACGCTGGCGTCGGCTCTTGGGAGCATCCTGTTTCATGCGGAAAAAAAGCAGATGGAAGTCTCTGTGGATTGTCCCACCAATTTAAAGGCCTATCATGACCGGAAGTGGACGGGAGAGGCATTGTTTAATATTTTGGATAATGCTGTGAAATACTCGCCGGAGGGAGGCAAGATAGATATCCATGTTGAAAGTCAGGAATTATATCTGAAAATTGATATCGCAGATACCGGAAAGGGAATACCGGAAAATCTGCATGGCGCGATTTTCAAACGTTTTTACAGGGAAAATGACGTGCATGATACCTCAGGGGTTGGTATTGGTTTGTATCTGGCGCGGGAGATTATTACGATGCAGGGCGGTTATGTGAAAGTTGCATCGGAAGTGGGAAAAGGTTCTGTCTTTTCAGTTTTTCTTTTGAAAGAGAGGAATGCTTAGCCGTTCTATTCTCTTCATTACTGCCGAAATGTCACTGAATTGTGAGATTTCAAAGCCAAATTGTTGAAAAGTCTTTGTTCCCGGTGAGATTTCTGAGAGGTTTGGCTGTTATGATATGGTCAGAAACGTGGAAAGAAGTTTCTTAATTATCAGAAAGGACGTGAACCTATGAGCATTTTGCAGACGACAGATTTAAAAAAATATTATGGCGAAGAGCCCAATATAACCAAAGCATTGGACGGGATTACCCTTAACATCGGACAGGGAGAATTTGTGGCCATTGTCGGAACCTCCGGAAGCGGGAAGTCTACCCTGCTAAATATGATGGGAGGTCTGGATAATCCGACCTCTGGCAGTATCAAAGTAAAAGGCAAGGAATTATCCCAAATGAAAGACGAGCAGCTTACGATTTTCCGCAGGCGCAATATCGGTTTTGTCTTTCAGAATTATAACCTGGTTCCGATTCTTAATGTATACGAGAATATTGTGCTGCCGGTAGAACTGGACGGCGACACTGTAGACCAGAAATTCATGGAGGATGTGGTGGAGCTGCTTGCGCTTGGTGACAAGCTGAACAGTATGCCGAATAATCTTTCGGGAGGACAGCAGCAGCGGGTGGCGATTGCCAGGGCGCTTGTGTCAAAACCCGCAATCATCTTGGCGGATGAACCGACCGGAAATCTGGACAGTCGGACCAGCAGCGATGTCTTAGGGCTTCTGAAAACCACAAGCTATAAGTTTGACCAGACCCTTGTGATGATTACGCATAATAATGAGATTGCCCAGCTGGCTGACCGTATTGTCCGTATCGAGGACGGCAGGATCACGGAGTAAGGAGGGGACAGAGGATGAATGATATTCTATTCGGAAATAATAATCAGGCTGTGTTAAAACGGCTATCGGGGCGGTATTTTAAGGCGAACAAGAGCAGAAATATGATTGCCGTGGTTGCGATTGTTCTGACGACGACTCTCTTTGCCGCGATTTTTACTCTGGGCTTTGGCATGATGGACACCATCCACGATCAGAATATCCGGAAAGCGGGTGGCGATGGTCAGGCTGTATTAAGCTATATTAATGACAGTATCTATGAGGATGTGAAAGGGAGCCCTCTCATTGACAGGATTGCCTATACGAAATGTATTTCCTATAAGCTCAAGAACCCGGGACTTGAAAAATGGCGGGCAGAAGTCTGGTATATGGACGATACGATGCTTGATTTTGCGCGATATGAACCGACAGAAGGTCAGAAGCCAACAGCGGACCGGGAGATCATGGCAGATACGAAAACGCTGGAGGCGCTGGGGATACCGGCCAGAATTGGTGAGACAGTTTCTCTGTCCTATGAGATGAAGGGGAAAGAATACCATACCGATTTCACATTGTGCGGTTTTTGGGAAACAGACAGCCTGAGCAATGTAGGGAGGCTGCTTGTATCAAAGGCTTTTATGGACAGTCATGCAGAACTTGGTGGCTATACCCATACGGTAGGCGGTGATTATACCGGTTCTGTCGCAGCTTATATCATGTTTAAAGGAAACGGGGATCCAGAGGCAAAATTGCAGCAGCTCCTTTCTGAAACAGGATATACATGCGACACAATGGGAGGAAGCGCAGAAGATCCGAATTATATTATTGCGAGGATCAGTCCGGCATATACAGGAGGAAACCTGCTTGAAAATCCTGCCATGCTTATTTCCGGAATTGCAGGGATTCTTCTCATCATTGTGGCGGGGTACCTGATTATATATAATATTTTTCAAATATCTGTGATACAGGATATCCAATCTTACGGGCAGCTTAAAACGCTGGGGATTACAAAACGTCAGATTAAGAGGCTGATTTCCGGCCAGGTACTGCGGCTTTCGCTGATTGGTATACCGATCGGGCTTTTGTTTGGATTTTTGATCGGACGTGCGCTGGTGCCTTTCCTGATGAATGGAACCAGCTATACATCAGAGGCGGGAATCAAGGTGACGGCCAATCCTTATATTTTTATCGGCTCGGCAGTATTTGCCCTGATTACAGTTTTCATCAGTGTACGCAGGCCTGCCAGAATCGCGGGAATGGTGTCTCCGATTGAGGCAATCCGGTATACGGAAAATGACCCTGGAGCTTTTGGGAAGAAGAGTACGGATAAGAAGTCAACAAAAGGGGCGAAAATTCATCGAATGGCTTTGGCGAACCTGGGCAGGAACCGCAGACGTACCGTGCTTGTTCTGGTATCCATGACGCTGAGCCTGGTGCTATTCAATACCGTATTTACATTAGCGGCAGGATTTGATATTGACAAATATATTTCAAAATTTATGGATGTGGATTTTTTGATTTCTTCTGCAGATTATTTCCAGTATCGGTTTGAAAGAAGCGAGTATGAGCTGTCGGAGTCATTTATAGAAGCGGCGCGGCGGCAAGACAGTTTTGAAGACGGCGGCCGGCTTTACACTTCGCGGATTCTGGAGGAAGCATTCTCCGCCTCCAGTCAGGCGTTTGCCAACTATAATAAGGATACTGACGGGAACCCGTATGTTGATTTGTACGGGGCGGATGAGTTTCTGTTGGATTCTATGGAGGTCATAGAGGGAACAATAGACTGGCAGGCGTTTGCGTCGGGAGATTATGTTCTGTTTAATGTTGAGTGTGACGATAATGGAAACGTGATCGACAATCCGGAGGTGAATGTCGGGGACAAGATACGTTTCAACCATCTGAATGTGGATGGCACACATATTTCCAGAGACAGAAGTTTTGACCTTACGGTTATGGCGAAGGTCCGCACAAATGAGAATACGGCTACTACCCGTCACACGGGCGCGTCGAGATTCTACCTGCCGACAGAACGTTTTCGGAAGCTCTGCGATACCCCTCATCTGGTCGGTTTCCCATTCAATGTGAAAGACGGCAGGGAAACGGAGATGGAAGAGTTTCTGGGCAGTTACGTGGAAAATACAGAACCGAATATGGATTTTGATTCCAGAGGAACCTATAAAGCGTCCTTTGACAGTCTGACTTCCTTAATCGTTACAATTGGCGGTGCGTTGAGTGTCTTGATCGGATTTATCGGAATAGCAAATTTTATAAATTCCGTACTGACAAGTATTCTTACACGCAGGAAGGAATTTGCCATGTTACAGAGTATCGGTATGACGGGGAAACAGTTAAAAAGTATGCTTTCTTATGAAGGGCTTTATTATGCGGTAGGGACAGTTGCCGCGTCTGTAGTATTCGGAGGATTCCTTTCTCTGGTGATTGTAAGGGGGATATCCGCCAGCGTCTGGTTTTTCACATATCACTTTGTGGCGTGGCCGATGTTGGTTTTATATCCGTTCCTTTTCATTCTGACTGTGACCATACCGGTCGTTGTATACAGGAGGATGGTCAGGGCGAGCATTATTGAGCGGCTGCGGCTTGATTGACAGGAGGCAGAATATGAATGATATTATTTAGGAACAATAATCCGACGATAATGAAAACATCAGGTTACTGTTCATGGTGCCTTGCGCTCTGCCGCAAGGCATCCGTATTATAAATCTGCTGATAAAACAGATATATTTTAAAAGAAGGGAGAATGGATAAAACCGTAATTACGAACCACAGATCTGTGATTGGTCATTACGGTTAGTCAAACACCTTTATTCTCATTTATCTACACTATAGGACGAATGATATACTCCAGCCTCATCTTCTATTTTCCAGAATTACGATATCGTTTATGAAAAAAACAGGCCAGGATCGCGCAAATTATAATTCCAATGGCATAGGGGATGCCAAATAAAAAAGCAACGCTTGCCGGAGCACTATAACCCGCATACAAAATCTCGTATTGCATACAGCAATAATTGTACGCGACTGTGGCACACATAACATTTGACAGTAAAATGGCAAGGGAAGTAAAAAGATAAGATAAGTATTTGTTTTTCATTTTTGATTACCTCCGTCATTATCAGACACCAACAGTTTCACCCATATTTCCATATATACCATATCTTCTGCATTCTGGAAATACTTTTCTATCGAGAATGGCTCCGTTGTTAAGTTGCGCTGAGGCAGCCATGTGCCGAAAAGATACTTGTTTGCCCGGTCCAAATTCACTGTTACTAAATCCTTAAAATTCGGTTTATTGTTTCCCATGCGCGCATTGCGGCAACCTCCTTAATTTGATGCTCAAATCATACCACATTGTTTTTTATCAGGCTTTTCACTCTATGCCCTTTTCTGACCACAGACATCCAAAGACGAAATATATATCAATCCTGTTTTCCTCAAATTCCCCGCAGATCTATGCGGTTATTCTTTCGATATAACAACCATGCAACCCCCAAAATCAACGCACACAGAACCGCCTCATATCCCTCAAGATATCCTCCCGGAACCACACAGGCGCCCGCGCCGCCAAGAACCGCAAGGACAGCCCCGCCCATACCGCCAAGTATGGCTGAAGCGCTCTGCTTGACCACGCTTACTTCATTCTCCCAATCCATAACCGGGAAATGCAGGTTTATGGTAATCCCGTATATACTGGCAAACAAAAGGATCACCGCCGGAATCACTGCCAGCCAGAAACCTTTCTGCATCCCAGGCCTTAATGCTAAGATCAGGAAAACCTCTGACAGAAGATAAAAAGGCAGAACCAGTATCAAATTCATCAGAATCTTCGCATCAAGAATCGTTTTCGTCGGCAGCGGCAGGCTTTTGACGAGCCACCAGTTCTTCCCTTCCATAGAAACAGAAGTCGCCGCAGTGGTCATCATACAAAAAGTACCTGCCAGCAGGAATGGCGCGGTCCCCGCCAGATCAACCGGAACCGGCAGTATTTCCTTAATCCTCTCCGGCCCTGTAAAAAGAAGCGCCCCTGATATGACGCATCCCAGGATCGGCCCGATCAGCGTATTGGACACATAGATACTGGATGCAAAATACCGTCGGAATTCCTTTCTGCACAGAGACACCAGCGACGAATCCGCTTTCAGCTCTCCAACCTGATAATCATGCTTTGCCGCCGTTGTATGCAGGTTCCGACAGATGGACTGAAAACAGGCGGATACGATAGCTGCCGCTGCAGCAAATACAGCCAGAAACATTCCCGTATACATCAGGCACCGGCCGAATTCCCCCTTTACAATCGCCGTTCCAAGCCAGACGGCAGGCGGATAGCAGTCCTCCAGCACGGCCGAAACCATCCCTGACAGTTCCGCTATAATCTCCATGCTTTCCATCCCTTCCATAGCCGTAAGCCGTGAAGAACCAAACATAACCGCAAAAGCTAACAGAAGCGTCAGCGCTGACGCCGCCAGGCTTTTATGCCTCATCCTGGCGGAAATACCTGAAACCAGCGCCCCCGCAAGGATCGCCCCTGTCATTGGCAATAACGGCACGGACCAGATTCCAAGAAACGCATTCAAATAAAATGTTGCCCCCGGCCTCACCGACCAGGCATATACCGCGATCCCCGGAATCAGTACCAGACCTGCCAGCAGCATATTTTCCGTATACATGCGCAGAAACCGGCTGATTACTATCACGCCTTTTGTTACAGGCAGGGCGGATATCATATCAAATCCCTGTATCCGGAACATGTGGCTTCCCGCCTTTAAGATTCCAAAAATAAAAATCAGGATACTGGAAACCGCGATCAAGCATGAAATGACCTCATCTTCCGCCCCAAGCCGAACCAAGCCATAGGAAAGACCGCCCACGTAAAAAAGCATCATCATAATCAGGAACGCCCAGAGAACGGACAGCATCACAGCCCTCTTTTTCGCACGCGTATCCTTAGAAAACCGTAAAACATTGATGCCAAAGAGATTACAGAGCTCCAGCCCTGTCATGATCTTAATCTGTTCCAAACTAATCTGTGCCGGCATCATTTACCACCTCCATAAAAATAGACTCCAGGGTTCTGCCCTGCTCCACAACCTCCTCCATACTGCCGGAGGCAACCAGACGCCCGTCTTTGACCATCGCTACCTTGTTACAGAGCTTTTCGGCCACCTCCAGCACGTGGGTGGAGAAGAATATGGCGCCCCCGCTGTCACAAAGCTTCCTCATCATACCTTTCAGGACAACGGCTGCTTTCGGGTCAAGCCCGACAAAAGGTTCGTCCAGAATCAGCAGCTTTGGTTCATGCAGCATCGCAGATATGATTGCAAGCTTCTGCTTCATGCCATGGGAATAAGAGGAAATCAGATCTCCAAGGGACGCCGTTATCTCGAATTCATCCCCGTATCTTTGAATCCTTTCCTTCCTGTCTTCTGCTGAAACTTTGAAAATATCGGCAATAAAGTTCAGATACTGGATACCTGTCAGATACTCATACAGATCCGGATTATCCGGAATATAAGCCGTCACCTGTTTGCAGGCAAGGGGATTCTCCCGAAGGTTCCTCCCTCCAATCTGGATCTCACCGGTTTCATAATCGTGAATACCGGCAATACATTTTAACGTAGTTGTCTTTCCGGCTCCGTTGTGTCCAATAAACGCATAGATATCCCCCGGTCTCACATGAAGGCTTAGATCCGAGATCCCCTTACTGCTTCCCTTATAATGTTTCGTCAAATGATTGATAATAAGCATAACTCTCCTCCCATTCTACAACTGTTTCCAATCAAAACAACCGACAGACAGTACCATACACAGCAAAACCATCAGCCCTGCCGCCGTTATGCCGGCATAATAATCTTCCGGGCTTTTGGCCCTTTGTAAAAGCTCCATTCCTCTCAGCAGCCTTGCCGGAAGGAAGGCGTCAAGCTTCGGGAACATAGAAATAAGATAAACGCCCAGCGCCGCCCCGCCGGTTCCTAGAAGTACCTGGGAACTGCTTTTTGACACTGCGGAAAAGAAGAGCAGCAGCACAACCTCCACAATCGCCAGCGGAATTAAAAAAGGTAACATTTCATTTCTATCAGGCATCACTTTCTCCTCCTTACTTACTCGTAAAATGCTGTAGTATCCTTTGAAAATCGGGGTTATCTTTGATTCCCTCAAAGGCCGGATGGCCGAATGCCGCCTGCAGATTCTGGAAAATGAATTCCCTGCTCCGGGGAGCCATATCTCCCAACGGAAGGGTTTCAATCCATGCGTCTAACCGGTCAAAGTATTCATCCCCATGGAGCGTCATCTTTTCTGCACATAAAAGTCTGTCAACACATTTTTGAAAAGAGCAAAGGGACTTAAGCGCCCCCTCCTCCGCTCCGTTCAAAGCATACACTACCGCTGTCTGGTAATGGAACTGCGCCGCCACATTCGGATGAAGCTGTTCCAATCGGTATTGTTCTATTACATTTCCAATCCTGTATATGGTCTCCTGGCATCTCTTGAAATCATCCTGATATAAAGCCAGGGATATCATGGCATCACTCACCAGATTCAGCAAATCCAGATATTCTCTCGCCTGGATATAGCCTCTGGCTTTCTCAGGTTCCCCTGCCATCTGGTAAGCCTGAACCAACAGTCCCCCATCCTGCCCTGCAAGGCGTGTAGGATCTGACACCGGCTCCAGCATAGCAATCGTTTCTTTTGCTTTCCCCAGTTGGAGGCTTAAGCCCGCTTTCAAAACCATGGCATCACTGCACACGCCTACGTCGCTGCAGTTCTCTAAGATATGGTCGCACCACGAGACCGCCTCCTCCAAAAGCCTCTCCTGTTCCTCTTTTGGCTCTGCCAGCATGTAATGGTTCCAGTACAATACGATAAGCTGGAGAATGAAAGGATGGCAGGAATAGTACCGTCGGGCCAGGTTACGGGTTTTTTCTATCGTTTCGCGGAAGGGCCGTTTTTCAAAATCTCCTACGAGTTCCGCATAGAAACGGCGGATCTGTTCTCTGGAGAGCTGGGCTTTATACCCGATTAACTCGTCTATCGTCATATCAAAAAAAGCGGAAAGCTGGAGCAGAAGCATCAGATCCGGCGTACTCTGGGCATTCTCCCACTTGGATATGGACGCCTTGGTCACTCCCAGGAAATCCGCCAGTTCCTCCTGCGTGATCTTCCGCTCATGCCTGAGCCGGATAATATTGTCCGATAATTTTAGTCTGTCCATGTTATTGTTCTCCTTATCATCTCTTGTATTACATCTTTTCTTCATTGTACCAAATAAAGGATTTCCTATCAATCGAGCAGCATTCCACTTTTTCGCCAAAAAGTCAACCGTAGAGAAACTTCTGTAAGCGATGAATCTCAGGATGGATCCATAAATATAGGAACATAAGATATACGATTCCATGAATTACGTCCTGTTGAAGAAGGGGCCTCTGGATAGTAAAATCTAAGAAGGAAATAATAAACGCTGCACGAACAACCTGAAAACTTCCCCTATTCTAAATGCGCGCCATAAATGACGTAAATATTGACATCATTCCCAAAAAGTGATAGTATTACTATCACAAAATAAAAAGACAGGAGATGTTCCTTATGGGCGAGTCCAAGATTCGGAAACAGCAGATGGAACAGCGTACACAGCAGATACTCCATACTGCCCTGAAGCTATTCTGCCAAAAAGGGATTGAAGATACATCCGTGGAGGAGATTGCCAAAACAGCCGGTGTCGGCCCTGCCACAATCTACCGTTATTTTGAAACCAAAGCAGAGCTTGCGATCTCGGCAGGAATTGCCTACTGGCAGATGATCGCCGGAAAGTATCTGGATTCCCTGTCCCAGGAAGCATATCAGAAGCTGAACGGCATTCAGCAGATAAAATATATTTTCCAGATCTTTACAAAGATTTTTCGGGAAGAATTCTTGTTTCTAAAATTTCTCCAGGAATTCGATATCTTTGTCCAAAGATATCATATTTCAAAGGAACGGCTGGAAGAATATGAAGAATATATCCTGAATCTGAAACCTTATATGACAAATGCTCTGGAAAAAGGCCTTAAGGACAAAAGTCTGGCCTTTTCATACACCATAGATGAAGTATACTTTTCCGTAACACACACACTTCTGAGTCTGATGCAGAAACTGGCCTGCAATGGGCACATCCTTTCATCAGACGAACGAGTCGACCTGGCCTTACAGGTAGAGATTGCAGGCGATCTCCTCCTTAACGGGCTTAGCAGCAAAGAATCAAAAAGGTCATAGCAGAAAAGAAACAGCAAGGAGGATGCATATGAAATCACTATCTACAGGTAAAATATGGCTATTCGCGGCCGGACAGTTCGGATGGTCCTTATTGTCAGGTCTGATTTCTAACTGGCTCGTATACTTTTATCAGCCGGATGAAGCCTCTGTCGCACAGGGGCAGACACTGTTTATCCCTCAAGGACTGGTTATTCTCGGAATCTTTACGGTCATCGGCGGCATTACCGCCTTCGGACGGCTTTTTGACGCGTTCACAGATCCCTTAATTGCATCCCTGTCGGACCGCTGTACCTCTGAAAATGGCCGGCGTATCCCGTTTTTAAAATGGGCCGCCCTGCCCCTTTCTCTGTCTACCGTGCTTATATTCTGGTCTCCGGTCAATCAGAACAGTTGGATCAATGCCGTTTTCCTGTTCGTGATGGTAATGGTATACTATTTGTCAATCACGGCTTACTGTACGCCCTATAATGCCCTGATTCCGGAATTAGGGCACAACCAGCAGGAACGCCTGAATATTTCCACAATCATTTCTTTTACTTTTATTGCCGGAACCGCAGTTGCCTATCTGGCGCCGGTAATCTGGGGAGCTTTCATCCCGGTATTGGGTCGTGTAGGCGCAATCCGCGCGACGTTCACAGTTATGGCTGTCATCGCATTTTTCTGTATGCAGGTGCCGGTCTGGTCAATCCGTGAAAAAGAATATGTGGATACTGTTCCCTCGCAGGATACCGCGTTTTCCTCCCTCGCTTCCACATTCCGGAATCGGGAATTCCTGAAATTCGTCGGGTCGGACATCCTGTACTGGATTGCCATTACGATGTTCCAGACAGGTCTTCCGTTCTTCGTCACCAGCCTGCTGAAACTTCCGGAAACGATGACCACACTTTATTTTGTCGGTATGACCGCTTTGTCACTGGTATTTTATATTCCGATCAATAAGCTGGCGCCGAAACTTGGCAAGAAAAAGCTGATATTAACAGCTTTCGTGATTTTTTCGTTCTCTTATCTCTATACCGGCTTTCTTGGAAAGATCTCTGTAATCTCTGCAAATGTACAGGGTCTGATCCTTATGGTTACGGCTTCTTTACCTATGGCGGTCTTTGGGATCCTTCCTCAGGCAGTGGTTGCCGATATTGCCCAGAGTGACGCGAAGCGCACTGGGAGCAACCGTGAGGGGATGTTCTATGCCGCAAGGACTTTTGCATTTAAGCTGGGCCAGAGCCTCTCCATGCTCCTGTTTACAGCGGTTTCCACAGTTGGGGATTCCTTGGGAACGGGTTACCGCATTGCAGCGTTTTCGGCGGCATGTTTCTGCTTTTTAGGCGGGATTATCTTCCTGTTTTATGACGAACACAAAATCAGCCGGGATTTACGGTAGGAGCTTGCTATACATGGTCATGACTGCTGTAACCTGTATGGGCCGCCATGACCCGCCATGGAAATGAAAGGAGAACCCTTACATGGACAGAAGAACCATTCACAATCTAATCATACCCGCAGAAGGATATGCGGAAATAATGGAGTCGGCCGTTCTGCCTTATCTTGCAGAGAGGAAAACGGAAAGATACTGTGAGCGGGAACAAGGGAAAAAGATCTTCTATCTGCGCTGCCTTGCAGACCAGCCTCAGGGCATTGTCATCCTGTCCCACGGTTATACGGAAACAGCCGACAAGCATCTGGAAAATATCTATTATTTTCTTCGCGGGGGATACCATGTCTTCATGCCGGAACACTGCGGACACGGCCGCAGCTACAGGCTGTGCAGTGATACCGGGGATCTCTCTCTGGTACATATTGATGATTATCAAAGATATGTAGATGACCTGCTGTTTGTAAGCCGCCTTGCGGCACAGGAATTCCCGGAGCTTCCCATACGCCTGTACGGCCATTCTATGGGCGGCGGGATTGCGGCCTGCGCAGCGGCACAAGAGCCCCGGATCTATTCCAGGCTCATCCTCTCTTCCCCAATGATACGCCCAAACAGCGCCCCCATTCCCTGGCCGCTGGCATATCTCGCCGCAAAGACTTTCTGCATAGCAGGCAGGGAAGAACACTATCTGCCGGGAAACCATCCCTATGATGGAAAGGAGCAATATGCCGACAGTGCGTCCGCTTCCGAATGCCGGTTCCTATATTATCAGGATAAACGCAGCAAAGAGCCCTTATTCCAGATGAACGCAGCCTCCTATGGATGGCTTTGGCAGACGCGTCGGTTAAACCATACTCTCCAAAAGAAAGCATGGCGCCAGATTTCCTGTCCTACCCGTATTTTCCAGGCAGAATACGAAACATATGTTTCCAAAAGGGAACAGGAACGATTTGTGAAGAAATTATGCAGGAGGAAAAATATAGACGCAAAGCTTATCCGGGTAAAAGGGAGTAAACACGAAATCTTCAATTCCGATAATAAAATATTAGAATCCTATTGGCAAAAGATCTTATCATAGAACAAAGCAAACAAGCCGTCCCGTTTTTGCAGAATGAGGGGCGGTTTTTACATGGCATTTCTAATTTCTCTTTGATAAAATAACTGTAAATAGAATCTGTCAGCAAAATCATATTGGAGGAATACGAATATGGCAATTATTACACCGAATTTCAATTTTGATGGGAAATGTGAAGAAGCAGTATACCTTTACCAAAAGCATTCGACGCAGAAATCAACTGTCTGCTTCGGTACAGCGATGCAAAATGGGAAGATTTTCATAGAGAACTGTCAGAAGAACAGAAAGAATATATCTATCATGCGGAACTCCTTATCGGAAATCAACGGATCATGATGGCGGATAATCTGGATATCCCTTTTAAACCAAGCACTGCCCTTTCACTGACTATCACACTGGAAACAAAAGAGGATGTTATGCGAGTCTTTGAAATTATGCAGGACGGAAGCGAGATCATTTATCCGGTACACAGCACTACATACAGTTCCTGCAGTGTCAGTTTTATAGATAAATTCGGCTTTCGATGGGTCATTATGACAGAACAGACAGAGCACTGATTTTGCTTCTATACGCTTATTTGTTTCCGTTTTATACATCATTCTTATAGATTTTTTAATTTATTGTCCGATTGCAAAGAAAAAGCAATTATCTCTTTTTCTTACGGAGCTTTAAGTCGATATTTTTCGTTGCCGCTGTATCCTGTAGTAGTCCAGCAACAAAAGCACTTTTTTCTTTGAGCGTCAGTGTTTCCATATCAGATTGACGCTCAATTTCACTGAGTACTGTTTGCAGCTCTTGCAGTTCCAAACGGTTGACGGCTGCACAAAAGAGCGTCTTTTTTCGGCCGTCATTAAAACCGGACAGAAGAATGTCCAGTATTTTAGCCTTTTCCGTCTGCTCCACATTATAAGCTTCTATCCCGAATCGCCTTGCCTTTTCCATATCGGCTCTTCGGCTCCGGTGTGTTATGAAAGAATCAAACTCATCAATATAATCGTATTTTTCACAAGGGTATTCACTGCATTGGAAACAATATTGAACACCGTCATGCTCCATACTGCACTTTGCGATTTTACATGACTGATTTCCTTCACCACCGCCGTAGCCAGGGCAGTATTTATTCTTTTCTCGGTTAAATCCTTCCTATTCTTTCACCAATCTCAACTCCCACAATATAAGAATTTCATATCATATAGGATCTCCTTTTCCATCCAGGAAGGAGTTAATACTATGAGTTTTGAAGCATTTACTAACGAAGATGTACAGAGAATCGTAAACCATACTTTGGAATCTATGTCGAAAGAGCATATTGATGAACAAGTGAAAAATTGGGGGAGCATAGAAAAATACAAAGAGCATTTATCATCAGGTTTTACAAACGAACAGGCTGTTGCGGACTTGCTGAAACAACTGATAGCCAGTTTGGCGCAGGCTGTTCTGCATATGTTGCTCATGCCATTCAGCATTATTACGGGGCATAACAAATTAGCTATTACAGGCGGCGAGATAAGGAGGTTTTTCCTGCCGCCTGTTCTATTTGGCGAATAAGATGTCCGATTGCCTATTCTTTAACTATTTAGATTTTTGTTTCTTTAAAAGTACGCCGCAAACGATTACTGCCGCACAAAATACAAGGATCAAATACCATATATTTTCAAGTTGAAATCCATGATCCAACATCAGTCGGTATCCCCAGGAAGCAGGGAAAAGGTGTCCTATGGTTTTAAGAAAATCCGGCAGCATATGAGTGGGGAACATAATCCCGGAAAGCATGATAGAGGGTAAAAACACAAGCTGCGCTATCATCGTCAGTTTCGCCTGATTTTTTACAATCAGCCCTAATATGCTTCCAATACTCAGCGATACAATAATATATATGGCAAGAGCAAGAAAAAACTCTGGAAAATGTACCGGTAAAGCTGCTTCAAACAGTATCGGGGCAAGCAGCAGTATAATGATACAGGCCATCATCAAATGGACAAAGGCTGAAAGAAACATTGTGATAAGGCCTAAGTATAAAGGCACCCCATTTGCTTGATAAACCTTTTTGATATTACTTCCATAAGTTTCAACCAGCGACGGCGGCAATCCGATAAACGCCCCCATTGATACGCCCATCACAATCATGGATTGTATCAAGGCGCTTCTCATTTCAGGCATAACAGAGGTAAAGATACCTCCCATGAGAAGAAAGAAAATAAGCGGAACGATATAGCAGGTAACTAACAAAGATTTGCTTCTTATATCCAATTTCCACTGTAACGCCACGCCATATAAAAAACCACTCATTCTTCTGTCCTCCTTGCCATTTCAATAAAATGCTGTTCCAGCGTGCCTCTGTCAACTTTAATATCTAATACTCCGATTCCCTTGTGCTTTAACTCTCCGAGCTGCGAAAGCAAGGTATCTTCTATATTGTCCGTTTCAAACGTATTATTTCCCTGCTGTGTTTTGATATGGACAATATATTTTTTTCCGACTTTCTCGGTCAGTTCCAAAGCTGTACCGCAAAATACAATATTTCCATCATTCAGAATCGCAATACGGTCGCTTAAGGCTTCTACCTCTGCCATATCATGGCTTGCCAAAACAATGGTTTTCCCTTGTGACTTAAGTTTTCGGATCTGATCATGCAGTGACAGCCTGCCTTCCACTGACTTTTGCTTTTAAACGACCATCAATAGCCCGACAATTTCTTCTCCTCAAAATCCCCCATAAAGTCCACCAAATATTTTACCCCTTCAATCGGCATCGCATTATACAGACTCGCCCGCATACCACCAATCGCACGGTGTCCTCCGATGCTGACAATCCCATTTTGTCCTGCCGCCTTGATAAATTCTGCATTCATTTCATTTGACTTTGCACGAAATGTCACATTCATCAGAGAACGGCTGCCCCTCCTTGCCAACCCCTCAAATAACTTACTCTTATCAAGATAATCATATAGAACGTAAGCCTTTTTCTCATTGATTTCTTCCATTTTTTCCAGGCCGCCTAATGCCTGAATCCATTTGATTACCTTTCCTACAATGTAGATATTATAGGTTGGCGGCGTATTATACAGTGAACGCTTATCTGCATGGGTCTTATAGCGAAGCATGGTCGGAGTCCATGGCAGGACATTTTCCGTGATCAGGTCTTTGCGGATAATTGCAATCACCAGCCCCGCAGGCCCCAGATTTTTCTGAACACCTCCAAATACCATCCCATAGTCCGACACATTCATCGGTTCAGACAAAAAACAAGAGGACACATCATTGACCAGTACCTTCCCTTTACTATCAGGACACGTTTTAAACTTTGTGCCATAAATGGTATTATTCTCGCACATATAAACATAGTCAGAATCAGGCAGAATATCCAAATCCCCGCAATCCGGAATATAAGAAAAGTTATCCCCTTCCGAAGAAGCCGCCACATTGATCTTTCCATACAATTTAGCTTCCTCATAAGCCTTTTTTGCCCAGTACCCCGTCAGAATGTAATCTGCTTTTTTATTTCTCATAAAATTCATCGGTATCATAGCAAACTGCAGGGAAGTTCCGCCCTGCAGGAACAATACCTCATAATCGTCCGGAATATTCATCAATGCCCGCAGGTCATATTCCGTTTCATCTATAATGGACTGGAACAGAGAAGAACGGTGGCTAATTTCCATAACAGACATACCGCTTCCCTTATAATCCATCATTTCATCAGCTGCTTCCTGCAAAACCGGCTCCGGCAAAACCGCCGGGCCAGCAGAAAAATTATAAATATCCCGCATTGAAATTACCTCCTGTAAACATTTTACTTTTATACTCCAAATTGTCGCCGCACAATCTGTATGATGCGCTGCATATCTTCCTCTGTATTTTTGATATCGCTCGGCAGACAAAGTCCCCAGTTAAAAATATCCTCACTTACGCTCAACCCTTTTTCAACCTGGATAAAATCATATTTTTCTCCATAACACTTTTCTAAGATAACTATAATCCCCTATATAACTTCTGATAATAATTTTAATATCTCTATTTCTTAGGCAGCGTTTAAAGCAATAATTCAAAAACAAGAAACTTCCTGGGAACACCTACATCAGCATAGGTGATCTCAACAGTGTCTATATAATGAAACACAAAAGACATATACATTTTCTGGGGAACATCATTTCCTTCGATACAATCCAGGCGGATCGCCCTTTGCCTCTGCGCTTTTGCTCTCTGGATTGCATGCTCTACCAGTTTTTTTGAGTAACCTCTCCCTGCATATTCCGGAAGGACACGCAGGGCATGAAGTATCATTATTTCATTTCTGTCCGCTTTTATCTGCCATTGTACTGTATCATATATCTGATCGCATTCATGATCCATTATATAAGCCGCCATGATCCGGCCATCTTCCTCACCGATAAACTGGTCATGCTGTTGGATCGCATCCTCCACCATTTTCCTGGAAGGAAATCCACCTTTGTTTCCATTCGGCAAAAAACTTTTCCTTCCTAAAAATTCACACATCTTTTTGTAAAACTTCATCAGTTCATCCAAATCTCTCAATTCTGCTTCTCTAATTTTCATACTTTTGTTTAAGTCATCTTTCCTTAAATTGAAGATAATATATCCGGACAAAAAACCTTCCCATCCCCTCCACAATATTTCATTGTGGTATCTATAATCTCCCGCATAACTTCTAATAGAAACTCTTCCTCTGTCGCCTCATTCCCTTCAATGATATATAGAATATCCCTCACATTTTCATCCACCTTTGTTTTATTGTCCTGCCGGATCTCCAGCCGACATAAAACCTCATTGGAATCATCACAATAACAGTATTCATGCGGGTTCATCGGAACCGGCTGTTTCTGTCCCAGCGGAATATACTTTTCCGTACCGTCAGAAAACCGAACCGTCAGATTTCCGTCAACCTTATCCAGATTATGCGCCGCCACACAAAGCCCGCTCTCCATAGAAATCACATTATAAATATCCACTACCTGATTGATAAACGGCATATCCCCATGCTTCAACAGCATTTTTATCAGATTTTCACTGGATGGGATATTTTTTCTTCGCTTAACGCCGGATTTGTCATGCAGGATATGATATCCTTCAAAAACTTCATCCCCATGAATATCCAATCCATCAAAGCGCTTCTGTAAATTTTCCAGCCTTACCTTACGTTCTGCCTCCCATTCAGGATTCCTCCCGGTATTATCCACACCTTCAACAGACCCAAAAACCACTTTTACGCCAATGTCGGCAACCGCCTTTTCTATCTGATATTTCATAGTCGCATTCACTTCCCTCATATCTCCAGACCGGAAAACGCCCTTTCCAAATCCTCAATAATATCCTCTACATGTTCCAGACCAACAGACAGCCGCACCATCCCGCCGTCAATCCCTGCCGCCTCCAGCTGTTCCTCGGTAAGCTGCCGGTGCGTCTCACTGGCCGGATGCAGTACACAAGTACGGATATCCGCAACATGAACCTCATTGGACGCAAGCTGCAGGGTATTCATAAACCTCATTGCATTCTCTTTCCCACCCTTGATCACAAAAGAAATAACACCGCTGCACCCTTTCAAAAAGTGTATAATCAAGGAGCTTCGCCGCAAAATTTTCGCGATTTGTCAATAGGTAAATATTACCAAAAACATGGCAATATATTTGTGCAATATTAAGCAAGAAAAGATATGGAACCCTACGTTGAGGAAAAGAAAAAGCGGTATGGAAAATATGCCATACCACTAAAAAGATGGAATATTTTCCACCTGTACGGTTGGATGCTCTTTGGGCATCTACCATTTATAAAAATAATTCCTTTGCTTTTTGCATCCGCTCGGCAATCGGTACAGAGAAAGGACATCTGCCCTCACAGCTTCTGCATCCGGTACAGTCTGATGCATTTGCATTTAACTGCTGATAATGCGCGCGGACTGTTCCCGGAACCGCGTCTGACATCAATGCAAGATCATATAACTTATTTACCATAGCAATGTCAATCCTGGCAGGGCATGGCGCACAATGCCCGCAATAAGTACATTGTCCTGTAGAAAACGCATGCCGCGGAGCCGATGCCAGGACACTTGCATAATCTTTTTCCTCACTGGTAGCGGTCTCATATGCCACAGCCTCATATACATGCCGCGGATTGTCAAACCCCGCCATAATTGCCGCTACTGCCGGCCGGGTCAGCGCGTAATGAATGCATTGTACCGGTGTCAGAGCCACTCCAAAAGGGGATGTCTGTTTCTGGAACAGACGTCCCCCCGCATACCCTTTCATAACCGTAATCCCTACGCCGTTCTGTTCACAGATCTTATATAATTCTTCCCGCTCCGGCGCGATTCCGCTCAGTTTTTCATCGTATTGATCTGTAAAATATTGTTCCAGATCCGTAACAGGCGGCAGCAGATCAAAAGCCGGGTTGATACTGAATAAGATCATTTCAATCTCACCATGGCAGGCCGCCATTTTAGCAATCTCCGGATTATGGGAACTCATTCCGATATGGCGGATCTTTCCTTCTTTCTTTAATTGCCGCACATACTCTATAAACTCTCCATTCATTACATGATCAAATTCTTCTGTATTATCAATAAAATGGATCATTCCCAAATCAATATAGTCCGTCTGCAGCCGTGCCAACAGGTCTTCAAAAGCCGGTTTTACTTTTTTCAGATTTCTGGTTCTGACATATTGTCCATTTTCCCAAATAGAACCAATATGCCCCTGGATGATCCACCGGTTACGTTTTCCTTTTATCGCCGATCCGATATTAGACCGGACATTCGGTTCGGACATCCAGCAGTCCAGAATATTGATCCCTTCCTCTTCACACACATCAATTACCGCTTTTACTTCTTCCGTATTATGACGCTCCAGCCATTCTCCGCCGAGCCCGATCTCGCTGACCATTAAGCCTGTCTTTCCAAGTTCCCTGTATATCATAATCCTTCCTCCGCTTTTCGCATCTTTTTCTTTTCTGTTACCACCATTTTCCTCCTGTCTCCATTGCTTTTTCATACATCCCCCGCAGATAATGTGGGTTCATATCTTCTTCATAGCACATCTTAGGCATATATTCGTCCGGAATTAATTTCTTACATTCTGCTTCAAGTTTTTGTAAATTCTTTGTTTCAATCCATATGACTCTCCGCAGCCATATATTATCCGAGTACCTCTTTCTCTTCCGCCCTGTCTGCCTGCGCAAATGAGATCACTGCCTCATTCTTCCTCATAAACAGCAGCCCGAAGGACCCCGGTCCGCAGTTGCTGGCGATTGCGGAAGACGCCTTCTGCACGTAAACCCGTTCGAAAGGACAGTACTGCCGCACCAGTTCCTGGACATATTCCAGCTTCTTTTCATCCATGCCTGCATAGGTAATGAACAGGATGCTCCGGTCGATGTTTCTGGAGTCTATGAAAACCCTTCGGACATAGCTTTTCGCAACATGCGTAAAATTTCCCATTGCCATGCCGATGACCACCATCCGGCTCTTCCGCAGCACGATGAGTGGATGCAGCAGCAGCGCATCGCAAATGACCTGGATCCGTTTGGATATCCGCCCCGACTGGCACATCATATGTGTGCTGTTAATGACAAACGCAGAGGAAATATGATTCCTGAGCCGCTTCACGCCTTCCACGATCTCTGTCTTCGAAGCATGTTTCTCCGCCATTGATACGGCAAACAGTACGATCAGCCCAAGACTGCTGGACAGATGCCCGGAATCAATCACCGTAACATTTTCAAAGGATTTCGCCGCTTCCACCGCATTGTTGTAGCCCTCGCTGACATGCTTTGCCATGGTGATATGGATCACATTCTGTGCCTCGGTCAGCTTATCTGCAAAGAAACGCTCATAGTCTTCGACCTCAGGAGCCTGAGAGTAACCGCTCCACCCCTCCGAAATGTGCATCAGCAATTCATCCGGCTTCAATTCCAGCTCATCCAAGAACCGCCCCTCGTCCGTGCAGATATAGTATGGACACACGGATAGATGAAACTTTTCCTTTAGAGATTGGGGAAGGTCGCATACACTGTCCGTTGTGATCATAAGTGAAAGCCGTTTCGCATGCTCAAAGATCAGGACGTCCTTTCCAATCTCGGACTGGCCGGATTCCTCCGTCAGCTTTACCAGTTCCTTCGGCAGGATGCTCATAACCGCCGCTTCCAGCAGCGCGCCGCTGACCGGCTTCGCCAGATATCCGCTGAAGCCCTCCTTCCGGTAAAGCAGCTGATTGTCACTGCCCGCATTAGCGGTCAGCGCGATCACGGGTACATCCTGGCATAATCCGCCCGGCTGGGTACGCAGCGAGTGAAAGCACTCAATTCCGTCCATCTCCGGCATCAGGTGGTCCATCAGGATTCCGTCATAATGCTGTTCCAGAGTCCGCGTCAGACATTCTTCGCCGCTTGACGCCGTATCAATCTGGATCTTCGTTGCGGATAGCAGCTTACGCACCACGACCAGGTTCATATCATTGTCATCTACCACAAGAATGTGGGCATCCGGCGCCTCGAAGCTCTGCCTGTACTGCACCCCCTCATGAACCTTCATACGGGAAGCCAGTGTAAATGTCCCCAGTTCCTTATCATCTATGATATCCTGCTCCAGCATGACAACGAACTTGGAACCCTTGGTATAGACGCTGTTGACACTGATCTCGCCGTCCATCAGCTCTACCAGCTGCTGTACAATGCTGAGCCCCAGCCCGGTCCCTTCGATGTGTCGGTTTTTTTCTTCATCCACCCTTCGGAACGCATTAAAGATATAAGGAATATTTTCCTTTTTAACCCCCTGTCCGGTGTCCTCCACGGAATACCAGACGCGCACCCGATTCAGTCCCAGACGCTCACACCGGACGGAAAGACTGATAGAACCCTCAGTGGTATACTTTATGGCATTGTTCAGTAGGTTGATCAGGATCTGCTTGATACGCACCGCGTCGCCGCAGAGCATGCTTGGAATCGAAGAATCCACATGGAGGCGAAATTCCAGCCCTTTTTCCTTAGCCTTGATCCAGATCATATTGACGATTTCCGAAAACAACTCTCCGGTTTCATAGGAATCATTGATGATCTCCATTTTTCCGGATTTAATTTTGGACAGATCCAGGATATCGTTGATCAGTGTAAGCAGCAATTTGCTGGCTCCCTGGATATTTCTTGCGTTCTCCGCAACATCCTCTGGGATGTCCCCCCGTAGGATGATCTCGTTTAACCCGATGATGGAGTTGATGGGCGTACGAATCTCATGGCTCATACTGGAGAAGAAATGATTTTCCGCCCTGTTCAATTCTTCAATCTCCTTCTTCTGCTCCTTGGCCAATTTGTTCTCTTCTTCATAGAGTCTGTTCAAAAACATCAGAAGCACACTGGTCAGCAATCCCACCATGATTACAGAATTTGCAGAGTCAAAGAAAGAATGTCTCGGCGTATTCCGCGCCACAAGTTTCGGAAAGTAAAAGGATATATAATAGCAGAGCAATGTCTCGGCTGTACAGAGCACGAAAAAAACAGCCTTCCGCCTTCCTGTCTGGGTAATGCTGATATAAATAAAGCAGAGCACAAACCATTCCGGCATTCCGCTGTAGAACCCGCCTGCCGTGAAAAAACTCACCGGGAACAGCAGAAGAAGCAGGACCGCAATGGCAGTAGCCCCTGTAATAATACGTTCCTTTTGAATACTGACCTTCGTGATCATAAATATAGCAGCAAGGCTGACTGCAAGCAGCAGCCAGTTCATGAAAGTTCTGCCCATCGGCAGTATAAAGATCAATGCGATCATGCTGACGCCTGTAACCACACGAAACATACGCTCCTGCAGGCTGATCCTATGGTCAAAGATGATTTGAAGCCATTTTTTGAACACGCGGTATTTCCTCCTAAACTATAATGTATCGCCCCTCGCCGAAGGCTCGGCAGCACCTTACCGTAAGACAGCTCTGCCTGTTTTTGCGGCTGTCTTCCTTTATAAATCATATAAGCTTATAACCCGGCCATGCTTTCACATACCTCTTGATACATGTGCAGCAGTTCCGAATGGTTCTGCCGGATGTATTCAACGTCTTCCCTCTTTCCAGCCAGTTCCAGTTCCTTCGCCCGTCCTGAGAGCACTTCCGCCCCGATCGTCAGAGATGTACTCTTCAAAGCATGGACCTTGACCGCATAATCGTTCCAGTTTTCCGTCTCGTAAAGGGAAGTGATCTCTGCCGCCTTCTCTTCTCCCTGGGAGGAGAACATGCGCAGCATCTCCAGATAAAATTCCTCTTCGCCGCAGCAGTAATCCAGCCCCATCTCTACATTGATCCCTGCCTGTACGAGACGGGCACGGGGCAGGACAGACCCTTGCGCAGAATCATTTTCTTCCGATACGCTGCCGTCGGATCCAGCTGCGTCCGGCACATCTGTTTCTGTTCCAGACGCGTCCGGCATGGCGGCGCCCGTCTCATTCTCTTCCTGACCAAACGCGCCTGGTCTGTCATCCCGGGACGGGATTGTTGTCTGCTGCTTCGCCTCATCTGCGGAAGTACCGGCAGAAGCTTGTATACCTTCCTCCGGACTGTCCGGAATCGTAGGCTCTGCGCCATACTGGATCCGATCCTTCGGCAGTACCCTGCGCAGTACCCTTTCCAGGACGGCGCGCTCGATGGGTTTTGGGATAAATTCCGTAAATCCCTCACTCCGGAACATTTCCCTCGCTCCGCTGATCGTATTCGCGGTCAGCGCGATCACCGGCAGTTCCTGATAAGCCCCATCGTCAATCTCACGGATGAACTGCAGTGTTTCTACTCCGTCGAAGCCCGGCATCATGTGATCCAGGAATACGATATCATAGGAATTCTGACTGCATCGTTCCACCGCCTCCCGTCCGCTGAGGCAGGTATCCACCTGCATCCCGTAGCTTCCCAAAACACCTTTTGCGACCACAAGGTTCATCTCTTCATCATCTACGGCAAGAACCCGGACTCCCTCACAGGTAAATGGCCTGCGGCCTGCCGCCTGTGCTTCTTCGAATCCATTTTCCTTCACCTCGCCGTTCAGCAGGTTCACCACGGAAAGGGCTGAGAATGGCTTATGGATGATCAGCAGCCTGCTGGCCCTGTGAAGCATAAAATCCTTCTCCGCGATCACAACCACCCGCAATGTTTCCGCCAGTTCTTCATAATAGGAATGATTCTCTTCATATTCAGCCTGCGCGATAAACACATGGGTCAGCTTACAGGTACGCTGCAACTTGAGCAGCCCTTCAAAATTGTGTGCCTGATATCCCTCAATGCCAAGCCCATCCACCAGGCTCAGGATCAGCTTGTCGTAATAACGCCGGACTTCGTCGCAGCTGTATTTCTCCGGCCTGAAGTAGCAGGCGATGCAAAGTTCATCCGCATTGGAAAGCACAATGGCCGGACTGTCGTCCGCCACGCCCTGCGGAATAGCGATATGGGCATGCAGCCCCTGCTGTCCGTCGCTTTCAAAATGGATAAATCCGCCCATCGCATGGAGGATCCCCCGTGCGATAGGAATCCCAAGTCCCAATCCCCCCGCGAAACGGCTGCTTCCGGAATCCGCCTGATAAAAATCATCAAACATCTGCGTAAGCTGGGACTCTGTCATACCGATACCGGTATCGTAAATGTTTATGATCAGGTTGATCCCATAGCTTTCACGCCGAAATTCTATACAGACGTTTATTCCGCCTTCTTCCGTAAACTTGATTGAGTTTTCCAGCAGGATCTTCAGTACGTGGGAAAGCTTTTCCGCATCCCCGACCAGCATCGACGGTATCCCCGGATCGATATCAAATACCAGCTCCAGTTGATTCCTGCTGCTCTGCATTGCCGTCATCGTGATCACGTCATTGAGCACGGAAATGATCATGTACTCTTCCCTCGCCGGGACCAGCGTGCCCTCTACAATCTCCGTATAGTCCAGCATATTATTGATCTGATTGGACAGGCGCTTTCCCGCCAGCTGTATGGACTGCATATCTGTCCGAAGCTCGGGAGAAAGATCCTTCTCCATAGCCACCTCGCTGATCCCCAGCACCATATTGATCGGTGTTCGCAGCTCATGGGATACATTCGACAAAAACACCGCGTTCTGCCGTCCCGCGGTCTCCAGCTGCGCAAATGCGGCATCATACCGCTTTTTGTCCGCCCGCCTCCTGTTATGCCGGTGCCTGGCGATCTCCACCGACCCTGCCGTCACTGCGATCCCCAGCCCCAGACGTATGATGTCCCGGGTCTCCATGCCGGAATAGATGGTATGCAGATACAGAAAATGATACAGCAGTATCAGCACATACAGAGCAGCGATCATGTACAGCAGCCGCTTTTTATCCAGCATGGAAAACATCAGGACCATAATGCAGGCCACGGCCGGTAGATCGTAAAGACTGTCCCCATGTATCCCAAAGAAGAAAAATTCCACCAGCAAAAGGCCGGCGCACAGATAATCATAAAACGTTCCCGAGCAGGTCCTTCCGATATGCAGGCACCAGATGCTGACACTGCCGATCACGATCAAAGGGGTCATCCACATCTCCCACGACATCGCCATCGTGATCAGGATCAGGATTACGCTGAATACACTGACCGTAGCCGCCTGGAGCAACTGCATACTTATCTGTTCTTCCGTTCTCATCTCTTGATCAAACTCCTTTGCAATTCATCTCCCCGTGATTCTTCGAATCTACGTGAATCCTATTTTAGAACAGATCGCATGTAAAATCAAGTATTACAGACTGAGATTCTTACTATTCACGGTCTGACCGGTTACAGTTCACGGCATGTGAACTGTAACGCATCCAGCACAATGAAAATCGCCTAAAGACGAGGGGCCGGATACCTGAAACCGCTGCTTTACTGACCGGATGCCTTGCGTTGGAGCGCAAGACACCATGAACAGCAACCTCAGATCCCCGCGATTCTCCCCGCTGTCCGATAGGCTCCCCGGTACACTCCGTACATCACTCCGACGATCGCGGCCATCAGCAAGATCTCCGCCATCAGCATTTTTACCTCAAAGACCTGCAGGCTCATATCGTTAAAATACGTCAAAAGCAGGGAAAAACCTCCGGAGATCGCGCACCCTGCAGCCACGGGATAAGCGAAAATCCGGCGCAGCTGTACCCGGATGACCTGTTTCACATACGCCCTGTCCGCCCCCAGCTTTTTCAGATCCTCAAAAAGCTGCCGGTTGTCCATGGCAATGGTGATGCTCCGGACATAGCTCATCATGCCTGCCGCCGTCAGCGAGATTGCAGAGACATAGATGCTGAGCAGGACAAATACCGCTACCATTTCCATGGCCTCCGCCTGCAGCAGGACCTTCGAAAACGGAGCGTACTTCCACTCCTGGATCAGCCGGGGATTGTCCGGCGACAGATCGATCTCTCCGGCATAGCTGTAGTCCCTTCCTTCCGCCAGCGCCAGCTCCTCCTCCCGGGCATCATACAGCGTATAATGGTTGGAAGTTGCTGTTGCCCGGGCGGTCATTTCCTGCTTCAGCGCATCTGCGAAATCATAGGTTTCCATCACATGCTTCACGTTAAATAAGATATGTTTTTCCTTCCCTTCCTCCGAAATTCCTTCGGCAAACCGGCGGTAGTCCTCATCCGCCAGCACAAAAGCAAAGGGATCGCTGACAAGATTCAGATTGCCGCACTCCACGGTTCCCATAAACCGCGGCTTCATCTCCTCTTCGGAGCCGGAAAAGCGGATTGCGTTCAGGCAGTCATAGTCGGTCCAGAAGGACTCCGGGGATCCTTCCGCGGCAACAGTCCGGTACTCCCCGCTGCCCAGCGTAACCTGGCTCCCGGAAATCCTCGCGAAATCAGAAGCCGATACAAAGGAAGCCAGCTTTTCATATTCCACGTCAAAGTATCGTCTCTGTTCATCCATATCTCTCCCTGTATAGCGGATGACCAGCTCCAGTGAGTCCAGTTCTTCAAAGGAAGTCATCTCCACGCCGTATTCCTCTGCCAGCTCCCGGATCTCCTCCTCTCCCATCTGCGCTTCCCCGGCCGGATAGTGGAGGGAATAGTCATACGGCATATCGCTGCCTCCTTCTGTCACGCTGTAATAATACATCACGCCCCAGAAGGCCGACAGCACGATCACGAACACCAGCAAGGAGATCACGCACATATTCCGGGTAGTTTGCCTGGCTGCAAAACGCATCAGATTGGTGGAAATGATATTGCTGTAGTATGTTTCCGGATGTTTCCCTTTCCGGGACTGCCCCACGGCGCTCAGGATCACCAGATACAGGCCTGCCGCACAGACCAGCCAAGTCAGATTCCAGACGGCCGGCATCCCCTGGCGAAACAGCCGGACCGTCAGTTGTGGGACTGCCATGGCCAGAAAGAGGCCCGATACGATCAGCAGGATTCCCAGTTTTTTGCTCCACGGACTGATTTCTCGAATCATCTCCGTCTTTCGTCCGGCATTCAGGATCTCCATAATGTCTGCCCGGCGGATGAAACGGATCCCCAGGAACAGGATGCACAGCGACAGCGCCACCGCAAACAGCAGTCCCGCAAATACGCCCGCGATCCCGAAGCGGTATTGCATCTGCTGCGTGTCGATCACCAGCATCCGAAACAAAAGCCAGATCAGATAAGAGACCGGCAGAGCCGCCGCCAGACCGGAAAGGATATAGATTCCCACCGAAGCGCGCAGCTCTGAGAACAGCTGACGGGACAGTTCTTTTTTCTCTGCCCCCAGAGCCAGCATCACCCCGAATTCCCTGCTTTTTTGTCGGAAAAACAAACTGCTTCCGTACAGGGTAAAGAGCAGGCAGCCCACCGCCACCGCCACCAGCATGAGCCACATCAGCTTCCTCGTATCTCCGCCCGGCGGAAGGGCCTCCTGGATTGAGGGCGAGAAAAACATCATCGCAAAGGAAGACACCAGGAGCATGGATAAAAAGATGCAGATTCCAAGCAGCCGGTACTGGTCCTTGTTTTTTCTGCGAAGCTTTTCCGTGATCTTATGCATTGTCATCGCTGTCACCTCCCAGGGTACGGATGGTATTCAGTAGCTCATCCATGAATGCTCTTCTTCCGCCGCTTCGTGTCAGCTCCCCATAGACCTGCCCGTCCTTCAGGACGACTACCCGGTCACAGAAGGAGGCCGCAAAGCTGTCATGAGTGACCATGAAAATAGTCGCGCCCAGCTCCTGCTTCGCCTGTAAAAACGCGTCGATCACAGCTTTGCAGGACTTGCTGTCCAGATTCCCGGTGGGCTCGTCGGCAAGAATGACATAAGGCTGGTTCATCAGTGCCCTTGCCACCGCGGTACGCTGCTTCTCCCCGCCGGAAATCTCGACAGGATATTTTTCCATGATCTTCTCAATGCCGAAAAGCCGGCAGATATTCCTCGCCTTTTCTTCCATCTGCACCACCGGGCGGCGTGCAATGATCTGGGGAAGGCAGATATTCTCGAACACACTCAGGCCGTCCAGAAGCATAAAATCCTGAAAGACGAACCCCATCTGCCGGTTGCGGACTCTGGCCAGCTCCGTTTCATTCAGATCGGAAATGTCCTGGTCTGCCAGAACGATGCTCCCCTGCTCATGTGGAATAAAGCAGGAAATGCAGTTCAGCAGGGTGGTTTTGCCCGATCCAGACGGCCCCATGACGGCCACAAACTCCCCTTTTTCCACCCTCAGTGATACGTCCTTTAATACCGGATACACCAGGCTTCCCGATGTATAGCTTTTTGATAAATGCCTGACCTGCAGCATAAAACAATCCCTCCTTTGATAAAAATGGTTTCTAAAATAGTTCCGACTGTAAATAGTTTAAATACTTTTTGTATGGAACGCATTGCGGAAACTGTCATGTTTGGTATCGATTTTGTAAAGTTTGCGCCGGAATGCTGGAACTGCATTTACAAATCCGGGGTTTTTCTGTAAACTAAGGAGCTGTAGGAACTGTGTTCCTCAGAAAGGAAGGACCCCTATGATCAGCATCGGAATCTGTGATGATGAGGCTCCCACGCGCCGTGCCCTCCGCACTCCTCTGGAGCGGAAGCTGCAGCTGCTTGGAATCTCTTACCGTATTTTGGAATACGACTCCGGCGAAGCATTGTTTTCACATCCGGAGCGCGAATATTTGGATATTTTATTTCTGGATATTGAAATGAAACAGATGAACGGCATGGAAACCGCCAAAAATCTGAGAAAAAGGAACTCCCATACGCTCCTGATCTTCGTAACCGCTTACCCTGACTTTGTATTTCAGGGATATGAGGTGCATGCCTTCCATTATATTCTGAAGCCCTATGAGGAGCACAAGATCCAGGCCGTTCTGGAGCAGGCATTGGAAGAGCTCGGGAGGGACCGGGAACCGTATTTTACCCTGGAGCGGAAATCCGGTATTCTGAAAATCCCTTTGAAAAAGGTCCTGGCTTTTTCCAGTGACCGAAGGAAGGTTGTGATCTTCCTGAATGACGGAAGCAGACCTGATTTTTACGGGAAGCTGGATGAGGTGGAGTCCGGACTGCCGGACTATTTTGTACGCTGCCACAACCGGCATCTGGTGAACCTGAACTTTGTAAGCGCTCTGGAAAAAGACCGCTGTATCTGCGGGGCATTGCAGTTTCCGGTCAGCCGTGCCTTCCGCCAGCCCCTGGAAATTGCCTTTGCCCGTCTCCTGCTGCGGTGAGCTAAAACGCTGTTTTGGAGTTGTAGAAAAATAGGAGAATCACCATGGATCTTATATCTGTTATGTATAATGTCGGCAAAATCCCTAATTGCATACAGGGTTTCCTGTTTTACCGGATTCTATGCCATTTTGCGCAGAAACGGGACGGAAAGCTCTGGAGCGCGGCCGGATATATTTCCTGCGCCTGCCTCTCCAACATGATTATCTATCCGAATGATTTTTTTAATGTGGTCCTGGAACTGGTCTGGTTTCTTGCACTGATGCTGCTCGCCTTCCAGGGCAGTATCTGGCAGCGTCTGGCTGCCGTGGCCGTCCT
>ERZ808040.515-NODE-515-length-32569-cov-9.460544_pt1 | contig 32569 bp, 26 predicted proteins | sample MGYA00380191_ERZ808040 | MGnify/ENA primary metagenome ERZ808040 (study PRJEB31490, sample SAMN06133395) | mouse gut metagenome | isolation source: J6 | host: mice | place: China: Chengdu | collected 2015-05 ...
TGAATCACTAAACTCGTTCATGACATATATTAACATAGATTCCAAAAATATACAAATTATTTCACGACAGTTCCTAATACCATTGTCAAAATAACAGCATTGATAAAATTCAGTGCTGCCCTCTCTAATATATGGAAATGTATCTCCAGCCCGAACCCAAACAACAGATTCAATACACTGTTTAACAACGTTGCAAAAGTAAAAAATAAGCAAAATAAAATGATTGTTCTCTTGAGTTTTTCCAGCATGATTTTATCCACCTTTAAAACAAATCCCATTGGCAATTTTCGCAGATATATTTTACAAGCTCACCATTGTCTTTTTCCTTTTCTATACAGTAGCATTCCAGCCAAAAATCACTACTCTCGTCCAGTAACTTCGGGTATTCCTGCATCATTTGAAATAAATACGTCTCTTCCAGTATTTGTGCTGCTTCTTTGGGGGAAACATTTTCTTTGGCAGCTATGACAGTATCCGTAAACTCCTCTAATCTTCGGGGATCCAAGAGCCCTTTGTTTTTCCAGCGTACCGTTCTTTCTATCGCCCAGTAATCTCCTTCTTCTATATCGGGAACTGCACTCATTTCACCACGTTTTTCGTAATAAACATAATTAAAGTATTTCTCTTTGCTGAAATCATCCCATACGCTAAAACGATTATAGCCTCCCAAGAAAATAACTTCTCCGTTTTTTACCAGACACTGTATGCCGTCATCTTCCTGCCAGTCACAGCCTCCGTACAGATTGAGAACTCGGTCAGAATCCTTCACAGGCACTGCTGGTTCCTCTATGTACAAAACCTCAAAACAAATATATTGCAACATATCCAGTAATTGTTCATGGGGAAACGGCTCTTCATCACCATAGTATAATTCCCCTATAGAAGTCGTTTCCAAGAGATCCTCCAGATAAAATTGTGCATATTTACATATTTGAAGAATCAGCGCTTCATCCACCTTCTGTAAATATTCCAGACACTTCTGGGCATATTCTAAAGATGTTCCTTCCCAGCATATGACATGGATTTCCTTCTTGAAATATGGAAAAAAGGCTGTCCCTTCTATTTCATTATATTCATTTGTAAAATAGTTTTTTAATAACATCGTCCCTCCTTGGCAAATGCCCCGAATTGATTGAGAATTGCCGGCACGTCCGCCATGTCATCCAAAATGAGATCCAGACAGTTTCGGATACTGCATGCGTCCTCATGAACCAGATAATTCTTTCCTTTCTGATCTATATAGGTTTGTCCGTCCACCACATAATACTATGGGTTCTGCCTGTCACCGCACAGACATGCCATCATGTAACGCCCTGCCTCCTGCTGCAATACAAGATGAAACGGATACCACGGCTCTGACGCGTTTTGGGGGTTCCATGACAGGCACAGGCTGCAAAGTTTGTCCTGCATAAACTTCGCCAGCGAAAACCGTACCTCCTCTGTCTTTCCACCAAGCAGATCAATTATATCATTATAATCCTTCCTTTACAATCCATTTGAACTACTCCTTTTTAATGAAATCCTTTTCCTCATAACGAGAGAAAAAATTAGTTTTCAAAAAGGATTATTAGATGTATAATATAAACAACGAAAGAAGGGGATATATTTGAGTACAAAGGAACAGACATATCAGCAAGACTTAGAGCGTCTGAAATCACTCCGATATATGGACGATGATTTTATGACTGTCTGCCTTGCAGATAATTATGAGGGTGTGGAACTGATACTTCGAATAATTTTAGGGCAGGAAGATATAAAAATTAAGTCAGTCAGGACACAAGAGCCATTAAAGAATTTGCAGGGGCGTTCTGCTATTTTAGACGTTCATGCAGTTGACAGCACCATGAAAGAATTTGATGTTGAAATTCAAAGAAAAGATTCTGGCGCAGGCGCTAAAAGGGCAAGACACAACAGCAGTCTGTTGGACGCGCATATTTTAAAACCCGGAGATGATACAGAAGATCTTCCCGACAGCTATGTGATTTTTATTACAGAAAACGATGTTATGGGAAAAAACCAAGCCATATATCACATACAACGTTATATGGAAACCAATGAGGGAAAGGAATTGTTTGGTGACGGTTCGCATATTATATATGTTAATGGTAAATACAGGGGAAATGATGCAATCGGTAAGTTAATGTACGATTTTTCATGTACCAATCCCGAAGATATGAACTATGAAGTACTTGCAAAAAAAGCAAGGTATTACAAGCAGGACGAGAAAGGAGTTGCAGCTATGTGTAAAATTATGGAAGATATGAGAAATGAAGCAGCATTGAATAGGGCGAAAAAAACAGCAATTCATTTAATTAAACTGGACAAAATGTCTTTGGAAGATATTGCAGAAGCTACAGAATTACCACTTGATGTTGTTAGGGAATTGGAAATTGAGGTTATGCAGTTGGCGTAATCAAAGACTACATTGGATTCGAAGGGTTCACCGTCCCTCCGAAATGCTGATATCGGCATTTCGGAGGTTTTTTACTAAACCAGAACAGTGCAGGATTTTGTCTAAAATGCGCCGCTCCATATCTTGTTGTTGTCGGCGGAAGTGATTTTGAAGGTTACGGTTTTGATGCCGCTGTAACCGCCTGCGGGACTGCCTTTGATCAGGATTGTGGCGGTGCCTTTTTGGGTGTTGTTGTACCAGCCGGCGATGTGATAGTCCTCTCCTTCGGTGAGGTAAGTCTTGGTTTTTCCTGTCTTTGTGTAGAGTCTTACTTGGGGACAAATTGGGGCGCCGCTGTACTGCTGCGGGGCGATTTTGTCGGCTTTTGTTTTGGCGAGGTCTCTTACTTCGGCGGCGTTTCGGACGGTATAGACTGCGCTCAGGGTGCCGCTGTAACTGCTGCCTTGCGCTGCTGTCACTATTACGCGGATCTGGGTTCCGTTTGTGATGGTGTCGGTTTTGCTGATTTCCTGCCCGGTGGCGGCACTGGTGTATTGAACGGTGTAGTCGGTCTTTTGTCTGAGCTGCCTGCCGTCGAGGTCGTAAACCTTGGGGACAGCGTAATAGGCGCTGCCTTTCTTTTTGGCATTGTAGGGCTTGTCAGTGACTGCTATGGTTAATCCGTTTAAGTTCTGTCTGTCAATGCGGTAGGTTTTTGTGACGGTTCCGCTGTAGTTTCCAATGCCGCTGATGGTGACGGCGGGCTGTTTGGCACTGCGGTCTGGCGTGCTGTTGGGGTATACTGCGGTGTTGTTTTTGTATTTTAATTTGTAGTCAATGTTTTCCCGCAGGACAGAAGCTGTCCCATTGTATGTGTGCGTGATTACGGGTTTTGGCTTTGCACCGCCTTTTGCATAGGGAGCGGCGTCAGGCAGCTGGATTGTGACTGTGCCTGTATTTTCTCCTGTGGAAAGGTCATATCTGCCAATGGTGTAAGCCGCTTTCAGGGTGCCGCTGTAGCCTTTCTGGGGATTGCCTGTAATGATGATAGCAGCTTTTCCTGTTTTTGTGTTGTTCCTGTATCTGACTGTATACGCATCCGCCGGAACTGGCGTGCCAGTGCCATTTCTGCCTGTAAATACTGTGATGCCTGTCGGCTCTACCGGGGCTCCTGTGTAGGAATACGTTTTTTCCAGACCGGCGACGGAGCCTTTTTTCAAATCAGTTCCTGTGATCTGGATGGGAATGCGTTTTTCGCCTGCGTAAATGCTTGTCTGTGCCGCTTCAATAATGAGCGTTGCTGTGCCGGCAGCGTCGGCGTTTTCTGTTCTGACGGTGTAATCAATGCCCTGTGTGAGGGTTGTTTTGCCGACTTTTACAGTAAGGTTTTTTAGATCGTTTTCAAGCTGTGTATTTTGTTCTGATGCCTGATAGGGATAACTTTTGTCAATCCCTGTCACTCTGGCGCTGTTTAGGAGCGGGGTGCCCTTGGGCTTCACGTGGAATTTGCGCGTGATGCTGCCGGTGTAGTTTCCTGTCCCGCTGATTGTGATGTCGTATCCGTCTGTGGCGGCGGTTGTGATGTTTTTGTCGTGGGAAAGGATGTAGTCTTTCTTTTCCTTTAGCTTTTTCCCGTTCCATGTGACGGTGACGGCAGGTTTGAGCGTTTTGCCTGTTGCAGTGGCGGTCGCGACGGCGGCGGAAATGTTGTTTTGCATTTCCCTGCCCAGATCAACTTTTTCGATCGTAAAGGTCTGTGTGGCTTTTCCCCTGTAGCTTCCTTTGCCTGACACGGTAATCTGCGCGGTGCCTGCGTTTTTGTTGTTTTTGTAGGAAAGGGTGTACTCTGTTTTTTCCTGTAAGAGCGTGCTGTTGTGGTACACTTTGATGCCATCCTGCGTGATTGCAGTTCCTGTGTAGGGGACGGAATGCTGCAAGCCGCTGATCCACAAGCCCTCGTGTTTTTCCTCAACAGGCGGTTTTACAGGGATGGTTTCAGTGTAGGTATTGCCGCAGCGTTTGCAGGTGTATGTTTTTTCGCCCTCGGCTTCCCCGGTCGGCTCTTTTGTCACTTCGCCATCGTTGTAGTCGTGTCCGAGCGCGGGAAGTTTTTCGCCGTCCCTGATTTTGTCGCCGCAGGTTTTGCAGTACGTGTCGCCGCTGTAGCCGCCGTGTTCACAACCGGGCTGCACCACGTCCCGGATTTCGGTGTCATTGTGGGTGCAGTTTACTTTTGTGATGGTGATGGTCTGTGTGGTGGCCTCATAGTTGTCTTTGTCCGCGCCTGTGTAGACTGCTGTCGCGGTGACGGCGGTGCCAAAGGGGAGCGGGGTTTCCCTGTCTGTATCCTGCCACTGCCAGTTTTCGGGGAGCGGTACATCGCCTACGGTTTTACGGTTTTCGGATACGGTTATGGTTTCAGCGGGCAGACTTTGCGGGTTTGCCGCCTTGTTTACAGTAATTTGGACAGCGGCTTCCTGCTCCGCTTTTTCGTAGTTTTTTCCTTCCCCGAGGAAAATTTTTATAACGGCGGTTCCTGCATTTTTGATGGAAACAGTTCCGTCGTCCTCTATATTTATGACACTTGTGTCAGCTATTGGTGTGCCTGTTGTGTCCTTGCTGCCTGTTACCTGATAGGTGATTTTGCCGTCGCTTTCGGTTGTGTAATTGAGTTGGAAACCGGGTTCGCCGTAGGTTTTTATGACACTTGTGTCAGTTAGTTGCAGCGTGCCTTTGGCTTTTCGGATGGTTATATCTGTTTTTACTGCGCCTGCGGGCTGTGTCAGGGTGTAGTTGTCTTTGGCGGTTCCGCTAAGCGTCAGGTTTTCGGGCAGGGTGACGGTGGTGTAATGCCCTGCGTCAGGGCTCTCTAAGGTGCCTGTCAGACCGCCTGCGGGTATGGGCACGGCGACGGCGTCACCTGTGATAACGCCTGCGAGGGTGACTGCGGTTATCTGTACGGTGTCTGTTTTGTCGTATTCGCGCTCCTGTGCCGTGACGTTTGTGATGGTCACGGGCTTGGGGGCGATGGGGAACTGCATTGTTTTTTCGATGTTGTCTGTATTTTTGTCTGATGCGCCTTTTATGGTGACGGAGGCGGTTCCCGCGTCTGTGTTGTCGGTGTAGTCTAGTGTGTAGTCGTCGGGCGCGGTCAGTTCTTCGCCGTCGCGTGTGACGGTGACAGCGGGCGTGTGAGGGGTTTTGTCATAGACAAGTTCCTGTGCGCCGTTTAGGGTGATTTCAACGGTGGAGCCACAGATGCAGGTTCCTGTCTGTGTTGTCTCATTGCCTTTGTAGTCGTAAGTGCAGGGCACGGCGGTTTCGGTGAGGGCGCAGGCTTTGCAGGTTTGGTTGTGCGTGCCTGTGTTTGTGATATGCTCTACGCTCCAAACGTGTTCAGTGCAGGGTTTGATGGTGACTGTACCCTTTAACACGGCGGTTTGGCGAATGACAGAATGTATGTCGGAAGCTGTGCTCTCCAAGCCTTCCGTAATGGGCTGATTACCGCGGAAATAAGCATACTTTTCGTTTTTTGTATTGTCCAAAAGGTCAAGAAGGTTCAAAGGAGTATCCTGTCTTGCCTCCCAATAAATCCCAGTGCTATTTGAGGTATAGGTTCCGCCCGACAGGGCTATATCCGCATTTGCACCCCAAATATACAAACCGTCCACGTCTCCCCTTACTTCCACGTTTCCTGAAATCTTTAAGGATGTAGCGTCTTGAACATAAATGCCAGTATTTCTCCCGATAATGATGCCGCCTTGAATGTCTGCGGTTCCCTCCACATAAATACCGTTAATTTTTCCAGTGATTGTCCCGATGCCTGTAATGGTTAAGGTTTCCTGTCTGCCGATATAAATTGTATTTGCATCGGAAGAAATGGTATGCCCGTTCAGTTCCAGTGTAAAGCTGTTTCCTGTTTGGTCGGACTGTATCGGAAGTTCAAGAAATGCAAATTTGCCGCTTTCAACAGTTCCTTCCACGTCGCGCAGCAGCGTTATGGTTGCGCCGTTGTTTTCCGCCGCGAAGGCGTCGGGCAGTTTTCCTACGTAGCGTGTTGTTTTGTCGGGCATGGTAATTGTTGCGTCGGCGGTGATTGTCACGTCAAAATCCGCCTGCGCGTCCGTCATGGTTTCGGTTCCGATGAACTTGACAGTGAAGGGCTTCTTTTTGTTGAGCAGGTCGTTTAGACTGTTATTTGGCAGGAGGGTTGTGTCCGCCTGCATGGTGTATGTGCCGCTGCTGTCGGCAGTTGCGGGCGCGGATAGCTGTGTATCGCCGTAAAAAACTGCCATTTCGCCTGCTGTTGGGGCAGACTTGACGGTTTTTGTTTTGCCACTGTCGGCGGCTTGGTATGCGGGGGTGGCTTTGACAGTGATGGTGTCGCCATAAGCAAAGGTGTCCGCAGCGGTTATGCCATCTTGGGTATATGTATTGACTTTTTCAGTTAATACCATGGCGGATTTTGCGATTGGTATTTCTTTGGATATGGTCGTGTTGTCGGACTGGCGGGTGTATTTCACTGTGCAGGTTAATCCGTCGGCGGCCCAGCTATAGTCCGTTGTCCAGTTGGTTTCATTATAGTCTACGGTAAAGCCTTTGCCGCAGACAGGGATTGTTTCGGGAACGGTGACAAGTTCCTTTATTTTTTCCGTTATGTCTTCCTGCCAGTACAAACCATCGGGGACAGTGACAGCGTCGGCGTTCATGTCCATTTCGAAGGCGCCGTCTCCGCTCAGAGTACCGCTGCCTTTTAAGGATTTCGGCGAAACTATGTGCATTGTACCGTTGTTGGTCAGGGTGACGCCTTCGGGGAGGGTGAGGGCTGCGCCTTCAGGTATAGTCAGGGTTTCGCCTTCGGCTATGGTAAAGCTTTGAGGAAGCCGTGCGTTACCGTAAACGACATACCTTTTATGCATGGTGTCCGATTGATAATACGATAACATCGTGTCTGCAATGGTACTGTCCTCGTCTATTTTTACCTCGTCAATCGCTGCACGGATTGCATAAACATATTCGCTTCCTGTTTTGATGGTCGAATTTTTGATTTCAGCCTTGTCGCAGTGCATTCCCAAAAGACCGCCGTTCATTTCCACAGTTGAATTAGTGATGTACGCGTTGTGTGTTATGGGCGGATTGGGCGGATTACTTGTCGTGTACTTCATGTAAATGCACAAACCGTCGGGATTTGGATTCGTGACAGTTACAGTGCTGTCCATTATCGTCATGTTTTGGTGCATATAGATGCCGCAAACTGCGTCAGGGGTTGTGTTCGTGACGGTCAGCTTGCTGTGATTTTTTACAATAAGGGAACCTTGGTTAATATACAAATAAGAAGCTTTCCCATTACATTGCACGTTTAGTTCTGCGTTATCAATTGTGAGATCCCAATTAGGCCAAACATGTTGAGTGGTGTCGAAGTTTACACGGACGCCATCCTTTATGATTAAATTTTGGGGCATGAAAAAACCGCCGCCATCAATGCTTTTAAATGAGAGGGTTGCATCTGCTTCGCCCGTAATTGTGACGGTTTCAGGATAAGGTATGCCTGAAAAAAAGCCGCCGCTTGTCTGGACGATATTGTCACCTTTTAAGAAAATAGTCAGGTCGTTGTCGTCTTTTGTGCGTATGAAGTTAACGTTTGTATCCGTAAGGCTAAAATTGTCAAGTGTCAGGGTGTCGCTTTGGCTTTGGCGGTCGTAAGTCCAGCCGTCGCCTGATGTGGAACCAGTGATTTCAATGCCGCAAAAAGTCATGATGACATCGGCGGCTTTATCCTCAGTTCCAACGGCGATTTCAGCGGCAGTCTCAATGATGGTTTCGCTTTCCGTGATGGTTTCACTTTCGTTAGCGTTTTCGCTGTTCAATTCGCTTTCAATGGTGCTTTCTGTGGTGCTTTCTGTGTTCGGTTCTGCTGCCGTTTTATCATTGTCAATTTGTTCTTCCTGCGTCTGCGCAGGGACAGGAGCGCCGTTTTCATCCTCCTGTGTTGGAGAAAGATCAGTTTCGGTTTCCTCTTGCTCCTCTGCTGGGGAAGGCGTAGTCTGGACTTCCTCCTGCTCTATCGTCGAAGAAAGTATGGCTTCATCTTCTTTCTGTTCGTCTTGCGTTTCTTCCTGCTGCTTTGGTGCGGCGTATGCCGTTATGCTGAGGTGTTCTGTGGGTATTTGGGCGCACAGCAGCACGGACAGCAGGATTGCGAGAATGCGTTTTATGTTCTTTTTTGGTTTCTGCGTCATATTTCTAATCCTCCATTTTTGTGATATCTGCAAATTTCTGGGTGTCGGTTCTCCTATCCGTATCTGGATGGCGCTTTGACGCGGTCTTTTCTGCACACAAAAAGACCGCCCAAACGCAACGGCATATACGCCTTGCGCCTGACGGTCCTATTATCACAAAAATCGTCTAATGACAAAAAAACAGATTTATAAGCGTCTGTCTGTCTGTCTGTCTGTCTGTCTGTCTGTCTGTCTGTCTGTCTGTCTGTCTGTCTGTCTGTCTGTCTGTCTAAAATTGTCTCATCACTGAACATACCACGCAACCTCTTCCTACAGTTCCTTACCATTTTCGGCGATAATTTTCTCTGCCACGATTTACAGGCATCTATTATCAGTATACATATTTGCGCGTTTTTTTCTATAGATGTGGCACGAATGGTTAAAATCTGGCACGAATGGTTAAAAAGTGCAGGTTCGTCTGATTCAGTGTTTCTCCGTTTTTATTCTTTGATCTTATCAATTCCTGTAATATTTACATTAAGACTTGCAAGTATCACTTTTAATTCGTCATATCTTTTTTTCATCCCCTTATAGGCTTCAGAATCTTTTTCTGATAGCAGCATCCAGTCTTGAAGCCGTGAAAACTCTTCAACGGTTATTTTCATAAGTTCTTCTTTGCTCATTTCTTCTACCATCCTTCCACCGCCTTTATATCATGAAACAGTTGTTATATGTTACGTTTATTATAACGGATTCTCAATAGCATGTAAAGTCAATATTTTGCTGCTGTTCACACAGCCAATTTTGTGCTATGATACAATGAGTGATAAATTATTTTCGATGTTAGAATAAAAGGGGGGCTTTCCATGCGGATTGCCATTGTCGATGATATTGTGTCAGATCAGGAAGGCTTAAAATCAGCGCTTGCTGCACAGCTAGACCGTCTTTTCATTGATGCTGTAATCTTGTGTTTTGATTCCGGCGCTGCGTTCCTTACTGCCGCTGGCAGAGAACGGTTTGACCTTGTATTTCTCGATATCTATATGGGAAATGAAAACGGTGTGCACACGGCGGAGGCGCTGCGCCGCTTTGATACGGACTGCCTGCTGGTGTTCACCACTACCTCCACCGAACATGCCCTAGACGGTTTCCGTGTCCGGGCTTTTCATTATCTGGTAAAACCCTGCACAGAAGCGGTCCTTACGGCTCTGTTTGACGAGATCGCCAGACGGCTCCTGATCGGTGACAAATATATAGATGTGAACACCGCAGGCGGTTCCATACGCCTGCGTTTTGGAGAAATTCTCTATGCAGAGCATCACCAGCATCATATGCATATCTACAGGACAGACGGGTCGGAAATTATGACCCGCCAGACTTTCCATGAGTTTAGCGCGTGTCTTGCGGACAGGCGTTTCTTCTCATGCAGCCGCGGTACCATCCTGAACATGGAACACGCCGCAGATTTTGACGGCACAGAGTTTATTCTGAAAAATGGAAAGAGAATTTCTGTCAGCCGCGGCCTTGCCAAAAATGCCAAGACAGCTTTTGGTGATTTTCTATTTGAAAGGAGGGTTTGTCAATGACACAGTTTTTATGTACTGCATTAGAACTTATGATCTTGCTGCCGGGAATGCTTGTCGCATACCTGCCGATGAGAGACTGCCTGCGGATACCGCCCGCAAAGCTTGCAGCGGTAACTGTTCCGCTGGTTCTCTTTCTCTGTGCTGCCTGCGGCGCTGTAAGCTGTCTTTTCCATGTGGGAACGGTCTGGCTGTTTTTCCCCGCCACTGCTATAATGGGATTTTTCTATGTCCATACGCTCAGTATTACCCGCTGGAAGTCTATCAGTGTCTTTCTTGCCATATGCGGCGTTTTCTCCTGTCTGGGCAGCACTGCCATAGCGGTGAATGGTATCCTGAGTCCGGGCGATTTTGCGCCGCCCCTCTCTCTGCGCGGTGCTTTGTTCTGGCTTGTGCTGTGCTGTGTATCGGTACTGGCTGTCTGGCATCCTACGACACATGCCTCCAAGAAGCTGCTGGAGGAGGATGCTTTTGCACAGACGTGGTATATGTTTTGGCTTCTGCCGATTTTATTTATCGGTCTGAACTTTTTTATGATTCCAAAGAATCCAAATATCCTGACATATGGACGGCTCCGGCTGCTTTATATTCTGTTCAGCTTTGTGCTGCTGGTTTTGCTATTGTTGTTCTATGCGCTCTTCTATCTCATGGCGTCCAGCTTAAACCGCAATGACCGCCTGCGGCGCGAGAACCAGCTTCTCTCCATGCAGCAGGCGCGGTACGCCAGCCTCCGCGCTGCCATTGAGCAGACGCGCCACGCACGGCACGATATGCGCCACCATTTCCACATTCTACAGAGCTTTGCCGCACAGAAGAAATGGGAAAGCCTGACTGCATACCTTGACGAAGTGCAGGGCAGCATCCCAGACAGTGATCTTGGTCTGTGCCAGAATACTGCCGTGGATGGCGTGGCAGGCTATTTCGCGGCACTTTACAGAGAACACGGCATCCCGCTCACATTTTCGCTTGATCTGCCTGCCCAGCTTCCGGTATTGGAGATTGAGTTGTGTTCCGTATTGTCCAACCTCCTTGAAAATGCGTTGGAGGCAGGTATCAAGACTGCCCCCGATAGGCGTCAGACCAGCGTGCAGGCATACTTATACTCTGAATACATGGTGCTGCTGTCCGTGGAGAATACCTATGATAAAATGATACGGGAGAAAGACGGTGTGTTCCTCTCCTCCAAGCGTCCGGGGGAGGGCATAGGTTTACAAGCGGTGCGCCATACCGCGGAAAAGAACGGCGGATACAGCCGGTTCCACTATGAGGCGGGGAAATTTACCGCGAATGTCATACTGCGGGGCGGGAAGTGGGATGCATGACTCCCTACTCCTGCGCCAAGATCCCCGCAATCTTCTTAATCATCTCATCCTCTTTCAGCCGAAACTTGATCTCTACTCTTCTGGAAGCAGACATATCTACCTCTTTTGTGGGATTTCCTGCGCTGTCCTTCTGGTAAACTGGATTGCTCCACGATTTTCCGTTGACTGTCAGAAGCTTTTGAAGCTGTGTAATCTCTGTCTCGCTGAGTCCGTTCCTTTCATCGAGACAGAAATCCGCCACCGCATTTGCGCGCTCATAGGATAGCTCCATGTTGCTCTGATACCCCCCGTCTGTGTCTGTATGCCCCTCAATAATAATCTCGGCAATATAATCGCGAAACTGGTCCTGAAGCAGCACATCGAGGTATTTGGGAATAATGTTTTGCAGCGTCTCCTTACTCTCTGCTGTCAGCGAGGCGCTGTTATACCGGAAAAGCACATCCGATGAAAATGTAATGGAGCCTGTCTGTGCATCCACTTTCATCGTAGAATTGCTGAAAGCTGATTGCAGCGCCCCGATAATATCTGTGCGGATACCGACGATATCCTGCAATTCCTGCTTTGTCGTCGTCAGCTCCTGTTTTGCATTTTCGATCTCCAGATAGGCATTGTTGAGTTCTTCCTGTGTCAGAGCTGCCTGTTCATAAGCCTGCTGTAATTCCGCCAGCGACAATGCCAGCTCCTCATTGGATTTCTCGAGCTCTGACTTGGAAAGCTCCAAATCAGCGATTGTCGCATCTAACTTGCTCTGTGCGGTGCTCAGATCAAGCCTTGTCCGATCGAGATCATTTGTTTTCTGTCTGTATATCGCAAGCGTTATCGCAATCAGCAATATAAAGATCAGCAAAAGCGCTGCCATCATGTCTGAATAAGACTGCCAGTAGCTGTGCTCCGCGTATACTTTTCTGTTTCTTCGCCTATTTTTCATACAAATTCCTCATCTGCTCAAATGTATATAGCTGGCTGCTGATCTCATCACTCATATCGCTGCACAGATCTGCCAGCATTTCCTTCTGGTCATCAAGCTGTTTTGCAAACAGCTCCTGCCTCTCCATGACACTTGAGAGCGCCTCCTGTACACTGCGGTTTACGTCCACTAAGGTTGTGACTGCCTCCACCATTTCCGCAACATTTGCCGTGCTGGCAGCCTGCGATTCTCCCGCATTTTTCAAGACATTTCCAAGCTTCTTAAAATCCGTATCCAAGGCTGCATGCATCTGTTGTGTGAATTGGTCTACAATCCGCCCCACGCCTGCTGTCTGCTCCGCCGCGTTGCCTTTCATCACTTCAAGCATCTGTTTGAGGGAGTTTGCCATCCCTGCCTGATAGACAAGCATCGTTGCAGCAGTTTCATCCTCATTCATGATGGGCGGCTGTGTGGTCTGCCGAAACACATTTAGAAATTCATCGAGCGTCTGATAAGCATCCGACATCAGGCTGCGGTAAATCATGCTGAACACCAGCGAGAAAAAAATACCATAGACAGACGTGTGAAAAGCCACTTTCATACCAGAGAGCAGGGAACCAACATTGTCAGAGATCGTAAAGATATCATCTCCGCTGAATGCGCCCAGCCCCATGGACAAGCCAAGGAATGTTCCCAAAATTCCCATGCCTGTCAGTGTCCCCGAGACACCAGAATTATAAAAGTTCATGCCTACCCGGTCCAGAAAATCTTCATTGATATATTCTTCCAGATCACAGGGCGCGCCGGCGCGCCGTCTCGTCCTTGAACCTTTTACCCGCAAGCGGTACTTATTGAACGCCTCCTGCAAATCCTTCTGCTCAAAAAACGCGGTATCCTCCCTGTACACTGTCCATAGATTCGTCTCGCCTGCCTCCTTATATTCATCCTGCAAACGCAGCTGGACAATTTCCAGCTCGCGCGTAACCTGCCCCAGCCTGCCAAAACTAATCGAAGATATGCCAAAGAGTATCCCGATGATGGCTAAAAATCCGACATTGATAATCAGATTGACAGAAGTCTCCCATTCTCCTGTAAAGACGCCGTTTAGATACAGCACAAAAGCCACTACAATGACATATAGCAAAAATAATACATAATACTTTTTCCTTTTCATCCCGTTTCCATCCTTTTCTCTTCCTACAGTTCCTTATTATTTCTGTTCTCCTGAAAATGATTCTTACAGTTTCTGGCTGTTTGGAATCATTTTAGTTTCACATTACAAAATAACATTTGCACTCTTTTTTGACTTTCAGATACTTTGCAAGCAATTCGGCAAAAATTCATAATTAGTTAATGCTAAGTTGTGCATCATAAAGAAAACTTGTTGTTATTATAGTTTGCCATAAAAACTGCAATACAATTATCATAATACGCTTGAAGTTCTTCCTTGGCTTCACACAAAAGCCTGCCCCTCTCACTCTCCTTACCCACTTCTTTTATTTGAGTGGACAGTTTTTCCAAGGTTAACTTTGTCTTCTCGCAGATCCACGCAAGGTTATGTATCGGACGGTATAATTTCAACCTTGTAATCATATCTCGTCCTTTCTCATCATCGGAATAAATCCCTCCGTCATCACCACGGTAAAAAACTGTGCCATAATCAGTTTGTTCCGGCTCATAAAATAACTCATTTTTCAACTCTCTTTTTGTAATATCGCCCTCATATTGATTACTTTTTGCGTTATTACATTTTTTACAGGAATATACCAAATTTGCATACAGGGTTCTTAATTCAGGCCATTCGTCCTTAAAAACATCCTCTGGAATAAAGTGGTCTGCCTCGTAAGGAGTCGTAATTTGTGTGTCTAGTAAATTACAGTATGCACATCTGTGTTTAAAATCCTCACTTAAATATTTCATGTAGGAGTGATAATCTTTATATTCCTTAGTACAGGTTCTCTTAATTGTATAATCCCTAAAATTTCTTCTCATAAGTTCTACTCTATTAACGCATTCGCTTTTTCGATCAGCGCAACGATCTCCTTTGCTTTTTGTTCATCAAATACTTTGTCAATCTGTGATTGTTCTGTAGGCACAAAATCATCCAGCTGACTTTCTAATGCGAGTATATTCCCTACTACTTCTTCGTGTCTTAGACTTCCTTTTGCTAATTGCTGTTTCAGGTCATCTATCGTCAATTGGAGTTTGTCTCTCTGCCCAACATATTTGCGCATACTGTCAAAAATATTAAATACTTTTTCTTTGGAATATTCCCCTTCTATTTTATAAAAATCTTTTTTCTTATATACCTTATCGGCATCTACAAAATCAGGCTCTGTACTTTCTTCTACCACTTCTGTCAGTATGATAACAGGAAATTTAGGAACCTCTTCCTTAATCTTTTTAAATATTTCAGTCCCTTTTATTTTATAAGTCTTTACTATTATTTTATAATCAACGATCAATGATGATAATTTCATATTTTTTATATCATCAATGACCTCCTCAAACACGTCGGATACAACATCAGACGCTTTATCAGATATAAGATATGACTTAAAATCGTATTGCTCCTCTTTCTTTGCATTCGTTTTTATTGTTCTTCTGATTTTACTTAACTGACTTTCCTCATCATCTATCAATCCAATAATATACATATACTGTCCCCTTTTATTTTGTCCATGATGCTTTTAACATATAACCATTCTGAACAGGTATCACATGTAATTCACCCGCATTTCGAACCGCTGCCTCCCGTGCTATCCACAATCCCAATCCAGTCCCGCCTGCTTTACTGCTTTCTCTGGCATTTAATGTTATATCAGGATTTTGTCTGTATCGATCATCCAATTCCGGTCCATTATTGAACATTTCCAGATATATCTTTTTTTCATCTTCATATACCACAAAACGGATAAAGCGCTCACCGTCAGCCTCCTCTAAATAATATGCTGCGTTCAGTATAAAGTTATTCAGTATCAAATGTAAATCAATTTCAGGTAACTTTATCACTGCATCTCTTTCCATATCGACAGGCTGGATCGCAATAAATTTCCTATCAAGAAGCGGCTGCCACATATCAATAATATGGATTAAAAATTCCTTTAACTGCACCTCTCTGGATTCGAATTTCTCCTGTTTTACAGAGTCCATAATCAGATTTACCCACTCTGATAACAACTCGTCCGTTTCATTCAATTCATTCAATAAACCATATGGATTAAAATCTTCGTCACCGCAATAAGGCTGATAGTTGAGCAGCCTGTTAATGGCTTCTTTTAAATGCTGTCCCCTGCTTCCCAGCTCCGTTCCTATTCTCGTAATTTCATGAGAAAATGTCTGAGCCATGACACCAGCAGAGCCTAAAACCATCATCAATTGTTCTGTAGAAGTTTTGTTATCTTTTTCCTTTCCAAGTACTACAATCGCATCTTTCAAATCATTTTCGGACAATTTTTCGTGCTTACCTTGTTCATTCTGGCTAACTGTTTCAGAATCTTTTATCTGTTTCTTTTTATTTTCCTGCTCCCGCTCCTTTACTACCTGCTCATATATTTGCTGAACCTTATCATTATGTACTTTTCTCTTTGCTCTTTCCCATGCCGCATATTCTCTTAACACATATTGTCTGTCGTATTCAAATTTACTCAAAATGCCTTGAATCATCTCAATAAAGCAATCATACTCCCTGTTTGGACTCATGCCTTCACGGTTTGCAGTATCCTCCAATTTAGGGTTACTCAGCCTGCCGATAGAGACACTCCCTATCAACTGATTTGGTGACACGCGCCAATTACCGCTTTCATGCGATGCCGAAACCGAACTTCGTAATGCTCTTTCACTTAGACTAAGCCAGTCATAAAATTGTCCCTCATCACCATATGGTCTTATCTTAAAACTATCCCGATATATTTTTATTCCAGAAAAGTCTTTCAACAGCTTTCTCCTTTGCCGACTATTAAAATTCTTCATAATTGCAACTGTACTATTTTGGTTTTTCAAATAGTACAATTTTAGACAAAATGGACCTACATCATGATACCTGTCCATTCTTTCCCCAGTATTTTCCAAAATTTCTGTCAAAGAATAGCAAAACTGCTTTACCCCGTCAAAATCGCTTTTAGAATAATTATCTGCCTGAAAGGCTTGCCTCTCCCAAAATTCATTCAAATCATACTCTTCAACATCTGTCGCGGAATACTCTATCTGAACTGTTTTTTTTGAGATATCAATTTCATTTCTATCCACTGTCAATGTTACACTATCCTTCCCATCATACACCGCTTCAATCTGATAGTCATAATTCTCACGTGAAATGCCTTCACTCTGAGTTTCGTAATTTAAATCTGGATACTTTTGATTTTTCACCACGATATCAAAACGGTCAACACTCCCAAATGGATTAATATTTTTCAGATTGTTATTCACCTTTATATACAGTTTTCTATCCCATAGTTCCCGCACAGGACTTAAAATAATAATGGTGCCTGTATTCCAATCAAACTCTTTGATATATTCATAATCCTCTGCCAGATACTTTTTTACGAAATCCTCAAATTCACCACTACACACTTCAAGGCTTGCCTCAACCTGATTTAACAATCTCGCATTATCAAACTGCGTCCAGTCTATATGCCATTTGTATATTGGTTCTGTTTCACACTTTGTAAACACTTGTGTGCAAAATGACAGTTTATCAAGTGCAAATCTTCCAATTCCTTTCGCCCCTGTCTTTATCCTATTTTTTCGTGGACTGTAAATATTCACTTCTTTATGATCTGTGCCAATGTTCATCCAAGCTGTTTCCAATATTTCCCGATTCATTCCAGAACCATTATCTACTACAATAATTTGGGACAATGATCGTAAATATTGTTCTATTTCTGCCAAGTCAGCAGACTCATTTTCGTTTAATCGATAAACACCATCTTTTACGCTATAGTTCTCTAAAATCAACTTGGTATTCCCTTTAAAATACTGGTTGACTTCTGACAATTCCAAAGTCTTAGGTACTTCATTGTATGGATTTATGTATTTTACATATACACATTCCGCATCCGCGTCATATCCATTTTTTACCAGCTCAACGATAGCTCCATCCACATTGGAAATATTTTCTCTACCAATAAGTCTGGCTGTTTTTGCACTGACTTGAAACACCATAGACCGCATATACTTTTACTCCTTATAAAACATAAAAATTTACTTTTTTACCCCTTCTGGAATCAGCTATGTTTTTCTCTTTAATACAGCTTTGAAAATCCTTCCTTCGCTAAAATAGCTAAAACCAGAAATGGCATAATTTCAACCGTTCCTTTATTTATTCTCATAGTATCGCAGATTTTTAGTCTTTCCTTTTTTAATCAGCACGCCCTCGTCAGTTAGCTCTCGCAAAAGCAGGATTGCCGTAGATTGGGACACACCAAGTTCCGTTTCTACATCACTACGAACAATAAAACCTTTACTGCGACACAGTTCCAAAACAGTATTAATTCGTTCTTCCTTTTTTGTCGCACTGGTAGTTCCACCCGTTCTAAGGATATTTTGAACTTTTTGTTCTTCTGCATGGAAGTTTGTATTGGGAAGCGTAATCTTAAAAGCATTACTTGTTGTTTCGATCACAGGTTTCACAACATAATTATCGTAACATTCATTGATCTTAAGAATCCCTGTGCCATATGCTTCAATCAATCTCAGACGATAGAAAATATTCGCTAAATGCTGATTGCGCAACGCGGACACTCCCAGCATCACGTCATCCAATGCAATACCTTTCACCAAACCACCAATGCTTACAAATTCAATTCGGTCGTCAAAAATACTGATAAGTGTAGCACCGCTAAAAGAATAGTCTCGATGGACGATTGCATTCAGTAGTGCCTCACGGATTGCTTCCGTGGGATAATCTCTCATGTCTAACCGGTCCAGTCCTGAGAATTCTGCACGGGTACGATTGTAACGATCAATATAATTGAAAGCTTCCTCCATCTGATTTAAAAGGGAACCCGACAATTCCTGTCGATCCCTGAATACAGATTTCTTACTCCCCTCAAAAGCAGCCAGTTTGATCATATGTGTACACTGTTCAGACAGCAAAAATGCCAGATTCGTGTACATACCATCTTCGCCAATCAGGTGAAGTGAACGCATCTGAGTTCTTCCAAACTCTACTTTCCGTTTACTAAAAAAATCGACAGCTTTGTTAAAAGTAAGATGCTGATCGAGAGATCGGGCCGCCTCATAACTGTCACCACTGGTATCCTTGATCATATTCAAGATAGCGGTATCTGTTGCCGGAACTGTCGATGCTCCCTGACGAACATAAACACCCTCCGGGCGAATTCCTTTTCCTTGCAGATAATACGGTCTTGCCGTACCGCGCTGGACAATTACACATACAATTGCCTTTTCGTCCATTACATCATTACGGCATTCCACAAACATAGTAACATCTGGCCGCACAGCATCTCTGATTGCATTGGTTACACGCAACATAGTATCATCAACATTATCGACACCACAAGCTGTTCCATCATCGTTCACCCCGATATAAAGTGTACCACCATCACAGTTTGCAAATGCAACAATCGTATTTTTTATATCCTCAACATATTCTCGCTTGAATTCAGTTGTTTTATTTTCTACGAACACAAAATATCCTCCAACCAATTCTAATCATATTTAAATCTAATAATTATTATAATCATTTTTTTATTATTTACAAGTAGAATCTGATTTTTTGTGAGAAAGTAAGTCAATTTTCTTTATGATATTGCACACATTTAGTTGACACTTTATGCTTAAATATTTATAACAATCTAAAAGAACCAAGGGTACAAGTCACAATGACAAAAATATATCATAAAAACACTTTATTCGGCACCATATACGAAGAACAAAGTGCTTATTTTCCTAAAAATCTACTCTTTTTTACATAGGCAGACTATTTTCCACACAAAGCGCCCCATACCCCGCGTGTGTCAAGTTATTGTCACAAACTTTTTTCACTTTTTTTGATTGAAAATCGCTGAAACCCGCATAACTTCGTGGGGCGTGTGGTTCATTATTGCTAAGTTAGGGCAAAATTGGTGACAAATTATTGTCAAGTTGGAATGTCCGAAACAGCCTTCAGGATTTCCTCTGTAATCCCCGCCATATTCCTGTCTGCCGCATAAAGTTCCGCTCCCTGATTCTTTAACTGCCTGACCAAACCTACTGCATCTGGCACCGAACGTGACAGCCTGCTCATATTATAGACAAATACCCCATTATAAGTCCCGGCATTCCTTAAAAGTTTTTGCAGTCCGGGGCGGTCTGTCCGCAGACCGGAGATACCGTTGTCAGCATAAATATCTATCTCTGTCCGCTCTCCCCACATGCCCCGGATTTGCCCTGTCAGCACTTCTGCCTGATGCCGTACTGCCACCTGATCCGGATTCCCTACTCTTGCATATATCGCTGCCCTCATTCTGTCTCCTTTCCATTTTCGCGGAAGTTCCACATGATTTCAACTCTTTTGTCTTTATAAACGTGTATTTTCTTAATAAATATATCAACTACTTCCTGTGTCAGCATTTCCAGGTGGGAATACCGGATGATCTGCTTCATATCTTCCTCCGCCCTGCGGTATTCCTCCCGAAGCTGTTCCAGTTCTTCCCCCTGCGCATCTGCCTCTGCCGACAACTGGATCGTCTGCTCTTTTATGCTGTCCGCCTTCTGTCTGTAGCTTTCCGCAGATACTCTGCCGCAGGCATAACTTTCATATAAGGCGTCTGCCTCTGCCTGAAGCTCCTTCTTCCTTCTCTTGCAGTCTGCTATCTTCTTTTCCGTCCTCACAATACAGGACTTTTGGAAAGAAACAAGGCTTTGTTTTTCTTTTACGGCATTTCCGCGCACCATCAGTTCCCGGTTCAGCATCATCAGCACGGTTTCCTCCAGCAGATCGGCGGAAAAGTATGTACAGCACTCCGGTATCTGCAAAACAGCGTGTTTCCGGCACTCAAACCTGCGGTATTTATTCTTCCCCCGTATAGGCTTGTAAGTCATGGAATAACCGCATCCGCCGCAGAACAGTTTCCCCACAAGTGGGTTTTTCTCCCCTTTTCTGGAAGTGTCCGCATCTTTACGGAACAGGCATACCTTTTCGTAATCTTCCGGTGTAACAAGCGGCTCATGGTGGTCTGGTATCACTTTCCATTCTTCCATTGGTACAGCGATACCGTTTTTACTGCCTACAGACTTACGCTTTGATTTCCCGTAGGCCATCTCACCCAGGTAGAAACGGTTATTCAGGACAGCCCGGACAGACACATGATCCCACGCCTGCATCCTGCCGTCTTTATCCGCCCGCTCCGGGTGGCGCATCTGTGTTTTGGTCAGTATCCCCTTTTCATTGAGAATCCTTGCGATCTGGGTGCTTCCATTCCCTCTAAGGGCAAGGGCAAAAATATAACGCACGATCTCCGCTTCCTTTTCGTTCACTACAACCGTATTTTTTAATTCCCGGCTTTTCTCATACCCAAAAGGTGCCTGTCCGAAAACATATTCCCCGCTGGCGCATTTATTTTCAAATGAAGCCTTAACCTTTACAGATATATCCTTGCTGTATAGGTCATAAAGAAGCGTCTGGAATGCCGTATCAATAGGGGTTGTGCTTCCCGCATGGTCGCGGCTGTCGTAATGGTCGTTTACTGCGATAAACCGCACCCCCATGAACGGGAATATCTGGTTCATGTAGGTTCCAAGCTCGATATAATCCCTTGAAAAACGGGACATATCCTTGACAAGTACACACCCTATCTTATTTTCCCTGATCTCCTTTAACATTCTCTGCATCCCCGGCCTTTCCATGCTTGTGCCGGAATAGCCGTCATCACAAAACTCAGAGACTTCTTTTCCCCTCAGTTCCTCATTGCCGCGTATGTAGGCATGGAGCATGACCCTTTGGCTGCTGATGCTGTTGCTCTCATCCTTGTCATCCGCATCTTCCAGTGACAGCCGCAGGTAAATGGCAAGTTTATCCATTTGCAAGCACCCCTTCCAGCAATTCATTCGTATAGGCAAACTGTACTTCTATCCTTTTCCCCGGATAGACATAAATCCTCCGGATCAGGGATTCTATCATTTCCTTTGTCAGTTCCCTGCCGCTTTTCAAACGGAGAAGGGCACGGGCAGCCGCAAGGTATTTCCCTGATACGTTATCCAGGTTCTTCCTGTCCGCTTCCAGTTCTTCCTTCTGCCGGTTTAAGTCATGCAGCCTGCCTTCCTGCCGCATCTTATACGCGACATACTCACTCTGAGGGATAATGCCCTCACGGTATTCCACATATTTTGTCCGTTCTTCTTCTTTTGCGGCGGCAACAGACCTTTCCGCTTTCCTGATTTTTGCATCAATTTCCGCACCTTTTTCCCGGATCTGCTCTTTCACGATCTCTGTATATTTCTTCATTTTCCCCAGATACACAGAAAACTCCATTTTAAGGAGCGGCATCAGAATATCCACCAGTTCCGCCTTTGAAATGCGGTTCGACGCCGGGCATCCTTCCACTTTTGTCTGCCCGCCGTTTAAGCAGAAATACCCGTCCAGCCTTGCCTTGCTGCCGTCCGCATAGGTTTTCACATAACTATGTCTTGTCATTTTCCTGCCACATACGCCGCAGTAAAGCACACTGTCAAAAATATTCTCCCCTATCGGGCACCCTTCCGTCGGATGCGTATAGGATTTTGTCCTCTCATGGAGCCTTTCACACACTTTTGCCGCCTCTGCGAATATTGCCGCATCAACAATGGGGGCATGGGTGTTTTCCCTGACCACCCATTCACCTTCTGCTTTATGGATACGGTTTTTTTCGTCCCTGGCAGTGATGGAAGTCCGCCCCTGCACCAGCTTTCCGGTATACGTCTCACTTTTCAGGATGCGTTCTACGGCGCTCTTGTCCCATCCCTTATATGCCCCGGATTCCGGCATAAAAAATACTTCCCCGGTTTTCTTATATACAGAAGGCGGATTGACTTTCTGCCTGTTCAAGTCATCCGCTACCGCCGTGAAACTGCCTGTCTCGATAAACAGGCTGAAAATATGCTTCACAATCCCTTCCGTATTTTCATCCGGTAAAAGCTTCCGTATTTTTTTATCCCACCCGGCTTTATAGCCGTAGGGCGGCGGCCCTCCTACATAGGAGCCTTCCTGCCGTCTCTGTTTCAAATGCTGCTTCGCCTTTACGGAAAAATCCTTTGCATACATATCATTGACAAGGTTTTTTATCTCCGCTGCCATCTGCTTCGTATTGCTTCCCCGCATCCCCGTGTCGAGGCCATCAGCAACCGCAATGAAGCGGACGCCCAGAAACGGGAATATTTTCTCAATATAATTCCCCGCTTCCAGATAGTTCCTGCCAAACCGGGAAAGGTCTTTGACCACCACGCAGTCAATGCTTCCTAGCCTTATATCCTGCATAAGCCTCTGGAACTCATCACGGTTGAAGTTGCTTCCTGTTTTCCCCAGGTCAACATAACGGTCTACAATCTCTATCCGCTCTGTCCCTTCCCTGTTAAAATCTTCGATATATTTTTCCGCAATCTTCACCTGAACTTCAACAGATTCATTCTTTTTCTTGTCCTGATCGGATGAGAGCCTTGCGTAAATGCCTGCTTTATAACATATTTTTGCTTCTTTTACCGCCACAGCAGGGGCGGAAGTCCTCTTTGACACTCTCCCCATGCTATGCGCTCCTTCCTGCTTTCCGCTTTACTTCTTCCCTGTCCTCCAGAATCTTCCGGCCAAGACCTTCCATGATACGGAATTCGTCCATGAAATAAAAATCAATCACAATCTGTTTATTTTCATAAACATATATCCGCCTGATAAGGCTGCTCAAAGTGTGCCGGTCTATCTCCCTCAGTTCCACGCAGTCCTGGAAGGTTTTCAGACGTCCCGCAGAAAGCACTCCCTTTTTGAACATGCTTTTAATGAGCTGCTCCTGTTTCTGCATGGCAGCCTCCAGTTCTTTCCCTTTCTGCGTAAAACCGCTGTGCAGGCGTTCAAATTCCTCCTTTGTGACAACACCCGCCCTCAAATCCTCATATAAGCCGGAGCAGAGGGAATAATATTTATCCTGCTCTTTTTTCAGCCGTTCAATCTCCTTGTCATACCGGGCAACTGCTTCAAAGTTCGTCTCATACCGCACAGCCCTGTCAAAGAGTTCCTTTTCTTTCAGGAAGGAATTTGCAAACTTCCGGATGCTCTCACAGATGATCTCCTTCAGCGCACTTTCCTCTATGCTGTGCCTGCTGCACCCTTCCCCGCGGTTCTTTGTGGAACAGATATAATACACTTTGGACACGCCTTTATAGCGGGTCACGCGCCTTATCATCTGCTCTTTGCAGTCGCCGCAGAACAGTATCCCTACAAACGGGTTTAACGTCCCTGATTCCGGGCTTTTCCGCCCGTCTGTTTTCAGCAGGCGCTGTACCACCGCAAAGTCATCAGCGGATATGACTGCCTCATGGGTGTTCTCCACCTTGATCCATTCTTCTTCCGGCTTTGCGGTATGCTTCTTTACCTTATAATTGACCTTCTCCGTTTTTCCCTGAACCATGTGCCCCAGATAAACCTCATTGGTCAGTATCCGTTTTACCGTGGCATTCCCCCAGACACTGCTTCCTGTCCCGGAAAAACCACTTTGATAATGAAGCCCCATTGACTTTTTATATTCTTTGGGAGAGAGTATGCCCAGGCTGTTCAGCTTTTCCGCGATTGCGGATAACGCCATCCCCTCAATCTTCCATGCGAATATCCGCCGCACGTTCTCCGCCGCGTATTCATCTATGACCAGCCGGTTCTTATCTTCCTCACTCTTTTTATACCCATAGACGGCAAAGGCAGATACGCACTCCCCGTTCCTGCGCTTTACCTCAAGCTGGCTTTTTACCTTTGTGGAAATATCCCGGCAGTAAGAATCGTTTATAAAGTTTTTTACCGGCAGGACAATGGAGCTTTCCCCTGTGTCCGCCGATATGCTGTCAAAATGGTCGGTCAGCGCAATAAAGCGCACGCCAAGAGCCGGGAAAGTCTTTTGTATGTACCTCCCGGATTCAATGTAATCGCGCCCGAAACGGGACAGGTCTTTCACTACCACACAGTTCACCCTGCCTGCCTCAATGTCGCCGATCATCCTCTTAAATTCTGGCCTGTCGAAATTGCTCCCTGAAAAGCCGTCGTCCACATAGATGTCATAAAGCTCTATGTCCGGCTGCTCCCGTAAGAATGATTTGATGAGTTCCCTCTGACTTCCGATGCTGTTGCTCTCGGACTTATTTAAACCGTCCCTGTCCTCGTCATCCCTTGAAAGACGGAGGTACATGGCCGCATAGAATTGTTTTGCTTTCACTGTATCACCCCTGACTTTTTATTAGCTAACAAGGATAGCCGTTATCCCATTTAAGCCTGAAAGCCAGGGTTTCCACTGAATTTAATCCTGACTTTAGATTAACATAACTTTTTTCTCTTTTCAAGGATAAACTGCATCCCGCCCGGTTAAATATGTATCTCCGCAAGCCGCCGCAGGTATTCCTCCATCTTGTCGTCAATGGTCGGCCCCTCCTCCATGAAGCGGACTTTCACAATATAGTCCCCGATCCGGTGAATGTATACGTTATTGGTCTGTGCTGCAAAAGAAGCCAGCTTCTGGGGGACGGGTTTTTTCGTGTCAACCACAATATCCCTTAAATCCGTCAGGCTGTTAATATCTACATCCCGTATATCCACAGCCGCCATCTCCTGTAATTTTTCCCTTGTCAGTTCCATATCCTGCCCCTTGACCGCCTTTCTATATCTTATTTCCAGTTATGGTTGTCTTATCACAAAAACCTGTGCCCTCCCTATACCAGCGGGATGGTACACTGTACGCACCGCCCATTTACCAGAACGGTATGGAAAAGGCTTGTGACAACCAGTGCATTACCCACGGAAGCGGTAAGGGAGTTTCCTGCCCCCGCGCTGCCCGTTATACTTTTCCAGTATCACACGGGCGAAACGTAGGGCCGTGTTGCTTGTGGAAAAATCCGCCCGTCCCCTGCGGTTGATCTCATCCGGGTCGCACTGCGAGAGCCGGGAAATAAAAGTCTTATCGTTTATCTCCGTATCGTAAGCCTTAACAAAGAGCGCCATGCCGGAAAGTACAGCCGCTGTCAGGGAGCGCGGGTCTCCCTCCCAGGCGTCCCACAAAAGCTGTAACATGCGGGTAAAGGATGCGCCGCCCAGCAGACGGTAAGCATTTAGCAGCGCACGGGTAGATACGATCTCTCCGGTTTTCCCGTGGCTTTTCCCAAGCGCCCATATAAAGCCGCCGTTTTCGACTAACCGCTTGACTTCCGTGATCTCCGCATCCGTGCCGGATTCCGCCAGCACATTTGTGGACTGTGACAGGCTCAGGCGCTTCTTAGCCTTGTCCAGCTTATAGCAGAGGTCAGCTTCCTGCTCATAAGTCAGGCCGTCATAGACCTTGCAGTCCACCATGACGCCCCTGCCGCCGTTCATCTTCCGCATGGCGGAAATGCGGTGCTGCCCGTCCACTACATAAAATCTGCCGTCACGGAAACTGACCGTGACCGGGTCAAGCAGGCGCTCGTCCCACTCCCTTATCAGCCGCTCCACCTCTTTCGGGTTTACCGGGCGCTGGTATGGAAGGCCGGAAGTCAGGCGGTTTGTGTGGATGGAACGCACAACACCCGGATTGCTGTACTCCGGGTCTGGCTGAAGCGCCGGTTCCGGTTTTGGTTTTACCGGTTTTGAAGTATTATGCTTTTTTCTGTAACTGCTCATGTTTTCATTGTCCTTTCTACTTTATGTAATAACTGCCCGGCGGCGGCGCAGATGGAATCCGTCAGTTCCCGGAGGATGGATAACTGCTCCGGGCTGACAAAGGGAAATACCGTGTCATAATAAGGGTCACTGTACCAGCCGATCTCTTTATGGAATTTCCGGACGAAAGCCTCATATTCTTCCAGGAAGCTGTCCGGCGTGCCGCTGCAATCCTTATCCGGGTCTTTCAGTTCCGCTATCATATCCTTTAAACTGCCCCCTGCTTTTTCCGGTTCTTCCTTTTTCTTTTCTGCATATTCACCCATGTTTCTGATCTGTTGTGTTGTCAAAAGCCTTGCCGCTTCTTTCTGGTCTTCCGGTTCTAAGCGCGAGAGTTTTAACGCCTCCTTTTTGGAAATCTTTTTATCCGCATTTTTGATGATTTCCTTCGCTTCCTGTGTCAGATTTTTTGCGGTCTGTATCTGCCGTTCCACAGTCCGGGGGACTACCCCCAGCTTTTCAGCGGTGTCCTGCGCAAATGACTTCGTTTCTAAAAACGACATTTTGTCGCTTTTAGAAGTCTGGCCATTGCGCATCCCCCGTTTTGTTTCCGGGTGTAGGGTCTCATATATTTCTTTCCGGCGCAGGAGTATCTCGCCGTATTCCAATGTAGACATGTCGCTCCTGACAATGTTCTCATCAATCTCCGCCAGTTCCGCCGCCAGCCCCTCCAGGCTGCTGACAGTGCAGTCCACTTCCGTCCACCCAAGCCTCTTTACCGCTTCCAGACGGTGGAGGCCGGCGATCAGGAAGTTATCACGGTCTATGGTAAGGGGATTCAAAAGCCCGATTTCCCGTATACTGTCCGCCAGTTCCCCTACATGGCAGGTGTCAAGGCTGCGCCGCCCTTCCTTTACCTGAATTTCTTTTATGGAAAGCCGCATATAAGCAACACCCCCTTATCCTCTTTATCTTTTTTACTGCCTGCTGGATGGAACACCATGCGCCGCAAACCCCGCCTATTCATCAGTACGCATCAAAAAGGCTTGTGGCGGCAGGTCTTACATCCCGCCAGACACCACCACACTTCGCGTGATGTCTTATTAAATAGAAATCCGGCAGGCGTTTCTCCACACCTGCCGGAAACATCAAAGGCCGCCACGCTCCGCGTGACAGCTTATTAAGTAAAAGGATAACCGTCCGGAAAGTCCATGTATAAAACTCCTGTGTTTCCGGTGCCGGTTCCTGCAAAATCATAAAGTTCCTGTTTTGTGCCGTATTATCAGGCGGCGTGACCGCCCTTCTGCCCACCCCCGGCACGGGAATATCCAAGCCGCCTACGGCTCCATAAGCGCCATGATACCGACAGCAGGTGGCGGCAGGTGACTAAGCTGCCCAAGCCATGCCCACAGTATCCCCCTTTCACCCTGCGGTACGGGAATATGCTGGTTCTCCTTGATCTGGCGGCTCATGGCGGTTCCGGCGCTGCCATGCGCCGTTTACAGGCCCTCCGGGTTGCCGCTCGTGCCTTTGAAGTCATCTTGTTTGACAGGAACATCAGGGGAGGGAGGGAAAAACTTCTTCCCTCCCTGTCCCATCCGTACCCGCAGGCAGTCATCGCGCCCGTGCCTGGGCCGCTTGCTGTTTTCACAGCCCCGCACAGATAGAGAAACTTGAATACTGGTTATGAACAGAGTTTTCCCCTGTTATTTTCCAATGTCCGTAAGAGGGAATAAAAACCCCCTCATAATGTAAGGGACTGTACCAGCATCCTGATAGAAAAAAATCTGATTATTTTTCCATCAATTTTCTCAGCTTGTCCAAAAGCCTGTTTTTCCGGTAGTGGATAGTGTTCTGCGAAACGGCATACAGCCCTGCCACTTCCCGCTCCGTCTTTTCCAGATAGAACAGTTCTTCCAGAAGCGCCATCTCCTCCGTGGAAAGACTGTGCAGGACAGCCCGCAGTTTCTCTATCAGGTCTGCCCTGACCACCCTGTCCTCTACGGAATCGCCTGTTGCCGCAAACTGCCAGTCCTGCTCCACAAGCTGTTCATAGGACAGTTCCCGGCTGGGGATATAACGTATTTCCTTCGTTTCCGGGTTTACCTTTGTATGCCCCTTTTTCAGCCTGCCCATAAAATAACGCTCCTTATCCTCCGCGCGGTAGTATTCCCGGTACACTTCCTCACTCACCGGTACGGGCTGTCCGTTTATGTATAAATAGAAATCTCTTTTCTCCATGTATTTTCCCTCCGAAATTCTGAAATAAAATGGGTTCCAGAATCCCGGAGGGAGGGGCACGGCACCGTAAGGGAACGACACCCTGCGGCAGAAAACGACATAAAAAAAGCCGCACCCGGAAAGTTCCAGGCACGGCGGGAAGTTTTCTGTATTTTATTGGAAATTCATAAGGACGTGGGGAATTTTTTGTCGATAGCAGAAGCGCCGCAATCCCTGTAAGGACTGCGGCGCTTCTATGTGTCTGTTCTGGTTCTCCTGTCTTTCCCCCTGGTTCCACCAATATATTCCCCTTACCAGCGGGAAACGATATTTCTTCCTAAGATTTTTAATGATTCCCTGCTTATTTGTAGTAAAAGGAATTATAAACGATGATATTGTCAACAAATTATCGTAAGTTTGTCAAAAGATGAGCAGATAACGCAAGTTACGACGAAAAACGGCATAACCGCAAAGATTACACCGTTTCTATATGTTTGTGCTATGTATCGTCCTGGATGAACCGGTAGCCCACGCCGCGTACATTTTCAATGCGGCAGGAAGTACAGTCTGCTTCCTCCAGCTTCCTGCGTATCCGGTTCAGGCAGGAATGGAGGCCATTATCGGCATCCCGCAGGTAATCGTCACCCCACACCTCACGGTAAAGCTGTTCATTCGTAAATACCCGTTCCGGACTGGATGCAAGCAGGCAGAGCAGGTTAAACTCATACCGCGGAAACTCCATTTCCTGCGAATTGATAAAAACCTTGTGATAATCCACGTTAATAAGTAAAGTACCCTTTGAAATAATGATGAAAGGCTTCTGATCAACCTGGTTCAATTCCGTATAACGCCTGATTAACGCATAGCTGCTGGCGAAAATTTCTTCCACATAACTATCTGACCACTTAATATATTCATCTGCACCTGCTTTAATCGCAGCAATTTTTTCTGCACTGTCATACTGCCGGTTTAATACCATGATTGGGGCGTTTGTCAATCCCCGTGTAAGTTTTAATGAGGTTAAATACTCCTGTCCGTCTGAAAAAATAATAACCAACAAATAATCGGTATTCCTCGACAGTTCACAGGCAACCTCCCCAACACCAGATACTATGCGGGCAAATATACCATCTTTCTGCCATTCTCTCCGAAGGTCAGACAACTGTGGTCTTTCTTGGCATAATATCAATATCTTTCTTTCCATAATTGCCTCCTTCTATTACGCATTATAAAAATTTTCTGGTTTTCAGTCATTGTCATTTCCCGACTTACAGTTTTTTTCCCCGAAATACAGGTATCGCCTTCATAGAAAAATTTTCGGTTTTCCTGTTTTCAAGACATTTTAAACTTTTGCTTTTAAATCTTACTTATGTAATATTTTAATTATTACATAAGTAAGATTTAAAGTCAACTTGTTTTCAAAAATTGACATTTTCATAAATAGACTCTATAATATTTATTACAGACGTAAGAATTAAGGAGGCTTCAAAAATGAAGGAATTGCCGCAGATTTCAGAAGCAGAATTTGAAGTGATGAAAGTCATATGGAAGCACGCACCGATCAATACGAATGAAATAACGGACAAATTAACACATACTACCAAATGGAGTCCTAAAACGATACAGACTCTAATCAAGCGTCTTGTGACAAAAGGGGCGCTTTCCTATGAAAAACAAAGCAGGGTATTCGTTTATACGCCTCTGATAGAAGAAAAAGAATACATCGGGCAGGAAAGCCATTCTTTTCTTGAGCGTTACTATGACGGGGATATTACCGCAATGCTTTCCGCCTATATTGAAGATGACAGGCTTTCTGAATCAGAAATAGACACCCTGCATTCACTTCTCCATAAAGGGGCAAAAAGGAGGGATTAGCATGGCAGATTTCGGGATACGTTTTTTCATCTGCAATATTCTCATTTGTGCCATCATAGGCATACTGCTTATGATAAAAAAAGTATTGAAAAATCACCTGACCAGCCGGATGCAGTTCAATTTATGGTTCCTGCTGCTCGGACTGTTAGCAGTTCCGTTTATCCCGGTTCGTCCGGTTCAGTTTTCACAGATTATTTCATTACTTGATAAGTGGAAGAACGCTGCGTCAGCGGGTATGGAAACTGTTACAGAAACAGCGGTAAATATGGAAGCATCCGGCACTGCAAGACAGATGAATGATTTTGCGCTGTCCGTAAGCAGCAAAACGCCATCTGTTATCGGGCTTATTCTGCTTGGGATATGGATCACCGGTATCTTTGCAATGCTGCTGTTAGTAATAAAATCGAAAACCCGCCTGAACTCTTTGAAGAAATCTGCTCTTCCTTTGCAGAGCAGGGAAGTCCGCATATTATACAGCAACTGCTTAAGCGAGCTGAAAATAAAAAAGGACATTCCCATTTACAGCACCGCCTTTTTGAAATCCCCTATTATTGTGGGATTGTTCAAACCTTGTATTTATCTGCCAATCCACCTGATTTCGGATTTCAATGCCGTGGATATGCGATATATACTGCTGCATGAATTACAGCATTACAAACATAAGGATGCCATTGCAAGCTATCTTATGAATTTTTTCGGCGTACTGTACTGGTTTAACCCATTGGTATGGTATGCGCTGAAGGAAATGCGAAGTGACAGGGAAGTCGCCTGTGATACCTCTGTCCTGAAGCTCCTTAGCGAAAACGACTATGAAGATTACGGCGATACACTGATTAACTTTGCTGAAAAAATTTCACTTTCACCATTCCCCTTTGCTGCCGGAATCAGTGGGAATATGAAACAGATGCAGAAAAGGATTATCAATATATCTTCTTATGAAAATCCTTCCGTCTGGAAAAAGATAAAGGGATTTACTGCTTTCGGTATCATAGCCGTTATGCTTTTAGGGCTTACCCCTATGCTGTCCACCTATGCTGCGGATCAAAGCTATTATAAGTGGGACATATCCCCCGAAAAGATTGATCTGGTTGACTTATCTGCATATTTTAACGGATATGAAGGAAGTTTTGTTTTATATGATTTAAAAGGCGATACATGGAGCATTTATGACATGGAGCATGCCACTTTACGGACAGCGCCAAATTCTACCTATAAAATATATGACGCACTGTTTGGTTTGGAAGAGGGCATTATCACGCCGGAAGCGTCTTTGGCGTGGAACGGGACTGACTACCCATTTGAAGCATGGAACGCTGATCAAAACTTGTATTCTGCAATGGAGTCTTCCGTCAACTGGTATTTTCAGGAAATTGATAGACAGATCGGAGTATCCGCTCTCAGGAACTATGTGAAAAAAATCGGATACGGGAATGAAAATATAAATTCAGACCTTTCCTCTTACTGGATGCAGTCAACACTAAAAATTTCCCCAGTGGAACAGGTTGAACTTTTAAAAGACCTATACAACAACGACTTTGGCTTTACACTGGAAAATGTTAATACAATAAAGGATTCCATCTGTCTCTTTTCATCTGATGACAGAAGTTTTTATGGAAAGACCGGAACCGGACGCATAGACGGTCAGGATGTGAACGGCTGGTTTGTCGGTTTTGTCTGCACCAACGGGAATACATACTTTTTTGCTACAAACATTCAAGGCAATGCCAATGCCACCGGAAACAGCGCAAGCGAAATAACGAAGTCTATATTATCAGAACTGAATATTTGGGAATAGGAATAACGGGTAAATTGTCATCTCGACTTTTACCCGGTATTTTATACCTTTTCCAAACACAGAGTGACACATTTGCATTTCATACCTGTTTTATGCAATGGCATCAATTGAAACATCCCTCTGCTTGGAGCAACAAAATCCTTGCGCAATTTACCATCTGAGCTCGAATGGCTCTAGCCCTGATCTGTACTTCAAAATATGAACGGGCGTCAGCATCAAGAGTGATAATGGACGTTTTAGTTGTACATTACTCATTATTGTTTGCTATCCCACTTGATATATCATATATAATGTCTAACGTTGAATACTTAAGCATCAATTTCTCGGCATTATTCTGTATTTTGGTTTTATAGAACTCAATTGTTTCTTCTTCACTCATATCGTTTATAATATCAACCTTGATGTATCCTAAATTCTTTTCTTCATAGCAGCGTAGCCAAAATACTTTTTCAGAGT
>ERZ808040.516-NODE-516-length-32556-cov-5.035100_pt1 | contig 32556 bp, 26 predicted proteins | sample MGYA00380191_ERZ808040 | MGnify/ENA primary metagenome ERZ808040 (study PRJEB31490, sample SAMN06133395) | mouse gut metagenome | isolation source: J6 | host: mice | place: China: Chengdu | collected 2015-05 ...
GTTTTAATCTCAGCGTTTGCAAGCACCTTGTCAATGCTCGCCTTCTCGACATTGAGAATTTTCCCGCGGATAGGCAGAATTGCCTGATAATTCCTGTTTCGAGCAGTCTTTGCGCTGCCGCCGGCAGAATCTCCCTCGACGATAAAAATCTCACATTTGCTGTAATCCTTCGATTCGCAGTTTGCCAGCTTTCCATTGGAATCAAAGGAAAACTTCTGTTTGGTGAGCATATTCGTCTTAGCCTTCTCCTCCGTCTTTCGAATCTTGGCCGCCTTCTCCGCACAGGAGATCACATTTTTAAGGACATCGACATTCCTGTCAAAATAGCGCGGTACCTCGTCGCCTGTGACTTTGCTGACGGACTTTGCAGCGTCCTGATTATCGAGCTTGGTCTTTGTCTGCCCTTCAAATCGGGGCGCCGGATGTTTGATTGAAACAACTGCCGTCATGCCGTTTCGCACATCTGCCCCCGTGAAATTTACATCCTTTTCCTTTAAAATATTCAGCTCACGCGCATAGTTGTTGATGATGGTCGTGAACATGGTCTTAAATCCTGTCAGATGTGTTCCGCCCTCGGCATTGTAAATATTATTGCAGAAGCCCAGCACATTTTCATGAAATTCATTGACATACTGAAAGGCGCATTCCACTGTAATATCCTCGCTGACCCCTGTAAAATAGATAATATCATGCAGCGCTTCTTTATTTTTGTTCAAGTCCTTGACGTAACCGATAATGCCCTCTGGTTCAGCGTATGTGATGGTCTCCGCCACGTCTCCGCGCAGGTCAGAAAAAATAATTGTGAGCTTTGGATTGAGATATGCCGTCTCGTGTAACCTGCTTTTCACATCCTCCGCCTTGAACCGGGTTTTGTCAAAAATCGTGGGATCAGGCGTAAAATTTATCGTCGTCCCCGTCTCCTTTGTTCTGCCGATGACAGGAAGCAGACCATCCACCAGCTCGACAACAGGATTGCCATATTCGTACTTGTCCTGATGAATCTGACCGCCGCTTTTTACGGTCACAGTGAGCTGTGTGGAGAGCGCGTTCACCACCGAGGAACCAACACCATGCAGTCCGCCGCTGGTCTTGTATGCATTGTTGTCAAATTTTCCGCCCGCGTGGAGTGTCGTAAAGACCACGCGCTCTGCGCTGACGCCCTTCTGATGCATTCCGACAGGAATCCCTCTGCCGTTGTCAGAGATCGTGGCAGAACCATCTTTTTCCAGTGTGACCCGAATCTCGCTGCACACGCCCGCCAGATGTTCATCTACGGAGTTATCAACAATTTCATATATTAAATGATTCAATCCCTTTGTGGATACACTTCCTATGTACATTCCGGGTCTTTTTCTTACGGCTTCCAGTCCCTCGAGAACAGTGATGCTGGAAGCGTCATATGTTGTTGTCTCAGTCTTTGCCATGAAATAAAACCATGCCTTTCTTTTTTAATTCTTTCATTTTCGTCTTGACTTATAGAGTATAACATATCTTTCCAACATTGCAAATACTTTTGATAAAATTTCAAACATACGTTTTAGGCTTGATGCGGGAGTTGTAAAACAGCGTGCAAAAACCCCCAGTTTATGTTGTACTTGGGGGTTTTTGCAATTCAATATTATTCGTTGATTTCACACAACTGCTTCCACAATGGTTTTATTTCCAAGCTTTATTTCCTTGACGCCAATTTCCTTATTCCTGTTAAAATTAAAGCTTAACATATACCCTTTATCTTTATGGTAATAGTCCAAATAACCGCTCAGCTGCTCTTCGCCTCTTTCGTTATATTCATTTCCGTGCCAGATTTTTAATTCAATGATAAACTGCTCCCCACGATAATCCACAATAACGTCCGTGCGCCGCGCATCTCTTGTCTGTGCCTCGATGTAATAATTCCCCACACCGTTAATAATCGGCTTTAAGTACAGCAGGAAAAATTTGCGTCCGTAATCCTCGATAAACTTCTCATCATTATCACCGTAAATTTCTGTAAAATAATCTACGAATTTTTTCAGCGCCATGTCCATGTCAAGCCGTCCGTCATGTATAAAATAACTTTTATCGCGCTGTGCCATCTTCCCCATCGTGCTTGACAGCTCTTCCTCGGAAAGAAAGTAATTGTACAGGCGTGTCTCGAAAATGCGGTTTGCAATCCGCACTTTTCCGTCCACATTCACCGCATAGCCAAACATGCATGCAAGGCTGATTTCCTTCGTGTCAGGGCTGTACGAAAATTCACTTCCCTGAAACAGAATTGCCTGAAACATCCTCTTCATGTCTGGATATTCATTGAGGTGTCTTATCATGCTTCCAAACAAAGGGATATCGTCAATCAATATTTGCTTTACAGCCTTTTCGATTCCTTCTGTTGACCATGCCTTTGCAGGCGTTTCCATAGCATCCTCACCCAAAAGCTCCTCATCAATGTACTTGCAGATTGATGAAACAAGGACAGGATATCCTGACGTATACTGATAGATTTCCTCTGCCACTGTTTCTGTATCCATTCCCGTATGATAATCTGCTTCGTATTCCGCCAGCATCCCTCTAATCTGGCTGGAAGAAAAACCCATATTAATATTAAATTTTGCCGCAATATTCCATGGACTGTTGTATTGATGCTCCGATTCAGGACGCAGTTTTAATTTCAGGTTTTTAATGTCATACACGCCCGCAAGAATGACCGAGTGAAAAATTGGCGTTTTATCTCTATTTAAATAATAGCTTCTAAGCTGCGCCAAAAAATCAATAAACACCTGATTATTGCTCGCGCTGTCAACCTCGTCAATCATCAGTACAATCGGCTTTGACGCACTCCCGCATATCCCGCTCAGGCATTCAAACAGTTCATCCAAATCACCAGTCGAATTATTCTGTCTAAAATCAGACAGCAATTTCTGCATTTTTTCCTTATCTGCTGCTTTTGTAAAGCCAAATGCCTTAGCCAATATTTTTGTAAAAATGTTCGAAAATGTTATCCCGTTTGCAAAGCCATCTGTTGGTATCTCCTGAAAGTCTACAGACAAAACGATGTAATCGTTTTGCAAATACTCCTCCAACCCTCTCAGTGTCGTGGTCTTTCCATACTGGCGTCCGCGGTTGATGACGAAATATTTTTTTCTGTCAACCAATAAATTTTTTATCATTTCAAGCCTGTCATCTAATTTCACCATGTAATGTTCTTTGGGCTTGCAAGAACCTTCTGTATTAAAATATTTTATCATTTCCAATTCCCCTGCGTACAATCTATAATCATAGAATTATTTTAACACTATATCAAAAATATGTAAACAAAAGGTGAACTATAATCATTGATAATTATAGTTCACCAACTAACTGTGTATACATTTCCTCCAAGGATTCCTTCGGTTCCCATCCAAGCGCCCTAAGCTTCCTGCTCGACAGACGAAGCAACGTATCCGCCGCATAACCGTACTGATTATCCTCTGCTATATCATACACCACTCTTATTTTTCCATCCGCTATTTTATCTGCCACAAGCTCTGCCATCTGCCTGATTGTCATCGTATTGCTCTCATTCACTACATTATAAGCCTCACCATTTGCACCGTTCTCCAAAATGGTTATGATACCCAATACTGCATCAGAAATCCCGCAATAATTCCCCATGGAATGTCCTTTAGTATGTAGTATGATATCGGTACCCTCTCTGACAGCTTTCGCAAATTGGGAAAACACACGTCTATCCGATGGCAGAACCCCTGTCCCGAAAGTTTGTGCAAGACGGGCAATTTTTATCGGAACGCCATATTCCTCATAGTAAGAATAACAGATATTTTCCGCCATACGTTTTCCCAAAGGATAACAGCTTCGGGATGCCAGCAATTCTACCGTACCCTTTGAAACCTCTTCTTCCGTTACGCGGTGTCCGTCAAGGCACTCCACGCTCCCATACACTTCCATGCTGGATAGATATACCATACTTCTAACCTGACACTGCTTTGCATACTCCAATAGATTCTGTGTCATGTTTACAATACTCTCTGTTGCTTCCACGGGGCGCGTTATCATTTCGACAGACGCAGTAACGGAAGCGCAGTGAATCATATCATCCACGGTACTTTCTGCCTCCAACAATTGTTCCACACACTGCCTGTCGCACAGATCCGCCTGTATAAATTCCACACCCTCAGGAAACATCTCATATGCTTTTTGCAGGTTCCGTACAGGTGCCAAAATACGGTTTCTCGGGTTTTCTTTTAAAAGAAACCTGACAAGCATGGAACCGATATAGCCTGTAGTCCCTGTAATGAAATAGTTTTTCATCATCAGTTCTGCGCTCCTGACAGAATATACATCATTAGATGATCCAGCATCAGATGTACATCCTCCACAATCTGCATGTTGTCAATTTTTACATGAATATTATGTTTGGCAATTTCTTTTATTTTTCCTCCGCTGTAACCGCAGATCGCAATGGTTTCAGCGTCTGTTTCGTTAGCATAGGCAAGTGCCCTTACAACATTTTCAGAATTGCCGCTTCCCGAAATCCCGATCACCACATCACCCTGATTCAGCTTATTGCGAAGCGGCACCACAAAAATATCGTCATAACTAATATCATTTGCAATTGCCATCATCATTGGAACATTATCACTTAAACATTCAAAATCATATTTAATCTCCTGATCATAGCTCACCCCTTTATTAAAGTCGCATTCATAATGCGATGCTGTAGATGCGCTGCCGCCGTTTCCGCAGATAAAAATTCTTTTCCTGTTCAGCCTTGCTGTTTCCAGGACATTCATCACTCTGCTGATATCTTCTTTTGGCATGTTCTCCAACGCTTTCTTTTCCATCTCCAGATAATTTCCAATCTGTTGCGTATAGTCTGTCATTTGCATGCTCCCCTCATTTCTTAGAATTAATTTGATCGCTTCCAGTATCGTATCTGCCTCAAAATCAGCCTTTACAGCGTATTTTCCATCTTTACCTGCCTGTCCTGTTTTTACGAGGACAGTTCTTAGCCCTGCATTGATTCCTGTCTGAATGTCCACAGTGCTGTCGCCTATCATATAGGATTTCGACAGATCTATATGATACTTTTCTGCCATCTGCAGTATCATTCCTATATTTGGTTTTCTGCATGTACAGGAAATTTTATAGTTTACATTTTCCTCTGGATATCCCCTGTCCGGATGATGCGGACAGAATATAATATCATCAACATAGGCCCCCTGCCTGCCAAAAAGCACTTCCATTTTCCTGTGAATATGCGCTACATCCGATCGCTCACACATTCCCCTTGCCACGACAGGCTGGTTTGTCGCCACAATGGCAAGATAGCCGCTTTTATTGATAAGTCCTACTGCCTCCGCCGCCGTTTTTTCCAGTTCAAATGCATCAACATCTGTAATCAGTCCTTTATAAACATTCAATGTACCATCCCTGTCCATGAAAATACATTTTTGTTTATGCCTTAGATTTTTCATTTCCCATAAACCATTTCTCTGATCTGTGCTGACTTCATGAAATCTGTCCGGCGTGCCTGCGTCCTTTATATATTCCGTTGTCTGATATCCGTATATTTCTCCTGTTTCGACAGCTGGAAGAATCAGGTCTTTTTCTAAATCTAGTTTCTGTGGTTCTGCCAAATCCCTGATGAGCCTGTCTGATATAATATAAATTCCAGCATTTACAAGATTCCTGTACCAATACATTCTTTCATTTGTCTTTGCATCAAAGCCGGTTACCTGTCCTTCCCTGTTGAGTATTACCAAATCTGAATCATAAGGGTGTGTATTCGGATGTACCGCAAGTGTTGCAAGAGCATGATGCTGTTCATGAAAACGCACCATGCGATTCAAATCCATATCAAACATCACATCACCAAATATGAATATAAAGTTTTCATTGCAAAGCATACTTTTCAGATCATACAGCGAGCCTGCAGAGCCAAGAGGCTCTTTTTCTTCTATATAAGTGAGATGTACTCCCAGTCTTGCACCATCCTGAAAGTATTCTTTTATCTTATTACCCAAATGTCCGATAATAAGTACTACTTCCTGAATGCCATATTTTCTAACATTTTCAATCTGCCATTCGATCATTGGCTTACCGTTTATTTCCAACAGCGGCTTGGGAATCTTATCCTTCGTCAGGGATTTTAGTCTTGTCCCTTTTCCGCCTGCCTGTATGACAACTACATAATTTTTCAGCATATCATTATCCTAACTATAACGATTCAATATCTTCACAGCTGCTCTTAACCTTCTTAGAAACTGTTCAGAAAGAACTTGTATTTAAGACATTCTGTATCGTCTTTCTTACCGCCTCGTCCGACGTATATTCCGCCTTCCAGCCTTCCTTGTGTATCTTGTCAATACAGTATCGAAAACGCGGCACATCACCCTTCCAGCCGCCTTCACCGCCTGTATAGTGATACTGTACTGCATTCAGCCCCATCTCCTCACAGAGCATGTCCGCAATGTGTGTCACGCTGGTTTCCCCATCTACGCCGAGATTATACAATGACACTCCTGTCCTTTTTACATCGTCCGCTAACGTAAATCGGATAATCGCGTTGATCAGATCCGTCACATAAATATACGGTTTCGTCTGCCTGCCATCTCCCAATATCTCAAGGTGTGAACCATCTTTTTGCAGTTTCCTGATAAAATCAAACAGAACCCCGTGCGTCAGCCTTGGACCAATCACATTGGGAAAACGAAATATCAATGAACACAGATCATTCATATAAGTAAAAGCACTAATCAATGCTTCACTTCCTAATTTCGCCGCACCATAATAGGAAATCGGAGACAGATTCGGCGTATTTTCGTCCAGAATCACATCGCGCTTGTCCCCATAAACGGCAGAGGTCGAGGCAAAAAATAATTTTTTTATACCATATTTTCTCATACAGTAAAGCACGTTATAAGTCGTTGTATATGTATTTCTGTACTCGACATCAGGATTCACCGCGCTTGCCTGTATGTCCGAATTTGCCGCCAGATGATACACGATTTCCGGTTTTGTTTTATCAAAAACTTCGTCTAATGCATTCTTATCTGCCGCATCTGTTTCATATAAAGTAAACTTGTCATTTTTCTGCAAATGTCGGATGTTCTCTTTTGTTCCGAGGGAAAAATTATCTACGCAAACAACCTTATGTCCATTTGCGAGCAGCGCATCGCATAAATGGCTTCCAATAAAACCCGCACCGCCAACCACCATCGTCTTCATCCCTGTACTCCTCCTCTAATCCCAATATTTGTCGCCAATATATACCACAGAACTTCCATCATGCTCAAACGAAAACGGAAATACACTTAATCGTAGTTGATTCTTTAAACAGTCCTGCTTTTCTTTTGGGCAATAAAAAAGTAAAAATCCACCTCCGCCTGCCCCTAGCAGTTTTCCGCCTGAAGCTCCACTGTTCAGCGCTGTTTCATACAGCGCATCAATCTTCGGGCTGGATATGCCTCCTGCAAGCTCACGCTTTCTCTGCCAGCCCTCATTTAAAATTGCCCCAAAATCAGAAAGCTCATTATTCTCAAGAGAATGTTTCATATCCTGTGCCAGCCGACACATCTGTATCAGATTTTTCGTTTTATCTTCCTGTGAGATATTCTTTTTCTGCTCTGCGAGTATTTCATTCGCATTATGCGTAATTCCTGTATAAAACATCACAAGGTTGTCCTGGAGGTCACGAATGGTTTCCGGTTTTGCTATAACAGGCTCTACCGATACCGTATCGTCCTGATGGAATGTGATAAAATTCAGTCCGCCAAACGCCGCTGCATACTGATCCTGTTTGCCGATCGGACTGCCAATCTTCTCGATTTCGACCTTACAGGCCTCCTCCGCCAACTTTGCCTTTGCTATGTATTTGCCCTTATAACAGTATAAAGTGTGAAGCAGTCCGACGGTAAAGGAGCTTGACGATCCGAGTCCTGTGCCGCTTGGCACATCGGCGGTACTGCTGATTTCCACGCCTTCGATCTGCTTGTCATTCAGCACACAGCGGAAGATGGTGTGGTTGATTTCATTCAGATTATTAACGATTTCTGTCTGAGAATATTTTAGGGCAGTTTTCCGGTTGTCAAAATATGGGTGCAGGCTCAGATACATGTATCTGTTGATGCTTGTGCTGAGAACACAGCCGCCATATTCCCTGTAAAAGTCCGCCATATCGCTTCCGCCTCCGGCAAAGCTGATGCGGAAGGGGGTTTTTGTGATGATCATATCTTATTGTCCTCTCCTGATAAAATTGCTGCAAGATTTTTACTCTCTCTCAGCACCCTGTCCATATTCCAGTATTCAAAGTTTCCAAAACGTCCATTCAGATATACTCCCTGAGAGCTATAATACGCTCTGACGGCTTCCATATTTCTCTGATGATTCAGATCATAAATTACATAGGCATATGGATGTTTTGTAATATTGATAAATTCTGCTTCATCTGGTTTGTCGATAAACTGAATTGCTTCCAGTCCCTCTGTAATCTTTTGTTTGAATTCCGTTTCTGAAAGCTGGTCGATCCAGTCCTTCTGCCGGAATGTCACTTCCACCATATATGTAGCGCCAGCACTTTTATATGCGTCACCTAAAAAATCCATCTTGGATATTCTATGAAACAGTATATTTTTATCAGCTGTCATAAAAGCAAAATTAGCTCCGCTTAAATCCTTCTTTGTCTTAACAAAAGCAATGATAATCGAATTATATTTTAACTCCTTTACAACTCCGCCAATTTCATTTGCGGCATTCCTATAGAGCTTTGTCAGTTCCTGCACAGGGATTGTAGATACAATTTTGTCAGCCAGATACTCCGCTTCTGTTGTTTTTATCTTGTAATTTCCTTCTGCTCGATCAACCTCTATCAGCTCCTGATTCAGCATCACCTTACACTTCTTACCCAGCCTGTCAGCAAAACCCCTGACAACCGCCTCGATCCCGCCTTCTTTGGGGAAATGAAAATAAAGCTGATGTACGTAGCCGTCCACCGTCTCTCCACCAGCACTGCGCATGATTTCCTCATCCGTCGGCTTTGGAATGCGCTCTACCATCTGAGTATCCATAAAGGATGGATCATGTTTCCAGATTTTTTCATTATAGGGTCTCAAATAAAGATTTGTGATGCCTTCTCCAAACGTTTTCAGGAAAAATTGTAACATATTCTGTGCCTCATAATTTTCATACGGATTATTCTGAAACGCTGTCACTGCATAATTCAAATCCTCCGACGGCAGTTTGGAAAGATCATTCTCAAACGGATACTGCACATACCGCCCTTTGTGTATAATCTGATTGGAACGCCTCAGTTTATTTGTTTCCGGCGCCACCTCAAGCATCAGATTCAGCATTTCTTTATCTTTTGAAAAGAGAATATGCGGACCGATATCATAGGTATAACCGTCCTTGTGGATGCTGCGGCATAAACCGCCTATGGATGCTTCTTTCTCAAATATTGTGATTTCTTCGATCTGCTGATTCTCCTGCAAAAAATATGCAAGGCTGATGGCAGCAAGACCACCGCCTAAAATTGCCAGTTTCATAATTAATCCTCCCATTTCTGCCACTCTATCTCTTAGTAATCGAGTACACCGTATAAATCTGCGTTTGCAAAGAAGGAAATTGCAAGTTAAAATTTTATACTCTACAAAAAGCCATCAATCAATTCTTCCACTCTGCAGGGAATAATATGTACTTCATCGATTCCACTGTCTAGTAGCTGCCTGTGTATTTCCACACTGTACTTTTTATTTGCAATCAAATACACTGCATCAGGATAATATTGGATTGCCTCCCTGAGATTGAGAATCCTAACTCCATTGATGCATTTACCATTTTTCTTTAAGCTGTTATCACAAAATGCCGCCACATTCCTATCAAAACACTGTTTGAGCATTACCTGCAAATTACACCCATGACTTCCTGCGGAAAAAATAATACAGTTCTCATGCTCCCTGATTTTTTCATATAATTGCTGCCGCTTTTGCTCTGCGTTCTGCTTTTGCGTAGCCAATCTGTCCATAAACGCCTGCTTTGACTGCAGCAAAATATCCAGGTATTTCAGCTCATAATCGTCGAATAATCCCCTGTGTACATATCCAAGTTTATACCCATTTCTCATTTCCATATAAAACTGGGCTGCAAAATCTGGTTTCAACTGCTCTGCAAGGCGTTCATACGTCACAAAATAACTGCGGAACAGTTCATGATAATATGCAGGCAGTACCCTGTTCCATGTCGGCGTATCTCTTGAAATCTTATCCTTGATAAATCTGTATTCATCACACATGATAAAAGTCCGGTTTGGATTTTTTACCGATGCATTCGGATTATCTCGCCTGTAATGATAAAAATAATCTGACAGCAAATAAACACGCCTCGCATAACAGAATGTCTGGAACCAAAATCCAACATCCTGAAAAGCCGCACCTTTTGACTCATTGTGCAGGATGTGATATTTCTCTAAAAATGCTTTTCTGTACAGACCTGTCCAAGTATACATATCCCATCCGAAAAAGCGGTTGTCAGACTGCGGATCAATCACTTTGCCATAGTCCTCCTGATTCAAAGAAACCGCCTTCTCCACAAATAATCGTGCTCCGCCTTCTCCAAGAAAAGATCTGTAATTTCCTTTTACGATATCCAGTTCATTTTGTTCTGCCGCATTGTAAAGCTTTTCCATCATATCCAAGGCAATATAGTCATCTGATTCCACGATTGCCATATATTTACCATTTGCGCGCTGAAATCCAAGATTCTTAGCGTATCCGGTGCTATGTGCTGTGTCGTCAAGGATTGTGATTCTGGAATCTTTTTTTGCGTATTCTTGTTCAATTTCTAATGTTCCATCTATCGAACCTGCATCTATGCAGAAAATCTCGATGTCAGTGAGTGTCTGATTCACAACACTGTCGAGACACTCGCGTATGTAGGGCTGGACGTTTAAGACAGGGATTACGATTGTGACTTTAGGCATGTGTTTGTCTCCTTATATCTTTTTTATAAACAATCACTGTGATTCATCCTTTTTATAATGCTTTTGCAGGAATATATTGATATCCTTAAAATCTTCATAACAAGCCTCTATTTCCTCCAAAGACCAATCCCACCACTTTATGTCGTTCAACTTTTCTATCTGTTCCTGTGTAAAACGGTATTTAATTACCCTCGCTGGATTGCCAACTGCAACTGCATAATCGGGAATATCTTTTGTTACCACAGAACCAGCTCCGATTACTGCCCCATTTCCAATCGAAGCACCATTCAATATAATCACATTGCGTCCTATCCACACATCATTCCCGATTTTTGTTTTTTTAGGATTAAATTCCTCCCATTTCAATCTTTCATATTCTATCTTGATCTGCGGGAAATGATAGGAAGAATACATAAACTCATGCGTAGAAACAGAACGCAAAGGATGATTGGGAACGACGCAGGAACCTTCCGCAGTACTGCAGAATCTACCGATTGTATCAATCTCATGACAGGATTCGCTTAACGGTCCATAGGAAAACTTATTATCATCCAAGGAAATAAAATGCGGAATATGTATCTGCTCATCTGGTACAAATTTTTTAACACAATCCATAATTTCCTCAAGCGCACTTGTTACAATAAAATGTCGCTTTGCTATATCACTGTTATCCAAATCAGCAAACTGCCTTACATTGTTATTGTACTGATATAGATAATTATCTATCAATATAATATCTGAAATGTTATATCTTTCCTGTAATATTTGTTTTAACAACATCCCATTTTCACCAAATGGTACAATTGCAAATCTTTCGATACCGTTACTTAAACAATTCAATACGATATTGTTAAATTTTTTGTACAGATAACTCATTGTTTATAACCCCATCAATCCCATAGATACTTGTTATGTTTGTATACAAATATACGTTCAGTATTTATCCTGTGCTCTGTCAATTGCTGACAGATATTCTTACTATATAGAGCTGATGCCACTACAAAAAATGCGTTTTCAATGCTCTCAAGTACATTACTCAGACTTTTTACCAATACCCCATTAATTTCCTTTCCCTGCTTGTCCAAAGAATTGTCACAAAATGCATCAATACGAATTCCATTCCTTGCAAGCAAGTCCTGTAATTCTGTTCCCCAATTTCCACATCCAAATATGACAATCCTCTTATCTCTCAGTGTATCAAGTAATTGACTGATATTTGCTTCATACTCCTGCAGCAGATGATTCATATATTCCAGATACTGCCCTTTGTCTGTCAGCAATAAGCGAAGCTGTTTATTGTTTGGGTCTTTCCTTCCCCAGATGTTATCAATTTCATTCAGTTCCTTTATATAAGATGAAAAATCTTGATATAAACGTTCACACAACGCATTTCGAAATTCGGGTGCTGCTTTTTGCAGCGTCCATGCACATGCACCATATCTTTTCCCTAAATAGGCATAATAAACCTTTTGCCAAATTTCTGGATATTTTCCGAATTTTTCCCGTGCAAAATCATACTCGTCGCACATACAGAATACTTTATTCTTATTATTAATAGACGAATTTGGATTATCTTTTCGGTATCTATAGAAGGACTCATGGATAAAAACAACCCTCTGTGCATAAGCAAAAACCTGAAACCAGAATCCATTATCCTGAAAAGATGCGCCTGGTGTCTCCTGATGCCGGATCTGATATTGATTTAGAAAATCACGCCTGTAAATTCCTGCCCAATTAAACATTTCTGCCCAAAAAACATATCTATTTTTTCTGGGACTTAATACCTGATAATATTTTTTCTTCTCTCCTAACAGGTTGTGTGTCACAAAGAATCTTTTACCCTGAACTGTGGAAAATGAATCATAATCTGCTTTTACAACCTCTGCCTTATACTTTTGGGCATAAAAATATAATTTTTCATACATCTCTGCTACAATATAGTCATCTGTTTCCACAATTCCAATATATTCTCCTGTCGCATAATCCAGTGCCTTATTGTTAGCATAGCCGGTACTCTTCTTATCGTCCTCTAAAATGACAATTCTGCTGTCTTTCTGTGCATATTCCTCCAATGTTTCCCTTGTGCCATCTGTAGAATCTGCATCGACTACAATCACTTCAATATCCGATAACGTCTGTGCCAGTACACTGTCCATGCATTCCCTGATATAAGGCGCAACGTTGAATGATGGCATAATAATTGATATTTTAGGCATCTTTATTCCTCCACTAATTCCATCAATATATTTTTTAGAATATATGTTGGATAAATAAATTTTTCTCTCCATTCATTTAGTATGCTGTCGTAAGACAAGGGAGAAATAATTATTGCGTCAACCGAATGCCATTCTGATTGAGGCTCAATAATCTTTAAATTTGTATTTCTTTCTTTCCTTTTATCAATAATATATCTGATTTCTATATCTGTGTTCTGAATTTCCTGATATAACATTTTCCCGAAGAATCCATATCCATATATTGCAATTGTCTGAATCCCTTTTTCTTTCAAATAATTCCCTATTGAATTTCCAAAATGGGATTTTAACCACAGTGTTAATACATAGTGTGATTCTCGTATTTCACTCAATCTGTTTGCAAACTGTTTGCTGTCTTGATTATCTTTTATGATACTGAGAGGCAGTAATTCACCGTGTTCTTTTCCACTGCCATACCACTGCCAATCAACAAGGGAATCTGCCTTCCTGAGCAAATCAAGTACTTCAAAATTGTTTTGAAAAGCATTTTCAACAATGGCTTCATAATATTCATTATTAATCCTGTCAACTGTCAAGTTGTGCAGTATTTTCAAGTTGTTATCCCTTGCTGCAATCAGGTTGTCAATCATGCCTCTGAGCGCATCCGCAATATAGGTTTTCTTTCTGTTCAAACTGGCTTCACTTTCTCTGAAGCAATAACATTCAACCGGCACAACGCAGAATCTGTCTGCCGCCAACATTGCTCTGACAAAAAAAGGGGGATCCTGATATCTTCTATACAATGGAAAACAGATTGAATTATCAGTCAGCATTCTCCTTGCATATATATAGCTGATATAAAAGTAATCGCATTGATAATCTCTATATTGTACTAAAACTTCTTGCGTATTCCCACTCTCAAAGATGTTTCTATGCAAAGGCAATTGTAGTATTTGTTCATTCACGTTCTTTGACAGAAAACTACCACATACTTTTATTCGGTTTTTGATACAAGCTGTATACATCTTATCCAGCGCGTTTCTATCAATATAAAAATCATCCGCATCCAAAAAGGCGACAAACTCACCCTGCGCCAAATGCAAGCCATAATTTCTGGCTGTGCCGGCACCCTGATTTTTCTGTGCATAGCAACGGATATTATCATAATTCCTTTCATATTCTCTTAAAATCTTACCTGAACAATCCGTCGAACCATCGTCAATACAAATAATCTCTTTCGGTGAAATCGTCTGCGCTATGACACTGTCCAAACACTGCTCTAAATAGCTACAGGCATTGTATACGGGTATGATAATAGATATTTTTATGTTTGCATCCATTGCTTATCTGTCTCCTGTACGTCACTTTGTTTTTCTTTCCATTCATTCCTGTTCGCATTATGACAAAAATACAATGATAATACCATATAAAGCATATATTGTCACAACGCACTACAACTCATACAGGATATCTTCCAGCGATACGATCGGGCAGTCAATCATTTCACTCAATTCTTCCTCAATATCATCAAAAAAGTAAATTGCAGTAACGATAACCGCATCCACTTCCTGCTGGTGCGCAATCTCCTCTTTTGTAATCATCTCCACTTCGGCAAACATTCTGTCTGCGTTCTGATCAACTGCATAAGCGACTTCTATATCTGTCCCTTTTAAGTCATCCAAAAGCCGCTCGCCCGCATAACTCATTCCATAAATGGCTATCTTGTTGAAATTGTTTTCTTTCAAATATGCCGCGATACTTTTCCCTTCCTGCTTAACAATCAGCCATTGGTTAAACATTTTTAAGATTGCTTCATTCTTTTTGATAACCTTGAAATCCTGATCGTGCAGTTTGGTTTTCTGATACCCCAAAGCACCTGCGCCTACCGCCGCTCCTGCCAAAGCTGATAATACTGATACTACTCCTTTTTTCATACCTGTTCTCCTCTCTTTCTGTTGCTTCTGATTGTCTGATAACGGCGAAATCATTCTATGAGCCATTCTTCTTTTTGCGGATTGTTTGATATCTCCCAACCAAACCGTTCTTCCGTGCCGCAATATTTACACTGTTCTATTGGCTGTGTTCTCACCGTGTCTGCATATTCTTTCCAGTTCATATTGATGTCAAAAATATCTACTCCCTCATCAAACGAAAGTGGAATATTATAATGTTCAAAAAATATATTTCCCAATGCCGAAAAAGGACATTTGTAAATTTTTCCATTTCTAAGAAACTGACATGTATTTTCCCTGCATTTACTCTGTGCTGCAAATGGTTCATTCTTTCCTGACAAATCTATATTTTTACCAAAGGTTTCTACAACAGGTCTGAATTCATAGTATATATGGTATTCATCTAACTTGTCCCTGATCTTATCTTTTACCTTTGTAACAGGAGAATATTCGGTTATACTTACTGTTACCTGTTCTTGTTGTATAACTCTCATTAATTCCGTTTTTTGCTGTGGTATTAACATTCCGTTTGTTACCAGTTCAATCACTGTTTTAGGCATATATTTTCTTAAACAATTAATGTAATCATCCAGATTTTCACTATAAAAAACCTCTCCTCCCAGCAGATTAAATTGTTGGATAAACACTTTATCTGATAACTGTTTAATATCACTCTCAAATACTTCATATGGAACAAAATCCCCTTTACGAAAAATATTTGAAAAGTGGCTGCATCCCCTACAATTCATATTGCAAAAATCGACCACATTTGTTTCCAATGTTTCCATTCTCGGCAAATACAGTTCTCTTTCATGGTTCCAAAGGATATTGCAATCCTGCAATATATCAATGCCTAATTTCATTTTATAATGAAAAACTCTTTTATGAATAAATCCATAGCTTTTTATTCCCATGTCCTTCAGTTGTTGAAGGATGGAAAGACCTTCCGTAAATGCAACCAGCACACAATCCGTTTCGCTATCATATCTCTTCAAAAATACATTTGGACTTACAATCTCAATGTTATTAATTTTTTGACAGGAATCTGCATAGTTGTCTATTATGCACTGCAATTCAACTGAATCATTTGCAAGAAGCTGTTCCATTACATACTGCCCGAATTTTCCCGCTCCCCAAATTGCAATTTTCATTATCGTCTCCTTTCACCATCTATCGTTTTTCTGCACTTTCTAATTGCCAACTTATTTATATAAAGAAATCAAATGTATCTTTTACTTGGGTATACAGCTTAATTATCATACTATTCACATTCCGTTCACTGATCGTATAATACAATTCATCTTGATACCGGCAGCTTGATATAATTACTATTTCCAACTCTTCGTCACGAACATCCCTTATATTATAGACTGGCTTATCATCATATGTTATTGAATTGCTTTCTGCATTACTATCCAAAAAAACAAGATTAGCTCTAATTTCTCCCACATATTCTTTGTAACTCTTTAGCATTTTTTTGGTATGTTCCCCTATCCCATACACCCCTACATTAATTTCCTTATCAAATGGCAATGATCTCAATACTTCTGTAACTAAAGACTTATGTAGTGCTACTGCCTGCTCTTTCAATTCCTCCCACGAATAAACACCGTTTTCAAATTCAAACATTTTACTTTTCAGCTTTTTATAATCTATCTGTTCTTCCATTTTGCTCATATAAGTCAATAACATATTAATACCGGATAAATCCATTTCTTTCCGAGTCAAACACCTACATACTCGAAAAAACATATCAAATGCAGTTACAAAGTATGTTTCCTTATCCTGCAAATCAGAGTACTCGATTCGATTCAACTGAACAGAAAGATAATTGAATAAATAATGTCGAAATACATACCGCAACTTCTCATCTGTATTGTTGTTTTCCACCGTTTTTATATTCATTTGTAAAACATGAAAAAAACTATTAATTTTCTTTTCATTATTTCCACCAGTCGTGATAGATTGATTTCTATATCTTCTTTTATAATAAGTATGAGGAACATACTTCATTGTTTCCGCTGTCATATATACCTCAAAAGTAAACGCAATGTCCTCACATATCTCACCACTTGGAAATCGTATGTTATTTTTATCAAGAAACACCTTTTTGTATATATTTAAGCATGCAGAATCTCTATACGCATCCAACAAATAGTACATTTTGAAAAAATCTTTCCCTGACATCATTTCAAAATCTTTTATCTTATTCTTTCTATCATAGTAATTCAAATTCCAAGTTTCATTCGTTTCATTAAATGCTTCTGCATCAAATACAATGATGTCAGGCTGATATTTGTTGAGCATCGGTATCAGTTCCTCTTTGATATTGCCGCTTATCAAGTCATCTGCATCAACAAACCATATGTATTTTCCTCTTGCAATCTGCATTCCTGCATTTCTTGCACTGGAAAGCCCCCCATTTTCTTTATGAATCACTTTAATCCTACTGTCTGTCCCAGCATAGTCATCACAAATTTGCGGGCACGAATCATCAGAACCATCATCTACTAATATCAGTTCAATATCCTTATAACTTTGTTCTAAAATACTGTCTATACATTTACGTAAATACTTTTCAACTCTATATATTGGTACGATTACTGAAAGAAACACTTCTGAATTCTTTTGCATATTATCTCCTGTAAAATCCATTTTTCCTAACATCTTTTATTTTCTTCAACAATATAATTATGTCAGATTTTGCTTTATACTATGAATCATTCTGTCTATATCAAGCATTGTATAATTGCGCAAAACCAGGCATACCATCAATCATGCGTCAACATTCCAGTATATTTGCAGGTTTTCTCCAAATTATTTTTTCCTCAGTTTGTCCATTCATTAACAAAGTATTCTTTATCTCCTCAGCTATTATCTCATTATCAATCGCAACAATAATTTTTTCAAAATCATAGTCCCGTATACAATCCACCCCTTCTACATCAGCATACTCATACCTATTTTTCTCGCAGTTTGAATCAAACCATGCAACTATTTCTATGTCTCGATACCTGCAAAGCTGCGCATAATAATCCCGCCCGACTTCACCCGCACCATAAATAGCAATTTTTTTACCTCTCAAATCCTTAATATCCTCTAAATAAAACTTAGGTAAGCTAGTATTGGGATGCATGTTCCTGAAAATATCAAGCAATTTTTTGTTTCCATAATAACTTATATGCTTTTTTAAATACGCAAATATCTGCTCGTCATATTTTTGTATCACCATGGCAACATTTCCTACCAACCCCATTTCTTTTATCACATATTCAAAATTCGGCAGATGAGACATCGAATTATCCTTAACCACATAATGATACAGATGATAATCGCTTTGTCTAATACGACTGCTTTTCAATATGCATAGACATAAATTGAGCATATCCTCTCCATATTGCTGGTCGTCCCGCAATAAAAAATAGCTGTTTTGAATCAATTCCCGTTTGTACAATTTTGACCATATGCTGAAATTTAAAAAACTTTTCTTTTCCGCACGGAAAACATGGTTAATCAAAAAATCTTCTCTTTCTTTCATACTACCTAAATTGTAAAGATTTCTTTCCTCTCCAAAAGCATCATAACTTCCCTCTTTGCTTTCCCTAATGTATCCCATATTAACAAAATCCGCATCATATTCAGTAATTTCGTTCAATAAAATTTCAAACATATTTGCTTCTATATAATCATCCCCATCTACGAATCCAATATATTCCCCAGAAGAATGCTCAAGTCCCGTTTTCCTTGCTGCAACAAGACCTCTGTTTGCCGTATGAACCACTTCGATCCGCCGATCCATTTTCGCATACTGATCACAAATTTTTCCAGAGCCATCGCTTGAACCATCGTCAATTAAAAGTATCTGTAATTCCGTGTAAGTCTGCGCTAAAATGCTTTCTACGCACTTTGATAAATATTTTTCAACATTATATACCGGCACTATAATCGTGACCCTTTTTAACATCATTTTTACTCCCTGTTTCTATACCGCGTTATCTTTTTGCTCGCAGTATGATCCATCCTTTCTGATACATCCTAATAGCATTCTCTCTTACATAACGTTTTTCTAATTCGCAGGTATTTTATAGTATATACAAAAATCCCAATGCAACTACGCAGCTTATCTTTGTCCTTTCAACTGCATACCTTACATTGGGATTTTAGCTTCCTTATTTCATGTATAAGATTATTTCCAATATTTTGTTAATAATTCGTCCGTCTCCTCCTCGCTCTTTTTGTACTCTTCCATGATGTAGCTTTTAGCATCTTCGGGAGAAACGTTCATTTTTCGATAGGCGCGTATCACACCAATCAGCTCACCCTCCAATCTTCCTTCTTCTCTTCCTTCTTTCCTAATTTCCTGGATTGCAAGACACATATCGACCATCTCCTTCCTTTTTGAGTATTTTACCCTTGAACCTGTTACAACATTAATCACATCAACCGCTTGACGTTCCACTCTTTTGAATCTCTCATCGGAACTTACCGCCCCCTTCAGTTTCTCTCCGTCCGTCGAGTATTTGATGTATTTCATGATCTCCCTGAAGCTTGTAGCAAATTCATCAAGCTCTTCATCTGACAGCCGGCTTGGCGCTATCAGATTGATGCGGTAGTCGGCTGCATATTTTACTATCTCTGTATCGCAGTCCGCATACATCTCTTTGAGACTCATTGGTCCGTCCCATTCCTCTGCACCAAAATAAATCACCAGTGTGACCACCGGCAGGAGTCTGTCACTTTTCCAAAACCCGCTTAAATACTCATCGGAGGTAGGTTTGATGCCGCTCTTTTTCGATTTCTTATGTGCAGCAGCTGCCTCTGTTACCTGTTTTGCCAGCTGCATGAAGTCATACAATCCATCCTTGACAGGCATCGCATAGTTGACTTTTGACTCATTTTCCACTGCCAATATACAATATGCTGCTTTTCTGTCGGTCATTGCTGCCAACAGTTTTGCCACATCTCTGTATCTTTGTTCTGGTACAAATGCATTGTCTGCGCCATAGGGAACAGCTATCCCTGTCGTGTCCAGCTCTATCAGATTATCTGATAAAATTTTCTGTTGGCCGTGATATAGAAACTGATTAAATATATCTGCAAAGATGTCTGGACGCCTTATATAGTCCTTTGTTATTGTATCCTTCTTTCCCATGTAAACGTACCTCACTATTTCAGTTGTATTTACATTGATGATATCATATTTCGGATAGAATCTCAAACATTTCTTCTTTTCTGTCAAATTCCTAATATAAAGTATGCAGTTGTCAAGGTACAATATAATATTGGGTTACATATATCCCTGTAGTTAAATGTTTATACAATTATTCTGTTAGAACATTTTTAATACTTTCTTTAAGTATTTCTTTTTCAAAGCTAGTTTTTTTTCCTTTTTCCCAAGTTCCAGCAAAATGATGAATACAATAGGAATCCTCATTCACAAAAATTTGTTCACTTGCATAAGATCGGCAGCATAAAACCTGAAAGGGAAAAACTGTCATACCATTAATAATCTGATAAGCTCCATCACACTTCAAGCCATACTCTTTTAATGTCTTTGTCTGCCACTTTGGGCTGGATGGATTTTTTGATAAGTCCTGCACATTAAAATCAATATTCTCATAAGCATCTCTCAATGCTTTTACCATTTTATGATTTTTGACGGCACCAAATCCTGACCCCGCATTTATCATATATTCTGGTTGATATGGGACATATTTGGGTTGGAATGCTATAAATGCCTGTTCTTTTCTCAACTCATCTAATGGCTTAATCACTTCCACATCTGTATCAAGATATATCCCACCTTCATTATATACAATATCAAGCCTTGCATAATCGACAACAAATCCCCATATTTCATTTTCAAATGCTTTTTTCATATACGGATTTTTAGTAAAATCATAATTTTGTTCATTCCACAGTTTGATCTCATAATCAGGGCAAAACCTGTACCATGAATCAACACATCGTTTCATATCATCTGGCATTTCATTACCTATCCAGATATAATGTATTACTTTTGGAATTTGTTCTATTTTTGAAGAAGATTTTGGAATATATGTATTTTCCCTGAAAGAGTCATAATTTAACTGATAATTTTTTACCAGATTAAATATAAACACTTCAACATCCAAAAACCATTCTATGTTCCTCAACTGTTCAACAATCTCAACATATGCTCCCACAGTAATTAAAAGAATCAAGTTCTTTTTGTCATATTGCTGCAGCTGTTTCATGCTGATTACTGGCAGCTCGTAACTACGCACTTTACGAGTTTTTCCATGTTTTTCTTTGTCATTATCACATATTGCATCGCAGTTCTTTAATATATCCCATTTTCCGGCACAAAATTCTTCCAGTTCATCCAATACCTTTCCGGCGCCGAAACATAAAAGCCGTTTATTACGAGAAAAATCCTCTAGCACATCTAATGTACAATTTCGGATAATCATTAGAATAACTCCTCCTTTAATACTTTATCCATGGCTTTCATATTATTACGATTATACGCATTAATAAATTCAAAACAATTGTCAATATATTTTTGGCACGCTTCATCATTACATAAAAACTCACATACGCTTTCTGCAAATTCAAATTCATTGGTTGCAGTTATTAGAATGGGTTCCCGAAATCGTAATCCCCTTGCACCCGCAGGGGTTGTAACGAATGGTTTGCAATGGGCAACTGCCTCAATTGATTTTATGTTGAGACCTGTTCCTGCCCTGACGGGATTAACCACGATACGACAGTTATGATATATCTCTTCAAGATCATCCACACATCCTAAACACATAACATTCTTTTTCTTTACATGAACCGCATCACAAATTTTGCCAACAATAAAAAGCCTGCAATCCTTAATTTTATTGGTAATTAAGGGAAATACATACTGAATAAACCAATTGATGCCATCAATATTTAATTCGTTTTTACTTCCTATAAAACAGATATCATGGGAATCGTTTAATTTATTTGCCACAAACGTATGACTGTCACCTATTGTTACTACTTTCGTCTTTTTCCCTTTTAAAAGCTTGTTAAAATATGCTTCTTCAGTTTTTTGAATGGCAATCACATAATCTGCTCTTCCCAGCGCCTTTCTTTCTCCGCTATATGTTATTGAATACCCCACATTACTATGTGCATATGGATATAACCTGAAATTCCTATATGCAAACCTATCATGTGTATCAATCACCTTGACAATTGGCGTTTCAATAAAATCAAACAATTTTGACTGCATTATATATTCCAGCCAAAGAATACTATACTTTCTTCTTTTTAACAAAACATTCACCTTACGAGCGATACTCGGCTCATAAAAACTATCAGTTCTGTCAAGCGGTGCCAAACGCCCAAACATACTCCACTTACTGTGCCATATATAAGGATTATCATATTTTAATGGGAAATAAATAAATTGTCCTTCCCCAAGACATTCACACATCTCGTTTTTTGTTTCGGGGCGTACATGACCATAATACAAATAGTCAACAATATATCCTTTATCTTGGATAAGCTTTATAAAATTATAGACCCGTCGTCGGTTTCCCTGGTCAGGCGGGAAAAAACTCAGATAAGAAACCATTAATACCCTTTTTTTATTCATTATATCTACCTTTTCGTGGTCTTCTATTTTTTCTTTTTATAATAGTTGTACCATTTGACATAATACTTTTCGTATAACGCCTTTAGTACAAAAATCCAGTTTGATGGCGTCTCAACAGCCAAAGAATATCCGTTATTATCCATCAGTTCTTTTACCCCGTCTCTTTTTTCAATAACCCATACCTTTACAGGGAACTTCTCAAAAGGAAAACAAGCAAGAATCACCTCTTCATATCCTTCAACATCCATAGAGATATAATCCGGACAAATGCCATATTTTTCAATCACAGCTTCCAAACTTAATACAGGAACATTGATTACATCCGTAATTTGTATTCCAATTTGTTTTCTTGATTCTGCGACATCTTTGGAGAATGTGCTGCATCCAATATCATCACATCTGTAAAACTGCAGACACGTGCCGTTTTGTTGTCTGCTTCCTATTCCACAACATTCGACAAAATCTCTGCTTCGTTCCTTTTTTATGGCGTTTGTCACATCTGGGTTAGGTTCAACAAGAATTCCATTATCTCCCTTGCAGTAAAAATGATATGTATTACTTCCGCTTATAGGGGTTGGAATGCCTATATCCATATAGAAGATATCTATAATCCCAAACCTCTGCAAAAATTTTTCTACAATAATATCTTCACCAAATTCTGACCAGCTATTAAATCCTGTTTTCGCTTCAATTTCAAGAAAACAGATTTCATTCCATAACATGATAGCCACCTTTGGTGATAAACTTACTATATTATTTTTGATTTCTTCCCAATACTTATCTGAAGTAATAACAACAAGTGTTTTTTCGTCCTCTTCCAATAATTTTGATGGCGGAAATACATCTTTTCCCAAAATTGGTCCCTTTACTTTTTGGTCTATGATATAATCTGCTATTGATAATAACGTCCATTTTCCTCTTAAATTTTTTCCCGCACCATATAATACAATTCTGTTATAATGATTTATGATTTCCCATATTTTATCCATTATTTACACTCCCTCCATTGCCTTTAATGCAAAAACGAAAGAACGTTATCTAATATCCAATACCTAAACGGAATTTTTTTCTGCCCCTGCTTTATAAGTTCAAACAATATGTTCCTATATATTTTCTTCATCTGTTTTTTTTGCTTTAATGACAACTGTCTATCATATCTGCTATACTGCTCCTTCAAGACACAAATACATACCCACAACTGCTTTCTATATGCCTCTAAATATCCTTTTTCCTTAAAATACTTCGCTCTTGTCATGTCAGCTCTTATTTCCTCTAAATCCGGTCTCATTCTTGCCTGAGCCATCAAGCTGGAATTATGCTGACGGTAATAATATAAACGTTTCGTGGTAAATGATATTTTTTCCACAATCTCAAAAAATAAATGTGTTGTATATACATCCTCATGAATTCGTCCAACTGGAAATGAAACCTTTTCCACAACTGTTCTATGAAACAACTTTCCCCACGAAACACAAAACGCTATATTTGAAATGCATTCATTTATACATCTTTCTTTGCTAACTAATATTCCGTGTTCCTGTCCTTTTGTGATAATATCAAACTCTGCATTTTCTTTAATAAAGTTGCATTGTGCCAGCAATACATCATATTGAATGCACAGTCGGTATAAATACTGAATCATATCAGATGAAATAACATCATCACTGTCTACAAATGTCAAATACTCACCCGCTGCATTCCTGATACCGCAATTTCTCGCATCAGATAATCCCCCATTCTTTTTATGAATAACTCTGACTCTGCTGTCTTTATCTGCATATGTATCACAAATTTCAGGACATCCGTCTAAAGAACCATCATCAACTAAAATAACTTCTATATTCCGGTATGTTTGGTTTAATACCGAATCTACACATTCACAAATAAATTTTTCCGTATTATACACGGGGATAATGACTGAGATCAACGGTTGTTCGTTCATTTTCATATACCACTTTCTCTATTTCTCACTACAGTTTCATACAGCTCTATTATTTTCTGATAACAATGTTCTGCATCCAAATGCCCAATAACCTTTTGCGCCATCTGCCCCATCTTTTCTTTTTGTGCATCATTCATATGCAAGAAATAATCTACCGCCTTTTTGACCGCTACTGTCGAATCACGTTGAAAAAGTATTCCATTCTCATTATGCGCTATCAACTGTCCATATCCGGCATTCGCTGTAGCTATCACAATCTTACCAAGCCCCATTGCTTCGATACACGCATTTGATAAATTTTCTATTCTGGAAGGCAGTATACATGCCATTGCGCCTTTAATAACCGGAATTAACTGATTCTTAGGCAATACTCCTAAGTAAATGACTCTTCCGTCATACTCCTTTGCCGACCTTTGCAAATAACTCACCGCACTGATCATTGCTCCATTTTTATTTATCCCATAGTCTATTCCACAAAAGACAAAATAAATATCTCTATACTTATCTAATAGCATGTACAATGATTCTGCAATTACTCTTGTCCCTTTTCTATTTTGAAGTGACCCATAAATCAAGAAATATTTTTTATTTTTAAGTTCTTTATGATAAATCTCTGTATTCTCTTTTAAATCATCCATATAAAATGGTGATTCTATTGTAAATACATGCCTATGTATTCTTTTAGATACTATAGATCCAATAATATTTCCTGGTGCGAATATAGCATCCGCCCGTTTCTCTGTTATATACTCCAGCCAATCTTCAAAACGAAGCTTTTCCTCAAACTGTTCCTTATCGAAAATAAATCTTTCTGCTTCTCTGTATATAACACTATCTGAGGATAATCTGACGACAGTAGGCGTTTTCGTCCTAAATAATCCTACTCCATATACGTTTGCTGCCTGTACAATATCTACCTTGCAAACCTTTTCATAATCACTTAGTTTTCTATGTATACGCATTGCATTAACAATGTTTTCTATTCGCGTTTGTTGTTTTCGCCAAAGTTTTCCATTATACCGATATCTTTCTAACGCAATAATTTTCACTCCATTTTCAAGTATATACTCCCTATTTTGCTTATCCGACAATGTCAGCACAGTTACATTATGCCCCTGCCCCCGCATAATATTAGAAATATTACTGATATAGGTTGCCAAACCGCCTATTGGCATTTCGCCTGGAAATTCAAAAGTGACATATACAATATGCATTCAACGTTGCTTCCCTTCTCACTAATTAATTAAACATCATTATAATTGATTATACATTCCACAGTTCCACTTTTCTAAAGACTGTTCAATTTCCCCAGCTTCTCTTCTTTTGGATGGATTTCGAAGCAATAAATACATTTCATACAAATATAGTCCCATAATATTCAACATTTCGTATGCATTACTAAACTTAAAAATTTTTAGCTTTATCTGCTGTTCCATTGCTGTTTTATATAAATCTAATCCATACTTAAAATACGTTTCGAATTTTATTTTTTTTATATTGTACTTATGAGCAGTATATCTGTCATGACTGTTCAAAAAATGCATTACAGTCCCTCGATAGAATTCACCTGCAAAAACATAAGGTAAATATCTTATCGTTTCCTTTTTGGAATACACTTTTACCATTTCATCAACATAGTTTAGATATCTTCTCCTTGATCCTTCTGGTGCATAGTATATATTTTTTAATTTCATTCTATATCTCGTATAGGATTTTGTCTGTTTAACTTCCAAAAGCACTAACCCGTCGTTAGGATATATACATATTTCATCATCTCTATTAAGAAGAAGCATACCCACGATGCCTGTATATGCATACGGGCAATCACTATCAGATTTTATAGTGCTTAATATCTCTTCTTTATTTACAGTCGTTTTTAATATAGATGTATTGTATAGCAGAAAACTCGGATGCGTCCTGATTATTATATATGAAACAGCATGCACTCCCTTTTTGTATGTACAACGTGTTTCCCTATTTCCCAACTGAATGATTCCTATATCTGTACATCTCAAATAAGATACCAATTTAAGCAGTTTCCCTACAAATATCTTGTCTCGATCCATCAATGCCAAAGTATATTTTCCATTTCCACTAAATAAGGCATCTATTTGATTTTCAAACATTCCTGCATTCACCATGTTATGCTTAACAGTTAAACGTATATCATCATAATTATCCAACATTTCCCCTGTTCCATCCGTGGACGCATTATCTATTACAACTACTTCAATATCATTATTTGGATAAGAAAAAATTTCATCCAAGGTATCTTTTAAAATGTCTTTCCTATTATACGTTGGAATGCAGATGCTTAATATAATACCTTTTTTCATTTTATTAATCCTTTATGTCGTTATTTTGCCAGACTATGTACAATTATAAAGAATTGGCTACAGCAATATTGTTCAACAGGCTTGTTAGCGAAATCACATGATAGGGACATTTTTCGTTTATTTGAGCCTCAATCTCTTCATAAAACGGCGTTGGTGTAACAATAATTACATCTACTTTTTCCCAGTCATCAGAAAAGTCACAAACGCGTACTTCCGTCTTTATATTCGAAGCATTTCGGTCAATGGCATATTTTACTTCTATATCTGAACTTCTCAATTCATCCAATAAGCACTTGCCTACATCCCCAAAACCATAAATGGCAGCTGTGACATAACCTTCTATAACCAAATAATCCGCCAATTGTTTCCCTGAATTCTTTATATTTATCCATTGAATCAAATCACCATAATATACACGGAATTTATCATCATGATGTTCAAACCATTTCATATACAAATCTTTCCAGGTACCTTCTCCTGCCCGTTTGGCAGATTTCTTATCCTGCATAAATATATTGGTCAGAAACTCCCTGTATTTTATTGTCTCCCTCTCGGTAACACGTTTTTGTTCATCAGTCTGCCAAGGTTGTGAAATCATATCATACCATAACTCATCATCCTGATCCACTTTTCGTACAACCTCAATAATTTGATCTATGCTTTCATAATTATGACAATTAATTATAGCCTTAGGATTAAACTCTTCTTCTACTGTAGGATCTCCCCAAAATATCGGAACACTCTTTGCCGCCAACGATGTCAAAAGTTTCTCATCAATCCCCCCTACATAGTAATGATTATTGCAGGAAATACTAAATTTATAATTGCTCTTTAATTCAATACTTTGAGATAACCAGTCATTATCATTTCGAGTTGGTATGTTGCCAACATTATTCAAATGTTCCCCTAATGATTCTATTCGTTTATACTCGCTTAATCCGTAAAATAGCTTATCTCTAAATGGATGCGCGCTCCCATTGGAATAAATAAAATTACAAAACTTTTTATCCCCAATCACGATAGCATTTGTATTATTGTTATTAGTCTGCCACTTTTTAAACTGCTTATAATATAGCATCGTAGGCTTTCTATATATTCTGTCACCCATTTTCAAATTTCTATCCCAGACAATTGCATAGTCGGTAAAATTCATATCCGGCACAATAAACTCACCCGGAAATGCAATTACTATCGGATCATCTTTTAAATAATGCAGAAATTTTTCTTGATATTTACGGTTAAAATAAATCATTTCCGTAGTGACAACATATTCTGGCATATTTTCATCATATACAAATTCAAATCCATATTCCCTCTCATCATACCTAAAAACATTTCTAATTGATTCAACGCTGGTAATCGCAGGATGAAGGCAACAAATTTTGATCTTGTTCATAGTTATATCCCCACACCTTTCATACGGTATTGCAAATACAATTATTATTCATCATCTACTCATAAAACATTTTCACGCAACTACAAATATAATCAATCTGTTCATCGCTCATTTTCACAGATGATGGAAACCATAATCCCTGTTTTGATATTTTCTCTGCAATTGGATATTGTCCTTGATATCCATATGCTGGCTCTGCATGCAGTGCTGGATAAAATTCTCGTGTTCCAATTCCTTTTTCTTTTAGGTATTTCATCAATTCGTCCCTTCGCTCGCATAACGCATCAAAAAACCAGGGAACCGTTTCTATATAATCAGTAACTATTAATTTTATTCCCTTAATATTCTTCAATCCCTGTTCATAACGTTTACCCATGTTCTTTTTTCTTAAAATCCTTTGGGGAAGTTTTTTCATCTGCTCTAAACCAATCACAGCCTGAATATCCGTAAATTTAAAATTCCATCCCTTTACTAAATAATGGTCACTCCCACCTTTTTCACGCCCAAAATCCCGTATTTTCCTTATACGTTCAAAAATTTCTGCATTATCGGTAATCAAGGCACCTCCTTGACCTGTAGTAATAATTTTGGGTGCACTAAAGGAAAAACTTCCAATATCCCCATATCTTCCTAATTGTTTGCCCTGGTAAAAGCTTCCTAATGACTGAGCCGCATCTTCTATGAGATATATGTGTTTCTCCTTACAAAATGACACAATCTTACTCAAATCTCTCGGATAACGTCCATTAATACTTACCAAAATGACTGCTTTTGTCTTTTCTGTTATGGCTGCCTTCATACATTCAAAATCCATACCTAAACATTCTTCTTCAATATCAACAAAGACAGCTTTCGCACCAATCAGTTCTGCGGCATTAGGCGTTGCCACCATAGTATAGTCAGGAACCAGCACTTCATCACCTACTGTTACTCCACATGCCATCAGCGCAATAGAAAGTGATACTGTTCCATTACATACTACAGAACAATACTTACTTCCGGTAAAGTTCGCAATACTCTGTTCAAACTCCCTGGTTTTTTTAAATTCCGTAACCCATCCGCCTGACTCCATATAAGAATAAAGCGCATCCCTCTCTTTTTCATCAAAATACGGTTCCATTTGATTAATCATATCCATATGCCTTATCGCTGATTTCCTTTCCCCTGAAATTTTACATATGCAACCTGCCTCCCATTTCGAAAAATGCTGGTCCTATCTGTTTTCATCCTATCCAACTCAAATTTTGTAATTTCTGCACAATTCAAATATTTCTCAAGTTTTAATGCCGTAATTTCACCGTCCCATGAAAGAAACATCATAATTTCCGGATCGTCCAAACGTTTTGTCCCATAGAATTTCGGTTCATTATAATATGTAAGCACTAATCGTAGTTCTTTGCACTTGGGCAGCATTTTATCTAAAAATAACTCCAATCTCTGATCGACATCGGGAAAAATATCGTTCGCAATGATGATATCATACTGTTTCTCTTCTTCATATTGATACCAGTCCATTGAATACCAGTTAATCTTATATGCCTCTGAAATCTCTTTCAGATAGTTATCCCCTCCATGTGCCAAAAAATCTACCAAAGTGTAGCAACTGTTTCCAGCTAACATCTTTGTCAACGCATTTACTCCCCCTCCTATATCCAAAACCGACATATTCTCGTTTTTATTTATCAATATATCTCCATACACATCTGCATAAATTGCCCTTTTATTTTCCATTTCCAGCATCCATTGATTGGTACGAATTGACTTCTCCTGCTCATTCATGTTCTCAATTAACAACTTTAAAATCCAGTCGTTTTTTATATATTCTTTTAAATCATTCTCCTGATATATTTTCATGCTTGACCTCATTAATCTCTATTCTTCTGTTTTGCCACTGGCACATTACATTGATTTGCTTCTATTGAACCTCCGTTACAAACACTGCAAAAAGTCGTATGCCCAAGCATACTATATCCCAATTCAAACTCCAGTAACTCCCGTTTTGTAAATTCCTGTCTAAAATCAAAGTAATTATTTTCATCATCTGGAAACAATCCGACACATACAGCAGCAAAATTACTACAACAAAAATAATATTTACCATTACTGAATTGTCGGCAGAACATTGCACATTTAAAAAAATGTTCTCTCAGTTCTTCTTCATTTTTCTCCCTTGGCGGATGATCCGGAAATCCCATATCCAACCATTGCTCTCCGGTTCGTTTTACATCAACTGCCACTCCGTGTTCCTGGCAAATTTTTTTCACATCATCAAGCATACATATGTTAGGTACTGCATTTGTATAATCGCTGATATCTATTGTAACATTATTCCTTTCACACATTTCAAGAACAGCCTGTCCAGGAAATATTGTTCCATTAGTACCAATTCTAATTGATCCAATTTTATCTCCATATTTATCATTTAAATAATTAATATATTCAGTAAGATACGGATATAGAAAAACCTCTCCGCCAAGCAGTTTCATTTTATAGACATAATCAACCTTACTAAATAATAAATCCGCATCGTCTTTCAACTGCTGTAATGGTGTTATCTTTGGTTTCTTAAAATATGGAATGTATGATATACATTTTTCACAATTTAATGTACAACACGAGGTCAAAAAAATTTCTATTCTGTCTATCCTTATTTCATCTAAAACATAAACATCATATAATTTCCTGAACACTTCTCCTTGAAACAAGTTTTTGTTTTCTTCAAACCCAGCAGATTTCAGATATTCCACAGTTTGGTTATACTTTTGCCTATCTAAAAATGTGCATATTACAATAATAAATTCCTTCGCTTCTATTTCTTCTATTCTCTCTGCAACAATGATCTCCCTATCCTTAACTTGCTCTAATAACTTGTTATTTTCACTCTCATCGCCATATATATAATATCTCATATCTAGAGAAAAGATATTTTCAGCAACTTTGTCAAATTCATGCCCCTTATTTTCCCACATAGTGTTCTTTACAGAATAATTTCTCACACCTTTGTCTCCTCATTTTTATCATATCGCAATGTTATTCTAAATCTTATGCAAGAGCAATAAATAATCTTTCAATCCGTAAGCATCTGTATCTTCCCGTAAAAAGATTTCATTTGGATTATACAAATAGCATTTCTCCACATATTGTTTTTCATCTGTAATCAAATCAATTTCTTTCTTGCTATCGCAATTGGAGGTGTCATAAACTAATAGCTTTAAATCGCCTGCCCGCAAACTATAAATTTTCTTATTGACATACCGACTGGCAAGCACCCCGTGATTGGAATCTACGTAAAACGGGAATTCTTTCTGCTCCCATTTCTCATATGTATCCATTATTTCATATGACTCTGTAATAACATTAAACTTTAATACCATATTTGCTGTGGAAGGGACTATATAAATCCATTCTTCATCATAAAACATATATGCTATAATATACCCATGTTCTTTTATGCATCTATAACCGTTCGGACGCATTGCAAACTCTTGATATGATTCACTTTTTGTATCATATTTTACTAATTTCCCCGTGTATGCCTCAACAAGCCAAATATTTTTGTCTTGCTGGCACATTGAACAAAAAATCTCTCCATCTTTTCCTACCGTATGAAATCTATATTTTTTTGTTGCCAAATCAACTTCCAAAATTTCATTCTTTCCTTGCACAGGTACATATATTTTTTCATCAAATTGCGCAAAAAACCGCGATGTGAAACAGAATCCAGTCTGTTTCAGTTCACTAATTTCAACTTTCTCAATAATCTGCTTTTCTATATTATATCTTAAAATAAAACTAGCATTTGATGGAAAAAGGATTAGATTATTATTATAGAACGTAGAAAAACAAAAGCTCTTTTTATCTGTTATTTCCTGTGGTATCACCTTACAGATCAGCTTTTCACTCTTTCTGTCATAAATTCCGATGCTGTCAAACATGTCTGGTATAAAAAAAAGCTGGTCGTTCTGACAAACAATATTGTTAAACATAAATTGCGTATTACTTTTCTCCGCAGGAAAAATTCCAATACATTTTACATCACCTGTAATAAAATTTATGCCAAACAACCCATTACAGTTATATGATGCAAACCAACCATAATCTTCTTCTATATATATATCTAGAAAATATAATTGTTTTTTGTTCATGTCTTTTCTCACTTCCGTTTATCA
>ERZ808040.518-NODE-518-length-32496-cov-4.802770_pt1 | contig 32496 bp, 27 predicted proteins | sample MGYA00380191_ERZ808040 | MGnify/ENA primary metagenome ERZ808040 (study PRJEB31490, sample SAMN06133395) | mouse gut metagenome | isolation source: J6 | host: mice | place: China: Chengdu | collected 2015-05 ...
TTTGCAAACTGTTTTTTTGTTAGTTCCATAGGTTTATTTTACCATACAGCTTTTCTGTTGTAAAGATTAATGTGAACGGGCTCTAGTATTACATTTCCCCGGCGATCACCGTCTCCAAAATCCCGATCATCTCATCCACATGCTCTTTCCCAATCACAAGCGGCGGCACAAACCGGATAATCCTCTCCCCTGCCGAAAACGTGATCAAGCCCGCATCCATCGCCTTTCCAATGATTCCCTTTACCGGACGGTCAAACTCCAGACCCTGCATCAGTCCTATGCCCCGGCGCTCCTTGATGCAGGAATATTTTTCTGCCAGCGCGTCAAGTTTTTCCGCAAGATACGCCGATACCCCACGCACATTTACCAGTACCTGCTGCTTCTCAAACAGCTCAAATACTTTGCAGATTGCCGCCGCTGCAAACGGATTGCCGCCGTAGGTGCTGCCGTGGTCGCCCGGGACGAGTGCCGCCGCTGCTTCCTCCTTTGCCGCGAACGCGCCGACCGGAACCCCACAGCCGAGCGCCTTGGCAAGCGTTACCACATCCGGCTGAATCCCGTACTGCTCGTACGCCATCATTGTCCCGGTGCGCCCCATTCCGCACTGGATCTCGTCGAGAATCAGCAGGATCCCTTTATCGTCACAGAGTGCGCGTATCTTCTTTAAAAACTCCTTATCGGCAGGATAAAGCCCGCCCTCGCCCTGAACGGTTTCCATGATGACGGCACAGGTTTTTTCCGTCACCTTTGCCGCAACATCCTCGTAATGGTTGTAATCCGCAAATACAATGCCGGAGAGCGTGCCGAACGGCTCGCGGTATTTCGGCGTGCCGGTCACCGAGAGCGCCCCCATGCTCCTGCCATGGAAAGAATGGTTCATCGCGATGATCTCGCCGTCCGATCTCCCGCACTTATTATAATACACCTTGCGCGCCAGCTTGATCGCGCCCTCGACCGCTTCGGTGCCGCTGTTGGTCAGAAACACTCTCTCAAGCCCGGTCATCTGCGTGATCTTTTCACATGCTTTCGCCGCCGGGACATTATAAAAATAGTTTGATGTATGCAAAAGTTTGTCAACCTGCGCCTTTAGTGCGTCATTGTACTCCCTGTTCTGGTAACCGAGCGCGAATACCGCGATGCCCGCGCCAAAATCCAGATATTTTTTCCCGTCCAGATCATATAAGTAAACACCCTCGCCGCGCTCAAGCACAACCGGGTAACGCCCATATGTGTGCATCAACACCTGATCCGCCGCGCAAATCCATTGTTTTGAATCCATGATGAACCTCCTATTTTTAGTCCCGCATCCGCCCTTCCCGTACCACCGGAGGCGAAAGCGTTTCTGCTCGTTCCTCCCATATACGCTTTCCGGCACTGTCCGGGCTAATGCCGTTTTTTAGTCCCGCATCCGCCACAGGCTTAGTTTACCGCCGTCCCAGCCTCATTATCGTACAGGATGGATTCATCGTTGATGATCGCCGTGCCGATCCCTTTATTGGTAAAAAACTCAAGCAGCAGGCAATGCTCCAGTCTGCCGTCGAGGATATGCACGCGGGAAACACCGTTTTTCACGGCATCTATGCAGTTCTTCAATTTCGGGAGCATCCCGCCGCCGATAAAGCCGTCCCCGATCAGCTCGTCCGCCGCCGCCAGGGTCAGCACGGAGATCAGGGTGGACTTGTCCGCAGGATCCCGGTAAACACCCTCAATATCCGTTAAAAATGCCAGCTTCTCCGCACCGACCGCCCGCGCGATCGCACATGCCGCGTCGTCCGCATTGATATTGTAGGCGTGGGAATCTTCTTCTCCAAGACCGATTGGGGCAATGACCGGGATATAATCGTTCTCAATCAGGGTGTCGATCAGACCGGTATTGACCTTCGTGACATTCCCGACATAACCGATGTCCTGTCCGCTTGCCGTCTTTTTCTCCACCAGCAGCGTCTTGCCGTCCTTGCCGCAGATTCCTGCCGCTTTCACGCCGAGCTGCTCCAACATCTGCACCAGATTTTTGTTGACCTTGCCGAGCACCATCTCGGCAACCTCCATCGTCACCTCATCCGTAACGCGCATTCCCTCAATAAAGCGCGCCTCATGCCCCAAAAGCCCGACCCATTTCGTGATTTCCTTGCCGCCGCCATGCACGATGATCGGCTGCATCCCGACGAGCTTTAATAGTGCCACATCCTTAATCACGCTCATCTCCAGATTTGGGTCAAGCATCGCGCTGCCGCCATATTTTACGATAACCTTCTTATTGTTAAATTTTTGAATGTAAGGCAGTGCCTCGATCAGGGTCTGTGCCTTTGCGATGGTCTGTTCCATAATTTTTTCCATAAATTCCTCCTTTCCCTGTTCCATACCTCCTTTTCCGGCGGCATGGACTAAAGTGGAAATTTCTGTCCTTCTTTGCTCCCGCAAATTCCGACAGCACCACAGTTGTTTGATACGTTCTATCCCTTCTGCTTTGCTCTTTCCGTTCCGCAAAACGCAATAAAATTTTCCGTCATCTGTCTTTGGACACCGATTTTATCCCAATTAGCGCGGGTGTATTTCCCTCCATTGCCGCCGGGTGATTAGGAAAAACCAATCCGAAATGTTTTGCGGCATTTCCCGTATCGTCGGCTGCCAAGGCATCCACCGCAAAATTTTAAGACCGGTAATCCGCGTTGATCTTGACATAGTCGTATGTCAGGTCACACCCCCAGGCAGTTGCCGACGAATCCCCCTGCCTGATATCCGCGATTGCCGTGACTTCCTTCGCGGAAAAAATCTTCGTTGCCAGTTCCTCGGAATAATCCGTTGCCATGCCGTTTGCCACAAGCTGCAGTTTACCGGACTCCGACTCGATATACAGATCCACTTTTTCCGGTTCAAAGGCCGCACCGGAATATCCCATCGCGCAGAGCACCCTGCCCCAGTTCGCATCATTGCCGTACACCATCGTTTTCACAAGGCTTGAGCACGCGACCGACTTCGCGAGCGTGACCGCCTGCGCCTTATTTTCCGCATGGATTACCTTTACCTCAAAAAGCTTCGTCGCCCCCTCGCCATCGCCTGCCATTTGCTTTGCCAGATATTCGTTTACCGTGCGGAGCGCCTTTTTAAACTCCCCGTAATCCGCGTTTTTTTCCGTGATCTCCACGTTTCCCGCAAGCCCGTTCGCAAGGAGCAGCACCGTGTCGTTCGTTGAGGTGTCGCCGTCCACCGAGATCATGTTGTAAGTGTCTTTAATGTCCTCGGAGAGCGCCTCCTGCAAAAGTTTTTTGTCGATGGCAAGGTCGGTCGTAAGGAATGCCAGCATCGTGCACATGTTTGGGTGGATCATGCCGGAACCCTTACTCATGCCGCCGAGCGTTACCTTTTTTCCGCCAACCGTAAATGTGACGGCAATCTCCTTGTTCACGGTATCCGTTGTCATAATTGCTTTGGATGCCGCCGTGCCCGCTTCAAGGCTTTCGGAAAGTTCCGGTGCCATCGCCTTCGTGCCCGCGACAATGCGGCCGACCGGAAGCTGTTTCCCGATCACCCCGGTCGATGCCACAAGAACCGCATCCGCCGGGATGCCAAGGCATTCTCCCGCCGCTTTTGCCGTTTCCGCGCAGCAGGCCAATCCCTCCGCCCCGGTGCAGGCATTCGCGATCCCCGCATTGACGACAACTGCCTGCGCAAATGCTGATTTTTCCACGATGTCCCGATCCCAGAGAACCGGTGCTGCTTTTACGATATTGCTTGTAAATGTTCCCGCGCATCGGCATGGCACTTTGCTGTAGACCATCGCCATATCAACGCGGTTCTGATATTTGATCCCGGCAGCGGTACACGCCGCCTTAAAACCCTGCGCGGCTGTTACGCCGCCTGTGATGATTTCCATTGTTTCTTTTCCGCCTTTCTTATTTTTCGTCCCGCCCAAACCCTTCCGGCACCCTTTTACGGCAGAGTTTTTTCTCCGCTCCTCTCCGAAAAATCCTCCGGGGTTCTGTGCGGGTTCCCGCTTACCGGTTAAATTTCGTGATGTTCGCTTCATTTAGCGTAAAATCATAATAATTTAAATCATCCCGGTATGTCCAGCCGACACTGCGCCAAAAACGGTTCCCGACCTCATTCGACCGGAACGCGATCAGAGACACCTTATTGATGCCCTCCGCTTTCAGTGCATGCATGGCAAAGGTTGCCATCTGCTTGCCGATGCCGCGTTTCCTTTTATCCTCCGCCACGCAGACATGATAAAAGCAGCCGCGCCTCCCGTCATGCCCGCACAGGATCGCGCCGATCACCCGGTCATCCTCCACCGCCACCACGCTGGTCGCCGGGTTCCGCTTTAAAAATTTTTCCACACCCTCGCGGGAATCGTCCACACTGCGGATCCCGAAGCCTTGAATGCTCATCCAGAGTGCATACACCTTCGGATAATCCTCGATTGTCATTACACGTATTTCCATATTTTACTCCGTCCTGCTGCCTGATTTTTATTCCGCATCTTATTTATCGTCCGGTTCCGGTTGCGGATACCGGACCTGCATACCATTCAACAAACTTTCATCCGCATTCCTGCAGATATCTACGGAAATACCGGCACAAGTCCGAGTCCCATTGCCTCCGGCAGGCCAAACATCAGGTTCATGTTCTGCACTGCCTGTCCCGCCGCACCCTTTACAAGATTGTCGGCCGCACCCATCATGATCACACGTCCCGTGCGCGTGTCAACCACAAAATTTACGTCCACATAATTGCTGCCCTCCACAAACCGGGTTTCCGGGCAGACACCTTTCTCCAGCACGCGGACAAATTTTTCCTTCCCATAGTATTTCCCGTAAGCAGCACGGATTTGCCCATCCGTCACGCCCTTTATGAGTGTGGCATACGCCGTCACTAAAATCCCGCGGTTCATCGGCACAAGGTGCGGCGTGAAATTAAGCATGACTGTCCTTCCCGCCGCGTAGCCTAACTGCTCCTCGATCTCCGGCGTATGGCGGTGGCTTGCCACCCCGTAAGCTTTGATATTTTCGTTGACCTCACAATAAAGGTTTTGCACTTTTGCCGAGCGCCCCGCACCGGAAGTACCGGATTTCGCGTCAATAATAATTGTGTCCGGATCGATCAGCCCCTCTTTTACAAGCGGATAAATTGTCAGGATCGAGCAAGTCGTATAACAGCCCGGATTTGCCAAAAGCCTTGCTCCTTTGATCTGTTCCCGGTTGATCTCGCACAGCCCGTAAACGGCTTCGCCAATAAACTGCGGGCTCGCGTGCTTGATCCCGTACCATTCTTCATATACCGAGACATCCTTGATGCGGAAGTCCGCCGAGAGGTCAATGATCTTCACGTTCGACAAAATGTCCTCGTTCACGAGCGACGCACACAGCCCCTGCGGGGTTGCCGTAAAGATCACATCCGCTTTTTCCGCCAGTTCCTCCATATCATCGTCCATACACTTCGCATCCACGATCTCAAACATGTTCCCGAACACTTCATAATATCTCTTGTCGATGTAGCTTTTCGAGCCGTACCAGACGATCTCTGCTTCCGGGTGCTGCAGCAAAAGCCGTACCAGCTCCTGTCCCGCATATCCGGTTGACCCGATGATCCCCGCTTTTACCATAGTTCCTTCCTTTCTGCCGCCCATGCGGCTCCCTTCCTGCCGTTTCCGGCAATACCTGCCGCCAAACAGTCCGATGCGGATTATTTTTTCGTTTATAGATTTTTATAATTATACATCTTCTTTGCATATTTTGCAAGCATAATCTTACAAAACTTCTCCGGGATGCCGGGACAGGTCTATGATCCAATCCAACGGTTTGGCACCGGCGCAATGCAAAAGCCTATATCTGACGAAAGCTGACATTTCTATAGAAGCTTTCCCTTCCCGTGTGAATATGCATTCTCTGGCCCGTTTCCGGTTTCTGCCGGAAGCCATCTTCTATTTTTATACATCAGAACGAATAATCATGCATTTTATCAAATTTCTTTAACTCCTGCACGACCGCGGACAGCGGAAGCCCGACCACATTATAATAATCCCCGCGGATCTCCCGGATATACGCCGCCATCCTCCCCTGGATCGCGTACGCGCCCGCCTTGTCCGCATACTCACCGCACGCAAGGTATTCCCCAATCTCCGCCGCGTCCATCGGATAAAAAACCACCTCCGTACGCACGGCAAAATTCGAAAAAACGGGGGTGGCTTTTTGCCCTCCTGGTACACGGCCGAGCGCCACCCCGGTATAGACGGCGTGGACATCGCCCTGTAGCCGCATCAACATCCGCCTTGCGTCTTCCATATCCACCGGCTTGTTTAAAATCTCCCCGCGGTGCACAACCACCGTATCCGCCCCCAGCACCGCTATTCCCGGTGCATCTGCATGTTCCCTCAATACCGCCTGTGCTTTCCCAAGCGCCAATGCCTTGACATAACGTGCGGGTGCATCCTCTTCTCCCGCTTTCGCTCCTTTTTCAGCCGCAAGCGCCTCCCGCACCTTCTCCTCGTCAAAATCCGCCACCTGCACCACAAAAGGGATCCCGGCCTGCGCCAGGATCTCCCTCCGCCTTGGCGAAGCGGAGGCCAAAATCAATCGCTGTCCCATACAATATCCCTCATTCTACACCTCTGTTTTTGCAGGCTTACCCCCTCTCAGGGTGATTGGCCACTGTCAACTATATTACGGCATACCCGCAAATTTTTCAACAACTTTTGGTAAAATTTGCGGGAATTCCCTACCGGTCAGACGGTAACATCATCGCCATGTAAGATATCAGGTTGTATCCTGAATGTGCCAATATACAGCAGAATACCGACCCCGTATGCAGGTAGAGCAAACCTAACACAAGCCCGCATACAAAGGCAGACAGCGTCTGCACCATATTGAAATGAAGCAGCGCAAACACAAAAGCCGACACAAAAAGCGCCGCTCCTTTCCCGTAATTTACGGATAACCCGCCAAGCAGGAAGCCCCGCATCAAGATTTCCTCTATAAACGGCGCAAGCACGCAAACCTGGAAAAAACCAACCACAGGTGACTGGCGCAGGAAGCGGATTGCCTGCTGATAGCTCTCCTCACTTTCCGGGAAAATTTTCGCAAACAGTGGGTCAAGCCCTTTATCCAGAATGAAATAAAACAGCACGGCACAACCGGCTGCAAGCAATATCCCCCTGAACGAAATATGGGCAAATAGATTTATTTTGATATTATTTTTCTTTATCAGCAAAGTAAGAAAACCGGCGGTACACAAAACAATAGAGAGCAGGTTCAGGTACTTACCGCTATTGAATGCAGCCTTTCTCCATACTGCAACATCAAGCGCCGTGTAAAACAGCATAAACCCAAACCAGACCGCTGTCCATAAAATCCCTTTGCCAAGGCTTATTCCGTCTTTCATATCTGCACTCCCTCCAAGCCTTCAGAAGCAAAACCAAAAACAAGGCTGCCGCTTCCTGATCCAACCATCCCGAAACGGCAACCTCTCGGTTCATATTATATATACAGTTCTTCCTGCCTGCTTACAAAGCTTCTTCTTACTTCTCCCTGTTTGCCTCCATCATCATCGCCCGCACCTTGAGCGAAAGCCCGAACAGGTTGATGAAACCCTCCGCGTCATGATGGTCGTAGAGCTCGCCGGTCGTAAACGAAGCAATGCTCTCATTGTAAAGCGAGTATGGGGAAATTGTTCCCTGCTTGATGATATTGCCCTTGTAAAGCTTTACATTTACCTCGCCGGTCACGTATTTCTGGGTGGACTCCACGAACGCCTGCAGCGCCTCGCGCAGCGGCGTGAACCACTTGCCCTCATACACAACATCCGCGAATTTGTCTCCGACACCCTTCTTGTAAGCCAGCGTGTCGCGGTCAAGGATCAGCTCTTCAAGCTGTGTGTGTGCCTCCATCAGGATCGTACCGCCCGGTGTCTCATAAACGCCGCGCGACTTCATGCCAACCACGCGGTTCTCCACAATGTCCACGATACCGATGCCGTTCCGGCCGCCGATCTCATTGAGCTTCTCAATGATCTTGGAAGCTTTCATCTCCTCGCCGTTTAACGCCACCGGAGCACCTTCCTTAAAAGTCAGGGAAATCGTCTCGCCCTCTTCCGGCGCTTTTTCCGGGGTTACGCCGAGCACCAAAAGGTGGTCGTAATTCGGCGCGTTTGCCGGATCTTCCAGCTCAAGCCCCTCATGGCTGATGTGCCAGAGGTTGCGGTCGCGGCTATAGCTGTGGCTTGCGTCAAACGGCAGGTCGATGCCGTGCGCCTTGCAGTAAGCGATCTCCTCCTCGCGCGACTGCATCTTCCAAGTATCGTTGCAGCGCCAAGGCGCGATGATCTTTAAGTCCGGGGCGAGCGCCTTGATGCCGAGTTCAAAACGTACCTGGTCGTTGCCCTTGCCGGTCGCGCCGTGGCAGATGGCGCAAGCACCCTCCTTGCGCGCGATCTCCACCAGCTTTTTCGCGATCACCGGGCGCGCCATCGACGTGCCGAGCAGGTATTTATTCTCATAGACCGCGCCTGCTTTTACGCACGGGATCACATACTCGTCCACAAATTCGTCCGTGATATGTTCAATGTAGAGCTTTGCCGCCCCGGAGAGCTTTGCGCGCTCCTCCAAGCCATCCAGTTCGTTGCCCTGCCCAACATCGATGCAGCAGCACACAACCTCATAGTCGTAATTTTCCTTTAACCACGGGATGATCGCCGTCGTATCCAGCCCGCCGGAATACGCGAGAATAACCTTTTCCTTCATCTTTACATGATCCTCCTTATTGAAATTTTCTGCACGTGCCCTTTTCACACGGTCTTCCTGCCAAAAGGGCACATACCGTTTTTAAGTCCTGCATCCGCCTTCTTGGGCGCATACCGCTCCTTTTTCATAAATATACATCATTTTGTTTAAATATGCAAGTATTATTTTTCGGGCTGCCGCCCGGAACCTTTTATTCCGTCACCGTCACTTTAATCTTTCCGGTCAGATCCCCCGCTGTCACGGTGATAATCGCGGAACCCTTCTTCACTGCCGTGATCTTCCCTTTACTGTCCACCTTCACAACGGTCTTTTTGCTGGATTTCCAGGTTGTCTTTGCCGCCTTCTTGCCGGACGGCTGCAAAACCGCACCCAGCTGGAGCTTTTCCCCCTTCTTTAAAGTGACCGTGAACATGATCTCCGAATCCGGCTTACTGCCGCTGTCCACCTTTACCGTATAATCGCCGGAGACCTCACGCGTCCCGTAAATGTTGTTTGCGACTCCCGCGACATACACATAATACTTTTTGCCCTTCTTGGTCGCCACCTCGATGGATCTCGTCTCATCCTGTCCTGCTATGCCGGTATTCAGGTGATTTTTATCTTCGTCATACACATACCATGTGATCCCCTTTGGGATATTGCTTCCCACCGTGACCTTCGTGGTATCCGCCCCGGCGGTAAAGTAGAAATAGTCCTCATCCTCGCGGTTGTCCAGCTTGAAATCATACTTTTTCCCGCTGGTCAGCTCCGTGTACGCCTGCCCCATCGTATCCGCTGCATCATCCAGCACTTTTGAGGTCTTTAGCTTAAACTCCGTTTTGTCGGTCGCGCCAAGGATAACGGATTTCTGGATACAGATGTAGTAAACACTCGACGGTGTCAGCTTAAAGGACATCTCATATTCCGTACTCATACTTCCGCCGACGGTTCCCTTCGCCTGAAAATCCTCGTCGTACAAAGTTACATTGGCATTCGTGCCCTCAATCGTCAGGGAATCAAAATGATACCAGTATTCTTTATCCTTTTCTGTTGTGAAGGTATACCATTGCTCCGTCGCTTCCTGAGATACCGTGCCCGTCAGAGTATCGCCCATCTTCATTTTTACTGCTTCCTGCCTTGTCGCACCGCCCTGTGCCGCCTGTGCGGTCAGATTCCTTGAAAGCAGTACGCTCCCCAACACAAAAAGTCCCAAAAGCAGCGTTGCAAACAATCTCTTTTTCATTTCCATACCCCTTTCTTTTAGCGGCGGATGATCTCATCCCTTGCTGGCCCGTTGGATACCATCGTGATCGGTGTCCCGATCTCCTTCTCGATAAACTCGATATACCTGCGGCAGTTCTCCGGAAGACCCGCATATTCTTTGATACCGCGGATGTCGCATTTCCATCCCGGAAGCTTTTCATAAACCGGCTTTGCCTTTGCAAGCTTTGCAGTCACCGGGAAATCCTTTGTCACTTTGCCGTCAATCTCATAGCCGACACACACCGGCAGCTCATCGAGATAGCCAAGCACATCAAGCACCGTCAGCGCCACCTCCGTGGCTCCCTGCATGCGGCAGCCATAGCGCGTTGCCACCGCGTCAAACCAGCCCATGCGCCTCGGTCTCCCCGTCGTTGCGCCGAACTCTCCGCCGTCGCCGCCGCGCTTTCTCAGCTCATCCGCCTCATCCCCAAAAATCTCGCTGACAAATTCCCCCGCGCCCACCGCTGAGGAATACGCTTTCACAACGCAGATAATGTCCTTAATCTCGTACGGCGGGATGCCCGCCCCGATCGCACCGTAAGCGGCCAGCGTGGACGAGGAAGTGACCATCGGGTAGATACCGAAATCCGGATCCTTCAACGTGCCAAGCTGCCCCTCTAACAGCACGGTCTTCCCTTCCTTCAATGCATCATGCAGGTAAAGCGCCGTATCCGTCACATACGGGGCTACCATGTCGCGGTATGAAATCAGTGTCTCCATAAGTTCCCCGGCGGAAAGTTTTGGCTTATGATACATATGTTCAAGAAGAATATTCTTCTGTTCCAGTACGCGCTCCACTTTTTCTTTCAGCAGTGTCCCGTCAAAAAGCTCCGATACCTGAAAACCAATCTTCGCATACTTATCCGAATAAAACGGTGCGATCCCGGACTTTGTCGAGCCGAACGACTTCTTTCCAAGCCGCTCTTCCTCATACTCGTCAAACAGGATATGGTACGGCATCATAATCTGTGCCCGGTCTGAAACAAGAATCTTCGGCTTTGGCACACCGCGGTCTACCAGGGATTTGATCTCCTCGCACAGATATGGGATATTTAACGCCACACCGTTACCGATGATACTCGTCGTGTGGCCGTAAAACACACCGGACGGCAGCAGGTGGAGCGCAAATTTTCCGTATTTGTTTATGATCGTGTGGCCGGCATTGCTGCCGCCCTGAAAACGCACGATGACATCCGAGGATTCACCGAGCATATCCGTGATCTTTCCCTTGCCCTCATCCCCCCAATTCGCTCCTACGATCGCTCTTACCATAAAAATACTCCTCCAATCTTCGCGTTCCGCGCATTTCCCGTTCCGCTTTCCATCTTTTCCCTGATATCACTGAGGGAAAAATGCTGTTCCACGGGCTTTTTAAAACGGAACAATCCACAGCACAAAGCAGGGTATCGTAACAGTTGTGCCACAATTCCCTGCCCTATTACTTCTGCATTATATCACAATATATTCCATAAGTAAAATCAATATTTTTTATGTCTGATATAAGAATTTCTTATATCATGCCGGTTCGTGGGTATCCGGCTTTGAGATTACACCATTTCTGTGATTGCGGACATTTCTTCTCTGATGGTAAGAAGTATGGCGAAGTGTATGCGCTGTAAATCTGTTTAATGAAACAGCAGGTTCGTTTAAATTAATGCGCTTTACAAGTTGGTTTATGGATCCGGTTATGTTAGAGACATTAAGTGCTCTATTCCACCTACTTGTGGGTACTTGTCTTCCATAATGATGCCAGTAAAATAAGGTCAATCTCTTATTCCGTCAGGATTTGCTTTTATCTTTCCGTTGCCCATGCACAATTGTGTTAATTTGCCGTGCTGCTTTTCTGTAATTACCCCTCCGATGGTAAAGCTGTAGCCTCTGGTGCCGTGGAAGGTTGCGGCACCCTTGTCGGTACAGGTTCTGACTCCGCTGACTCATTCCCTGTACCAAAATGGGATCCTTGTACACTAAAACAGGAGCAGCTATCTCCCCCTGCCAATGCCGTCAACTAAATGGCAACTGTTCTAGCCAAAGCTACCCAAACACCGGTTCCCAGAATAGCATGAAATGTTGAACTTACTTATTTCAGGATTTTTTCAATATTCTGTTGTAATTGATTCTCCAGGGCTTTCAATCTCCATTCTGGAAGATTATATTTAGGGTGCCTTGTAAACACAAACCCCCGCAGGTTAATTAGCACCTTTTCTAATTCTGGAGTAATACAGATTTTTGCCGTCTGTAAAAATGTATCTGCTAACCTTGGTCCGTGACTTAGCATATAAATATCCAGCCTATTAAAATCATCCTCTTCTGCATATGGTAGTAGCGAAATATTATGGTCAAACAAGGGTGCAAAATCCACAATTTTTTGAGTATCATTCTCAATCAAGAAACCAAAATTCCCCTTATGCCGGTCTTCATTCATAATAACCGCATCAAAAACAAACATTGTTCTGGCTCGTTCTTCAAAACCATATTCCGCACATACTCTTAACACAGAACGAATTGTATCACCATTACTTACTGCATTATATGGTAAATATCCATACTTTTCAGAAGTAAAAATATCACACACAGAATGCACACGCCCGCTACGACTTCTCAATCCGTATTTTACATAAGGAACATGAAAATACTCTGCAACCTGTGCGGCATAATATTCTGAATAAGGTTCCAGCCCCGCATTCCTTGCACCAGAAGATCCCCTTTTTAACATTCGTATCTGTCCATCTTCTCTGACCCAGCATTTTGCAAAAGAACCATCCGTTCCGTATTCCGGTGATGTTGTTGACAAATTTCTTCCATGCAAACCACCTTCAAACGCTGTCTTTGCAATCACTTCATTAAACTCATGGGTATAGAGCGAAACATCCTTCCACTTTAACAGACTGCCAACAGGTTTTACCCAATAGGTGTCTATCAATGACAATGAATGGGTGATATCTAAATACCCTTGCAGGGTTGCGCAACCAGCCTCTTGCAACAACTGTGCTATATTCTCTCTATGTTTTGGTGCGCGGCGATTTGAAATAAAACTTTCTAAATCATTCATCCACCTTGGCAATACTATTAAAACTTGTTGTATTTCAACTTCCCCCCACTCATTTACACGGAATTCGGCAATCTCAACGTCCTTATTCATAAGAATGTATTCTTTTGTTTCAGCACTTTCCTCTTTCTGAGCTGCCTTCTGCATTCGTGCCACTCCCTCTAATGCCTCTACAAGCCCTTCTTTCCCCCCATTGATATGCCTGCTAAAGACATCCATATGTTCAATCTCTTTTTTCATTATTAGCCTCCATCCGCATTTTAATCCATCCCCAAAAATCAATTATTTCCCCACCGCTGCCATTCTATGTACCATGGGCAATAACCTGTTTCCTTGCCAGAACACTTATAAAGAAAAAACTCTGCCCAATGAGCAGAAGCTAAAGTTTATTTAAACATTATTCTCTTCAGACCCAAACAGATTCAATGATACTGCTTCGGGATCATGTAAACTTCATTTCATGTCTAAACTACAGCACTGTAAGAGCAACTGTTTTTCGACCAAAGACTGCATCTGTGAAATGATAACGTTAGTGTTTTTAAAAAAGGAACTTGGCAGAATCAAATCTGCACCAAAACGTTTCTTAAACACGATACCCATAAAAGGTTCCTTTGTTGCACGGCTTCTCGTATAAGTCACCCCGATACCGAAACAGTCAATCCACGCATCTTCCATTTCATCATCCGTTGCTATAAACCTGACAATCCCCTAACCAATACTAGTAGAATTCCCTTTTATCTTTTCTACAAGCACCCATATTTTAGGATACTTTTATACCATCTCATCCCAAGTCATTAACTTATTTGATTGTAACATAATTTGCATTCCACTTTCAAAAAACCAATACCTCTTTCGTTAAGTTTACATTACCTAACAACATACTGTCAAGTAAAGTTTGAAAAACATAAGTATTGCTGACTACATTATTTTCCTCCTGTTGTTCATAACATTCCCGCGCAAATAGTCTGGTTCAATCACATAATATTATGCTCCATACTCCAATAGGTTTTTCTCTTTTATCATCCCACTAAAAAAAGCGGGGCAGTCTCCCCCTCACTTTCTTAATTTGTTCCGCCCGGATTCTCCGCTATACTTCCGACACCTCAATAATTAAATAGCAAATTCTCTTTTTATTCTACGTTTTTTCTTTTTTCAATACTTTTTGAAACAGCCACAGCACCATTTATTTTATCTTTTCATGCATCAAACCAAGCTGCCTCAAAAAACAAAAAGAGCTGACCCAACACCAAGCCAGCCCTTCCCACCTAAAACAGATTCGTCCTAGAAACATCCCCGCTTGCAACATCCTTCTTCCCCACAGCAACTCTAGCAACCATTGCATCAAACTCCGCACTCCCCAATTCCACCTCATGCAAATGGCTATCATGCCGGTCGTAATACTTCTTATCATAGGAAACTGCACTCCCCATACCCTTAAAAGTAATGACCAAAAGCATCTTCTCCTTGTACTCTATCATATGCATATCTTTTAATATCTGATCCTTGTACTCCTCCCGTATCGGCTCCTTCTCAAGCACAGAACGTAGGAATCCCTTATATGCATCTGCATCATTCTTCCAATACTTCTTTATCTCCGATTCTACGCCAGTCACGTAGCACCGCTTGTACTCCACCCACGTTACACCATAATGATCTTTATGCGACTGGGCAGCATTCAAATCATTCGCAACACCAAGCAGTACTGTTGCTGTTTTCTCCGGGTGGGTATTTACCATTGCTGTTAATGTCTTTACGATTTTTGATATACAACCAGGGTTCCTCTGACCATTCTCCAGGTTTGTCAATCCCAGCTTAAAGTCATACATCTGCTGCTCTGCCCCATAAGAAGATAACATCTTCTCTAATTCCTGCTCCCACTCTGAAACAGGTTTTGCAGGTAGCCGCTTCACCATCGAAGGTTGTAGAATACTCTTTAATCTCCTTATACTCGTGTTACGCACGGTTGCATTCCATTCTGTATCATCTGTTATTTCCTTAAATTCCCGTTCCCCGATACCCTTTAATGCCATTGCTGTTTTCTTATAATCACTGATCACATAATAGCTCTCATGCAATTCATACAAAGCTAAATATAACGCCTGAAACACTTTTGCCTTCCCCTTTGTTTCGGAATTAGCAAACAATAACTTTTCAAAAGTCATATTCACGGAATCAAACATTTTGACGATATCACGATAGATATCCAAAAACTGGCGCATCAAGCGCTTACACGTCCACTCCCTGATTGCCCTATTCAGATTCTGATAATTCATGCTTGGTTCTGAATAGAATGAATTTATAGTTTTAGAGGATGGGGAAACGTTATTACCAAGCAAGATATATCCATATATCCTTGCAATCAATTCCTCATCCCTTGAAATCCGGATATTATCCGGTATCAAAATCCCCTGTTTCATCCAGAAAGACTGTCTGATATCAATATTGTATTTTAATCTCTTGTTACTCAGACTCAGTTCTGGCATCTGACGGAACAGGACAATATCATTCTCCGTAACATCTCCCCGGATCTCACACGCAGTCTTTCGTACTAAATCTGCAAACTCCCCAACGGCTCCCGCCTGCCTCAAATCCTGTTTGGACAATTTTCTCCCCGTGGAATTGATCCGTTTAAAAATATTAATAACATCCTGATCCGATGCCTCTGTTGTAGAAACAGGTAATTCATAATTCAGAAACATTCTACAGGTTTCCCTATCAAAAGTATCTTCATGTGTTGTAATATTCTCTGTTTTAACAATGTCTGCGGAACCAGCCAGAGCATCCACGTTGAAATAATGCAACTTTCCATCACGCCCCCTTGCCGGGAACTCATTTTTAACAAATGAAAATATGGCATCCAGACGCTGCAGCCCATCAATAACATCATATTGGTAATCCTTATTATCCCCCGCCTTATACTTTACCAAAAGAAACAATGGTACAGGATACCGAAGAAGGATTGTGTTGATAAATTCCTGCTTTTCCTCCACTGTCCAAACCAATTTTCTCTGATACTTCCTGTTGATAAACAGCTTGTTTCCCTGGTAACGCATGAACATGTCAAGAATATAAGTTCCCTTTACATCCAATTCATTTGCCATAGTCCGCACTCTCTCCTTCATAAAATTTACCTCCATTCTAACATTATCAATTTTTTTATCAAGTATTTATGCAATACAATATGATTTATAGGCTTCACCTAATAGTGAATTGATTTTATCTTCAACTTACTATGATATAAGCGTTTTTCATAATCTTATATATCACTCTGTAAATGAAAATTCAGAAAAAACACAGCTTCGAGATATTATTACAATCACTTTAACGATATACTCCAGTATGTACAAGACGAATACTTCCCAACCAAAACACTCTGTTTACTGAAAATGGTAAAGAGTGCCTAAAGAGAGCAATTAAAAGAATGTATATGCGATTTCATTGATGAAAAATGTATCGCAGTATACCAACTGCTTCGCTTCTTTATAACCAAGTTAAAAGAAAAAGGGTTGCGAAGATTCACAACCTTGGTATAATTAAAATAAGGGCATGGTGGATGCCTTTCTCTTCGCTGGTTCCTTCACCTCTTCCCTCATTTATAAATCACGATGCAAGATACTCCCTCAAAATATTAGCCACCTCAAACATTACAGCAGCTACACCTTTTTATAAATACCTCTGCATTGTAACTGGTTTCATTGCCAGTCCTCAACGGAAAAGTCCCCGCCAATGACGGGGACTACACAATTAGACAGAAACCTATTCTTTTAGTTTTTCATATCAAACCACTTATTAAATTCGACAGCACTCCCTCTTCCCATACCGAAATCTGCGCCACTTCCGTACTGGCAACTTTGTAGGCTCTGCCCTGTCTGAGCCATCCCATAACGCAGTCATTAAAGTATTTTTCGCAGTCCATGCCCCGCCGCCTAACTTCTGCAATGCAATCCTTCCAGAACCGCATTAAACTCCGTTTGGTTCTGCGCTTTCTTTAGTTTCTTCCGGTTTGCATCTGCCTCCGCAAAAGATTCGGCCAGATACAGCCAAAGTTCTTTCATTCGGAACATCGCGTTGCGCTCCCCCATATACTGCGCATAATCCGAGAACAGACGGTCGGAAAATTCACGGATACGTGCCGTGTCGGCTGTCGTGGAAGGAAAATCTCTTATACCGGTTTGTTTGATTTCCGTATTATCCTCTGCTACCCGCTCTATTTCGTCCCCTGAAACAGCCGACTCCTGCCCTGTCTTCCGGCACTTCGCCACAAGCCACGGGTCGCGCAAGATCCCACGCCCAAGCATGACCGCTTTTTGTTGCGCCGTACGGCATTTCTTTTTGGGTTCCTTCTCTTTTTGCAACCCATACATCTGTGATCCTTTCAGCCTGTCCCCCGCCGCATTCCACTCCCCCGCAAGGCGCACAACATCCTCCGCCCGGTAAAGATCCCCGTTGTAGCACAGCGGATTTTTACTCTTTCCCACCGCGTCAAAATACACATCGCGGTGCGGAATCCCCTCGTAGAACTCCTTCCCTGCCCTTGGATGGATGATCAGTTCCTCCAAAGGATATTCATTAAAAATCTCCAACAGTTGTGCAAACTCATCCGGCGAATACATCCCAAGCCTTGTCTTTACCGAAATACGCACCGAAGGTCTCTCAAAGATCCGGTCAAAAAATTCCCGCAGCCGCCCTGTTTCCATCAAAAAACCCGCGCCTTTCCGTTTTGCCGTCACAGTGCCGGACGGGCAGCCAAGATTTAAGTTGACCTCCCCATATCCCATTTTTGCGAGTTCCTGCGAGGTTTTGATAAAGTCTTCCGCCTTGTTCGTCAGAATCTGCGGAACGACGTTCGGGATGCGGTTATTTTCCGGGCAGATATCGCGGTATTCCCGCGGGGTAAAGCATATATTCTGGTTCGGCGAGACAAACGGTGCAAAATATTTGTCCATCGGAGCAAAATAATCGTGATACGCGTTCCGGAACACAAAGCCAGTGATGCCCTCCATCGGGGCAAGATAATATTTCATGACAGCCTCCATACATAACTTTAATTTTTTCACATCCAACAAACATCCGGATTTTTCGGAGGAGCCGGATCAATTTTGCCATATCAAAAATATCCGGATAATTCAAACTTCAAAAAAAAACCGAAAAGCAGCTTCTCCCGAAACCGAAGCTTTTCTTCCGCCCTTCCCGGGCAAATCAAAAAATTTCCTGCCGCCTCCAAAATCTTCTTGTATTCTCCCCCGCTTCTTCGTATAATTATCATAGCATGAGCGGTTTGTCCGCGCAACGCAAAATTTTTCATCCAAACGGAGGTTTTTTCCATGAACAAAAATCAATTTGCCACCACCCCGCCGATGGGCTGGAACAGCTATGATTACTACGATACCACCGTCACCGAGGCGGACGTAAAAGCCAACGCCGACTATATGGCGGCACATTTAAAGCAATTTGGCTGGGAGTACATCGTAGTGGATATTGAATGGTACGCGCACGATGCCGGAAGCCAGAGAGACCGCTATCAGTACATCCCGTTTTGGAGTGTCGAGATGGACGAATATTCCCGCCTGCTGCCGGATCCGGCGCGCTTCCCGTCAAGCGCAAATGGTCAGGGTTTTAAGCCGCTTGCCGACTATGTACATAGCCTGGGATTAAAATTCGGCATCCATATCATGCGCGGCATCCCGCGGGTCGCGGCGCACAACCACGGCAAGATCCTCGGCACGGACGTGACCGCAAACGAGATCGCCAACCCGTCCTCCATCTGCGGCTGGAACCCGGATATGTACGGCGTTGACCGCAGGAAAAAGGACGCGCAGTGCTACTACGACTCCATCTTCCGGCTGTATGCGGACTGGGGGGTTGACTATGTTAAATGCGACGACATCTGCAACACAAACCTTTATCCGCATAACCCGTATTCCGCGAAGGATGAGATCGAAATGCTGCACGAGGCGATCATGAAGACCGGGCGGCCGATCGTCCTCAGCCTCTCGCCGGGACCGGCACTGATCGAGAAAGCATGGCATTATGAGAAATACGCGAATATGTGGCGCATCACGGACGATTTCTGGGATAACTGGGGGCTGCTCTTAAATATGTTTGAGCGCTGCGAACTCTGGCAGAACCACGTGTCCGAGGGCTGTTTCCCGGACTGTGACATGCTGCCGCTCGGATGGCTCGGGCAGGGCTTCCACACAGACAAGCATACCTGGCACACGAATCTTACCAAGGACGAGCAGCGCACGATGATGACGCTCTGGTGCATCTTCCGCTCCCCGCTCATGCTCGGGACCGAGATGCCAAGACTTGACGATTGGACGCTCTCTCTGTTAACCAACGCCGATGTGCTTGGTCTGTTAAAGCATTCCGCAGGCGCAAGGCAGATCGCGCGCGATCCGGCGCACGCGGTATGGTTCTCCCATGATACGGCGGAAGCTGCGGATTATGTGGCGCTGTTTAATTTTGCCGATGAGGAGACGACCGTTTCCGCGGATCTGTCCGAGGAGGGCGTTACCGGTACCGTCACGGCGAGGGAACTCTGGGACGGGGAGACGGCTTCCTTTACGGACGGAATCATCCGTGCATCGGTTGCGGCGCATGGGGCGAAGTTGTGGAAACTGGCAAAATAGAAAAAGCCAGATGAGGAATCATGCTGCCTCTGTCATGTGATAATGCAGGGAAGCTGACAAAATATGTCGGGGTTGTCGCAAAATAACATTTTCCATCGGATACGGCATTGGCAGGGGCAAAGCCCGCCGTATATTGCAGGAATCCTGTATTTTGCGGCAGCCCCAGATTCTTCTCCAGCCCTATCCCTGCCGTAAGCTCGTCAGCATCTCCATCTTCAATTCATACAGCGCCGGCGACATATCCATATAGTGGATGTGCGGGTTCTCGAAGCGCTGCTCTTCCGCCCAGATCTCGTCAGCAAGCTGTTTTTTCACATATGCCCGGATTTCCTCCATTGTCTGCCTTCCCCCGATGACCTTCCCGTTCTCGATCACCTTCTCCTGCAGTTTTTTACAGGTGCAATTTTTGAAATACCGCACTGCCCAAGGCTTCGTCTGGTCAATATAGCGGTACGGCTTTGTCAGGTCAACTTCCTCGTCCGCACGGGAAAGCAGATCCGCCACGGATTTCCCGTTCTCGTCATAGATCCGGTAGACCTGCTTTAAACCCGGGTTCGTGATCTTCTCCGCATTCTCGGATACTTTGATGCGCGGCGCGAACACACCGTCCTTCTCCACGGCAACCAATTTATAGACCGCGCCGAACACCGGGTCGGACTTCGCCGTGATCAGCCGCTCCCCGACACCGAAGCTGTCAATCTTACCGCCCTGCCCCAAAATCGAATTGATCGTGTATTCATCCAGGCTGTTGGAGACCACGATCTTGCAGTCGGTAAGTCCCGCCGCATCCAGCATTTTCCGCGCCTTTTTCGAAAGGTACGCGAGGTCGCCGCTGTCGAGCCGTATGCCCTTTAAGCGCCTGCCCATCGGTTCCAGTACCTCCTTTGCCACGCGGACGGCATTCGGGATGCCGCTATTTAATACATCATAAGTATCCACCAGCAAAACGGTGGCATCCGGATATGTTTCTGCATATTTGCAAAATGCCGTATATTCGTCCTCAAAATACATCACCCAGCTGTGCGCCATCGTCCCGCTCACCGGGATGTCAAACATCTGTCCCGCAAGCACCGTCGCCGTGCCCACCGCGCCACCGATGTAGGCCGCACGCGCTCCGTACACCGCTGCATCCATATTGTGGGCACGTCTGGCACCGAAATCCGACACCGCCCTGCCGTCCGCCGCCTGCACGATGCGCCTTGTTTTGGTCGCAATCAGCGACTGGTGGTTGATCTGCAATAAAATCGCCGTCTCGATCAACTGCGCGTCGATCAGTGGTGCTACCACGGTCAGTACCGGCTCATTCGGATACATGACTGTCCCTTCCGGGAATGCGTAAACATCACCCGTAAAACGGAAATCTGCCAGATATTTAAGAAACTCTTCCGAAAAGAGTCCCTGCTTTTTTAAGTATTCGATGTCTTCTTTACCGAAATGAATATGTTCAATATAGTCAAGTACCTGCCCAAGCCCGGCAAAAATCGCAAAACCGCCGTTGTCCGGGTTTCTGCGGTAGAACACGTCAAATGCGACCCGCGCTGTTTTTTCGGTTTCATCCGTTTTCCACTGTTCAAAATACCCGTTGCTCATCGTCATTTCATAAAAATCCATCACCATCGCGAGGTTTCTCGCGTCAAACTGTCGATATGCCATGTGCCCCTCCTCCACTTCTCTTATCTTACAAGCATCCCACTCCCACAGACATTATTTTGCATCCCTTCACAATACGTTCCGACGGTCTGCGATCTGTAAAATTCCTGTCCTTTTTTATACTCCTGTCACACCGATCTGGCAGCTTCGCATCGTCTCAAGCGCTGCCTCATGTTTCTGCGGTGTGACCCCGGCACAGCAGGAAGCATCCACGCTGACCGGCATTTCCGGCATATATGCTTTGATCAGCAATGCATTGGATACCACACAGATATCCGTGCACACACCGATCAGTTCAACAGACAAAATCGAATCCTCTCTGGCTTTCAGCTCCGCCGCAAGCTCCACGCTGCCAAACGTCCCTTTTTGAAAGCAACGGGCTTTCCTGTTTTTGCACAGCTCGCCAAGCGGCTCTTCCAGTTCCCAGCCGGATGTCCCTTCAATACAATGCTTTACCGGGAGATTCTTTCCTTCCTGCGTGCAGAAATAATCCTCCCCGTGCGTATCCTGCGTAAAAATCACTTCACCGTCAAACTCTTTTACCTTCTGCGCGACAGCGGGCAGGATTTCCCTCGCCCTGTCACTCCCAAGCATCCCCGTCACAAAATCCTTCTGCATATCCACAACAACCAAAAGCTTATACTTCATCTTCTACCTCCGATTTTTCCGTCCGGCGCTTTTTTGCACCCGTCCTGCCGCACTGCTTTTTTTATTTTCACATGTCCCCGTTTCCGGATTATGTGCATTTCTGTCTGCTTTTTCTGCCTTTTCAGGCTCTTTCTCCCCTGTGTCCACACCTGTTTTCTTTTTTTCCTTCGGCACGCCATACCCAAGGTACTCATACACCGCCACCTTCATGCCGTTGCCCGCCATCACCCAATCCCCGGTCTCCGCCATTTTTCCCGGTTTGATGTAGCGCGTTGTGATGTTCCTTGTAAAATTCGAGGCGGGATATGGAGTGCCGGACATCGCCTCATATGCCGCGCGCAGATCCGCCATTGTAAATGCACTCTTATCTTCGAGCAGCTCGAATGCAATGTCAGTATAATTTAACTTCCCCCGGATGCGGTTCACCCCTTCATGGATGATCTTCGCGTGGTCAAAAGCCAGTTCGGACTCCGAAAACATGATGACCCGCTCCTCATTCATAAAAACAAACGAACCGTCCGCGCGCTCCTTGACCTGGAACAGACAGGCCTCCTTTGCATCGTCCCCGGCACGGCAGCAGCCGGATAAACTGTCTTTGGGTGCCAGCCCAAGATACGCCACCGAAATCACGCGCATCCGCGGGTCGCGCGCCACCTCGCCGAAGGTCGCAAGCTGCTCCATATATATATCCGCAAGTCCGGTCTCCTCAAAAAGCTCCCGCCGGGCCGCCGCATCAAGGCTCTCGTCAATATTTACGAAACCGCCCGGCAGTGCCCAATGTCCCTGAAACGGATGGCGGCCCCGCCTGACCAAAAGCAGGGACAGCTCCCCGCGTTTTGTCTGCGTAAACACCAGGGTATCCGCCGTAACGGACGGGCGCTCATAATCCCCCGGCCGGTAATTTTTTAAAAATTCTTCTTCCGTAGCCGTGGTGTTTCCGGCGAGGCTTCCGGAAATGTCGTGAACCTTATTCGCGGCTATCCCGCCGGCAGGACTGTCCGTGATATTGATAACGTCCCCTTCCGGGGCTTGGTTGGCGGTACCCTCGCCCGCCCTTCCCCTCTTAACCCGTACGGCAGCGCAGTGACCTTGTGTCCGACCGGCTTGTTTTTTCCCTGTTTGCATAGAATCCCCCTTTTGTATAATAAATTCAGGCCGTTCAACATTTCCCTGTAAACCTTAAAATCTGCTCTTATCTATATCAAATTCTATCCATCTCCTATCTGACGGGAAATCATGTTTTTATTCGACTGGCAAGATGGTTATCACGTCCGTGGGATCCCTGCTCATTGCCATTGGGATAATATAATGGATTCCCGGATTTTGCCCCACAGCTCATGATCTTAGCCCAAGCTTTTCTCCTGCAGTTTCATTTACCACCAAAATAATCATTCGAATCACTCTTGATTTATTATATGATCTTCAAATGATTATTGTCATTATAATCATTTGATTATGATATGTCAATAGGAAACTTAGAAAAAATAGAAAAATCAGGCTTACAGAAAATGGCAATCTCATTTTTTGCATTCAGAAGTACATAATCGTAACGGCATTAATATCATGTCAGAGTGGTACGCAAGGGGTATATTTCAAGTACAGGGAAAAGAAGCCGCCAACCGAAGCCGGGTAAATCCGAAAGAGCATTTACAGTATTTTGCGGCAGAAGCAGCGGGCACACCCCGCAGGGCGCAGGATATGGGGCGATAACAGACAGGGCAGATATTGTTGATGAGATTATAATAAGAATTAGCAAATAAGCATACGGCGGCAGTGAGAGAAAATCCCCTTGCCGCCATTTATTTATAAAAATTTATTTTGCTTCTGACAGTATTTTCAGCACTTCATCTGCTGCCTTATCCATAGGAGAATTTGCAGAAAAGCTCTTATCTCTCGAAACGATTTCAACAATATTCTGCTTCATATTTCGGGGGCTGACGATTACTCTCAACGGTACACCGATCAAGTCAGCATCCGAGAACATAACTCCGGCACTTACCCTGCGGTCATCATAAATGACCTCGACACCCTTGCTTTGCAGTTCTTCATAAAGATTATCGGCATAAGCCTTGACCTTAACGTCGTCAGCACGAACAGCGCAGATGTGTACCTGCCACGGTGCAACTGCCAAAGGCCATACCGGACCATATTCATCGTGATGAGCCTCACAGATGGAAGCGGCAAGTCTGCCGACACCGATGCCATAGCACCCCATAATCGGATACTGCGTTTCGCCGCCCTTGTCAATATAAGTCATATTCATAGACCTGGTGTATTTGGTGCCGAGCTGAAAGATGTTCCCCACCTCTATGCCACGGGATACCGTAATGGCAGGCTTGCCGCAATGTGGACAAATGCCCCCATCCGGTATCTTGGCAAAATCGTGGTATTTCGCACCTTCCACATCACGGCTCATATCAAGGCCTGTGTAGTGGTACTCGCATACATTCGCACCGCAGGAAAGATTGTTCATTCCTTCAAGGGAACGGTCATACAGAACCGTAAAATTACCGTTCAGATTAACAGGACCGATGTATCCTGCGTTGAGTCCGCTTTCCTCGGTGATAATCGCAGGATGGATATCATAGCCTAAATAGTTGGTGAGCTTGGTTTCATTAACCTCAAGATCGCCGCGGATAAACAATATGATATAACGGTCATCCGAATTGCGCTGATACACAACTGCCTTGCAGGAGGTTATTTCGTCACAATGCAAGAACTCGCATACTTCCTCAATAGTGTGGATGTTTGGGGTATGCACCAAAGTCAATTCATCCGAACTACCGTTTCTTTCGTTTTGAATAATACACTCTGCCGCCTCCATATTGGCACGGTAACCGCATTCCGCGCAGATGGCAATAGAGTCTTCACCAATAGGGGTAAGCAGCATAAATTCGTGAGAAATATTGCCACCCATCATACCAGAATCAGAAGCAACGGAAATAACCTCCGGCAAGCCTACCCTTGCATAAATGCGCTCATAAGCCTTATGGCACTTATCGTAATATTCCTCTAAATCTTCCTGACTTGTGTGGAAAGAGTAAGCGTCCTTCATTGTAAATTCACGCACTCGGATCAGTCCGGCTCTCGGTCTTGCCTCATCCCGGAACTTGGTCTGGATCTGGTACACCATAAAAGGATATTTCATATAACTTTGCCCGTAATCACGAACTAGATGAACGGCTGCTTCTTCGTGCGTCATACCAAGTACAAGAGGGCTGCCGCTCCGATCATTAAATCGAGCCATTTCTTTGCCGATGCTCTCGTATCTGCCGGACTCCTGCCAAATAGAAGCAGGCATAACAACAGGAAACTGCACTTCCTGTCCGTCAATAGCATCCATCTCTTCACGAATGATTTGTTCAATTTTACGAGTAACTCTTTTCAAAGGCATATAGGAAGAAAAAATACCATTTGCTACATACTTCATATAGCCGCCGCGCACCATCAAAGCGTGGCTGTCCACGATACAATCTGACGGTCTTTCCCGGAAACGCTCTCCGACAAGTTTTTCTAGCTTCATAATAAGGATACCTCCATTTTTGCTTTTGAACACAAAAAAACCCCTAAGCCAATATTACATCAGCTTAGGGCGAACTATAAACAAGTCCGTGGTACCACCTAAATTCGGATATGATCCGCACTCTCTAGCACAGGACAAATTCCGATGCCATATCCCTGTAACGGGAGAACCCGGCAAGGCTTACTGTTATTTCAGCTCACAGCTCAAAGATGGGTTGGGATCTTTTCAATAAAGGCTCGCACCGACCGCCTTCTCTCTGAAAATCCGAGACGCTTACTATTTCTTATCATAGCTTTTGTGTTCAATTTTGCAAATTATACCATAAGACTTAGTAACTGTCAATGGTTCGTTAAAAGTATATGTAATTCCACAGAATAAAGATCCTGCTCCTGCCCTTTTCTATATGCTCCGACACACACTCACAAGCAATCTGCTTTCTAACGGGGCAGCGCCAAAGGATGTGCGGGAGCTACCCGGACACGCCGATGTAAGTACCGCGATGAACATTTGCATTTACGCTCACGCTACAAGGAAAGCGAAGCATACTTCCGCAAGACTGCTGGATAAGATCGTCGGCGGAGAATAAAAAATTTTCCCCTTGTTTCGGCTCGTAAGGGCAAAAACAAGGGAAAATACCTAAGACTGGAACACAAAGATGTCCGTCCCGCCTATCCAGAACGTTAGAATGGAACGGCAAGACCGTCTACTGCGGCGGCCGGTAGGCTTTTCGGTGGCGCTGCCCCCCTCCCGCAAAGAACAGCATGGAATGTTACGCAGGACACAGGCGGGAAAATCGGGATATTCCCAATCCCCAAAAACCTCAAAGGCGCGGGAAAAATACTCAATTTCCTGCAAACAAACAACATCATGAATATGGCGGAACAAATTAGGGCGTGTCTGAAACCATCTATGCTTAAATTGGAAATATTATGTATACTAAAGAAAACCACAGGAGTACAATCAAGCGTTATGAATAAATGATTATCAGTGGAACCAAACAGAACATCTGTTCCCAGCCGCGAAGACTGGATGCCCCCGAAGGATAACCGTATGGTTTTCAATGCAGTCCTATGGATTACACAGAAATTGATGTCCTGTCACATGTTGAATTGCCCGGGAGCAATGTGTTGGATGACAAAGCCTATGGCACTGTGGCAATCAAAAATACATCACTTCAAGGGGGCAACCTACACCATACCGCCGAAATCAAATACTGTAAACCCATGGGAATGCGATTTCCATGTTTATAAAGAGCGCCATTTCGTAGAATGCTTTTTCAATAAACTCAAGCATTTCCGGCGGGTTGCAACCCGTTATGATAAACTTGCGGCTTCCTTTACGGCATTTGTATATATTGCGGCTATTTTATTTTGTCCAAATAATTTTAATGATATGAGAACCTGTCCACATAGGAATAAGTGTGCGGATTTTCGAGGAAAAATTGTCGCGGACGAAGCAAAAATTCGTTGGAATCCTTGCGGCTTTCAAGAATTTTTAACGATGTCTGGGGCAATTTTTGCCGAAAAGACGCACACTTATTCCTATGTGGTCAGGCTCTTATATGTTTTCCAATATCCAACCGATCAGATCAAGCTGATTTCTTCCTCTGACCGCTATATCACCCGTAAACATTCCACGAAACCAATCCGGATGCGGTATCCGTTCCAATTCGGCGTGTTTCCGATACAGACAGCTTGACGGAGGGATCGGTCTTTGATTTACCGCCCACATTCCTTCCAGCGCCTTCCATGCGTTGGTTGCGGAAAGATAAGAAACCGAAAGCATATCCCGCTTTGCAAACGCGGCTTCTAGCTTCAGCTTCGTGCTTTTCAACCAATAAGCAAGTTCTCGCCGCTCCTTCTCCGGAACGCGGTAATTCAAAAAAATTTTTTCGGCATATGAGATAATCTCCCGCGCCTTTCCGTTATCGTATTCTATTTTCGCGTCAAGGTACTTGTATACCTCCATCGGATTGCTTTCCAACTTTTTAATCGCGCTGTCAAAAACGACAAAATGAATCTCAACAAGAACCGCATCGATCGTTTCTGATACAAATCCGTCTTTTTTCCCAAGCACAATCATATCCAGATCGGATAATTCGGTCGCCATACCGGCGGCAACGGAACCGTTCAGCAATATACCTTCCACGGTGCGGTCTTTTTGAAATTCCGAAACCAAACTACGAAATATTTCTAGCTGTTTTTTCATGGTGCCTCCCATAAACCCGAATGCTCAAAAGAATCTGCCTTAATTAGAGCCTATCCACATAGCCTAAAATCTGCGAAGTAAAGTAGCGAGATTAGAGATAATGCACATAGTTTCTGCGTTGCAAGACTTGATTTCATAATCCTTGGAAAGACGGCGAGACCATGTCGTCCATCCAAAAGTACGCTCAATGATCCAACGAATAGGCTGTACTTCGAATTCATTTTTAATACGCGGAAAAATATCAATTCAGATATTATGAAATATTTCAAAGGTGTTTTTAAAAGTTCCCTTATAGCTTTGATCGGCGCAGCCCGCAATAATTGTCGGATAGCGGTAAAGAGCCTTTTCAATGGTGGATACTCCTCCCTTTGTATCGTGGATATTTGCCGCGTTAACATGGATGCACAAAGGATTGCCCATAGTATCGGTTACTATGTGCCGCTTTCGTCCTTTCGTTTTTTTCCTCCGTCATAACCGCGGTTTTCGCTTGCAGAAGTCGTTTTGACCGATTGTGAATTAATTAATGCATATGTTGGTGTTTCGCTTTTTCCTCTTTGTGTGCGAACCTTTTTTACCAGAACGCTCTGCACTTTGTCCCATGTGCCATTCTTTTGGGCGCGATAATAAAACATTGATACTGCTTTCCATTTCGGAAAGTCTGTCGGAAGATTTCTCCATTGGCAGCCTGTTTTTACGAGGTACAATACTGCGTTCACCAACTCCCTTTTTTCGTACTTGCTTTTGTTGTCTGCCGGAAAATATTCCTTTATCAATTCCCATTGTGCGTCCGTTAAATCACTTGTATATCTCATGCCTTTATTATACCACATTTTTTCTATGTGCACAAGTACTAAGTTTTCAGACACGCCCTAAATACTTATCTCTGCCGCAATTTTTTTAAAAAAGGTCTTGTTTGTGACGCAGCGTAATGATGTATAATACATTATAGGAGGTAGAGAATTATGGCAAACCACAGAGCAATACCGCTTGGGTTTATGACAGTTGGAGAGGCGGCAAAGAAAATAGGGGTTACTGTCCGTACATTGCAATACTACGACAAAGAAGGCTTGTTATCCCCTTCGGCAGAGAGTGAAGGTGGGCGCAGGCTTTATACAGATAAAGACTTGGTTATGCTTCATCAAATTATATCTTTGAAATCACTGGGGTTTTCTTTGGATGATATAAAGCATCGCTTAATTGCTTTAGAAACACCGATTGATGTGGCAACCGCCCTTACCGAACAGGCAGATAGCATACGGGCGAAGATCGAACAGTTAACTGCTTCTTTGACAGCAATCGAACAGTTAAGAGAAGAAGTGTTACAAATGCAGGCCGTCAATTTTAAGAAGTATGCAGATATTATTGTCAATCTGCAAATGAAAAATGACTCTTACTATCTCATCAAGCGTTTTGATGATGCTACGCTCGATCATATCCGTAATCGGTTTGATAAGGAAAGTGGTTTGAATTTTATAGATAGATTTAACCGTTTGAGCAATGAAATTATAGAACTTCAAAAGGCAAGCGTCCCCCCTGAAAGTGAAAAATGCCAACAAGTTGTAAGCGAGTATTGGGGATTGATTACGGAATTTACGAATGGTGATATGAGTATGCTTCCAAAATTGATGGAGGTCGGGAATATTGATACCGCCACAAATGCTTGGGAAGAAAGACAAAAAATTATAAACGACTATTTAGAGCCAGCTTTACAAATCTACTTTTCAAGACTTGGAGAAAATCCATTTGAGGGGGGGGTGGAATGATGAATCGTGCAATACAAGTTCGTGGATTAAAGAAAAGCTATGGCAGCAACATTGTCCTCAATGAACTTAATTTTGAAATTGATAAGGGAGAAACTTTCGCCCTGCTCGGTGTAAACGGTGCAGGAAAAACGACAGCCCTTGAATGTATTGAGGGTTTGAGAAAATATGATAGCGGTACAATTACGGTAAACGGGAAAACGGGTATTCAGTTGCAATCATCCTCTCTACCTGCCCATATCAAACCGATGGAGGCTGTAAGATTATTTGCAAAATGGAACAGGGCAAAGATTGATTTCACCATGCTTCATGCTCTTGGCGTGGAAGAAACCACGAAGAAACAGTACATCCAACTATCCACAGGACAAAAAAGGCGATTACATCTTGCCCTTGCACTTATTGGTAATCCGGATATTATTTTTCTCGACGAGCCGACTGCGGGGCTTGATGTCCCGGCTAGGGTTTCACTTCACGGGCAAATTCGCAAACTCAAGTCACAAGGGAAAACGATTGTTTTGGCAAGTCACGATATGGCGGAAGTGGAAAACTTGTGTGACCGCATTGCAATTTTGAATCATGGGAATATTGCCTTTTGCGGCACAGCGGCAGAACTGACAGATAAGATTGGGGAAAAGTATTTTATCCATATCAAAACGAGGCAGGGGAACAGCACTTTTGAAACAGATAATATTGAAGATACTTTGATTTCCCTGCTTGATGAGCTGAAGCAAAAAGAAATTCATATATTGGATATTAAAGTTGACCGTGGTACACTTGAACAACATTTTATCGAAATGGCAAGGAGGGAAACAGAATGAACAGTTTTTTATATGGTGTGGCGTTACAGTGGAAATTGGATCTACGAAGTAAGTCCCTCTTAGTTACCTGCTATATCGTTCCGCTTATTTTCTTTCTTCTTATGGGCGGTATTTTTACTTCCGTTATGCCCGAAATGGGAAGTACACTGATACAATCTATGATTGTAATGAGCGTTTCAATGGGGGCATTGATCGGATTACCGCCGTCGTTGATTGAAACTTACGGAAGCGACATAAAAAAGGTTTATAAAGCAAACGGAGTACCGATCTATTCAGGGCTTGTTACAATGTTCCTTTCGGCATTTGTTCATTTGATGGTTACCTGTATTGTGATAGTTCTACTTGCCCCTATTCTATTTGAAGCAACTTTGCCGACACAACTTCCATTTTTCTTTCTTGCACTTGCCATATACATTACCTCGTCGTTAGGTATTGGAAGTGTTTTGGGGTTGACGGTAAAAAATCAGGCGAAACTGACGATGGTAGCACAATTAGTCTTTTTGCCCTCGATTATGCTTTCGGGGATCATGTTCCCCATCGACTTGCTGCCCGATTTTCTTGAAGCCATAGGGCGCATTTTCCCTGCTTCTTGGGGATACCGATTGATGTTGGATAATGGATTCTGCTTTGAAAATCTATGGTATCTAATCGTTATCTTTTTTGCAGCGGTAATTGTATGTGGAATAGTTATGAAAAAACAAAAAGAAAAATAGTTCGGAGGAAGCGGATGGATGATGTTTCGTTATCCTTCTGTCATTTACTCTGTGTACTGTTTTTTTCTCTTGCCATAATAAAAAGTCTCCTATGATATTATATTTTACCATAGAAGACCTTTCAAAACACTATTTACGGAAAAATTTCAAACTCTCGAGACAGCCGATCAGCACAAAAAAACCGTCGCTATGGAGTTGCCCATAATCGGCAGCCTACATAGTTTAAAGGTTGCATCATTCACTCAAAAAAGCACTTGACAAAACACATCCTGCCCTTCGTCCCATACGCCTTACAACATACCGCATTCAAATTTTACATCACATGGAGATCATCAAAGCACAGTGTCATATGTTCCCCGTCCACCTTCTTCAACAGAAAGATTGCCGTCAAATCACTCGTTTTGTCATTCAGCGGCACGCCGTCGTACAGCACGTCACCGATCACGTTCTCGTAATCTGTCTCCTCCAGGCACCTCATTTTTGCCTGCTCCCATGTCAATGTATAGTAATCCACAGAGATTTTGACCTTCTCGGATAATTCCTTCTTGTTTGGCGAATGCAGCAGGGAAGACACCTTGTAATCCGCGGAGCCCTTGCCGAATTCCCGCTCGACTTCCTCCCTTGTCATCCAGGGCATGCCATAGGAATAAACTGCCGCCTCCAGTCTTTGAGGTGTCCAGACCCAAACTTCCCGGTCCACTTTCCTTGTATTTTCATACAGAATCAAATCCAGTGCTTCCTGATATTTTTCCTGCGCTAACAGCTCGCTCCATTCCAGAACCAGTGCCCGGATTGCTTCCTCCCCGGCACCCATCGGTAATATTTTCATTATGCATCCTTTCCGGACTTTCCCGTGGTCAAATCCTCACCAATTCATACTGATCCGTTCCCAGCCCGATCTTGACCGCATGCGCAATGCAGGATCTCCACTCGGTATCCGGGTGTACCATGTGGAAATGGTCATGCTTTCCGCCGCCATCCCCATGCACGGCTTCCCCATTTTGCGCAGCATGCTCCGCCTGCTTTTTCAACTGCGCTCCCAGCTCACTCTCCGGGATCGGCTCCGCCTTATTGCAAAGATCCGCACACGCCTGATCGAGTGCCACCGGGTCAAAGGACGCTAACATCCCGATATCCGCAATGATTGGGATATCATTCTCCGAATGACAGTCACAGTTCGGGGACACATCGCAGATCAGAGAAATATGAAAGCAAGGGCGATCCTTGCACACTGCGAGGCTGTACTCCGCCATCTTATAGTTCAGCACCGCGACCGAATCCGCAAAATCCGCCGCGATCACATCCTTCGGGCAGACCGCCAGACACCGCCCACACCCAACACATTTGTCATGGTCAATCCTTGCCTTGCCATGTTCCATGACCGGCGCGCCATGCGCACAAATCCTGCTGCACGAACCGCAGCCAATACACCCGTCTGGATCCACGCTCGGCTTGCCTTCACAGTGCTGTTCCATCTTGCCCGCGCGCGAGCCGCAGCCCATGCCGATGTTTTTGATCG
>ERZ808040.519-NODE-519-length-32449-cov-5.805943_pt1 | contig 32449 bp, 31 predicted proteins | sample MGYA00380191_ERZ808040 | MGnify/ENA primary metagenome ERZ808040 (study PRJEB31490, sample SAMN06133395) | mouse gut metagenome | isolation source: J6 | host: mice | place: China: Chengdu | collected 2015-05 ...
CGTTTTGGACTGGCATTTGCAGGAGTTGGTCCCGCGCGGTCGAGACTTGGGAGCTTCCGGAAAATGCCTCTTTTTAGTGCCGCGTTTTGGACTGGTGGTTGCGGGAGCCAGCCCCACGCGGCTGGAATTTGGGGGCTTCCGGAAAACGCCTCTTCTTTGTGCCGTGCCGGGGGAGGAATCCCCGGGGCCCCCTCTTTTTAGTTCCGCGTTTTGGACTGGCATTTGCAGGAGTTGGTCCCACGCGGCTGGGACACGGGAAGTTACCTGGGATATCCCCGTCTTTTCGTTCTGCGTTCAGTTTTTCACAAAAACCGTCAAATCATGACGGAAAAATCTTCAAAGAGATGAAGGAGAATACGCCATCTGGAGACTTTTGTAGGGGCCGGGCTCTGTCCCGGCCCGTTTTCTCAACACCTGGCACTGCCGAAGACAGGTTCCCGTCAATGGACAATCATCTGCCAGACGGCAGTGAGGCCCAGGCTGTACAGGGCGATGGCGAAGGGCTTGCCCAGGAGGATGATGGCGGTGTAGCTCCGCCAGCTCATATCGGTGGTGCCCGCCAGATAGCACAGGAAGTCGTCCGGCGCCACCGGCAGGAAGATGGCCAGGGCGAAGAGCCGGGCGAAGCGGTTCCGCTCCTCGGTCCAGTGGCGGTATTTGGCAATGAGCTCCTCGGAGAACAGCAGGCTCAGCAGGGGCTTCCCGCAGCTCCGGGCCACGGCGAAGGCCATGAGGGACCCCACGCAGATGCCCGCGTAGTTATAGGCGAAGCCCCAGACAGGCCCGAAGAGGATCACCCCCACCAGACAGCCCAGGCCACCCGGCAGGATGGGCACCACCACCTGCACCGCCTGGAACACGGTAAACAGCAGCGCCCCGGCGGGCCCCCATTGGGTCACCAGCGCCTGAAGCTTTTCCTGGGAGGTCAGGACACCCGTCTGCCAGCCCCAGACCGCCACTGCCACACAGATGATGAATCCGGCCAGAGAGACGGCCTGCAAAGCTTTCTTCTCAATCGGTTGATTCATGCCGGAATCCTCCTTGCCGCGCAACGCTCAATCTGGTCCTCGTAAATGGCCTCGGCCCGCTCCCCGAAGAGCTGGGCGGAAAACTCCTCCGCCGACTGCCGGGCCTGGCGGCTCAGCCGGTCCCGGTGATGGGGCGCGGCCAGGAAGGCGTCCAGCTTCTTCCGAAAATCCGCCTCGTCCCGGTACTGCCAGCCGTTTTCCCCCTCCCGGACCACGCCGGCGAGGCAGGGGTCCGTCCGGCACAGCACCGGCACCCCGGCGGCCAGGGCCTCGGCATAGGTCAGGCCCTGGGTTTCGCTGGTGGAGGCGCTGACAAACAGGTCCCCCAGCCGGTACCAGTCCGCCACCTGGTCCGCCGGAACCATGCCGGCAAAGATTGCGTCGGGGGCCGTCAGGCCCAGACCGGCGGCGGTCTCCTCCAGCGCCCGGCGGTGGGGGCCGTCTCCCACCAGCAGCAGCGTATATCCGCCGGGACCCAGATTGGCCCGGAAGCGGAGGAGCTCCTCAATGTTCTTCTCCTCCGCCAGACGGCCCACGCACACCAGCACCGTCCTGTCCTGGGGGATGTCCAGGCTGGCCCGGAGCACCGCCGCGCGCAGGGGGTCCGCCTCGCTCCGGAAGGGCCGCAGGTCGATGCCCGAGGGCACCACGAAGACGGGCTTCTCCACGCCGTAGCTCTGGAGGAGCATCCGCACCTTGCCGGTGGGGGCGATCAGACAGTCGGTGTGGGAGGCCGCCCAGCGGGTGAAGACGGCGGCGGCCTTTTTGCCGAAATGCACGCTGGGGGAAAAATAATGGGTGTAGTCCTCATAGACTGTGTGATACGTATGGACCAGGGGAATATCCAGCTCCTGGGCGATGCGCCGGGCCAGGAAGAAGGTGGAGAATTCGCACTGGGAGTGCACCACGTCGGGCCCCCAGGCCACCAGCTCCCGGACCCATTTCCCCGCCAGGGCCGTCCGCAGGCGTGCGCCGGGATAAATCAGGCCTGCCGCCACGGAACCGAGATACGTCACTCCGTCCTGCTCCCAGCTGCGGCGGGTCTGGGAGAGGGTCAGCACCCGGACCTCGTGGCCCCGGCGCTCCAGCTCCTTCTTTAAGTTCTTGACAGAGGTCACCACGCCGTTGACGGCGGGGCTGTACCAGTCGGATGTCATCAGGATTTTCATAGCTACCTCATTTCTGCTCGTCCCTGCGTGTCTGTGTATCATACGGGACAGCCTGCCGGATTTCTTCAAAAATACAAGGGGATTTTTCAAAAGCCCGAATATTGTATTACCGTATTAGGTATTATAATACAGTTAATACGGCCTGTCAACCCCCCATTGATAAGACGGTTCAAAAAGCGGAGTGTTTCATTTTGTGAGAAAAATCATTGAAATCCTCCGGAATATCCAGGAATTCATGGGAAACATGTCGCGGACGGGGCGATGGGATGAAAGCCGTTCTGAAATCTGACAGTTTTGTAAGAGTCTGTTTAAAATCCGGCGGAGTGCCGGATTTTAAACAGGCTCTAAGATTTCCCGGACCGCGGAATTCAGAATTCTGCCGGCGGGCCGCCGGGGTTTTTACCGGGATTTTTGCCGGGATTTACGCCTGAGCCCTGCGGGAACGCCTGGAGGGGCGGGCCTCTGTGCCCGCCCGGTTTTCCAGTGATAACGGGGGTTCGGGAGACGGGACTTCCCTTTTGGGGACCTTGAAAACCTGCCCAGCCTGCCGAAGAGATGTTTTCGGCAGGCTGGGCATCGCTTCAGCGGTATTCCGTGCCGCCCACGATACGGCTGTAGGTCCGGGCCGTCAGCAGGAAGACCAGGGCGTAGATCAGGCAGAACGCCGCCAGGGTCCCCGCCGTGCAGAGGGCGAAGAGCTTCACGTCGAAGAGGTTGAACAGCTCCAGCATTTTTGAGAGCATGGGGAAGGCCATCAGGATATGGAGCCCCGCCGCCCCCAGGGGCAGGAAGAACACCAGAAGAATCTGGGCGTGGATGGAGCCCTGGATTTCCTGCTCCGTCATGCCCACCTGCCGGAGAATCTGGAAGCGCTTCTGATCCTCGTAGCCCTCGGAAATCTGCTTGTAGTAGATGATGAGCACCGTGGCCAGCAGGAAGAGGAGCCCCAGGAACACCCCCAGGAAGAGGAATCCGCCGTACATGGCGTAGTACTCCTGGGCCTGGTCCTGCTTGCTGTTGAAGCTCACGCCGCCGTCCCGCCGGCTCAGCTCCAGAATCAGGCGCTCTGTCTGGGCCAGCTTTTCGCTGTAGTCGTCCCCGGCCAGGTTCATCTGCACCCGGAACTGACAGCCGCTGCGGGAGGTGTCCAGATCCACGATTTTCCTGGCCGTCTCGTGGTCCGCCACCACCAGGAACAGCGACGAGTTCTCAGAGCCCAGCAGAGAGTTCACGGCGTGGGGAATGACCTCCGTGATTTCTTCCCGGACATGAAAGGCGTAGGTGACGCCGTCCGTTCCGGTCTCCTTGGGAACATCCTTCAGCCAGTCGGAGAAGTAGGCGGAGACGGTGAAGTCCGCCGGGAAGTCCGGGAGATTCCGGGGACAGGCCAGCACCTCGTCCGGGGCCAGTATGATCTGCGTTCCGGTGAGGCGGCTGTAGTCCTCCGCCGTCACCACCTCCATCTCGGTCCGGAGGCTGTTCTGGTCCAGATTCAGGGAAACCTCGTTTCCCCGGACGCCGCAGTAGACCCAATAGCGGGTGTAGTACCGGGACTCGGTGAAACCCCCGGAGCGGTCAGCGGCGGCCTCTACCTCCCGCAGATACGCCATGGAGTCCCCCGGCTGGTTCTCCAGGTCCTGCATGAACTCGATGTCGTAGGGGAACATCTCGTTCAGGGAATTTTCCAGGCCGATGTTCAGGGCGATGGTGGTGGACACCGTCACCAGCACCATGGTGGAGAGGATGCAGATGCTGGCCAGGCCCACGGCGTTCTGCTTCATCCGGTAGAGCAGGCCGGAGACGGCGGTGAAGTGCCGGGTTTGGTAATAGAACTTCGGATTGGCCCGGAGGCGCTTCAAAAGGGCGACGGAGCCGGCGGTGAAGAGGCAGTAGGTGCCGATGATGACCAGGAACACCGCCAGGAAAAACAGCAGCATGGCATCGATGGGGTTTTTCGTGGCCACGGCGAGGAAATAGCCGCCCCCCAGGGTCAGCACGCCGAGAAGCACCAGCAGCCAGCGGGTCCGGGGCTCCCGCTCTCCGGCGGAGGCGCTGCGGAGCAGCTCCATGGGCCGGGACCGGCCCAGGCGGAACAGGTTCTGCCCCAGGGTCAGCAGGAACAGAACGCCGAAGAGCTCCGCCGTCTCCAGAATGCCCGGAAGGGAGATTTCCATGCCGAACTGGACGGGGACCCGGGCCAGCTTCAGCAGCACCAGCAGAGTGAGCTTGCTGAATAAAATGCCCAGAAGGATGCCGCCCAGAATGGAGGAGACGGCGCAGAACAGGGTTTCCCACAGGCACATCCGGGCGATGTGCCGCTTTTCAAGGCCCAGAACATTGTACAGGCCCAGCTCCCGCTGGCGGCGCTTCATGACGAAGCTGTTGGCGTAGAGCAGAATCACCGCCGACAGGCCCGCCGCCACCAGACAGCCCACGTTGGCGAAGCTCTTGAGGTACATGGCCCCCCGGACGGTGTCCAGACCCTCGTTGTGCTCCAGGAATTTCAGGATGTAGTACATCCCTGCCGTCACCATGCAGGAGAGGAGATAAGGCCCGTAGAACCGCCCGTTCCGAACCAGGTTCACCAGAGCCAGGCGGGGAAAAAAGCCGGATTTACGCACGGGGCTCACCGCCTTGCGTCAGCACCGTCAGGGTGTCGGAGATTTTGGCGAACTGCGCCTCGGGGGACTGGCCCGCCCGGTAGAGCTGGTGGTAGACCTGCCCGTCCCGGAGGAAGAGGACCCGCCCGGCGTGGCTGGCGGCCTTGACCGAGTGCGTGACCATGACGATGGTCTGGCCCCCGGCGTTGATCTCCCCGAAGAGCTCCAGCAGGTTGTCCGAGGCCCGGGAGTCCAGGGCCCCGGTGGGCTCGTCGGCCAGAATGATCTGGGGCCGGGTGATGAGGGCCCGGGCCACCGCCGCCCGCTGCTTCTGGCCGCCGGAAACCTCATAGGGATATTTGGACAGGATCTGCTCAATGCCCAGCTGCCGGGCGATGGGCTGAAGGGTCTTTTTCATCTCCCGGTAGTCCGTCCCCGCCAGCACCAGGGGCAGAAAGATATTGTCCTGAAGGGAAAAGGTATCCAGCAGATTGAAGTCCTGGAACACGAAGCCCAGATGGGACCGGCGGAAGGCCGCCAGGTCCCGCTCCCGGATGTCGGAGAGAGCCTTGCCGTTGAGGAAGACCTCTCCGGCGGTGGGCCGGTCCAGGGCCGCCAGGATATTTAATAAGGTGGTCTTGCCGGAGCCGGATTCGCCCATGATGGCCACGTATTCCCCGGGCTCCACGGAGAAATTCACGTCCGCCAGGGCCGTGACCTGGGCGCCGCCGAAGCGGGTGGTGTAGATTTTTTGCAGATGCTGTACTTGCAGTAAAGACATGATGATGTTCCTCCTGTTGGATTCTGGTACCATTGTAGCAGACCCCGGGGCGGGAATCCATGGATTCAGCTTACAGTTTGGGGCAGTATCTTACATTTCTGTAAGATTGGCCGGTTTTCGTCGGGCGAGGCACCGCCATGCCGCCGTCCATAGGGGGACGGCCGGGGGGGAGCGGGAGGGGAAAAGAGGATGCGCCGTGCCGCCGTCCATCGTGAATGGAGCGGCGCGGTCATGGGCCAATGTTCTCACAGCCATACTTTACGGCTGTGAGAACATTGGAAACAAAAAAATTGTGCAGTTTGACGGTTGCATAAATATTCATATTGGGTGTATAATCCATCCATCATCTGACAGAGAGAAATCATTCGGAGGCGTGATTGATATGAAAGAGAAGAAAGAGATCCGGAAAATCGTTCTGGCCTATTCCGGAGGACTGGATACATCCATCATTATTCCCTGGCTGAAGGAGAACTATGGCAACCCGGAGATCATCGCCGTGGCCGGCGACGTGGGACAGAACGACGAGCTGGAGGGCCTGGAGGAAAAGGCCATCAAAACCGGTGCGTCCAAGCTGTACATTGCCGACCTCACCGATGAGATGGTGGATGAGGTCATCATCCCCTCCATGAAAATGGGCGCCAGCTACGAGCAGTATCTGCTGGGCACCGCCTTTGCCCGGCCCATCATCGCCAGGAGCCTGGTGGAGATTGCCAGGAAGGAGGGGGCCGACGCCATTGCCCACGGCTGCACCGGCAAGGGCAACGACCAGGTCCGGTTCGAGCTGGCTATCAAGCGCTTCGCCCCGGATATGACCATCATCGCCCCCTGGCGGGAGTGGGACATCAAGGGCCGGGACGAGGAAATCGACTATGCCGAGGCCCACAACGTGCCCCTGAAAATCTCCCGCGAGACCAACTACTCCAAGGACAAAAACCTCTGGCACCTGAGCCACGAGGGCCTGGACCTGGAGGACCCCGCCAACGAACCCCAGTATGAGAAGCCCGGCTTCCTGGAGATGGGCGTCAGCCCCGTCACCGCCCCAGACAAGCCCGCCTATGTGACCATTGATTTTGAAAAGGGCGTGCCCGTGGCCGTGGACGGCGAGAAAATGAAGACCAGCGACATCATCCGGAAGCTGAACAAGCTGGGCGGAGAGAACGGTATCGGCCTGCTGGACATCGTGGAAAACCGGCTGGTGGGCATGAAGGACCGGGGCGTGTACGAGACTCCCGGCGGCACCATCCTCTACAAGGCTCATGAGTGTCTGGAAATGATTACCATTGACAAGGACACCGCCCACATGAAGAGCAAGCTGGCGGTAGACTTTGCGGACCTGGTGTATAACGGCAAGTGGTTCACCCCCCTGCGGGAGGCCCTCAGCGCCTTTGCCGACAAGACCCAGGAGCACGTTACGGGCTCCGTGAAGCTGAAGCTGTACAAGGGGAACATCATCACGGCCTCCCTCACCTCTCCCGAAAGCCTGTATTCCGAGGAGCTGGTGACCTTCAACGAGAGCGCCTATGACCAGACCAACGCCACGGGCTTCATCAACCTGTGGGGCCTGCCGGATACGGTGCTGGCGCTGCGGGAGCAGGGAAAACTTTAAACTGAATGAGGAATTAGGAGTTAGGAATTAGGAATGCTTCCACTTGCGGACACGGAAAATTCCTAATTCCTCATTTCTAATTCCAAATTGCTTGCGCAATTCACTTGCATGGGGGGTAGCATCATGAAGCTTTGGGGCGGGCGATTCGGGAAGGACACCGACGCCCTTGTGAACGAGTTCAACGCATCCATCCAGTTCGACCAGCGGCTGTATGGGGAGGATATCCGGGGGTCCATGGCCCACGCGGAGATGCTGATGCAGTGCGGCGTGATTTCCCGGGAGGACGCCAAGGCCATCATCCAGGGCCTTCAGGGCATTCTGGCGGACGTTGAGGCGGGGAAGGTGGAATTCACGCCGGACAACGAGGATATCCACATGAATGTGGAAGCCCTGCTGACAAGCCGCATCGGAGACGCCGGGAAACGGCTCCACACCGCCCGCTCCCGGAACGACCAGGTGGCCCTGGACTTCCGGATGTACGTCCGGAATGAGATCGGCACGGTGGTGGGCCGACTTCTGGAGCTGGAGACGGTTCTGTGCCGCCGGGCCCGGGAGCATCAGAATACCGTCATGCCGGGCTATACCCACCTCCAGCGGGCCCAGCCCATTTCCTTTGCCCAGCACCTGCTGGCCTACGCCGCCATGTTCCGCCGGGACGTGACCCGTCTGGAGGACTGCCGGGCCCGGCTCAACGAGTGCCCCCTGGGCTGCGGGGCCCTGGCGGGGACCACCTACCCCATTGACCGCTGGCGGACGGCCAGGGCCATGGCCTTTGACCGGCCCGTGGGCAACTCCCTGGACGGCGTATCCGACCGGGACTATGCCCTGGAGCTGCTGGCGGACCTGTCCATTCTCATGACCCACCTGAGCCGCTTTGCCGAGGAGGTCATTCTCTGGTGCAGCTGGGAATTCAAATTCATCGAGCTGGACGACGCCTATTCCACAGGCAGCAGCATCATGCCCCAGAAGAAGAACCCGGATGTGGCCGAGCTGGTCCGGGGCAAGACCGGACGGGTGTACGGCAGCCTCATGGGTCTGCTGACGGTGATGAAGGGCCTGCCCCTGGCCTATAACAAGGACATGCAGGAGGACAAGGAGCCGGTTTTTGACGCCCTGGACACCGTGGAGCTGTGCCTGCCGGTGTTCACGGCCATGCTGGACACCATGACGGTTCTGCGGTCAAACATGCGGAAGGCGGCGGGCCGGGGCTTCATCAACGCCACGGACTGCGCCGACTACCTGACGAAAAAGGGAATGCCCTTCCGGGACGCCTACACGGCGGTGGGGAAGCTGGTGGCCGCCTGCACGGAACAGGGACAGACATTGGAGGAGCTGACTTTGGAGGAGCTGCGGGCCGTTTCAGACCTCTTCGAGGCGGACGTGTACGAGGCGCTGAAGCTGGAGAACTGCATGGCCCTGCGGAGCAGCTACGGCGGGCCCGCGGTCAGTGAGACCACAAGGCAGATCGAGGAGATCGAGGCCTTTGTGGCGGCCAGGGAACACGATTAAGGCCGGATGAGAGCGAGCATATTGGCGCTGGCGCTGTGCCTGCTTCTGCTGGCGGGCTGCGGGAAGCAGGGGGCGCAGTTCAGCACGGCGGTGGTGACCACCGGCGGCGGAACGGAAGAGCATGCTCCGGCGGAGGACGCCGGTTCAGAGTCTGACGGCTTGGAGCCGGCAGAGAGGCCGGAGGGCGGAAAAGAACCGGAGGGCGGAAAAGAACCGGAGGGCGGAAAAGAACCGGAGGGCGAAAAAGAACCGGAGGGCGCTCCGGAGGCGGGGCCGGCGGAACAGCCGGGACCTGGGGCGGAGCGTGAAGAGCCCGAAAAGCTCGAAAAGCTCGAAAGTCCCGAAAGCCCCGAAAATTCTGAAAATCCCTTTGAGATCATGCCCCGGGACTTTCTGTTTTCCAGCGGGGCGGGGGCCTGGGGTACGGAGCTGACCATTGAGACGGACGGCAGCTTTTCCGGACTGTTCGTGGATTCCGACATGGGGGTCTCCGGCGAGGGCTACCCCGACGGGACCCGGTATGTCTGCACCTTCAGCGGAAAGTTCAGCCAGCCGGAGCCGGTGGACGAAACCACCTGGTCCATGGAAATTGAGTCCATGGAGCTGGAGCACCCCGCCGACGGGACGGAGGAGTACGCCGACGGCGTGCGCTATGTCTATTCCGAGCCCTACGGCCTGGAGGACGCGGAGGGGCTTTTGGTTTATTCGCCCCTGACCCCGGCGGAGAGCCTGCCGGAGGACTTTTTGATCTGGCTGCGGATGCCCTGGGGCTGGGAGCCGGAGGAAGACAGGACCCTGGGCTGCTGGGGCATTTACAACGTGAGCCAGGGCTATGGCTTCACCGCGTTTGAGTAAAAAGGAGCTGAGCATATGGGAAAGCCCATCGTCTACATCGACGGAAAAGAGGGCACCACCGGCCTCCAGATCTACGACCGTCTGGCGGCCCGGGAGGACATTGAACTGCTGCTGATTGACGAGGACAAACGGAAGGACCCCCAGGAGCGGGGAAAGCTGATGAATCAGGCGGACCTGGTGTTTCTGTGCCTGCCGGACGCCGCCGCCGTGGAGGCCGTGGGGCTGGTGACGAACCGGTCCACCCGGATCATCGACTGCTCCACCGCCCACCGGGTGTCCTCCGGCTGGGTGTACGGCTTCCCGGAGCTCCGGGGCCAGCGGGAGAAGATCGTCCCGGCGCAGCGGGTGGCCAATCCCGGCTGCCATGCCACCGGGTTTATTTCCATCGTCCGCCCGCTGGTGGACCTGGGCTTGCTGGAGAAGGACGCCCGGCTGTCCTGCTTCTCCCTCACCGGCTACTCCGGCGGCGGGAAGAAGATGATTGCCCAGTACGAGGAGAAGGGCCGCGCGTCTCTTCTGGACAGTCCCTCCCTCTACGCCATGCAGCAGAGCCATAAGCACCTTCCGGAGATGCAGGCGCTCTGCGGCCTTGCCCATCCGCCGGTGTTCTGCCCCGTTGTGGACGATTATTACAAGGGCATGGCGGGCACGGCGCCCTTCCATATGAGCCAGCTGCGGGGCGTGTCCACGCTTCACGAGGTTTGGGAGGCCCTTCACCGCTACTATCTGGAAACCGCCGGGCCGGAGGGCATCGTCCGGGTGGAGATGGACCCCACGGACCCCGAAAGCGGCGTGGACGCCGGCTTTAAGATTTACGCCAACATATTGCGGAACAAGGACTGTCTCTCTCTCGTTGTCACAGGGAACGACCGGCGGTTTACCGTCACTGCCCTGTTTGACAACCTGGGCAAGGGCGCCAGCGGCGCGGCGGTGCAGAATATGAATTTGATGCTGGGCTTTGAGGAAACAGCCGGATTGAATCTAGAGTGAAAAGTGGAGAGTGAAGAGTGGAGATATGCGGAAAGGCGGAATCTTCACTCTCGACTCTCAACTCTCCACTCTTTTGGGAAGGGTGAACTATGATGTTAAACTTTATCGACGGCGGCGTGTGCGCCGCTCAGGGCTTCCGGGCAGCCGGCATCCATGTGGGTGTGAAGACTCACGCGGCCTGGAAAAAGGACGTGGCTCTGATTGTCTCCGACGCGGACTGCGCCGCGGCGGCGGTATTCACCAAAAATGTGGTCAAGGCCGCCCCCATCCGGGTGGACCTCCAGCATCTGGCGGACGGGAGGGCCCGGGCCGTCATCGCCAACAGCGGCAACGCCAATGCCTGCGCCCCCCAGGGGGAGGAGAACGCCCGGCGGATGTGCGCCGCGGCGGCAAAGGCCATCGGCTGTGAGGCCGGGGATGTGCTGGTCAGCTCCACCGGCGTCATCGGCCAGCGAATCAACGTGGAGGCCATCGAGGCCGGCGTGCCGGAGCTGTACGCCGCCCTGGAGCGGTCCGCAGAGGCCAGCGACGCGGCGGCCCACGCCATCATGACCACGGACCTGGAGAAAAAGGAGGCGGCGGTGGAGACCAACGTGGGCGGCAGGACCGTCCGCCTGGGAGGCATCGCCAAGGGCAGCGGCATGATTCACCCCAACATGGGCACGATGCTCTGCTTCATCACCACCGACTGCGCCATTTCCCCCGCCATGATTAAGACCGCCCTGCTGGAGACCGTGCAGGTCAGCTTCAACCGCATCAGCGTGGACGGGGATACCTCCACCAATGACACCTGCTGTGTTCTGGCCAACGGCCTGGCGGGGAACGCCGTGATTGAGGAGAAGGGCCCGGATTACGAGGCCTTCGCAGCGGCGCTGAAAGCCCTGTGCGTGGAGCTGGCCCGTAAAATGGCCTCCGACGGCGAGGGAGCCCGGCACCTGATTACCTGCACGGTGAACGGAGCCAAAAGCGAGGAGAGCGCCGAGACCATCGCCAAGTCCGTCATTTCCTCCACCCTGACCAAGGCCGCCGTCTTCGGCGCCGACGCCAACTGGGGAAGGGTGCTCTGCGCCATGGGCTACTCCGGGGAGGACTTCGACCCCGACCGGGTGACGGTGCGCTTCGCCAGCGCCGCCGGTGAGATTCAGGTCTGTGAGAAGGGCCGGGGGCTGGACTTTGACGAGGCGCTTGCCAAAAAAATTCTCACAGAGCACGACGTGGAAATCCTCATTGATATGGAGGAGGGTCAGGGGCGCTGCACCTGCTGGGGCTGCGACATCACCTATGACTATATCAAGATCAATGGAGATTACAGGACGTGACAGAATCAATTAGGAATGAGGAATTAGGAATGAGGAATTGTTCCGGTTCCGATATCATTCCTCATTCCTAATTCCTAACTCCTAATTTCAAAAGAAGTGGGGTGGAAGCATTGTCTTCCCATGAACAGCAGGCTCAGACTCTGGTGGAGGCCCTGCCTTATATTCAGAAATTCACCGGGAAAACCATCGTGGTCAAGTACGGCGGCAACGCCATGGTCTCCGACACCCTCCGCCGCTCCGTCATGAGCGACATCGTCCTTTTGAACCTGGTGGGCATCCGGGTGGTGGTGGTCCACGGCGGCGGGCCGGAGATTTCCGCCATGCTGAAAATGATCGGCCACGAGTCCCGTTTTGTGGACGGGCTGCGCTATACCGACGCCACCACCATGGACATTGTGCAGTCCGTTCTCTGCGGCAAGGTGAACAAGGACCTGGTGGCCCAGCTGAACCGGCTGGGGGGCCGGGCCATTGGCCTGTGCGGCATGGACGGGCAGCTGTTCCAGGCGGTGCGGCTGGACGAGAAATACGGTCTGGTGGGCAGAATCACCGGCGTGGACCCCACGCCGGTGGAGGACGCCATGCAGAGCGGGCGCATCCCCATTGTGGCCACGGTGGCCCAGGGAATGGACGCCGACACCGCCTATAACATCAACGCCGACACCGCCGCGGCCCGGCTGGCCGAGGCCCTGAAGGCGGAAAAGCTGATTCTGCTCACCGACGTCCGGGGCCTGCTCCGGGACCCGGGAGACGAGGAGACCCTGATTCACGTGGTCCGGACACAGGAGGTGCCGGAGCTGGTGGAACAGGGGATTATCACCGGGGGCATGATTCCGAAAATGGAGTGCTGCGTGGACGCCATTGCCGGCGGCGTGGAGCGGGTCCACATTCTGGACGGCCGGATTCCCCACTCCATTCTGATTGAGCTGCTGTCCGACCGGGGCATCGGCACCATGCTGAAAAGGGAGGATATGACATGACTTCTGCGAACATCAAGGACCTGACCCAGAGCTATATCATGGGCACCTATGGCCGGTTCCCCGTGGCCGTGGACCGCGGCGAGGGGGCCCGGCTCTACGACCCGGAGGGGCGGGAATACATCGACTTTACCAGCGGCATCGGCGTGACGGCTCTGGGCTATGGAAACCAGCCCTGGGCGGAGGCCGTGGCGGAGCAGGCAAAGAAGCTCGTCCATGTGTCCAACCTCTTTTACACCGAGACCCCGGCCAGACTGGCGGAGATACTCTGCAAGCGCACCGGGGAGAGCTGCGTCTTCTTCGCCAACGGCGGCGGCGAGGCCAACGAGGGCATGATTAAGCTGGCCCGGAAATACAGCTTTGACAAATACGGCCAGGGCCGGAGCACCATCATCACCCTGAAAAACTCCTTCCATGGCCGGACCATTACCACCCTGAAGGCCACCGGACAGGACGTGTTCCATAACTTTTTCTTCCCCTTCACCGAGGGCTTCCGCTACGCCGCGGCCAACGACCTGGAGGACCTGAAGGCCCAGGCGGGGGACGACGTGTGCGCCGTCATGCTGGAGCTGGTCCAGGGCGAGGGCGGCGTGCTGCCCCTTGACAAAGACTATGTCAGGGCGGTGGAGGCCCTCTGCGCCGAACAGGACTGGCTGCTGCTGGCCGACGAGGTTCAGACCGGCGTGGGCCGCACCGGCGCCCTCTTTGCCTTCCAGCACTACGGTATTCTGCCGGACGTCGTATCCTTTGCCAAGGGCATCGCCGGGGGGCTGCCCATGAGCGGCATCCTGGCCAATGAGAAATGCCGGAACGTGCTGGGCCCCGGCACCCATGCCACCACCTTCGGCGGAAACCCTGTCTGCGCCGCCGCGGGTCTGGCGGTGCAGGAGGTCCTCAGCGACGAATTTTTGAAAGAGGTTCAGGAGAAGGGCGATTACCTCCGGAAGGGCATCGAGGCCCTGGACCTGCCCTGCTTCGGAAAGACCCGGGGCCTGGGCCTGATGATCGGCATTGAGGTGAAAGAGGGCTGGACCAACAGGGACATCGCCAATCAGCTCATTGAAAACGGGCTGCTGATTCTCACCGCCGGGCCGGGAATGCGGCTGCTGCCGCCGCTGGTCATCACGAAAGAGGAGATGGACAAGGGCTTGAGCATCATGAAGAAGGTCCTGGCATAGCATATTCAATTAGGAATTAGGAATGAGGAGTTAGGAATTGATTCCGGCCCTAGAAAAATTCCTAATTCCTGGTTCCTCATTCCTGATTTTAGAAGCGGGTTCTGGCATAGCATATTCAATTAGGAGTTAGGAATGAGGAGTTAGGAATTGATTCCGGCTCTAAAAAAATCCTAATTCCTACTTCCTCATTCCTAATTTTTCTGGAGGGTTTGTTTGTATGAATCAAAAGCACTTTTTAAAGCTGCTGGACTTTACGCCGGCGGAGATTCAGCAATTTCTGGACACGGCGGCGGATTTGAAGGCCAAGAAGAAGGCCGGGGTCCCCCACAGGTATCTGGAGGGCAAAAACGTGGCCCTGATTTTCGAGAAGACCTCTACCCGGACCCGCTGCGCCTTTGAGGTGGCGGCCCAGGACCTGGGCATGGGCTCTACTTACCTGGGCCCCACCGGGTCCCAGATCGGCGTGAAGGAGTCCATCCCCGACACCGCCCGGGTGCTGGGGAGAATGTACGACGGCATTGAGTACCGGGGATTCGGGCAGGAGCTGGTGGAGGAGCTGGCGAACTACGCCGGGGTTCCCGTGTTCAACGGGCTGACCAACGAGTTCCATCCCACCCAGATTCTGGCGGACTTCCTGACCATTCAGGAGCACTTCGGGAAGCTCAGGGGCGTCAAGCTGGTCTACCTGGGAGACGCCCGATACAACATGGGCAACTCCCTGATGGTAGGCTGCGCCAAAATGGGAATGCACTTCGCGGCCTGCGCGCCGAAGGCCTATTGGCCGGAGGAGAGCCTGATCGCGGTCTGCCGGGAGATTGCCGGGGAGACCGGGGCGGTGCTGGAGTTCAGCGAGGACCCCATGGAGGCCGTGAAGGCCGCCGACGTGCTGTATACCGACGTGTGGGTGTCCATGGGGGAACCTGTGGAGGTCTGGGAGGAGCGGATCGCCGCCCTGGGCCCCTATCAGGTCACCCAGGCCCTGATGGACGCCGCCGGGCCGCAGTGCCGGTTCATGCACTGCCTGCCGGCCTATCACGACCACAGAACCCAGGTGGGCAAAGAAATGGGAGAGCGCTTCGGACGGGAGGCCATGGAGGTCACCGACGAGGTGTTTGAGTCGGAGCGGTCCATCGTCTTCGACGAGGCGGAGAACCGGATGCACACCATCAAGGCCGTGATGTATGAGCTGATGAAGTGAAGTCTGTCATGAAAAAGGACGTACCTGTTCAGGTACGTCCCAGCCTGTCGAAAAGTTTTTTCGACAGGCTGGGCAAGTTTACAAAACTTCAAAAAAGTTTTGTAAACTTATTGATTGAACATGAAAGACACCCCTGATGGGTTTCTTTCATACTATCTTCCTTTCCGAAAACTGAAAGCAATCCGTTTTTCGACAGTCTCAACAGGAGAGGCGGAGCCCCTCCTGTTTCTGTCTGCCTCTGTGGAAAAGCGGCCCGGCATTCGCCGGGCCGCTTCCTCTATTCCTCTCTGCTCAGCGCCTCAACCGGGTCCGGCAGTTCTTGAACCGCTTCCTCCAGTTCCTTCCTGCCACTTATAGATAAGCTCGTCAATGTGTGAATCCGTGCGGCTGCCAAAATCTGCGCTACCTCCGATATTGCCTGTGACAGCGTTTCATACGCTGTTTTGTAATCCGGTTCATTGGGCATCTTCATCACCTCCCGCATATTTTAACCTGATTCAGGTTAAAATGTCAACCCCTCCTGTCCTGCTTTTACGATGATTCGGAGAGGTGATGCACATGTATCCCAGAATTCGTGATATGCGTGAGGACCATGATCTGACGCAGACCCAGCTGGCCAAGCTGCTGGATATGTCCCAAACCGGCTATTCCAAATACGAGACAGGGGAAAATGACATCCCTGTCGACATATTGAGCAAGCTGGCGGACCTCTATCAAACCAGCATGGACTATCTGGCGGGCCGCACAGATCAGCGGAAGCCTTACCCCAGGAAAACAAATACCTGAGAGCGGGTCATTCGTGGTTTTTTGCAGGGCGCGTCCAAAGCGTAAGTTTTATGCAGGGGCCTGTCCCGGCCCGTCTTCGGGAAGCCTTGCGCCAGCGGAGGAACGGGCGGGCGCAGAGGCCCGCCCCTACAGGCGTTCTTACGGGGGTCAGGCGTAAAGACCGACCCTTCCTGAAAACAGGGCGAGACAAGGCGCATTCAACGCGGAAATTTTATGCAGGGGCCTGTCCCGGCCCGTCTTCGGGAAGCCTTGCGCCATCGGAAGAACGGGCGGGCGCAGAGGCCCGCCCCTACAGGCGTTCTTACGGGGATCAGGCGTAAAGACCGACCCATCCTTCTGATAAAATACGTGAACGGGCCTGTTTAGGTCCCCATCACCCTAACGGCTCCTGCCGTCTGTGCTATCATGTTTCCCGGTGATGTATATGACGCAGATGAGAGCGCTTCGGGAGCTTCGCGGCTATTCGCAGAAAAAGATGCAGGAGCTGACGGGGATTGACCGGGGTAATTACTCAAAAATCGAAAACGGAAAAAGAACGATGACACTTTCCCAATGTATCCGGATTTCCGCGGCCTTAAATACCAGCATTGATTATCTGCTGGGCCGCACGGACTGTCCGGACCCTTATCCTCCTGCAAAATAGCAGGTTTCGGGAATAATTCCGGCCATTCGGAGAAAACTTCCTGTACCAAACAACAGGAGGCCATCCATATGCCTGATCTGAAAAGCAGCGAGACCATACAGAACCTGATGCGGTCCTTTGCCGGCGAGAGCCAGGCCCGGAACCGCTACACCTTCGCCGCCAATCTCTGCCAGAAGCAGCAGCTTCACGTCCTGGAGGCGGTTTTTACCTTCACCGCCAACCAGGAAAAGGAGCACGCCGAAATCTTCTACAACCACATGAAGGCTCTGGCGGGGGAGACCGTCCAGATTGACGGCGGCTATCCCGTGGACATCACCAACAACGTGACGGAGCTCCTCCGCCGGGCCCAGCACAACGAATATGAGGAACACGACCCGGTTTATCCCACCTTCGCCGCCACGGCCCAGAAGGAGGGCTTTCCGGAGGTGGCCGCCTCCTTCCAGCAGATCGCCAAAATCGAGGAGGCCCACGGAAACCGCTTCGGCCATCTGGCGGACCTGCTGGAGGCGGGGAAGCTCTTCGTCTCCGACACAAAGTGCGGCTGGATGTGCCTGAACTGCGGCCATATCCACGAGGGACTCCAGGCCCCCAAAACCTGTCCCGTCTGCTCCCACGACCAGGGCTTTTTCATCCGCCTGGAGATGGCGCCCTACGGCGGCAGCGTCCTGAAACGCGCCTGACAGTTAAAAACGGCGGCCGCTCCACTGCGGCCCGCCGTTTTTTCGTTCTCAACTCCCGTTTCTCGACTCTCCACTCTCCACTCTCAACTCTCCACTCTCATCTCTGATAGGGTTCCGCCTCATCGGTCAGCCCCACCAGATAGTCGATGCTGGTGCCGTAAAACAGGGCCAGGGCAATCAGCGCCCCGCTGGGCACGTCCAGCCCGCCGCTCTCATAGCGGGAATAGGTGGCCTGGGAGACATGGAGCAGCTCCGCCAGCCTCCGCTGAGGCAGATCCCGGTCCTCCCGCAGATCCCGCAGCCGCCGGTACATCGCCGTTCCCCCCTTCGTCCGCCGGACCCCGGCGCGTTTTCTTTCCTATCTTAGGATATGCGAAAATTGCATATTGATTTTTATACGAAAATCGCATAGAATGGGAAAAAGACTTGGTGGACGGAGGCGGCGGCGTGGCAAAGAAAAAGAAGGAACCGGCTGAGAGCTGGCGGATTTGGGTGGATACGGAACGGCGGGTGGTCTCCTTTCACGAGGTCCCTGGCGGGCAGCTGCTGGAGTTTTACAGCCGGGAGCTGTTTCAGAGCTGCATCGACCGCTACACCGCCCAGCGGTACCGCTATCAGTAGCGGCGGAGGCTTCGGGGGCTTCGAGAATTTCGGGCATTTCGGGGATTTTTCCAGTTGACAAACGGAAAAAACGTGATATGATAATGTGCAATTGAAGACTTTGGCGAGGATAAGGACGAGTAGCCCTTGCGTTTCCCCTCAGAGAGCCGCCGGTTCGGTGCGAGGCGGTGGGGACGGAGCGGTGAATATCACCTTGGAGCCTCCTGCTGAAAGACTGCGCGAGTAGGCAAGGACGTGCGGCGGGCGTTACTCCGCCGGCCCGTATCGGCGGGCTGTAAGGGGCCGCTTTCCGGAAGGAGGCGGCAACGAGAGTGGTACCGCGGAGCGTTTTTGGCCCTCCGTCTCTTGAGAGAGACGGGGGCTTTTTATTTTTGGGAAGGGCGGCTGTGCCATGACAAAAGACGAGTGCCGGGCGTATCTGCCGGACAGCTGGCTGCCGGTGCTTGAGGCGGACCCGGTGCTGTGGGAGATTTTCTCCGAGCATGAATACCATCTGGAGGAGGAAGCCGTGCCCCCCTTCCTGATACAGGAGCTGCGGGGCGGGCGCCTGGAGCATCTGCGGCCCCTTCTGGCCCTCTACGGGGAACCGGGGCTGGAATTGCTGCAAGGTCTTCTGGAGATCGACGAGGCCGCCAGGGACACCGCCCAGCTCCGCCTGCCCAACGGCCGGACGGCTTACGCGGGATACTTTTTTGCGCGGTTCGGCAGGGAGGACCGGGAGAGGGCCGTGAAAACCGCCAAGAGCTATCTCCGGGCCGTCTGCCGGGTCTATGAAGAGGTGTTTCACGAGCCGTCCCCGGTGGGGCCCCAGGCGGGCGTGCTGCTTCTGACGGGCCAGGAGGCCCGGGATATGCGGGAGAGGGTCCATCAGGCCTATATCCACGGGAAGCCCTATCTGCCGGACTTGCAGATACGGGACGAGGTGGGCGACTGGTTCTCAGACCTGCGGTATCGGGAGAACTGCGGCGAGCTGGCGGGCCTGTTCCACGAGGCCCTCTACCATATCAGCAACGACTACTTTCTGTCCTACTGTCTGCAATGGCCCCTGACGGAGCACCCGGATATGGAAAATCCCTTTCGGCCTCATTTCCAGCTGTGGAAAATGGGACTGACGCCTCAGTTCTTCCACCACGACCAGATGGCCCTGGTGGACTGCTGAAAGGAGCCGCCTATGAATCGAGCGAAAAAAGAGGCGGCAGGCAAATTCGCGCCGGAGCTGAACATTCTTTTCCGGGATACGCCGGAGAAGCTCCGGCCCCTGGCGGAGGAGGCCGCCGAAGCCCTTTCGGCGCTGCTGCGGGAGCTGGCGGCCATGGAAGACAAAGCCTTTGCCCAATATACCCGCCTGTGCCGCCAGGGCCGGGCCGTCGAGTTCCGGGACGGAGAGCGGAGAGAGTTCACGGACATCCAGGCTTGGAAAGAGGAGAATGAAGCCCGGTTCGCCGCCTTTCTGGACCCTCACTGCACTCAAAAGCTGATCTTACAGCGGCGGGGCTGTCTCCATGCCGCTCAGTTTCCCTCCGCGTTCAGCTGCCTGAACACCGGCTGTGAGCTGGCCGTCACCGTGAAAAGCGGGACCAGGGCGGTGATATGGCTGACGCCCGACGGCGGCAGCGTTCCCTTCGACCTGTCCAATCCGGACGTCCGGTATCTGGTGGAGGGCGCGAGGCGCCGGGGACACAGCGCGGTGACCCACAGCTTTTTTCAGAAATTCCGCTTTACCCTGAAACGGGAGGGGGAGGACTGGAGGCTGGACGAGGTCTTTGTGAGCGGCCTCCACGAGGACCGCTGGCGGAGAGACTTTTACTTCTAACTTCTGACTCCCGGCTTCTGAAAAACCTGCGGGCCCCCGGGTTCCGGCCCTGCGGGCCGGAAAGGAGCTTCCATGAACTGTCCCCAATGCGGCCGCCCCATGGAGGAGGGCAGTCTGCACACTCAGAAATACCCGTCCTGGACCCAGGGAAAACCGGGATTTTTCCGGGGGCCCAGCGTGCGGGTGGAAATCGGCCCCGTTGGCGGCGATACCGCCTCCATGTTCACCCGGGACCCCTTCCCGACCTTTCCCGGGGCCGGGCTCTGCCGGGCCTGCGGTTTGATTTGTTTTACCGGAACACTGATTGATAAATCCAATACAGAACGCAATACGAAAAAGGAGTAATACGAAATGGACTACAACAAGACCATCCACCTGCCGAAAACCGACTTCCCCATGCGGGCGGGCCTGCCCAAGCGGGAACCGGAGATGCTGAAGCGTTGGGAGACAGAGGACGTCTACCACGAGCTTCTGAAAAAGAACGAGGGCAAGCCCCTCTTCAACCTCCACGACGGCCCCCCGTTCTCCAACGGCTCCATCCACATGGGCACCGCCATGAACAAAGCCATCAAGGACATCATCACCCGGTCCTATGCCATGCGGGGATACTACACCCCCTATATTCCCGGCTGGGACAACCACGGCATGCCCATTGAATCCAATATCATCAAACAAAACAAACTGAACCACAAGGCCATGAGCATCCCCGACTTCCGCTCCGCCTGCCATGATTTCGCCCTGCACTATGTGAACGTCCAGCGGGACGCCTTCAAGCGCATCGGCGTGGTGGGGGACTGGGACCACCCCTACCTCACCATGGACCCCGGCTTTGAGGCCGAGGAGGTGAAGGTCTTCGGGGAGATGTACAAGAAGGGCTATATCTACAAGGGCCTCAAGCCCGTCTACTGGTGCCCCCACGACGAAACCGCCCTGGCCGAGGCCGAGATTGAATATCAGGACGATCCCTGCACCACCGTCTATGTGAAGTTCCGCATGCTGGACGACGACGGCAAGCTGGGCCATCTGGACGACCAGAAGCTCTTCTTCCTCATCTGGACCACCACCATCTGGACCCTGCCCGGCAACCTGGCTATCGCCCTCCACCCCGCCGAGAGCTACGCCATCGTCCAGGCGGACAACGGAGAACAGTATATCCTGGCCGAGGCCCTGGTGGAGAAGGTGATGAGGCTGGGCGGCATCGAGAATTATGAGATTCTGGAGACCCACCCCGGCAGCTTCTTTGAGAACATGGAGGCGGACCACCCCTTCCTGCCCAAGAGCTCCCGGCTGGTGCTGGCGGATTACGTCACCATGGACTCCGGCACCGGCTGCGTCCACACCGCCCCGGGCTTCGGCGCGGACGACTACCAGACCTGCAAGCGCTACGGCATGGACATGGTGGTCCCCGTGGACGACCAGGGCAGGCACACCGACTACGCCGGAAAGTACGCCGGCATGACCACCGACGCCTCCAACCCCGTCATTCTGGCGGACATGAAGGAGAGCGGCATGCTCTTCGCCCAGGAGGACATCGTTCACAGCTACCCCCACTGCTGGCGCTGCAAGAGCCCCATCATCTTCCGGGCCACTCCTCAGTGGTTCTGCTCCGTGGACAGCTTCAAGGAGGAGGCGGTGGCCGCCGCCGACGAGGTCCGCTGGGTGCCCAAGTGGGGCATCGACCGGATGAAGTCCATGATTCGGGAGCGGGCGGACTGGTGCATCTCCCGCCAGCGCCGCTGGGGCCTGCCCATCCCCGTGGTGTACTGCAGGGACTGCGGCAAGCCCGTGGTCACCGACGAGACCATTTCCGCCATTTCCGCCCTCTTCGCCTCTGAGGGCTCCAACGCCTGGTTCGCCAAAGAGGCGGAGGAGATTCTCCCCGCCGGGTTCGCCTGCCCCCACTGCGGCGGAAAGACCGGCTTTGAGAAGGAGACCGACACCCTGGACGGCTGGTTCGACTCCGGCTCCACCCACTACGCCGCCATGAAGAAGGACCAGGGCTTCTGGCCCGCCACCATGTATATGGAGGGCCTGGACCAGTACCGCGGATGGTTCCAGAGCTCCCTGCTCACCGCCGTGGGCGCTTTCGGCAAGGGCGCGCCCTTCAAGGAGTGCGTCACCCACGGGTGGACCGTGGACGGCGAGGGCAAGGCCATGCACAAGTCCGCCGGAAACGGCATGGACCCCGCCGAGGTCATTGACAAATACGGCGCGGACATCCTCCGCCTCTGGGCCGCCAACACGGATTACCACGCCGACGTCCGCTGCTCCCACGAGATTTTCAAGCAGCTGAGCCAGAACTATCTGAAATTCCGCAACACCGCCCGGTACTGCCTGGGCAATCTGGACGGCTTCAACCCCAACGACCTGGTGAAGCCGAAGGAGATGCTGGAGCTGGACCGCTGGGCCGTGACCCGGCTGAACGGACTGATGGAAAAGTGCTTTGCCGCCTATGACGACTATGAGTTCCTGGCGGCCACCCATGCCGTCAATGACTTCTGCGTGGTGGACATGTCCAACTTCTATCTGGACATCATCAAGGACCGGCTCTACTGCGACGAGACCGACGGCCTCAGCCGCCGCAGCGCCCAGACCGCCCTGTTCCTGATTCTGGATACGCTGACGAAAATCATGGCCCCTATCCTCTGCTTCACCTGCGATGAAATCTGGCAGGCCATGCCCCACCGGGAGGGCGACGATACCCGGAACGTGCTGTTCAACGACATGAACCAGACCTTTGCGGAGTATGCCCTGGACGGCGAAACCATGAAGAAGTGGGAGTGTATCGTCAAGACCCGCGACGCTGTCAATGCCGCGCTGGAGGCCGCCCGGGCGGAGAAGAAAATCGGCAAGAGCCTGGAGGCCAAAGTCATCCTGACCGTCACCCCGGCGGAGCTGGAGAGTCTGGACGATGAGGAGTTGGCCGACCTGCTGATCGTCTCCCAGACAGAGCGCCGCAAGGGCGACGGGAACGTAATGACGGTGGTCGTGGAGCCCGCCGCCGGAGCTAAGTGCGAGCGCTGCTGGAAGATTCTTCCCACCGTGGGGTCCGACAAGGACCACCCCGCTCTGTGTCCCCGCTGCGCCGCGGCGGTGCGGAACCTGCCCCAGTTCTGAGATCACGCGCCCAAAAACCCCGCCGCAAGGCGGGGTTTTCAGCGGCTTTCAATATGCTCTGATAGCCCTGTTTTTGACTATATTTGAAATTGTTTAAATTTTCTGAAACTTTTTGAGCCTTTTTGAAACCTTCCGAAGCGCTCCGGCAGGGCCCCGGCCCGCCGGCGGACGGATAAAACGGCTTCGGATGGCCGTGTGTTGGGGCAGCCCGTTTTTCGTCAGGTTTGCCAATCTTTTTCCATCATTTTTAGAGAGTCTTCCCTTGCCTCCCGGCCGGAAATGTGGTATAATGAGACTCACCTTTGAAGTTAGGAGGAGCTAACTTGCAGAAACGCAGTCACACCTTACTGGCCCAGACCCTCCTGAGAACCGAAAGCGGTTTTGGGGCCCGCCGCTTTGAATGGGCCTTCCTCTTCGGCTCGTTCCAGCCGGATGTGAACCCGTTCAGCTATTTGAAGGGCTCCGTCCGTTATCATAAGCTGAAGGGCCATAATTACGTAAATTCCCGGCAGTACATCAACGCACAGATCCGCAAGCTCCAGAAGCGGAGCCGCTGGACCGTCTGGCAGTACTACACCCTGGGCAAGCTGACCCACTACCTGGCGGACGCCTATACCTATCCCCATAACGAAAACTATCCCGACAGCATGCTGAACCACCACAATTATGAGACAAACCTCCGGGCCTTCCTCCGGGGCTACCTGGCCCACCAGTATGTCCGCCGCCAGCAGGCCCGCCGGGACCTCATCGCCGCTCTGGAGGAGCTTCACGAGCAGTACATGGCCACCCGGGCCAGCATGTACCGGGACGCCAGCTACATTCTGAAAGCCACCAGCCTTCTCATGGCGGGCTGTCTGCCCGCCGCCTGACGCGCCCCCGTCAAATCCCACAAGGGGCGCGTCCCCCGGTCTCCGGATTTGTAGGAACTCACAGTTTTCATTTCCGGGATGTTGTGTTATGCTTTAAATATCTAAAGAGCCCGACAAAGGAGAACCACGCCATGACCGCTGTGAACCGCATCGCTGAATACGGCTATTTCTACTTTAGCTTTACCTATTTTGGTAAGGCTTTTCGTGGTTTGGCTGAAAGTGCGCGCGGCTGAGACGGCGGCCCTCAGGGGGGCATGGAACGTACAGCGACCCGCAGCCAAACCGGCTGCGGGTTTTTTGCGTTTTCCAGGCTTCCCGCGGAACTCCATTACAGGATTTGGGACTAAGGAGGAACCTCGTCATGATTGTCATTCTGAAGCACAACCCCAACAGGGACCAGCTGGACAGCCTGATTACCTGGCTCCAGGAAAAGGGCATCATCATCCACACCAGCATCGGAGAGGCCAACACCATTCTGGGCCTGGTGGGGGACACGTCCAAGCTGGACATCGACCTGATTGCCGCCCTGGACATTGTGGAGGATGTGAAGCGGGTCCAGGAGCCCTACAAAAACGCCAACCGGAAGTTCCACCCCGAGGACACGGTGATTCCCGTGGGCAATACCCAGATCGGCGGCGGCGCCCTGACCCTGATGGCGGGCCCCTGCTCCGTGGAGAGCGAGGAACAGGTGGTGGCCATTGCCAAAGCGGTGAAGGCCAGCGGAGCGACGATGCTCCGGGGCGGCGCCTTCAAGCCCCGGACCTCTCCCTACGCCTTCCAGGGCCTGGGGGCCACGGGCCTGGAGTATCTGAAGGTGGCCCGGCAGGAGACCGGTCTGCCCATTGTGACGGAGCTGATGGACCTGACCCAGCTGCCCCTGTTCAAGGACGTGGACGTCATCCAGATCGGCGCCCGGAACATGCAGAACTTCGATCTGCTGAAGGCCGTGGGGCACCAGGACAAGCCCGTTATGATCAAGAGGGGCATGTCCGCCACCTATGAAGAATGGCTGATGAGCGCCGAGTACGTCATGGCCGGAGGCAACGAGAACGTAATTCTCTGTGAGCGGGGCATCCGGACCTTCGAGAGCTACACCCGGAACACCCTGGACCTGGCCGCCATTGCCGTGCTCCGGCGGCTGACCCATCTGCCTGTCATCATCGACCCCAGCCACGCCACCGGCAAGAGCTGGCTGGTGGAGCCCCTGGCCCGGGCCGCCGTGGCCGGCGGGGCCGACGGCCTTCAGATTGAGGTACACAACGACCCCGCCCGGGCCCTGTGCGACGGTCCGCAGTCCCTCAAGCCCGAGGCCTTCGACCCCCTGGCGAAGAAGCTGCTGAAGCTCCACGCCTTCATGCAGAGCCTGGACCAAGAGTAAACTGGTTGTCAAATTAGGAATGAGAAATGAGGAATTAGGAATGGTTCCATCTGTTCGCCCCCCCTTAATTCCTAATTCCTAACTCCTCATTCCTCATTCTAAAGAAGGGGTTGTTCTTAAGTATGAATGTCGGCATTGTGGGCCTGGGCCTCATCGGCGGCTCCATGGCCAAGAGCACCAAGGCCCGGACGGCTCACACCGTCTGGGGGACGGACCTGGACCAGGAGACCATGACCCTGGCCCGGATGAGCGGGGCCGTGGACGGGCCCCTGACGGACGAGAATCTGCGGTTGTGCGACCTGATTCTGGTGGCTATCTGCCCCAGTGCGGCCATTGAGTGGGTCCGCAGCCACGGGGACAAAATTTCCAAAAGCGCCATTCTGGTGGACCTGTGCGGGGTGAAACGGGTGGTGGTGGAGGCCCTGACCCCCGTCGCAGAGCGGCACGGCTTCGCCTACATCGGCGGGCACCCCATGGCGGGCCGGGAGCGGGGGGGCTTCACCGCCTCCAGCGAGGACCTCTATGTGGGAGCCTCCATGATTCTGACCCCGGACAAGCGGACGGACATGCAGCTGCTGGAGACGCTGAAGGCCTATTTCCTGGACATCGGCTTTGCCGGCCTCACCTTCTCCGATCCGGAGGAGCACGACCGCATCATCGCCTTTACCTCCCAGCTGGCCCACATCGCTTCCAGCGCCTATGTGAAGTCGCCGGAGGCCCAGCGCCGCCGGGGCTTTTCGGCGGGCAGCTTCCAGGACATGACCCGGGTGGCCCGGCTGGATGAAAACATGTGGACGGAGCTGTTTCTGGACGACGCGGACTATCTGGTGAAGGAGCTGGATATTCTGATTCAGAACCTGACGGACTATTCCGACGCGCTGAAATCCGGCGACGCGGAGCGGGTCCGGGCTCTCCTGCGGGAGGGCCGGGAGATGAAGGCCGCCGCCGGAGGAAATTAAAGGAGGACCGCCAATGCCGGACTATAAAGAGATACGGGTGAACACCGTTCCCGCCTATACGGTCACCATCGGCCCCGGCCTGCTGAGGGACTGCGGCCAACGGCTGCGGGAGGTCCTGTCCCCCTGCCGCATGGCCGTGGTCACCGACTCCGCCGTGGCCCCCCTGTACCTGGACACAGCGCGAAAAAGTCTGGAGGCGGCGGGCTTCGCCGTCTGCTCCTATGTGTTCCCCGCCGGGGAGGGGAGCAAGCACTTTGGGACGCTTTCCGAGATTCTGGAATTCCTGGCCTCGGAGCGCCTGACCCGCACCGACTGCGTGGCGGCCCTGGGGGGCGGAGTCGCGGGGGACATGGCGGGCTTCGCCGCCGCCGTGTATCTCCGGGGCGTCCGCTATGTCCAGCTGCCCACCACGCTGCTGGCGGCGGTGGACTCCTCCGTGGGCGGGAAAACCGCCATTGACCTGAGCGCCGGAAAGAACCTGGCCGGGGCCTTCCTCCAGCCCGCCGCCGTCATCTGCGACACGGACTGTCTGGAGACCCTTCCCCCGGAGGTCTTTGCCGACGGGGCGGCGGAGGCTGTCAAAACCGCCGTGCTGGCAGACCCGGGGCTGTTCAACAGCCTGGAGGACGGCTTCATCCGGGTCCTGGACCCGGCGGCCCTGATTGCCGGCTGCGTGGCCTACAAGGCCGGCGTGGTGGAGCGGGACGAGAAGGAGCAGGGGGAACGGAAGCTGCTGAACCTGGGCCACACTGCGGGCCACGCCATTGAGAAGTGCAGCGGCTACGCCATCCCCCACGGCCACGCCGTGGCGGCGGGCCTTGCCATGATGGCCCGGGCCTCCGAGCGCCTGGGCTGGATGTCTCCGGAGGGCATCAGGCAGCACGACGCGGAGCGCATCTGCTCCACCCTGCGCCTCTCGGGACTGCCCATTTCCACGGATTACTCCCCCGAGGCCCTGGCGGAGGCCGCCCTTGCCGACAAGAAACGGGCCGGGGACTCCATCACCATTGTGGTCCCCAGGGAAATCGGGCGCTGTGAGCTGAAAACAATCCCCGTGACGGAGCTTCTGCCGGTTATCCGGGCGGGATGGGAGGCGTAGATGGACGTACAGATCACTCCCCGGCGGCTCTCCGGCGTGGTGACGCCGCCTCCCAGCAAGTCCATGGCCCACCGCCTGGTCATCGCCGCCGCCCTGGCGGCGGGGACCAGCACGATTCACAATCTGACCCTCTCCCAGGACATCGAGGCCACCCTCCGCTGCATGTCGGGCCTCCGCTGCCAATGGGAGTGGCAGGACGAAAGCACCCTGAAGGTCCGGGGCTGCATCAACCGGGAGCGGGACCAAAGCGGCCTGCCCCGGCTGGACTGCGGGGAATCCGGGTCCACCCTGCGTTTCCTGATTCCCATTGCCCTGGCTCTGGAGGGAGGCGGGACGTTCACCGGCCGGGGCCGTCTCATGGAGCGGCCATTGGACCCCTATTTCCAGATTTTTGACCGCCAGGGCATCTCCCACCGGCTGGAGGACGGCCTTCTCACCATAGAGGGCGACCTGTGGCCCGGGGAATACCGTCTGCCGGGGAACGTGTCCAGCCAGTTTTTCACCGGACTCCTCATGGCCCTGCCTCTTCTGAACGGGCCCAGCGTGGTCATCAGCACCACAAAGCTGGAGTCCGCCGCCTACACCTCCATGACTATGGGCGTGCTGGCCCGGTGCGGCATCCACGTCCGCTGGTCCCATGGCCTCAACGGCTTCGGCATCGAGCCGGGGGTCTACAGCCCCTTTGAGGAGAGCGTGGAGGCGGACTGGTCCCAGGCGGCCTTCTGGTACGCCGCCATTGCCCTGGGAAGCACGCTCCGGCTCCGGGGGCTGGATGCCGGGTCCTATCAGGGGGACAAGGTGGTCTCGGAGCACGCCCGGACCCTGAGCCGGCCCGGGGATGTGTCCATCGACCTCTCCGGCTGTCCCGACCTGCTGCCCCCTCTGGCGGTGATGGCGGCGGTCCGGAAGGGGGACACCCGCTTTGTGGGCGCCGCCCGTCTCCGGCTGAAGGAGAGCGACCGCCTTTCCACCGTCCGGGACATGCTGCTGGACCTGGGGGGTCTGGCGGACGAGGGGCCCGACAGCCTCACCGTCCACGGCGTGGAGCGTCTGGCCGGGGGCACAGTGGACGGGGCCAACGACCACCGCATCGTCATGGCCGCGGCGGCCGCCGCCTGCGGCTGTGAGAAGCCCGTCACCATTCTGGGGGCCGAGGCGGTGAGAAAATCCTATCCCCGCTTCTGGCGGGATTACGAAAACTTAGGAGGTGAGGTCCGTGTCCTCTGAATTCGGCAGAGCGCTCCGCGTCAGCGTCTTCGGCCAGTCCCACGGGAGGGCCGTCGGCGTCGTCATGGACGGCCTTCCCGCCGGGGAGACCATCGACCTGGAGGAGCTCCAGCGCTTTCTGAACCGGCGGCGTCCCGGCAAAAATCCCCTTTCCACCGCCCGGAGGGAGGGGGACGAGCCGGAATTCCTCTCCGGACTGGAGAATGGAAAAACCTGCGGCGCGCCCCTGTGCGCCGTTATCCCCAACACTGACCAGCGCTCCGGGGACTATTCCGAGCTTCAGGATAAGCCCCGGCCCGGCCACGCGGATTACACCGCCGCCGTCAAGTGGGCCGGTCAGGCCGACATGCGGGGCGGCGGGCACTTCTCCGGGCGGCTCACCGCCCCCCTCTGCATAGCCGGAGGCATCGCCAGGCAGATTCTGGCCCGGCGGGGCGTCTATGTGGGAGCCCACCTGTTTTCCGTGGGCCGCGCCCGGGATATGCTCTTTCCCCTGCATCCCACGCCGGAGCTTTTTGACGCCGTGGCAGCCAAGCCCCTGCCCGTTTTAAACGACCACGCCATTGAGGCCATGGAGACGGCCATTCTGGCGGCAAAGGAGTCCCAGGACAGCGTGGGGGGCACGATTGAGTGCGCCGCCGTGGGTCTTCCCGCCGGACTGGGGGAACCCATGTTCGGCGGCGTGGAAAACCGGCTGGCCGCGGCCCTGTTCGGCATTCCGGCGGTGAAGGGCGTGGAGTTTGGCGAGGGCTTTCACGCCGCCGCGCTCCGGGGCTCGGAAAACAACGACGCCTTCACCGTGGAAAATGGCCTGGTCCGCACGGAGACCAACCACGCCGGCGGCATTCTGGGGGGCATCACCACCGGCATGCCCCTGATTCTCCGGGTGGCCGTGAAGCCCACGCCGTCCATCGGGAGGCCGCAGAAAACCGTCAGCCTCTCCGCCGGAGAAACCGCGGAGCTGACCATACACGGACGCCACGACCCCTGCATCGCCCACCGGGCCGTCCCGGTGGTGGAGGCGGTGACCGCCGCGGTCCTTTTAGATTTGCTTTTGGAGGGAAATCATGGAACTTTCTGAAATTCGCGCCAGAATTGACGCCGTAGACGACCAATTATTGAAGCTCTTCTTGGAGCGCATGGAGCTGGCGGAGGCGGTGGCCGTCTATAAAAACGAGCACCGCCTGCCGATTTTGAACCGGGAGCGGGAGCGGGCCATTCTGGCAAAGGTGACGGAGAACGCCGGGGACAAGGAGCGCTACGCCTATCATCTCTATTCCACCCTCTTCGAGCTGGCCCGGTCCCGGCAGGCGGAGCTCATCGGAGCCCCCACCCGCGTCGGCGCGCAGATTCAGGCCTCCCTGGACGCCGGAAGCCAGATGTTCCCCCAGACGGGCCTGGTGGCCTGCCAGGGCATCGAGGGGGCCAACTCCCAGGTGGCCTGCGACCGTCTGGTTCCCAGGGGAAGCATCGTCTATGTCAAGACCTTTGAGGCCGTGGCGTCGGCGGTGGAGTCCGGTCTGTGCAAGTTCGGCGTGCTGCCCATTGAAAACAGCTCCAACGGCTCCGTCCGGGCGGTGTACCAGCTTTTGCAGGAGCGGAGCCTGTCCATCGTCCGGTCCACCCGCCTCTGCATCCGCCACGAGCTGCTGGCCCTCCCCGGCGTGAAGCTGGAGGAGATTACGGAAATCTACTCCCATCAGCAGGCGATTGGCCAGTGCTCCCGGTTCCTGGACGGGCTGAAGGACGTGAAGGTCATCCCCTGCGACAACACCGCGGTGGCCGCGAAGCTGGTGGCCGAATCCGGCAGCCGCCATGCCGCCGCCATCTCCTCCCACCCCTGCGCGGCGCTGTACGGCCTGGAGTGCCTCAGCAATGCCATTCAAAACAGCGACAACAACTATACCCGCTTCGTCTGCGTGGCCCGGGACCCCGCCATCTATGCCGGGGCCAGCCGCATCAGCCTCATCATCGCCTTTGAGAACAAGCCCGGCGCGCTGTACGACATCCTCTCCAAGCTGGCGGCGCTGGACATCAACATGACCAAGCTGGAATCCTGCCCGGTGGTGGGCAGCGACTTTGAATTCATCTTCTTCATCGAGCTGGAGGCCGACGTCCGGGACCCCAGCGTCCGGGCCATGCTGGAGGAGATGGAGCGCAGCTGCGCCCAGTTCCAGTTCCTGGGCAACTACGCCGAAGCGTAAGCCATGGAACGGATTTACGGTCTTCTGGGCCGCCGCCTGGGCCACAGCTGGTCCGTACCCATCCACGCCGCCTGCGGCTGCGGGGGCTACCGCCTCATCGAGCTGGAGCCGCCGGAGCTGGAGGCCTTCCTCCGGCGGGAGGACATCGGCGGACTCAACGTTACCATCCCCTACAAGCGGGAGGTCCTGCAATACTGCGATGTGATTGACCCGGCGGCCCGGGCCATCGGCAGCGTGAACACCCTGGTCCGCCGGGGCGGGAGCCCCGCTGGCGGCGGAAAGCTGTACGGCTATAACACGGACATCGACGGCTTTCTCTACATGCTCCGCCGGGCGGATATCTCCCTGACGGGGAAAAAGGTCCTCATCCTGGGCAGCGGCGGGGCCTCTCTCACGGCCCAGGCGGCGGCGCGGCAGGAGGGGGCGAAACAAATCGCGGTGGTCTCCCGCTCCGGCCCGGACAACTACGAAAACCTCCCGGAGCGCCACGCCGACGCCGGGGTCCTCATCAACACCACGCCTGTGGGGATGTGGCCGGACCTGGAGGGGCGGCCTGTCGATCTGCGGCTGCTGCCCGGCGTGACGGACGTGGCGGATATGATTTACAACCCCGGGCGGACCGGACTGCTGCTCCAGGCGGAGGCGCTGGGACGTGCCGCTCCGGCGGACCGGCACGTGAAGAGCCCCGGGCCGCCCCGGCAGATCCGGTGGACCGGGGGCCTGCCCATGCTGGTCCGGCAGGCGGTGCGGGCAGAGGAGCTGTTTTTTGGAAAGCCCATCCCCGAGGAGACGACGGAGCAAATCATCTCCCGGCTCCGGCAGGACATGACGAATATTGTCCTCGTCGGAATGCCCGGCTGCGGCAAGACCACCGTGGGCCGCTGCGTGGCGGAGCGCTCCGGCAGACCCTTCGCGGATGTGGACGAGGAAATTGTCAAAAGGGCGGGCCGGTCCATCCCGGACATCTTCGCCTCTGAGGGCGAGGGGGCCTTCCGGAGACTGGAGCACGAGGTTCTGACGGAGGTCTGCGCCAGAGGCGGCCAGGTGGTGGCCACCGGCGGCGGGGCGGTGCTCTGGAGCGAGAACCGGACCGCCATGCGCCGCACCGGCTGGGTCTGCCGGCTCAAGCGGGACCTGAGCCGGCTGCCCAAGGAGGGCAGGCCACTGTCCCAGTCCGGCAGTCTGGAGGAGATGGAGCGGGTGCGGGGACCCCTGTACGGCGCGGCCATGGATTTTGAGATTCAGAATGACGGCAGTCCGGAGGAGACCGCCGCCATTGTCTGGAAAAATTTTATGGAGGGATTTATATGAGCGAAAAAAAGAAAAGCATCCTGGTCATCAACGGACCCAACATGAACCTGCTGGGCATCCGCCAGCCGGAAATTTACGGCAATTCGGACTATGTGGATCTGGAGAACATGATTACCGCCGAGGCGGAAACGCTGGGTGTGGCAGTCTCCTTCTTCCAGTCCAACCATGAGGGGGACCTGGTGGACGCCATTCAGCAGGCCTACTTTGACAAGGTGGACGGCATCCTCATCAACCCCGGCGCCTACACCCACACCAGCATCGCCCTGCTGGACGCGGTGAAATCCGTGGGCATCCCCACGGTGGAGGTTCACATCTCCGACCCGGACACCCGGGAGGAGTTCCGCCGCGTGTCCTATATCCGGCAGGCCTGCATCGCCACCATCAAGGGCCGCGGCCCGGAGGGCTATCTGGAGGCCCTGCGGCTGCTGGCGAAGTGAGGCCGGGGACCGCCCATACACAAATAGGAACCCCCCGGCAAAGCCGGGGGTTCTTCATAGACGGGCAAAGCCCTATGTTACCAGCGAGCGCGTCCCGT
>ERZ808040.520-NODE-520-length-32443-cov-10.798183_pt1 | contig 32443 bp, 35 predicted proteins | sample MGYA00380191_ERZ808040 | MGnify/ENA primary metagenome ERZ808040 (study PRJEB31490, sample SAMN06133395) | mouse gut metagenome | isolation source: J6 | host: mice | place: China: Chengdu | collected 2015-05 ...
GGCTCTGAAGGTGGAAAATATCATTTCCGGATGGCTCTCAAGCAGGAAACTGGTGGCTCCCAAGAGGGATAATATTCATATAGGTATGAGATATTGAAGTTTTCCGATTTTCCTCCTATATTTCTCTGAAATATTTGCAACTCCTGTCTTACTAAGCGGTTTTTGTCCGCATTTTTCCGGTCAATCGGAACGCAAATCTGCTTCAATCGCATATAACTCACTAAAAACATTCGATAAATCAGATGAAGCAATCTGCTCTACGGAAGAAGCTCCATATTTATATAAGGTTGAAGCGACAACCTCTTCTCCGATCTCCGAAGTAATATAGGCTGCGGTATTCTCTATGTTTACTATCCAGTTTTTTCTCTCAGTTCTTATCATCTCTGCACCTCCATCTAATCTTTGATGGTTTTATTTTCGGTCAAATCCATTAGTAAGTAAATTTCTGAAATTACCTCTTACTATTTTGCTGATTTTCAGTAACTCGTCTTGTATTTTGGTGAAAGATTTGGTATAAATGATGTGTACCTCTTACTTTAACTCTTACTATTCGGGGGATGCTTTATGGACAATATAGAAATATCTGGATTTGAACTCGGCGTTGAAACATTTTCACTGCCTTCTAACAAATGCAGAATAAAAAAATACGATGCCGAAGATGGCACCGTCAGAGTAAATATTGAGAAAATAACAGATGAACCTCTCTATTATTCATTTGATGGGATAAACGGATTATGCCTTACAACCAAATATGGCTCCGTAAGGAAAAAGAATTTATTACTAGAAATGGCTTCATTGAACATCAAAGATGATGATCTTTTAATTCATTTTTTAGAGGAGAACGGTTTTTTCTTTTCCATTCAAAACGGGGTAGTCTCCTTTTCACTTAATGACTGCTTAAATATTTTATATCGAATCATGGCGGTCACAGAACTGATTAGTGAGTTAGGCTCTATAAAACCAAATATAGATCGAATTGCTTTTTCGACCCTTTACCTTTTGCTTTCTGAAAAAATAGAACTCAAAAGCGATGATTCCGAAAAAATCTTCTTTTCATCTCCGCTGCATGAATCCGTCAGTATCATCAACCAATCCAGCATTGCTGTAAACACTGACTATGATACCGATGAAGCTGCAGAAAAGAATACATATACCATTAAAGATACTGTTTATTCTGAAACATATGAACTTGATGCTGAAGATTATGACTCCATTATTTCGGGTGAAGACCCCTGGCATACTAATCCAGAAAACACAGATATCCGCTATCGAAAGCTGGCATCTGTTTTCAAGACTAATCATAACTTAAATCGTAATTCACGACGTATTGTAGATTTCCTATTTCATTATATGTACGAAGTGGGGGTAGTAAAGAATATCAATTACAAGACCGGAATAGAGTTTTACAAGACCCCTAATAAAGATCTCTTAAATGAAAAATTACAAAGGGCTCTTATGGTTGTGGCGCGGATTGTTGTTGCAAATGAAATTAACACTGTCATATCCAGATCAGTTCGCCCTTTTTTCAGTGCAGACACACTAGATACAACCTGGCGTTCAACCAGCCTTCATGCAGCCTTATTATTTTCCCTCTTTTATATGCACCCAGGAAAGAGTGTTTTTAAGCGTTGCGCAAATCCAGCCTGCAACAAATATTTTTCGGTATCATCAACTAATGGTAGAAGAATATACTGCGAAAAAAAATGTAGAGATGCCAATAATTCCCGGAAACATCGTCTCAAAGTAAAACAGACTCCAGAGCATTAAGTCTCGGAGTCTGTGAGATCATCTTCTAAAGAGGTGTTTTCTATGATCGCCAAATCAATCATATCCGCTATTTCCTTTGTGATTTTCTTATGTGATCCATAATACTTATGCATTAGGTAATGTATATCAACTACAATGCCCTGAACTCGTTCATAATCAAAGTTATCGTGTTTCCATGTACTCTTCGCTTCGCCAATATTCCCAAACGGAACGTTAATTGAAAAATCATTCTCCTCCATATTGAACGGTATAAGGAAGGCGTTATAGATTGGGAAGTCATCACCATGTATCTTTTTCAGTTCCTCATTGCCCTGAATATACTCAGCATAAGTGATCTGTTTGTTAATTGATGATGAATTGGGTAGATGCTTGGCTTCTCCAGTAACACCGTATCGATAATACTTGGCATCTAAAACATATACCTTATCATTGCATAACATTATTGTATCTGGTTCCAGAGCATGGTTTTTCTTCTTGTTGCCCTTCTTAAGGTTCCAAAATGTTCTCGGAAAATAATCCTCTTTATTCTTAATTCCAAACACGGTATCAATCAAGTTTTCCCAAACATATTCAAACCGGTCTGTACCAAAGAAAAACTGTCTATCCTTCGTCTCCTCATCTTTATACTTTAGCATCGCAATCATTGATTGAAAAAGCAGTTTCTCATCACTGTTATTTGTATTACGAAGTTTACTATCCAAAATTGAGAGGAACATACGAGCATCAAGAGCTATATGCGGATCCGGTGGCAGATCAGGTGTAAAGAAACAACCTAACTTCTGATAGCTCTCATAAACGCAATACTTATGGATTTTAGTAATCCACACTCTCTCATTTGGCTTCATATCGACGACGGTATATTTGTCAAAAAAGGGAGATCCGTCTTCTTGATAATAGGCAACATTCTTCTTCAGTGAAGTCGTCCAATCTATACGACCATGATCGCTAGTTTTTCTTACACGTTCCTTTTCCTTATAGTAGCCTTTCCGTTTTCTATAATCACGGATAATATTCATATATGCATTAATAGGAAAATCAACCGACTGAGGAGCATCGTTCTTGGGCATATGAAGAACTTTGTCTTTTTTCTGCATAAATTCCTGGAGGACGTTTATCAACTGAAGAACCTCTCTCTGTAGTTCCTGTTCGTCCTGAGGCAATCTATATCCCATAGGGAAATAGACCAGTGTTCCGTTAGAATCTGCTTTGATTCCAACAAACCGGTCTCCCTCTTCTCCAGTGTCAACTCGACACCTAAAATGTAGGTTTAAACCCAAGTCGCCCATTTTTTAACATCTCACCTCATTTACACATTGCCTTCATCGTTCCCTGAAGCACCCCCACCATCAATATCTATACTTTGTTCTGCAGGAGTGGTTTCAGCAGTTCCACCGTCAATAATAACTGCCTGTTCCTCATTTATAGTTCCGGCTGATCCCTCATCGACATTAATTGCTTGAACATCTTCTTCCAAATCTGCTTTAGGGGTTGCCTCCAATAGTGCTTCCTTAATTGTGTCTTCAAATATTTCAAAACGTTCATTACGTCTTGCCGATGAAAAGCATTCAACCAGCACTTCTAAACTGCTAACATCTTTCCCACCCTTTGATGACACAAATATATCTGGGTGATTAAACTTAAATGCATCATCCCATAAATATTTCAAAACTTTTTCCGCAAATCTGGCATTCTTGTGCTTCGCCTGTATATATTCTTTGGATTCCTTATCTGCAATTGTGTCCTCTTCTTTGTGCCATACTAAATCACTTAAAGCCACAAAATATGCACCCAACCGTTTATCCTCTGACGAAGCAATACTATCTCTTCTCAATATTTCTGCGTTTATAGTCTCACAGAATCCCTGCCACGAGACAGTTGTATCTAAAACCCCCTTTGTTGCATACGGATGTTTATCAAAGCTGTTTTTTATAAGTCTCATATTCCATCTTCGTTGAAAAGCATTATCCAATGTAAATACATTCTGGTCCGAAGTATTCATGGTTCCAATTATTGAAAGATTCGATGGAATTCTTACTTTTTTATCCTTATTACCGTATACTTCCTTTGCAATGTTCTCATTTGTAATCGGATATTCGCTTGTTCCTTCTTTGTATCCGTCCTTTTCCTCACTGATTCTATCTAGCAGTTGAAATATGTCTCCAAATATTGCAGGCGCATTTCCTCTATTGATTTCTTCTATAATCAGGTAATACTGACTTAATGGATCATGGTAGGCTTTATCTAATATCTTTGTAAAAGGTCCTGGTACAAATTTGTAATCAACCTTTCCTTCTTTAGGGACAGGTAAAATTTGTCCCACAAAATCCGAATACATATAATCAGGATGAAATACAAGACGTTCGATTTTATCCTCATCATTACAGTATTCTTTCGCTATCGTCCAGCTCTTGCCAGAACCAGGGACGCCGTAAAGCAGAACATTTTCTCCGCCTTTCTCGCGTTTATTCTCGCCTATACTCTCCTCTTCGACTTCTGTGCCGTAGGAAGCATCATCAACGCCTACTATATCATCAAGTTCATCATTATACTTTTCTTCACAAAACGAATAATCCTGTTCTTCCTCGCCAAAAGTAAATTCCAGGAGCTGCTTTTTAACTATACCTTCATCAGCACTCACACCATGTATAGTTTCCCTTAATGTACCGGGACCATACCATTTTTTAAACGGATCCAAGCGCGTCCAATCAACTTGAATGTGTTTTCCATCACCAGAATTTCCCGTAACGACGCCTATCGCTTTTATGTACATTGCGCCTACCGTTTTTCCGTGGTTATTAAAAGGAAGATTCTTTTTCTGAGTAAAAGTTGATTTTATTGCAATGCGATCTCCAATCTGAATAGAGTTGACCACATCAATAAACTTGTCGTCCCATCCGTTTTCCCAAATTCCATCGTTGATGTATTCTTCTGAAAGATCATGCCAATGACCATCTTCATCATTTCCAGTCGTTCCGACATACCAGGCAAAAAGAATAGAATCTGTATCAGAGTCCGTACCATTTGTATGCTCATGTGTAATAGATGCATCTGGAAATACCTCAGCTATTTTGTCATATATCTCCAGTCTGTCACTATCTAATACTGCACCTATAGTCCATAAATCATTTCTTTTGACAGCAAGAACAATCGCATCATAATGTCCGACTCCATTTCCTATAAATCGGCTCGCCGGAGAAATTCCTCCCTGCAAATCACTCGCATCAATAATCCCTAAAGCCAATGTAAAGTGCTGTGTTAATGGTTTGCCCTGTGCCAATCTATTCCATAAGTTACTGGCTCTGGATGTGGCCGCGGTGATATAGATTTCATCCATATCAATATCAGTTATCTGCGAGACGATTTTAATCAACTCATCAAACTTTTTAGTGCTAGTGTTACTAAGTCCTCCAGTAAACCTTGTCTCAATAGATTTTATCTCGGAATTAAACTCATCAGCCAAGCTCATTTTTCTGTTCCTCCTTATTACGAATGTATATTTCCATTGATTTAATAAACCTATCAGGATAATTAATCAATTCTGAGTTTACTGCCCTAGAGTAAAACCCTTTTATTCCCTTTAGTGACAACGGTTTAAGTGGATATTTAATAAATTCCTTTAGCTCCTCTGTGTGATTATCTACTGGCCATGTGCCTACACTTACTTCAAATACATGTCCCTCGTAGCCGTATGCCGCTTTAGGCCACTTTTTTCTATGTATTTCTTTAAAGAGTTCCTCGTTATAATCTCCCGGATTGCTTATCCTACTTGCCAACCAGTGCGACATATTAACGCATACAGCATTTCCTACTAAATGCCATCTATCTCCTCGCCTAGGATTAGGAAGATCCGTCACAGATATTGTCCAATCCTCCGGGAAACCCTGTAACCTTTCCGCGTCTTTAATATCTGGTGTTCCAAAGGTATTGCTCTGCGGATCCCATATAGCAGGAGGTGATGGGATTCCAATTTTTGAACCTATTTTCAATGTTGGAACACCATTTACTGTCCAACCCAATCCACGCTTGCCCTCAGTCCAATAGAACCCATACCAGATATTTTCATCGATATTGCCTATCGAATCATCTACTGGTGGATTCAAAATGTCATCAGCAAAAAGAACCCTTCTAACATCATATTTTCTAGATGCTACTAAAAGCAATCTCAATCTTCTCTGTGGCACGCCAAATGCCCTTGCATCTACCACTCTGTACCCCCATTTATATCCCAGTTTTTCGATTTCGCTGGTTATATATTTTATTGCATTCCCAGAGTTTAGACTGATCATATAGGAAACATTCTCTATGATTATCCATTCAGGCAAATCCTTCTTTTTTAATGATTTGAGTATTCTAAATAGATGCTGAACTAATCCAGATTGTTCACCATCTATTCCTTTTTTTAATCCAGCTTGGCTGAGGTCTTGACACGGAAAGCCCGCCGTGACTATATCCACTTTGGGGATAGTTTTTACATTCTCTATATCATTTTCAATTGGAACATCTGGATAATGTTCACTCAGCACCTTTTTTGCTCTTTCATCTTTCTCACACAGAAATATGGTTTTTGCGCCTTCACGGTGAAATCCTTCTTCTATGCCACTGATTCCGGCAAAAAAAGCTGCTATCGTATAATCCTTTGGCATAATTATTCCTCCGCTTCACCTAATAGTTCTATTCCTAACATATAACTCGCTTTCGATGGGACAGAGTTCCCTATGATTTGTTGTAATTCACGTCTTTTCACATCATTAAAGACAAAATAATCCGGGAAAAACTGTAAACGCGCAGCCTCATGAGGAGTTATTGTTCTTCTTCTCATAGGATGAACAAAACGCCCTTGTCCATTTGAGCCAAATCCTCCTGTAATTGTCGGAGATGGCTGATCCCAATACATCCTTCCATAAACAGATGTATAACTATGCTTTTTCAGTCTATGACAATCCGGTCTTTCACTATTTGGTAAATCATATATATCATTATCAAATAGATAGTCTATCCTTTTTTTATTTGTTGCCGATGAATTGGCTGGTGTATTAAAAATGGTCTCATCTTCAATCGATAAAATATCTTCTATTGCCCATTTAACACTTTTTTCATCAGTGTAATGAGCATCTATAGCCTTCTTAAGCGAAACCTTCTTTTCCATCGAAGCAATCAAAAAGAATCTTTTTCTCCGTTGCGGCACTCCTATATCAGACATTAAAACAACGCCTGAATCCACATGATATCCAAATGCTTTTAGTTCCCTCGTTGCAATTCCAACCACATTATGTTTATCGTGCTGAACTCCTGGAACATTTTCAATAATGATAAATCTAGGCTTAATAATTTCTGCACATCGAATCATCTTTAAGTATAAAAGATTTCTAGGATCTTCTCTTCTTGTATAATTATTCAAATCTGAATTCCCTTGGCACGGAGGTCCTCCAATTAGGATATCTACTTTTCCAACCAGATCTATAAACCTTTTTTCTTTCTCTGAGATTTCAGCCCCTATCTCCGAATCTATCTGATTTTCAATCGGTTCTGAAATCACATGATGAGGTTTAAAATTGTCTTTATAAACTTGAAGAGCAACGGGATCCATATCTGCTCCCAAAACAGGAACAAACTTATAGTCCAGCGCCCTGCACGCCTCCGCAATTCCTAGACTCATTCCCCCACATCCACAAAAAAGATCTACTATACGAATATCTCCTCTGGAGCCTAATAGTTTCGGTCTTTTCTCGCATTGAAGCCATCTCTGAAAATAATCATCATCAGGAGATAAGGTGATCCCCTCATGAAGATTATCTAAATGAATTAAAGACTCAAATGAATTTCCACTTTGAAATTCAATCTTTCTAATCAATTCATTTTTATTAAGTGTATATGTGTACTGCATGTGTTTTTTCCTTCTATTAGTTAATTGCGCTTTTACCGCTATTTACCCAGTCGTCCAACTCTGACCGTTTAAACTTCCACTGTTTTCCAATTTTATGGGCTGGAATCCCTTTTTCCTTTCGGATCCAATCGCGAATTGTTCCAGGTTTTACTCCCAAGTATTCAGCAGCTTCATCGATATTTATCCATTTATCATCATTAATAACATTCGCCATTATAACCCTCCGGTCGAACAAACAAATCATTATAAACATCCATTTTATAGTATATCACACAGATATATCATTTTCAATATGTTTATTATTGTTTCCTGTCATTTGTTGCAATTTGTTTATTTTCTCCCCATTTATGACATAACAGCGGGCTCATAAACCCATATCCTGTTTATGAGTGCACTATTTATCAACTTCTTCTCCCATTCATCTGCCACTTATCATGCCCCCGGATGCTCCGCACCGCCTGCCGCAAAGTGTTCACCCTGCCGTGCTGGTGATACGGATGGGAAGCCTTGTGCTTGTGGAATATGATCACCGTCCCCTGCTCCGGATACTCCGGGTTATGCAGATACCAGTAATGGCCGGTGTTCCGGCTCATGATCGTCACATCATAGGCATCCGTGGTAATGATGGAGAAATACTTCGGATCCAGGCATTTCAGGTCTTCACTGCTGAACATAGGCAGCCCCCTTCCCGGAAAACCACGAATCCAGGGCCTGTATGACCACTTCCGTCCGTTCTTTCGCCTTCATATCGAAGAAATACTTCTTTTCCACATCAGCCGGAATCTTAATGCTCACAGACCTTCCCTGTGCAGGTTCCTTTGCCGGATGCAGGATCTCTTCCATCTTTTTCGACGTCAGTTCCCCTGCTGCCGCCCGGATCACCTTCGCCTTCTTTTCATCGATCTGTCCGTCTTCTGCCGCAGCGATACCCTGTTCTTCTTCCGACAGATAAGAAAGCTCCACTGCCGCCGTCAATGTCATTTCACCGCCATCCAGCTTGTCCTTGAACTCCGGTATCAGCTTGTCCACCCGCATGTACCGGGCGATATTCCGACCGGTCATCCCGTACTCTTCCCCGATGCCGTCCCTGTCTCTTCGATCTCATGCAGGATATCATTCCTCTTGCCCTGGCTGATGACCTTCTCATACCTCGCCGCAAGGACCGCCGCCTTCTCCGATGGAAGCAGCTCTGAAAAGGATCTCTGGATCATATTTGTCTCAATTACATAAACATACGCTTCTTCCTCTGACAGCCCTTCTTTTACGATAACCGGGATCTCCGTCAAGCCCACGATCCTCGCCGCGTTCAGCCTGTTATGACCGGCAAGCATTTCATAACCCTTGCCCTTCTTCAGCACTATCACCGGATTCAGCACACCATGCTCCCGGATGCTCTCCACCATGTCATCCAGTCTCTCACCTTCATATAGGCGGAAGGGATGGTCATGGAATGCCTTTATCTTATCCACCGGAAGGCTCTGGAGGCCGCTTCCGGTCTCCGCCTTCGCCGCATCCGCGGTCATCATATCAACCGCGTTAAATATCTTCCTCTTCGGAGCATTAGCCTTCATGCGCGATCACCTCCCCCGCCAACCGCTCATAAGCCCTGCAGGCATTACAATCCGGCGCATACTTGATCAGCGGCTCACTGTAATAAACGCTCTCACCTACCTTGACGGTATTCGGGATCTTGCTCTTGAAAATCCTGACCTGTCCCTGGAATGTTTCCTGCACCTGTTCCGTTATGGTCTTGCAAAGTATCGTCCTGGCATCGCACATCGTAAGCAGGATCCCCGATATATCCAGACGGTCATTCAGACGGCTCTTGATCTTCTTCACTGTTTTCAAAAAATCCTGCAATCCCATCATAGCCAAAAGCTGAGGATTGACCGTCACGACAACCTCATCAGCCGCCACCATAGCATTGATATTGAGCGCCCCAAGCGATGGGCTGGTGTCGATGAGGATATAGTCATAATCCTCTCTCAGCGGTTCCAGAATTGAAGACAGCATCTTCTCCGTCCCCATTTCCAGACGCAGCTTCGCTTCCACCGCAGACAGTCCTATGGATGACGGGATAAAGTCCACGCCGTTCCTCTCCCAGATATACTCACTCCTGTCCGGAAGTTCCTCTTCTTCCAGTACGGACATCATCAGATCCCCGATCGCCACATCCACATCTTCCGCACCGAAACAGGTGGTCAGGTTGGACTGCGGATCAAAATCCACAGCCAGAACCTTCTTGCCCTTCTTCTTCAGCGAATACGCCAGATTGAATGCCGTCACAGATTTCCCGACACCGCCCTTCATTGCTCCGATCATTATTATCTTTCCCATATCGTCACACCCCCGTTCCGGCTTCCGCCACCATGCAGTAATCCGCCTGTCGCTCCGCCACAAGCTTTGCCCGGAGCTCCTTCTTCTCCTTCAGGAACTTTTCATGCAGCTTCTTTGTCTCTTCTTCCATGAAAGCCTTCTCCGCCTTCTTCAGTTCCGCCATAGCGGTATCCGCCATGATGATCAGCTTCCCTTCCTCACACTTGATCAGGACGGGATCACCGACATTGAAGCCCAGCTCCTGAAACCATAATCCCTGAATCCTCAGCATTGGCGCTCTCTTCATGCCGTAGTTCGTCGCCTCACTCACCGTCAGCTCCCTATATTCTTTTTTTGCTCTTGCCATATTCTTACGCTCCTTTTCTATTTGATTTGCTGTTGTCAGTAGTACCTGTGTTAAAAAGAAAAGGGCCCAGATCCGTCTGGGAGCATACTACTCCCGCGGATCAAAGCCCTATTTGCTCTGATAAGCATCACCCCACTCTCATGAAGGCATTCTTCGTCCATTCGGGGCCTGGTACCCCTCTGCCTTCTCAGTGTAGGTATTCGATTGTAAATTCGGCGCCGTCCTTACATCTCAACCCCGTTTCCAGTAGGTCAAAAAAATAGGACTTGGTCAGGAAGCCTGTAAAATCGGTCTTCTTCTGACTTGTCCTATTATGCCGTACTCATCTAAAATAATACAGTCAAATTCATCCGGTTTATATTTTAACAGATGTTCTTGTCTATTCAATGTTTGAACCGTTGCAAAAATATAGTCTTTATCATATTCTTGATAACCTGCTCCAACCAAGCCCATAGATATCGTCTTGTCAAAGACTTTTTCATATGATTTTTTAGTCTGTTTCGCCAACTGCCCTCTATGCACAAGGAAAAGTACCTTTTTAAATCCTAATTCTCGCATAGCAAATGCCGAAGCATATGTCTTTCCTGTACCGGTTGCGGAAATCAGTAAAGCCCTTTCTTCTCCCGCCGCCAGAATCTTTTTCAAGTTTGTAATAAAACCAGTCTGCATGTTATTTGGACGTAAACAGTATTTCTCAATTGATGAAAGTTCTTCCTTACGGGCAATCTCTCTTTGGTGTTTGATAATTCGATATCTTTCCTGATAATTTTCATAGAAATCATCAAACGACAGTGCAAATGGTGAATTCCAGAGTTCCTGGAACTCTGCAACAATTTCCAATGCCACTTCACCCTGCTCCGTTGAAATCACTTTCGTATTCCATTCACGATTGCTTGTAAGCGCAGTGTTTGTCATATTGGAACTACCTATAATAATCCGATAAATTTCATCCCGTTTAAAAATATAACCCTTTGTATGAAATCCTTCGTCCGCTGCTTCTACGTCATACATTTTTATCGTAATATTGGAAAGGTTATTTAATTGCTCTAACGCCTTTGGTTCGCTGAAATTCAAATAGTTTGTTGTAAGAATCTCTCCTGGAATATTCTTTTGCTCCAACTCTTTTAAAGTCTGAAGCAATGGTTCGATTCCGCTCATTGTAATAAAGGCAACACTGATTTGAAAACGTTCGCATACCAAAAGTTCATCTTCAATAGATGATAAGACTTTCCTCCCTAATTTATAATTATTTGATATAAATTGCGGCTTATATGCTAAATTAGAAGTATGTGATGCGTCAATATATGCCGTCTCAAATCCGCCCTGCAATTCATTCCGTTTATCCTGTGTCATTTCCCTAGCCTTTCCTCTCATTCCCAAACCTGATAACCCTGCCGTCTTGCCGAGTCATACACCGGCCGCATATTCTTTTCCAGAATGCCGTAAAACACTTCCTCCGAGTTCCCGCTCCTGTAAAGTTCCCGGCTTGCCCAGATAGAATGCAGATTGTCCCGGTAACAGGCCTCATATCGCTTTCTTAACTGCGGTTTTTCCATGTTATAGATTGCCTTGTACATAATAAACTGATTTCTTGCAAAGCGCAGGAAAAAAGGATTCCACTTTGGCAGTTTATTACTTTTCGCTGAATTCAGCGAAGAGTCCATAGGCATCAGATTCCACAATTCATCGTTCATGACAAAAGACCACGGAATAAAATGCTCCACGGCATAGGCGCCTTTGGCAATCGGTTCTTCTTTAAAGACATCGATTATCTCCTCTATCTCCAGAATGCCTTCCCAGAGTTTACGAACATGCTCCAGTTTCCGCACCTTTTCTTCATTCGGGGAAATCTTATAAACAAGTCCGGGAATCTCCGGATTGTTATTTTGCAGCCACTTTACTTTCTCATACTGGATCCACCCCATAATGACTACCGCATTGTCCTGAATCATCTGTATCCATGCTTTTGTAAAAGTCAGTTTTCTCTGTAAACCGCTCTCCGGACCATATGTATAAGGAAGCGGCGTAGACGTTGCACTTAACATATTATAATAGGCCATGATTCTTCCGGCGCTGCTGTCTAAGCTGATTTTCTCATTCCCTTTATTGGCAAAACCGGACAATGCCTTATAAGGAACGTTTTTGGTCAACTCCATTTTCTCGGCGTGCAGTTTTTCATCATACAGCGCTATCTGGTTTTTGATCTCTACTTTAGAGGCGTTATTGGGTATTTCACACAGACCATGCAGTTTTTTCACGGCTTTTTCCAGATTATCCTTGATCATCCCGTCCTCGAACAGACCGCTCAAATGAATATGATATTCCAAAACGGGATACCACGCATTCGCTATCATCTCATTAATGATCTCATCATAGGAAGCCTCTGTTTTATTCTCCGTAATCAACTGTACGATCGCTTCCAGCCAGTAAAATTTGTAGCAATACGACGGGTCTTTCATCATCAGGGAAAAACCCTCTATATCCAGTTTGTTATAATATTTTTCATCAATCGCCAGACGGCGTCCTATTTTTTCAGAATCAGATTCAGCCACTTTTCCTCACTCCTGCCGGGTCTTGCATCATTTGTTATCCATTGTTTTTCTATCGTCAATTCCGGCACCTCCGCTATCACTTTGGCGAAAGACTCTTCGGTAAAATCGGTAAAATACCTGTCCTTTCGCTCGCCCTCGAAACTGCCGTATTTAAATGACACATAAAGAATTCCGGTCTTTTTAAGGGCCCTGCACATTTTATACAGTACTGTGATCAGCTCATTTCGGGCCAAATGCAGAATGGAGGCACAGGCCCAGATGCCGTCGTATATATCAACCGCATCCAGTTCCTCAAACCGCATACACTTTACAGGAATCCCGGTCTGCAAAGACGCCAGTCTGCACATTGTCTCCGATCCGTCCACGGCTTCGACATGGTATCCCTGCTCCAGAAAATATTTGGCATCCCGCCCGGAACCACAGCCAAAGTCAAGAACCGTTCCGTTATCCGGAATATATTTCAGGAATTCTTTCTGATTCTTTGAAATATCCACATTTGCCGTTTCCTGTACGAATCGCTCCGCATTATCGTTATAGTAGTTTAATGTTTTTGACATGATCTTTTCCCCGGCCTTTCTATTTTACCAGTTCCTGCCACCTTTTGTCATTTATAAGAAAACCGTAAGTCTCCTCATCCCGAAAACTGCGCAGCAGATTATTCTTCATTTCCGCCTGAAAAACTTCTCTCGGTTTCCGAAAAGTCATATGCTCATATAAAAAAGATCTGGAAAAATCATCTATCCTTTCTATGCCGGAAATCATTTTTTCCATGATCTCCAACGCGGCATCCGCATCTTTTTCCATAACCGCGATCTCCAACTGTCCTGAAATCTCATAGTATTCTCCCATCTCAAATGTACGGGCCAGTTCGCTCTGCTTTTCTGCCAGTGCGTGAACTTTTTTCTTATTGTTATCCTGCATGGCCAACATCATAATATGATGAAAAAGTATATTCGTCATTTGGTACTGTGAAAACAGCAGTTCTTCATATGTCCTGTATGCTTCCGCTTTGCGGTTTGTCGCATTATAAAGATTGGCCTGCCGCATTTTTCTTTCGGGATTCTGTTCTGAAAAGTACGTCAGATATTCTTCCGCTTTCGTATACTGTTCTTTTCTGAAATAGAATCCATACAGAGCCTCTGCCGCCCTGGTGCGGATTTCCTCCCGATCGCTCGCCAGCGCCCGCATATACCATCCGTTAAAAACAGAATCATATTCTTCAACTGCCGCCTCGTCGATCATTTTCATGATACGCCAGCCTTCAAGCGTTAAGGCTATGCCAAGAATCAGTTCTTCACAATTTGGATACTGTGCGATCTGTTCTTTCGCGTAAGTTACCGCCGCTTCAAAATCAAAGCCGTGTTCTGTCAGTACGGCCTCTGTCTTACATATAATCGCTGTAATCTCCTCTTTGGTAAGTTCCTCGTGAAACGAAAGCAAGGTATCTAGCGAAATCCCGAGCAGTCTGGCAATCGGCGCTAACAGTGTAATGTCCGGCATGGAACCTCCGTTCTCCCATTTATTCACTGCCGGGGCCGTTACACCAAGGCGGTTTGCCATCTCTTCCTGCGTTAATTCTTTCTTTTTCCTGTATTCCCGTATAATCTGTCCGATCTGCATATAAAATCCTCCGTTTTTGTTTTCAGCTTATCATCCGGGAAACGGCTTCACAACTGAACATATGTTAATTGTTAATGCAGGAAAATTAACTGTCATTCATATTTTGCTGCAGATTGAAACAGCCGGGATCACAGACAACGCAGATTTACGGTTATGTCCTTCCTATACGCCTTCTTTTTTCTTTATCCAATAATCATAATAGGCGATATTGCTCTGCGCATTGACAAGCGGTTCCTCGGATCTGGAAAATCCCGCTTTCCGCAGTGCTTCGATTCGCTCTATCGCATAGAGCGGCGCTTTGGTTGCAATCATGGAGCACCCGAACCAGTCGTAAAACGGTTCTGTGATCAGTGATAAAATTTCATATAGCATCTCTGCTTTTTCATAACCGCTGCCCACATCCACCCGCAAAAGGCCGCAGTCGTTATAATAGTCTTCCGATTCCCTGCGGAACATTTCTATTGTACCGATCGCTTTTTCTTCTTTTCTGTCCATGATAGTGAAACGTACAAACCCCTGATTCTCATGGTATTCCAACAACCAGAACCTGATCGTATTCGCCATATCCTCTTTCACGGCACAGTAAAAATTACTGCCGTTGCAATTATCGCTGTTAAAAAAGGGCAGTGCAAATTTATCATGATAAACCGCCATGAGATCGTCGGTGTCATTTTGTTCGATCAGTCTAATCATAAGGCGGTCATTTTGTAAGATGGGGCAGTTTTCATAGATGTTCATGCAGTTTCTCCTTTATTTGTGTTTTATATCATTTCATCCAGCTTATAATCCTTCGCCTTCACAACAATCGTATTCTCTTTAAAAATCCTGTCTATAATCCGTCGTTCCAGGTTTCTTCTTTTCTCCAGATGACAAAGCAGACCATCCATTCCCGACAGCGCATGTTCTTTTCCATAAGGAGACTCTGCCAGATATTTTAGCATGAGCGGGAACCACAACTCGTTTCCGTTATCGTCAGAGCGTTCTTTTTTGATCACGCCTATTGCCGCCGCTATATCTTCCACATCCAGATAAAGAATCCTGTACGGCTTGCCGCTCAATATGCCGTGCAGTCTTTCGTAAAAAGCCAGAATCTCATCATCGGACATCATAAAATACAGGATCTGATTATCAATGATATTCTGGAAAACAGAGCATTCAAAAATCTGCCCCTCTCCGTTCCATTTCCTGAAACGTGAGAAGATCACTTGTTCAAAAGACTCTCTGTCCAGATTGCCGTTATATATTTCATATTTTTCCAGATCTTTGTGAAAACCCGGTACGTCCGTCAATATCTGCGTATAGCAGATGATTCTGTATTCCTCTTCCGTAACGGTTTTATCCTGAATCTCTTTTTGGAGCGTCGGGTATCTTGCCAATATGTGTTTATATTGCGCTTCCGTTACATAAGCGCACCAGGCCAGTTCAACCGGCGAATAGTCCCCTTCATGGAAAACCGTATAGTCAGGTAATCGGTCGGAAAGCCGTTTTACAAGAGTGGATTTGCCGGCGCCTTGCAGTCCTTCTATGAAAAAGTTTAGTTTGGGCATTGTGTGTGTTTCTCCTTTTACGCTATAATTCTTTATCTTTTTAAGCAAATCGTAAATTCCAAAATACGCATATACCAACTTTATCAATTCATTTCTGTCTCTAATTGATTCTATTGTTAATAAATCTTCAATTTCTACATTATGCTCATTTCGGAATTCTGTTTGCTGTAAAATATTATAAATGTTTTTTCTTATTTTTTATAGTAACATAGAAGCACTCATTTATCTATAAGGTCTATAAGGCTCTTTTAAATTTTGACCCCTTGGAGCAATTGTTGACACCAAATACGATGTCACATATAATATAGACAGGAGGTATCAAAATGTCAAAGTGGGATAAACTATTAGCGCGTATTTGTTCATTATCAAAAGACCTCCGGTTCAGTGAATTACGCAAGGTTTTAGAAGGTTATGGATATGAGATGAATTCACCCAGACGCGGGAGCAGTCATTATATATTTAGAAAGCAGGGATGTCAGCCGATTACAATCCCAAAGCATGAACCAATTAAAAAAGTATATGTAGAAATAGTCAAGCAAATTGTAGAAAGCGAGGCCACTAACAATGAAGACACTGAATGATTACATGACAATGTCATATCGAATGGAAGTCATAGAAGATAAGGATGAAGGCGGATTTGTGGTTTCTTATCCAGACCTTCCGGGTTGCATCACCTGTGGCGCAACAGTAGAAATTGCAGTCGCAAATGCATTGGATGCTAAAAAAGCCTGGCTTGAAGCTGCCCTTGAAGATGGCATTGAGATTCATGAGCCTGATAATTTAGAAGATTATTCGGGACAGTTCAAACTGAGAATTCCCCGCAGTCTGCACAGATCGTTAGCTGAACATTCAAAACGAGAAGGAATCAGCATGAATCAATACTGTGTATACCTTCTCTCTCGAAATGACGTTTCTTACAATAAATAATCGTATTATTTGTTTTAACGTAAAAAAGTATTTTAAGTATCTTCTATTTTCACGTCCGCCCTATGGCGGACTTTTCCTTCATCGTGATTTCATATCCGGCAGTCGGGAATCCAAAGCCTTCCTGATTTCTGTTTCCATACTCTGAATATAGCTTATTCTCCTAATCGTGTTTCTCACCTCGGAAATCCCCAGACTTTGTTCCGCTTCATCAATGCATGTTCCAAGCGATCTCTGAATACTATATTCCAGCCATTCTACCCAGGTATATGCCACTCCGAATACACTGCTGTACGCCCGAAAACCATTATCATATGCATCCAGATAACCATCAAAAAATGCAGTCATTTTCTCAATATCCATATTACATGTGGTAATCCCCGACCATTGCAGCGCAAGCTGAAGTGCATGAGATATCGGATTTCCATAGTCAAGGCATTCCAGATCTATTACCCATGGGTTTCCTTTATCCCACATGACGTTTTTCGGATCCATATCCCCGTTAGAAATACATAGGATATCCGGCAAAGAGGCTCTCGCTGTATTCAATTCTTTCTCTGCATTAATCAGTAACTGTAAATTGTCAGACAAAACAGAGGCAATTTCGTTTTTCTCATCTTCTGCCCTCTGTACATACTTCTGCCAGGGAATATTACTGAGTTCCGGCTCTTCGTGAGGAATATTCCGGGGAGCGATTGCATGTATTCTTCCCAGAATATTACCGACAGTCGTACTCTTTTCCTTTGAAATATGATTCCAACCGGTGATGTGTCCATCCTGCCAGCGAAAAATATAAAAATAGCTTTCGCCTATATTTTGCCTCTTTTTACCATGAACTGCCAGCGCCGGTACAATCGGAATATCTTCTTTTTCCAAAAGAGATTCTATTTTTTCCGCCCGCTCGTAATTGTCATGTACGCCTTCTCTTCTCATGACTTCCGGGTTAAGATGCTTAACCGCATATATTCCGGAATCTGTTTTGACTTTGTACATTCTATGCATAAATCCGCCGGATACCGGCTCAATTGGACAAATAAGGGTTCCAAACCCGCATTTTATCATCAAATCCGCTATCCGTTTATCAATCACATTATCCTTCATAATCATCTTTCCTCTCTGTCTTTGCCGCCCGTGAAAACCACATAAATATTCTATATAGTATCAGAAACTACCAAAAACGGTTTGCATACCTCTATCTTGTGATATTTATTCCTAAAACAATTGCAATTACTGGGCAAACGTAGTATTCTATATATCAGTCAGAACATCTAAAACATTTGCCGAATGCCTGCAGGCGGCCGCCCGGCCCGCTGCCCGCGGAAATAATTATACAAAGAAGGTTGATCAATATGAACGAAGCATTCCATATAATCAGTGATGGTTCCTGCGACTTATCTCCGGAACTGGCACAGGAAAAGAATATTACGGTAGTTCCCTTTTACGTATCCTTTGACGACGAGCACTACTTCAAAGAAAATGTAGAGATCGGTATCCGCAGCTTCTATCAGCAAATGGTGGAAAAAAAGGGCGTTTACCCCAAGTCTTCCATGCCTTCCATTCAGGATTATGAAGAAGCGTTTCTTCCTTTTGCGAAGACCGGCATGCCCGTAATCTGCATCTGCATTACTACGAAATTCAGCGGTTCCATGCAGTCTGCGCTGAATGCCCGTACGCTTGTATTGGAAAAATACCCGCAGGCAGAAATTACGGTCATTGACGCAACTATCAATACGGTTTTGCAGGGACTATATGTGTTGGAAGCTGTCAGTCTGCGTGATCAGGGCGTCAGTTATCAGGATACCGTTGCACGTCTGGAAGAGATCAAAAGTACCGGCAGGATTTTCTTTACGGTCGGAAATATGGAATATTTAAAACACGGCGGCCGCATCGGTAAAGTCTCCGCTCTGGCCGGAAGCGTTCTGGACATCCGTCCCGTAATCACGTTAAAGCAGGGTGAAATCTTCCCTTCCGGCATTGACAGGGGCCGAAAACGCACCCTGAAAAAAGTCATGGATCTGCTTTTGGAATATTTACGGGAAAGTCCTCTTGGCATCGAGTGCTACAGCATCACCGTAGGATATGGCTATGATATCGAAGAAGGCATCGAATTTCGTGATCAGGCTCTGTCCACTTTACAGGAAAGCGGATACGATATCAAAGAGATCCCCGTCTATCAGATCGGCGCTACCATCGGCGTACACACAGGTCCCTATCCGTTGGGATTCGGGATCATTGAGCGGGGGATCCATCCGCGTTTGAAATAGTTCATAGACATATCAACATGAGCCGCAATCATACGATTACGGCTCCGATTTATAATCTCGTATCATGGCAAAGGCTATGCAGTTCTTTCTCTAATGCTGTTTTTAACTTTTCTACATGCATTGTCTTAAATGTGTGATGTCTCATCTTTTTATTATTTTCAGACATCAATTTTTCTTTTGCACCCGGTATTTTATCACACCAGCAGTACTTTAATTTAGGAATAGGAATATCTTTATAAAACGCAATCTGTTCTATTGGATTTATTTGCAGGACTTCTTTTAAACCATTATCAAACGTAAGAAGAACATGTATTGCATATCTCACCTGTTCTGTAGGTCTGACTGCAAATTCCTGTTCAATTATCCGAACATGTATTAAATCCCATGACATTCCATTTATTGTGCCAAACAGATCATTACTATTTTTCTGAACTTTTTTAAAAAATTTTTTAATCTTCTCATCATGCCTAAAATAATAATAGCATATCTGTAATTCTCGATCGGCAAAATATCCTAATTCTGTATTTACGAAATCAAATAACTCCATTATTTTATTTTGCGGTGACTTTTTAGGATTAGCAAATTCGATGCAAATTGTTTTCAGCAAAAGAACGTATAGTGATTCCTGCATTCTATAAAATTTTTCACAGCTTAATGCGTATTTTTCGGAGAACATACCGTGAAAAAGGGCATCGGCATCCAGTTGAATTTCTTCTTCCAGTCTGTCATACTCACATATCCCGTTTTGCATGAATTTGGAATAATGAAAAGCCTTAAAGAGCATAAAACTTTTAATATTTTTATAACACTCAATTCTGTTGATGGAATCTTTCTTTGCCGCGTTTTCTACCATATATGGCGCACAACTATAATTTATTTCCGGTAACTGCAAATATTGCAGCACCTCATTCATTTTTTGACTATGTGAAACTTCATTAAATTCCACAAAAATATTTTTTAAATAACTGACTGCCTGCGTATCAAGGTCCACACATATATCAATAAAATAATCTGACCTCTTTTTTTCGATCATTTCTTTATAAATCTGTTGGTTCATTGCATAATATCGATTCGCAAATCCTAAATTTATGATTGCAAAATCATGGTCATAATCAGTACATAATGACTCAGGCAGCTTGCTTCCCTCATTTTCAGAAAATACAATAAAAGTACATTCTTTTAAATCCTCATAAAAAGAATGATAACATATCAAATGATCCTCTAAATTGTCGCACATAAACATACGGCAGATTGCTTTATAAACATTTTCAGGTAAGCTCACTTATCCACCTTCTTTTCCCCGACACCGCTGTCATTTCCACATCTATCTTTATTCCCGGTAAACAAAATCACGAAACGCCGCCATACCGCCGGGTTCTTTTGTAGAATAAACAGCCAGGCCAAACCGGCAGCCTACGAAATGGTCCATCTTAAAATACAGTTTATGCGGTGCGCCGATTTGTGTCCAAGGTGTTTGTGCATCTGCATCCGCCTTTCGATAATAAAAAACCGCCGTATCCTTCATTCCGGCAAAATCCACTTCCAGCTTCATCTGCACGGCACTTTCGCTTTCTTCCAGCATGAGCGCCGCCTGCTCCCTTTCGGTCCGTTCATCGGCTTTTAACGGCTCTAAAGAGTCATCCGCAGCGGTTACCGTACGCAGCGTCAGATACAGCCGTCCCTCTCTTCTTGTGATGCCGAGAAATCCGTAGCATCCCTGCAGTGCGCAGATTCCGGCAAAGTCTCCCTCCTTCAGCCGGCTTCCGTCCACCGTGACTTCTCCCGTACATCCGGGGTACAGCATTCTCTGTGTAAGGATATTCCGGGCCTCGGGCAGATATCTGCAGACTTTATCCGTCCGCACCTTCCAGACGCCACTCTCTCTGTCATGCATGATCAGCTCAGGGGCCGGTTCATGACTAAACTGCCAGCAAGGTTTCAATTCTCCCTTAAAATCATCGCTTTCCACAAGCGGCCGGTAGTTATATCCCGGACGCAGACTCTTGATCTCAAACTCCTCAGGTACCTTTCCCGCGTTTCCAAACACCGGATATTCATTCTCCCAGTAAACCGGCATCAGTACGGGAATGCGCCCCACTGCTCCGCTGTCCTGAAAAAGCATGGCGTACCATTTTCCGTCGGGAGTATCCACGATTCCTCCCTGGGCCACCCCCTGACCGCAATAATCTCTGTCATCATTCAGCACATCACCGCCGGTAAACTCTCCTGTCAGGGAATCCGCCGTAAAACAGGCTTCGACTCTTCTCCAACGGTCTTTTAACGAATGGATGAAAAACAGATAATATTTCCCATGAATCTTATAAAAATGCGTGCCTTCATACCCCAGGACAAAGTTCCCTTCATCGCTGACAACCAGACGGTGCAGTCCTCCTTCTGCCGGTCCGCTCAAATCGCTTTTCAGCTCCGTGATATAAATATCCTTATTGCCATATGCAATATACACCCTGTCGTCATCGTCAAATAAAAGGGAACAGTCATGATAAAAACCTTCCACATAGCGCTTTTTCCAGGGACCTTCTATGCAGTCTGCCGTGTACAGGTATGTTCTGTGGGTGTCATTGGCAACAAAACAGATATAGTAAGTGCCTTTGTGACAGCGCAGAGAAGCCGCCCACATACCCTTTCCGTAGATATTTTCCTCCCCCTCAAGCCTCTGTCCGGGAGTACTGTCCAGCCTGTCATAAACATATGTCACATGCTCCCAGTTACGCATATCATAAGAGCGCAGAATCTCACACCCCGGCATAAAATGCATGGTAGTGCTCACCATATAATAAGTATCGTCTACGCGGATCACATCCGGATCCGGATAATCCAGCCTGGTGACCGGATTAATATGATTATTTTCCATGTTCCCGTATGATCCGACCACTTTATATATCGATCAGATTTTCCTTTCCCCCGGACCTTCCGGGCACTTCCTTCCAATAGCACTATTATATTGAAAAAAATCAGATATATCAAGCTTGTAAATATGACTCAATTTTTGTATCGCAGAAACAGGCTGTCATAAAAAGATAATATTTACCGCCTCAATATGAAAAAATGAATATATTCGGCATGAAATAATGTAAAAACTTTTCATGAGTAAACCAATTTGCTTTGCAAATATTGCAAGCTGAGAGAAAGGCATGGCTATTGATATGGCATATAATCTGAAAGCTGATTGGAATCAGCTCAAAAAAGCTACGACACAGTTAATGAATGAGAAACGTTACAGCACATCCTGTCAGATCTGGAACAATGACATGACCAAATTGGTCAATAATTACAAGCAGGAAGAAGCAGCCTGGTATAACAGTCCGCAGGTTACAGAAAATGGTTTTATGACGACGACACAGAATCTGTGGTATACACACTACCTGAATAAAAAACGTCTTAAAACACTCGGATTGACAGCGCATTATGATTACATAAAACCTACAGAATATAACAGGGGTGAGTATCAGCGTTATCCCTATTGGGATTATAGTCACGACGGAAAAAATCTGATCTGCAAAATCAGCGACGAGATGAATTACAGAAAATCTTTTTATCACGGGAATCGCTGCGTATGGTCAGATACGCGGAAAAAATCGGCGGGAGAATACTATATGATCCAGTCCAGAAGCACGAACGGAAACTATATCTGTCCGAGCTGCGGCTGGGAAGGCACGTTGGAATGTTTCGTAGACGGCTGCGATTATTGTCAGACCAAATTCCATATCGAGGATTTGAAGCAGAAGGTTTCCTCCGTTTATAATCCGGGAGATTGGACGCAGCACAGGGACGGTTTTACGATTCATAAGAATTTTGTGCCCATGTATATCATCCTTGTTATTATTGTACTTGCACTTTTTGCGGTCGGAAGCAATTTGGGCGGCGCTTTGATGACGCTTACTCCCCTGCTTGGCATCGGTGTGATGATAGTATTTCTTTCAATTTTTGTAGGTAAGAAATCCAGGGAAAGCGTGGCCGGCGGCCCCGCCAGGACGAATCAGACGCTTGAAAAGATACGAAATGTAGACAAATATTTCTCAACAGAGACTTTGATCGGAAACCTCTCCAACAAGCTGCTCAGTATCTGCTATGCAGATTCGGCCAAAGAGATCGGACCGTTTGCGGTCTGCGATATGACGGCGCTGCTTGCAAGATATCGCGGAGTGATCGATTGTAAACTGCTGGAATGCGTTCTGATGGATTATCGAACGGACGGTAATTTCCAGCATTTACAAGTAAAAGCAGGAATGATGCTGACCAGATATGAAAACGGGGGAGTGCGTCAGGAAAAGGCCTTCTTGAATCTCAGTCTTGTCAAAAGCATCCGCGCGCTGACACAGAGTATCAACGACGTAAATGTGTATCGCTGCGATTCCTGCGGCGCGAGTCTGTCACTGTTAAACGGAGGCAGATGTGAATATTGCGGACAGGGCCTGGACTTAAAAGAATACGACTGGGTGATTGAAGGATATCAATACTAAGCTGCCGCTCTGGTTGATAAAGGGGAAATTCCGGATATATCCTGAATGCATTTGACGGAATTAAGAATATTTATTTTCTTTTTCATATGTATTTTATTTCCGGATTTCTATCCTTTTTTCATTCCATTCGTATCTCAGCAAATCCCGCCCCGACCCGACCCGTCACCTTATAAAATCTTCGGCCTGTAAAATATTTTCAACAGGTCTAAGCATTACTGTTTACTCGCTACAATAGTAAACTCTCCCGGTATCTTTTCATTTGTCCACGCAGGATGTTCATCAAACTTTCTTAACGTAAAACCACTGTCTATGACTGAATTGATAATCTCACTGATTGTATACTTTCTGTAACTGCACTTAGGCATCTGCTCTCTGACACTTTCTTCAAAAAAGTGAGCATGAGCCATTTCTCCTTCAAAAACTTCCTTTGAAAAATAACTCATAGTTGGTTGTTCAAAATTCAATATATCTGATATTTTTGTAAACGGATGAAAATCACTGCATATCATTTTTCCGTCTTTTTTCAATAACAAATGCATAATGCACATAAATTCATTAATCTCATGAAAATAATGTAAGACGCCTCCTTCCATAAATACTACATCAAAATAATTCCCGTACTTCTCCATATCAATTTCCAGTACATCACATACCTCAAAGTTCAAATCAACTTCTGCGGCAGCTGCCACTTCAAGCGCGTATTTCTTATTATCTTCCGAAATATCAAAGACAGTAACTTCTGCTCCCAAAACGGCTAAGGGAACAGCCTTCTTTCCGCAGGAACCGCAGATGTTTGCTACTTTAATACCATTGTAAGCATCAAAGTAATCAGAATATCTTTTCAACATTCCTATCGGATTTTCCAAGTCCCTTTTTGCTCTGTCAACCGGTGTACCGGACTGTTTCACCCAAAACTCATACGCATTATATTCCCACGCCTTTTTATTTTGAATACTATAATCTATCATCTTTGAATATCCCCCCTGCTCAATTTATAAATATAATAAATGCCAGGACACCGCCTTCTTCAAAGCGTGTCCCGGCCTGATTCCATCAGCATTGGCAAGATTGCCAGAAATGCCCCTCTTTCTTCCAAAGACCTGATATCGACTATGCCCTCCCGGAATAATTTATTCATCTTTCTTAAGAAGCAGCGTCATTTTATTAACCATCTCATTAATCGTATTGGCCTGTGTGGAAATCTCCGCTGTATCACTGGCATTGCTTTCAGCCATTTCTCTTATGATACTAAACTGTTCATTCTCGTTTCTTATACTTTCTGCAATATCCTGATTAATTAAAACAGTATTCTTAATAACCTCTGACTGCTCTCTGTGCGCATCTCCCATGGCTTTAACAGCATCCACAGACACATTCAGCAAATTTGTCATGTCTTTCATTCCGTCAAAAACATTTGCGAAAAATTCATTCTGCTTTCTTAACTTGGTGAAATTCTCTTCTACCTGCGCAGTAATATCAACGACATTCTGCTGTATCCGTTCGGTAACTGCCTGAACATCTTTTAAGGATTCCTGCGTGTTATTAGCAAGATTTCCAACTTCCGTTGCAACTACAGCAAAACCTTTCCCTGCTTCCCCGGCCCGTGCAGCCTCAATGGAAGCATTTAATGCCAGTAAATTCGTAGATGACGAAATATCATTAATAAGATTCAAAGTGACTCCTATTTGCTTAACAGCTTCCGATAATTTTTCCGTTATACTGATTGTAGTATCCATGGATTGAGATACCTCGCTGTTGATTAGGGATAAATCATTGAGCAGTTCCTCATTCTGTTTTGATTTATCCAGAAGATTCTTAGAAGTATCTTCCACCTTCTCTACGTTCTCGGCAACAACGTCTTCCCATTTATTCAATTCGCCAAGATTAAGCATACTTTCATCTGTTTTGGAACTTAACAGATTGCTTCCGACAGCCAATTGCTCGCTTGTCGCTGCAAGTTCCTGTGCAGAAGCACTTTCATTTCCGGAAATCTGAGAAAGAGCCACCCCTGCCGTATGTAGTTTATCTGATAATTCCCGGACAGTGGCAAGGACATTGGTAACATGTTCATTATTCTTTTCCAATTCATCTTTTTTGGCATTTACTAAAAAATGCGCAACAAAAAATATAAAAATAATCAATCCGGTCAGTGATAACACCAATGCAACCAAACACATGATAATATCTGCCAGAAATAATTCATCCTTAACGGGAAGAAGATCCGTACCTTTTATAAACCAGCCTATAAATAAAGAAACCATGCAGGCCAAACCGCCTGCCAACAGCAGTTTAATATCCAGAAAAAATGCTATCAAAATGAGGAAAAAGAATAAAAATCCCCAAAATGTTCTCGAAGGAAGCATGTATAATAGATAATTCCACTGAAGCACTAAAATGACTACTGAAAAGATTTTACCGACCTTTAATCTGCCCTCTAATAAATATCCCTCTTTATCAAATGATGTCCTTATTATAACGATTGCAGTTATAAAAAATATTACATCCATTATACCTAAACCAATTGTAGCAAGCCATGGCACTGCCGGATATAACCCAAACATTTTCTCCGTATTAAACATGACCGTAGCGCACATACACGCACAAACCAATATAATAAGTCCCCATTTAAACACCGTAGATAAGTAAACCTCAACAGACGTTTTTTTCTTGTTCATATTCATTAACCCCCTGGAATTTAAATAATTGAAGAGCATATTGAAGATCATAAAATAATTACTAAAAAAGCTCTTTATCTACAATATCAGATAAAAAGCATATTTTTATGACCTTTGAATTTAAAAAGAGCTTACAGTTTGTGCCGCGGAAAGTATATTGCTGCAGCCACAACTGCCATGTCAATTCTTTCATTCGTTCTGTACACAAACGCTGCTATCAATATATCATCTTTATATATTTTTGTCAATTTCTGCGTCGACAAAATTTCGTCTTCTTTCTTATCCGGTCTCTTATCTGTTTTATCCTGTTCAGCCTTTTGAGAATCTGATATGGTGTCTTGTGTTTCCTTTTCTTCCTCCGTTTGGGCAAATCTGTCCGCAGTTTCTTCATGCCCGCAATTATAGGAAAACGCTGTTTTTCAGCAAGGTTTTCCGTAAAAAATACACAAATGCAAATACCTCGAAAGAAATTTGAACGCACTTTAAAATCTGTATGACATAATAGACAGCACATAAATTCAAAAAGCTTAGGGCACTATTCCAAAGTTCCTGCACTGTCATTTCCCATCATCATCCTCTTCCTTACATTGCTCCAGGATTTCTTCCAATTCCCGGCTTTTTCCCTCTGACATTCTTCTTTTGACTTCTGGACGGAATAGTGGTAAACCCTCGAATCATGTTCGTCTATGGTATAGCTTAAAACACCTTTCTGCCACAAACGGTTCAACAGGACACGCACCATTCTGGGCGACATATCTGACCTGTCCTGCATTTTCCTGATAACTTCCCCGGCAGTCATGACAGGCGGATCATTCGTCCAAAATACTTCCATAATCAGCCATTCACTTTGACTCGGAGTCGTTTCTCTTTTCATGCTTTTTAGTTTCTTTTTTTACTATGTTAATATCTTTATTGGACAAATTTCCATATTTGTTAATGTTTGTATACATAAAATCGTTTTATTTTTAACCGCTCTTATTATATGGTGTTGGCGCCATGCCTTTTATATTATGAAAGAAAATTAAGCAAACATTCTATTCACATACCTATCATGTCCTATTGAAATAATAAGGTTTTATTTTTTGTATCTAAAACCGCCCCTCTTCCAATAGGAAAAATTGCATGATTGGATCCATGGCCAAAATCATCACAATAAGCCACCGGAATATTATATTTTTTCCCAAACCGTTCCAGTACTTCAAACAGCCGCGGCGAAATATCATCTGAATAATGTCCAAACAGCAAACCTGTTACCTGTTCCATTAACCGGCTTTGTCCAATACAAGTTAAGAACATACTGACACCTTGAACGGATTGAAATTGATCCAATTCTTCAATAAACAATATATAATTCCTGTCTGTTTGATAGGGAAAAAATCTATTTCCTAAAGCCAAAACAAAATTAAGCAAATACCCGCCAACAAGAATTCCTTCACAACATCCCTCTGTTATAGTATACCAATCACTATTGCTGATATAATCGATTACAGTTCCATCAACCAAATGCAAAACAAATTGTTTTTTGTCATATTCGCTGATATTATCAAATAATCCCGGAGTCTGCCCATAGTACGTCGTTATGCCGGTTTGCGCATATATCGCATTAAGTATCGATGTTCCATCACTATAACTCAAGAAAAGCTTCGGAGTTTCTTTTATTCTATTATAATCTATATACGGAAGCAGATCCACGCTTCCATAACCCCCGCCAAAGAATACCAGCTTTACGTTTTCGTCATATATCATCCCGTTCAAATCATCAACACGCTCTGCTGCACTTGCAGTAAATTTATAAGTGTCTTTATAAATATTCTTGCCGAATTTGACTTGAAATCCTAATCTTTTAATGCCTTCCGCATACTTTTCATAATCATTTTGATTTGCCACCCAACTTGGTGATATAATTCCAATGGTATCGCCATGTTTTAACAAATTCATATATTTTCCCTTTCGCAATGTTTTGACTTAGACGTGTAACATGAAAAATTTATTTGTCGATATAATCAACTTAACCTGACCGAAAAGAGGGGGTGTTTAATGAGACATGTGAAAAATGTTTCCAATTATTCCAAATCCTCAATGCGACCTGATTGAATCGCCGCAATGTTTTTCTTAATCCTGTTTTCGGACCAGTTCCACCATTGAAGTTTCAATAATTTAGCAATCACATCGTCCGAAAACCGTTTTCGTATCGGTTTTGCAGGAACACCTCCAACAACCGTATAAGGCGGTACATCTTTTGTAACAACTGCCCGTGCACCAATAATCGCTCCATCACCAATCGTTACACCAGATAGAATAACTGCTTCAAAACCAATCCAAACATCATTGCCGATCACAATGCCGCCTTTGTTATCCCATGCGCTTGTAATCTCTTTTACGTCCAATTCCCATTCCTCGAAAAATATTGGAAACGGATATGTTGAAAGTGAAGACATTGCATGATTTGCACTGGTAAACAGAAACTTTGCTCCACAGGCGATAGAGCAGAACTTACCAATTTGCAGCTGATCTCCATTAATCGGATAATGATATAATACATTATTCTTTTCAAATTCCCGTGGATCGTGCACAAAATCATTGTACATTGTATAATCGCCAATTTTAATTCTGTCATTGGTAATCACTTTTTTTAAATAAATTGTTTGGGTATCTCCTGTCCGGGGATAAATTTTGTTCTCCGATATAGTCATTTTAAAATCCTCCATGCTCTGATAGTTATTATGCGACTATATCGGTTACTACAATGCAACGTTTCACCTTATTACCTCCATCAGCCTAAATTTACGGTTTTGATTATACCACTTCTTCTCTCCATTACACAAGAATATAGGGTATAGCAATCGCCACACCCCACTGGTTATGTCCCGCTTCACTCCCTGTGCCGCCTTTAAAGCCAGGTTCTGCCAATGCCTTTCGTCATTTTCAATAGCTTATTTGTTAAATTTTTTTAATTTAGCATTTCTGTGTAATATAATCTTGTTTCCGTAAAATATCTTGTTTAAGAGTCGATCTTTCTTACTTTTGAAGAATGTACTTCTCCAGCATTTAAACTGAAGAAAGCACCCTCACCTTCTGTTTCATATGAATCTATTCCATCATTTGTCTGAACCAAAACTTTATCTGATCGTAAATATATTTTTGTGCCATGCTCTTTTTCACCTATTGCATGATGAGTTTAAATTCTGTTGCTCCCCAATCGTATGCATTATGCAATGCTTCCCGAAAAAGTTTCAACGGATCTCCAAAGTCATTTGCTATTTCCAAAATTTCCTCCATATCCGCTAATGCCTTATCTGTGATCTCTACCTTATACTGCTTCATACTTAATGACTCTCCCTAAATTTCGCAAAAGCAGACACCGCATCCTGCACCCTGCCGGCATGTATATCATCATATCCCTCTTGCAATTTCCTATGAATTTCCTCATCTGTCATTAAATCTGCATTAAGACTAGAGGGAGCTTTCGGCAATGTTACTGCAAAAGGGCTTCCTCCTGTTAATGAAATTTGATTGAGATACATATCTATTGCTGTAGACATCGGGATTCCTAATCGTGTAAGCACATCTTCAGCTCGTTGTTTACTATTGGATTTATTCTTAAATTTAAGGTTGCTGCTTTTTCCATATCAAATCATCTCCTTTGGTTAAATTGTAACGCTTTTGTCGTTACACATCAATGTGAATACAAAAATCCTCCGCATTTGCGGGCAATATTTATTTTACCCAAATCATAATAATATAAATAATACAAATATGGCAGGATATCTCATAGATCACCTGCCATACCTAATATCTTATTCTAAATTAGAATCACTCGAACTCGGCGTGTTCTTTGTTGTTATTAACTGTATTTATTTAAGTTTTGTGCAAATACACGCCTATTTTTACTTCAATTATATCATTTATTATGGCTTGCTGATTTTCTGTTGCTAAAATGTTGCCATGCATTTATTACAGCAAATCACTGTAAATTTTGTCATCAAAAAATTACTCCATAACGCTCTATTTATAACACAGTCTCTGTAACTCATACATTATCTCTTATAAATACATAATAGTCCGTATCATGACCGCCCCATCGATAATCTCCGCTCTTCCACTCTATAATCATATAGTCCATCTCATCAACTGTCACAATTTCATATGCACAGGCAGTATGATTATAATGCTTGAGCACATAACCTTTCGTCCAGCTCTGAATCTCTTTACCCAATATGGTTTCATCCATATAAACACTAGACAAAAATCCCTCTTCTCCAAAATGCATATGCTTAAAAAATAGTCTTTCCTGAGGGAGATGATTCACATCCGGAGCGAATTCCTCTCTATTGCGGATAAAGTCAAAGGCCTTCCAATCTCCCAGAACTCGCTCGTCATTCACAAAAGGCATATCCGTGTCATCTTCCCTGGCAATCTCACGCTTGGTATACCTGTTTTTATCAACCAGTTCCAGCACTAATACGGTAGGCCTCCCGCCGCGAAGATATTCATAGGATTTATTCTCCACAAACATATAACAGCTGCCTTGATAGTCCTCAATTTGATATCTGCATAAACAGGACTGGTCGCCGCCGTCCAATTTCAGATATCCTTTTGTCCAGCTATAAATCCAGTAATCTTCTCCGCCCGGCAGGAAATAGATTTCCCTGTCCTTATTTCCCATATCGGATTCTCTCCGTTCTCCTTGCTCGGAATAAAAATCTTCCTTTACAGCATATTCACCCACAACCTTCCATTTGCCGATGACCTGCTCATCATCCTCAAAAATAAGGTTTATATCTTCATGCAGTTCCCCCATTTCGTCTTTAAGTTTTACCACCTCGGCAACCACCTGAATCTCATTTTTGTCCTTACCACTATAAGTCATGAATCCGGAAATACGCTGAAAATTTCTTCTTTGTATTTCCTCGTCCAAACTGCGCCTTGCAGCCTGTAAAGCTTTGGGATTTAACGGTATGGGCAAGGACATTCCCTTTATAAGCATTTCTCCAAATGCATTTTCTTCTACTACTGACAGTGCTTCCTGTTCAACTTTCGTATTTTTCTCCTCTTTCTCAAACATCATATGTTTCACCTCCGCAACGGCAGCAAGCATATTTCGATATTCCGACTCCCGCTGTTCCAGAATGCCCATTATGAACTCATTATCGTCGGCATTTTTCAGAATATCCCTTATTTCTTTCAGAGAAAGACCACCGCTCTTTAAGAGCTCGATTTTTTGCACCTGCCCAATCTGGTCAGTCGAATAATAACGGTAACCGGAAAAATGGTCAACATAGTCCGGACATAACAGTCCCTCTTTATCATAATGTCTGAGCACCGATATGGGCATTCCCGTCATTTTTGCAAATTCACCTATTTTCATGCCTGTACCTCTTTCAAAAATCTGTTTACAGTTACTTATGAAGCACTTCATGAAAGAAGTATAAACCTAATGTATGGTTTAGAGTCAAGCCGGCAAACTAAAGTTATGACTCAATGCCATCTGCTATCTTTCGGAGGGTATTTATAGCCTGAATATAATACCCTGTTTCTTTTTTGACTTCGCTTTGATGTATTGTCTTTGATTTTGAAAATGGACGAACAATTAGATATGGACTTTGAAGCAGAGAGGTACGAGGACGGAAGTTTCAATCCCTCTACAATCAAAATATCCTTTAAAAACTCCCTGCTCAATCATAAATTAGGCGTATACATGAAAGCAAGGGAATTACAGGAGAACCTTTTGAACGATACAGAACGCTTCTCGTCAGAGGAAGAACACCAACGTGCGATTGAAGCACTCTCAAAGGATTTAGACGCTGTTAAGCAGAGTATTCTTGATGACAGCAAGATTGTCAAAAAAGGTATTAGAGGTATCTCCGTTAAAATATATCCCGGAAATGAATGAGAAAAATTTTGTAAAAAAAGTATTGACTTCCACGTAACGTGATACTGTATTCTTTTCTCATAGGAGCAGAATAGATATAAGCCGGCAATCTCTGTCTTGCTTCTTCACAAATTTAAGGAGCTGATAAGAATGCGAACCATAAGCCAAGTTGCA